>Ga0272441_10001271_pt1 | contig 53973 bp, 38 predicted proteins | sample SSMProp6N_FD_193582 | JGI IMG/M metagenome (GOLD analysis project Ga0272441, IMG submission 193582) | Marine sediment archaeal communities from Little Sippewissett salt marsh, Falmouth, MA, United States - SSM-Prop-6N | ecosystem: Environmental > Aquatic > Marine > Wetlands > Sediment ...
TAGATTCACGCTTGAATGATCCTTTAGTGAATATTAGTATATATTCATGTGTATCCCTTAAAACCGGGTTTGAAGCAGATTTCCAACTTCCCCATGCCATAGATATGCCAGCACCCGCACTTTTATTCCAGATAATCTCCCCTCTCATCTTATAACCTATATCAATCATGATTTTTGATATATAGTCTGATATTGGTATATAGGGCTTTCTTCCAAGATTAGCGACATTTATACAAGCTCTGCCACCATATACGAGTACCCTGAAAGTTTCAGAAAATACATTTTTCAGTAATCCCAAATACTCTTCCAGAGACATGTCTGTATCATATTCCTTGGATACATTATAAGGTGGTGACGTAATCATCAGATGAATACAGTTGTCCGGTATATCTTTCATGTCTTCAGAGTTGCCTAGAATTATTTTATTTGCAAGTTTTTGAGGGAATTTATTTTCGGGTATTTCAGAATGTTCATTATTGTTTTGAAGTTCTGAATACAGACGGGTATTATAATAAGAGGATGAATCATGACATATTCTCGAATTAGTTCCGAACTTGCTTGTTTTTGATCCTTTTTTACTCATATCAATCTTCCGACCATAATTCTAACCATCTTTTATAAGGATCATAATCAACATTTTCTTTATACCAATTAATTGGAACTTTCTTACATTTATTGTGCTCGATAAGTAACTCCAGAGCAGTTTTCGATATTTCAACTCCACTTGGATTTGTTCCGAACTTAGGTAGTTTTATATATTTATTTCTCCCGATCTTATTTAAAATGTCTATTTGACAGGTTTTGGGAATAAAATAAAAACTTCCTGAAGAGTCTCAATTTATATGGACCAACAACATATCACATGAAGGATTATAATTGTTTAAGAAGTGCTTGGCTTTTTGAGGATCAACTGTCCAGATTAGTTTAACGCTATTAATTTTTTTCCCGGTAAACGTTTTTATCGATATTGGTTTCCCAAAAATACGTAAATCAACTTCAGGTTCAGTAATAATACCCGTTTCAATATTATTATCTCCGAATTTGTATATGAGCAAAGCAATCAAAATCTTCTCTCTCAATGAACCGACTTCCATACCAATTTTACCGGCACGAGAGCTTTCTAATTCAGCTAATTGAAATAATTTGGGTAATTTACGCTGGATCCTGGCAATTAAATTTGTATCTTTAAAGATATCGTGAATGGATTTATTCATATTGCTATTATGCATAAATCGATATGAATATGCAAGTTATAGCTCTCCTCTTGGATGAGCCTTAATCCTCTCCCCTATTGCATATAGACAGCCATCAAAGGATGCAACATATAACGTGCCGTCAGAACCTATAGCAGGCGATGGTCGCCCGACTTGTCCCCCTATCTCGAACTTCCATTTTAATGTACCATCTGGATAAAGAGCATATATATAATGGTCTTTAGAGCAGATATAAATAACTCCCATCGAATCGAATACCACAGAGGATGAAACTTTCCCTCCCGTCTTGAATTTCCACTTTTCCCTCCCGTCGGGTTTTATGGCATATAGATGATGATCATCGGAACCGACATATATCGTTCCCTCTGATCCCAAAGCTGGAGAAGAATCTATCCTTCCTTCCGTAATGTATGTCCATTTCAATATTCCGTCAGGGTTCAGAGCGTAAAGATTATGGTCGAAACTGCCAAAATAGATAGTCCCGTCTTCCCCAATGGCAGGGGATGACCAGATGTTCTCCCCTATCATATAATTCCAGAGTACTTTCCCCTCGGGATTCAATGCAAAAAATCCCTTTCCGTCTGTTCCGGTATAAATTGTTCCATCAATGCCCACTGCTGGTGAACAATGCATCCCCGCTCCAAGATTAATCGACCAGTTAAGACTGCCATCAAAATTGAGGGCATAAAAGTGCTGATCACATACCCCCATGTAAATCAAACCCTGTTGCTCCAGTACCACCGGAGTAGCATACACTCAGCTGCCTGTCTTGAATTTCCACTTCATGGTTCCGTCAGGTTTGATTGCATATAGATAATCATCCCGGGAGCCTGCATATATCGTTCCGTCTTTGCTCAATACGGGACACGTCCTGACCCAATTTTCCATTTCAAAACGCCATTTTTCGGTGCCATCAGGATTGATTGCATAAAGGAAATGGTCATCAGAACCCATATAAATAGTGCCCTCAGCATCGATGGTCGGTGGAGTAAAGATACCCCCCTTAGTCTCGAACTTCCAGAGTAATACAGGTACCTCTGGTCCCGGATAAGGACTCCTTCCGGAACGCCGAATATCATGCTGGAATGTTGCCCAGGGCGAGATGGGGACATCAATTGAAGGTGATTTGAAAATAGAACAAGAATGACCGTAAATCAAAAAAAGTGTAAAGAATAAAATACAAAAAATTCGCCTCATAAAATTCACTCCCTAACATATTTCTGGAACACTGCTTTAATAATTGCAAATAGATTTAATTAGGCTTACTGTTCTGGCTTATGGGGATATATATGGTGCAGGTTGTACCTTCACCGGGTTGTGAATCAATAACAAAATGTCCGTTATGCTTCTTTATGATGTAATAGGAAAGTGGTATCCCGAAACCTTTCTTGGCAGAAAATGTCGGTTTGAAAATATTTTTGAGCTTTTCAGGCGGTATTCCAGGTCCATTATCCTTGATTGTTATCTTTACGTAAACTCCCTTTTTTAATGGAAGATTCGAACCATTTCCAAGTAATTCTTTCTCCCCCTTGATTATGATCAAACCTCCATCATTCATGCTGTTTTCCGAATTTTTTAAAAGGTTTATGATAACTTCCCTAATCAAAACAGGATCCATCTCCACTATTTCCAGGTTGTCTGCAATACTGAGTTTCTTCTCTATCCTTCTATTCTGAAAAGCTAAATGTGAGGTGTTTTTTAAGAGACGACCCATATGCTCCGTTTTAAATGTGGGGTTACCGGTTCTGGAAAAATTGGCAAGACTAGTCATAAAATTCTTTATCATCAAACAGATCTTCTCTGCATGCTCCAGCCTGGATTTGACTTCACCCGGGTCATCGCTCATGGATTTTGCAAGTGATATATTACCCATAAGAGCTACAAGAAAATTGTTGATGTCGTGGGCAACAACTCCGGCAAATATGCCTATCGTATCATTATCGCTAATGTCGACAGGTTCCGCGATTGCTTTGTGAGGTGCATCTAAATCCCCGTCTTTTTTTATACCTGCTAGCTTTTCTATCTCAGTAATCCGCCATGAAATTGTAGGGATATCATAGTATCAAAAATATGACAAGTCAAGATATTTACTCGTTATTATTTTGAGTTAAAACGCTATATGAAATATAATGCTTAAGCGTTATAGCGTTATAATGCTTTAATGACCATGTGAGTGCAAAAGTTCTCAGGCTATCTTTCAAGACTCATCAAATTCGGTATCATCAATATTAGCTTGATCGAGATCTACACCCTCGAGCTCCGCTCCCCTCAAGTCTACTCCCGAAAGTAGTGTGTTGTTTACATCGGCTCCACGTAAATCTGCAAATCGAAGGTCGCTGTCACGGAATATTGCTTCGGAAAGATCCGCTCCTGTGAATTTCGCATTCTCCAGGTTAGCTCTGTAAAACGTGGCATCATAAAGATCGCTTCGGCTCATGTCCACATCATGAGCCTCAACTTCAAGTCCCAGGGCTTCGGAAAGATCCGCTTCCCGAAATTTCGAACCGCTGATGTTCGCATTCTTGAGGTTAGCCTTCACGAGACTCGCTCCGGATAAATCTGCGTTAAAAAGCTCCGCATCGCGTAAGAAAGCTCCGTCAAGGTTCGCATTCTTGAGTTTTGCTCCTACAAGATTTATCCCCATCAATTTCTTACCCTCGAGATCTACTCCAGCAAGATCAGGTTCAGCTTGGGGATTTTTTTCCCGGTAAGAATTCCAGAAATCAACACCCTTGTAAATTATTTTTACTAACTCTTCATCTGCCAATTACAAAGGCTCCTTTCATTAGAATGTTATATTATATTACATATTAAGGGTTTATGAAAATACCCGCATGTAAAACTCCGGATATCAAGCGTTTCAGCAGGGGCATAAAACGCAGACCCACATAAAACATTAAAAAATGATTGTACGATCTGTCACCATATTAAAAATTGATGATACAAAATTATCTTAACTGATCTTGTTTAATCAATAAAATACCAATATAATAAGAAAATATTCACTAATTTGATAATTGGATTGCCTTGAAAATTCAAACCGGAATACAAATTACTGCTTATGCTGATCTACACAGTTCACATTCATACTCAGTACCGCAGATTCAAGTAAATTACCGGATTTCGCAGATTAGTAGGTCGACCGTCACGGTCGACCAGGATTTGGGCGAATGCCATTCGCCCCTACGAATGTTATATGACAAACAAGGTTGTTTATCCCACAGTTGTAAGGGACGAATATTTTCGTTCTGAAATAAAACAGTGGGTCAATAATTTCGATTGACAAGCAGGGGTGGGTGAAGCTTCCCCAAATCAGATAGCTGCTTTGACCAAATATCACAAAAGGCAGCCAGGGAACCAATACCCCGAAAACCAAAAGATGTTACAATATTCTAAAGAACGGTTAAAAGAGCTGGAAGGAATAATGAATGACATTCAATAAAACAAAGATAATAAGGGTAACCCTGCTATCCCTGCTGATTATAACAATTATCATTGCAGTTGTTCTTTATTCGAGCTTCAACGTCCGGTTCTTCCTGCTGAAGGCTTTACAGGGTGAAGAGAACGCTTACAACACACTGATTAAAATTAACCATAATGATATAATGGCACTTAAAGGCAGGGCATTTTTTTATTCCTTCAGGGGACTCCTGAACAGGGAACTTTCCGATCGCGCCCTTACCGACTACAACCATATCCTGACGCTTCATCCCGACGATATTGACGCTCTAAAGGGAAGAATTGGTATCTATTGGGCTAGATACCATAGGGATAAATTCTCGATTGAGAATAATTTGTATATGGAACATCTTATCGAGGATTGTTCAAAACTTATCGACCTCGGGGAAGTCGATTACAATACTTTATATATAAGAAGCGCTGCAAATTATGATTTGGGCAACTACCCGCAGGCTATAACCGACCTTGCAAAATGCATCAGCATTGAACCGGATAATCCCGATCCGTATGCCCTGAGAGCTGAAGTCTATTTCTTGAATGATGAATACCATAAAGCAGTGAAAGATATGATGAAAGCTCATAAATTAAAACCGGAAACATATAAAAATTCTCCTGAAGCCTGGTTGTCAAGGTGGATAGGATTCCAGTTGATTAAAAGTGACTACGAGGAACTGGATAAATCCTATACAAGGATGATTGAAAATAATCCAGATATTGTCGGGTTTTATGTGAACAGGGCATGGAATTACATTGAGCTGGAACAATATGACGATGCCATCGCCGATTATACAAAGGCAATAGAACTCGAACCGGATAATGCTGCCGCCCTTGCAAGAAGAGGTGGTGTGGGTTACAGGTTTAAAGGGGATTACCAAAAAGCGCTCGAAGACTGTAACAATGCTATCAAAATGAATCCAGGTAGCAGTATCGCATACTACTTTCGAAGTCTGGTATATGACGATATGGAAGATTATAAAATGACCATATCGGATCTAGAAAAAGCTATCCAGTTTGACCCACAATGGGATGAACCATACACAAAGCTGGGAGATTTATATATAAAGATTGAAAATTATGACAGAGCATTGTCTTTTTATGAAATGGCTCTGACAAAACATACTCACATAGGTGTCATATTCAAAATAGCTGCTGCATTTGATGCTGCGGGAAGAATAAATGATGCCATTACATCATATCAGCAGTACTTGAAATACAATGAATCCCCCTTCATCTTCGGATGGAATGAGGATAATATGAAATATGCAGAAAATAGATTAAAAGAGCTTGAAAATCTCTGAGTTTAAAAAAATGTATAAAGTCAGATAAAGAAGGAGATATATGAAGGTTTTTAGAGTAGCTCTTTGTATCGCAGTGATAGGTTTTATATCTATCTTATTTTCATGCCAGAAATCAAAAGAGGTAAACGAAAATATAAGGGTAGAATCAAAACGCATCAAAATTAATCCCCATAACATCAAAGCCCTGTATCATAGGGGTAACGGGTACCTTCATAAAGAAAATTACAAAAAAGCAATAAAGGATTTCAGCAAAGCAATCGAATTAGATCCTGAGATGGTCTGCGCTCATCTTGCAAGGGGATATGCATACCTGGTTATCGAAGAGTATGAAAAAGCACTTTCGGATTTGAACCTTGTTTATAATTCTGCAAAAGATGATCCCGTCCTCTTTGCAGTGTTCACATGCAGAGGATATGTATATAAAAAAATTGGAAATTATAATAAAGCAATCGAGGAATACAGAAGAGCTTTCAAGATCGATCCCCAATACGTCGAGATCGATATTAAAAAAGCTCTTGCAAAAGCTCTGGAAAAACTGGAGGAGGATTTTTCAAAATGAGAATTAAATCAGTAGCAACAATTCTCTCAGCTTGCCTGCTGATATTTTTATCTGCATGTACTGTTCCAACAGAAAGCGACAGCGAAATTGCAAAATATACCGAAATTATCAAAAAAGATCCAAATAATGCGAAGGCTTACCATGATCGTGGAAAAGTCTATTTCAAAAAAAAGAGTTATAAAAAAGCGGTAGATGACTTCAAAAAAGCATTGGGTCGTGATTCAGAAATGCTGGAAGCTCTATACGAAAGGGCATGCGTATATATCGAATTGGAAGAATGGAGCCGAGCAATGAGCGATATCAACCGTTATCTCGACGATCCATCCAATGAAAGATCATTCAAGGCTTTGGAAAGACGCGCATATATCCACCTTCGAAAAGGTGATTACAATAAAGCAATAAGGGATTGCAACAGGGCAATGAAATTGAATCCCGCCTATCTACCCGCTATAACAACAAAAGGTAAAGCTCAAAAAGCCCGGGCAAATCAATGACAATCGTCAGGGGGCTACCACAAAAGTCAAAGTCGAAACATTGGATATATAATGAAGCGTACCCGGTTTCGTTGCTCCGATTGCAAAAGTGTATATACCATCAACATCAATGGGTGGACCATCCTCGCCAATAGTGAATTCGATCAATGGAGCATTTTCCTTGCTCTCCCCTCGCGGAAGACTGAAATTCCTGATCATGGGGCTTGAACGCAGCGTCCAGGATGGTGAAAAATATAACCTGTTTGAAGGATGTAACATTACAAGATATATGTCAGTTTTAAGCTGCTTCCTGTCAGGTACAAATATATCGATGCGTAATATTACCCTCTCCCCTTCCCTGTAACGTGATTGTAAGGGATCCAGCCTGAGATTTAAACGGATCTGCTTTCCCTCCTGCACCTCCTCTATCTTGTCCGATACCCTTTCCCCTATCGAATAACGGGGGATATCGGGATAATATATGACCATCACGGCAAGATATATGCAAAGCAACATGTTCAAAAGAAAGATCGGCTTGCGAAACCATACCCGGGAATTCATCAGTATCATGAGCCCTATTACATGAAACTCCGACATGGCTCGCAAAAATTCCCCGTCAGTTATCCAGTAATGCCTGTCAACAAGGCAGATGACAAGCACAAAATAATGAAACCAGGTTATCTTCTCCGTCAGATTCGACCGGGATGTCCTGAAAGATATAAAGACCCCTAACATAAATAACAATATGATGACAAGCTCCGTAAAACAGATGTAATTCGGATATCCTGAAAAAGGTGAATTCTTTATCAAAAGCTTGAAAATTCCCGCAAAAGGAAAACTCAACTTGTCGAATATGTCACTGGAAAGCGATACATCCCAGCGGTAATAAAGCCAGATATGCCAGATTATATGAGATATCCCCGGTATAACAGGAAAATACCACCTGAGTTCATCTTGAGCCCATTTTGCACGCATAAGAAGCACTATTAATGCTCCCCATGCTATGAGAAGAGAAGGCTCCTTTGTAAATACAGCAAGGGTTAAGAACAAAGTCGCGTAGATGTGCCGCCCACGCCTCAAAAAATAAAAGGAGACTAATATGAGAGCAACTTCTACTATCTCCCCAAGGTCCCTGGATAAGGTCATGACAAATCCACCATAAAGGGGAAAAGTCATCCCCCATAAAGCATGAAGTCCGGCACCCTTAGCAAATTTACCGCCAATCCAGCCGATAACACATAAGCCGGCAAAATTGATAATGATCAACATCCACGAGACCATTTGAGAATTACCGAACGAAAGTAGCCATGCAAGTAAAGGATAGAAAATCCTTCTCTGCCTCCACGGAGGATCATCCAGCTCTATACCATATTCCAGTTTCTGCGATGTAAATGGATTTAATGCAAGCCTGTAATAAAACTGACCGTCATATCCCGCCGAGTTTGAGAAAACATGGATACCTCCAGGTACATTTTGAGAATTAACGAAAAAATCCCCAGCAAGTATGAACCTGGTCCGGTCAAAATCATATTCCGCTAACTGAAGGTATATGAAAAGAGCTGATAAAACAGCCGTTAAAATCAAAGTATATCTTGAGGAATTCATCTTTTAAATCCGGTGGATCTATGGAGATCGAAATTAAAATTAATTTTTAAAAAAATATCGATCCCCCAACCGTGAAGGAGGCATAACGGATATCATCAAGATCCCCAAATCCCGCAGTGTAATTTCCCTCTGTCCAGACCGAATACCTGTCAAGAGGACGAAACTCGAAACCAATACTCAACTTGCCGCAAAAATCCTTGTCGGTTGAGAAATCGGATTCGGTAAATGAGGAATAATCCGTGGATGTCTCCTGCAAAGATGTGGAAAATTTAACTTCGGCATCTTCCCTGATAAGTCCTAAACCCGCAGATATATATGGTTTGAACTTTCCCGGCAGACTGAGCCTTGCAAAAGCTAAACCGACAATAAAATCCATGTCCGCACTCGCTGTAACTACTCCCTTCAATATACTTGCAGGATCTGCAGCGTTTTCAAGTGTTAAGGGTACCCCCTCACTAAGATCCCACTCGAAACCACGCAAGATATCAATGTCGATACCAACCGAGAAATAATCAACGATCTGATAACCTGCCTTGAGATTTATACCAATAGCATCATCAAAATTATAATTCAGATCCAGATCCTCGACCACATCACGGTCAAAATCTTCAATCGCATAATTACCCCCGAAACTTAAGAAAATATTGTATTCCTCTGAATAACTCGAATAAGGGAAAAAGAAAATAATCGAAACGAGAAATATTGAAATTAATCTGATCATTTGACACCCTCAAATGTAATAAAGGTTGAAATCTTCAAAGCATCATGCCTCCATGTACGCATAACGTTATGTAGCTATGATGCAATAACTTTATGCTGTAATAATGCCATGAATGTGTGATGTTAAAATGACGTGAATACACCGATGCCTTCCTGACTGATTTAAAATAAATTGAAGATCTTTCATGCAAGATTTATATCACAAGCATTCCCCATTATCAAGAATCGCGAAAGTTAAATATCATTGAATCATAAAACTCGAAAATTATTGAAACGGTCGAATTATAAATATATCCTGATTTGAAATCAATTTAAATCTTTGAAACGAAAACAATGACTTTGGTACATTGTCCAGAATTTTAAATGTGCAATCCCTTTGAAATAAATAAAAAAACTTCATAGTGAAATTCACTTCAGGAGAATTCTGTATTTTGGAAATAATATCTAAATGATTGTATGGCGGTATAACGTTATAATGATATGGTGTGTTAGCGATATGCTGCCCCTTCATCAAACGCCTATCTGAATCACTTACAATATTATTCTCCTAATTAAAGTGATGCAAATATACTCTTTAGCCAATGAAAAGATCGCATGAACTCAAATGTGCTTGACAATAAGGATAATATGAGATATAAAACCTCTTTAGGTTTACATAATAAAATATACGGTATATGTGTATTTTCATTCTGTCACTTAACAATTCGGTTTAAATATAATTGATGAATTCTTGTAAAAATTCTAAAAAATATGGAAACTTTCTGAAAGACGCAGTTACAGTTGTAAACTCCCATTCAGAAATAAAACCTCTGTTGAAAGAACTTAACGGTTTGATCAAGAAATTTACCTGCTGTGAATCTGTAAGCTCCATGATCTCCGATCAGGATGGCTTCGTGTCCTTACATGAACATATCGGATTTACATTATCAGAGTTCCAAATATTTACACTGGAAAACATCAGGAAAAATAAACAATTCTGCTCGGTTATCCTATACGGAAATAAAAAACTGCTGCCTTTTTTCTCTGAAAGAGCATCTTTTTATTTCAACAATAAAATAAAAGATATCAATGAATCATACGATGATAAATTGATTGAATACCTGAAATTCTGCTCTAAGTTGAATTATCAGTCTATGGCTGTCATACCAATTACCTTTAAAAGAAACATTCTTGGCTTCATTCACGTTGCAGATGAAAAAAGTGAAATGATTTCCCCATATATATTGAAAATTCTCGAAGATCTGGTCTGCATAATAGGTCCCGGTTTATATTCATTCTTGCTTGACATAGAAAAAATAAAGACTGATAGATTAATTCAATCTATCGCTGATGATATACCAATACTTATAAATCGCTTCCTGCCGGGCGGCGAAATCATATATGTAAATAAAGCCGTTTGTAAATATTTTGGAAAAGGTAGAAATGAAATTATTGGCACAAACTTTCTTTCAATGATTCCAAAAGGGGATAGAGAATTTGTTATGTCAAATATTTATTCCCTTACAAAAGATAATCCCACTCAAACACTTGAACATAAGGTCATTTCAAAAGAAGGGGAGATAAGATGGCAGAGATGGACAAACAGGGCGATTTTCGACTCTGATGGAAATATATCGGTATATCAATCCGTGGGCGAAGATATTACTGAGCATAAAAATGCACTGGAAGAACTTAAACAGAGTGAAGAACGGTATCGTACCTTGTGCGAAACTATGAATCACGGTCTGTCAATTTCTAATAAAGAATTTGAAATTGTTTATATCAATAAGGCTCTTTCCCAGATGATTGGACATGAACTAAAAGATATCACAGGTAGAAAACAGCTCGATTTTGTCTGTGACGAATCCAAAGATGATTACATTAAACAGATCCATAACCGCCGAAAAGGTAAATCAGGTATTTATGAGCTGAATTTAATTAAAAAGAATGGAAACAAATTGCCTGTCATGATTTCCGCTTCTCCAATGTCGGATCGAGAAGGGAATTTCACCGGCTCATTTGGTGTCTTTACCGACCTGACTGAGTTGAGACATGTAAAAGATGCATTGAAAAGAAGCGAGAAGGAATTCAAAAATATTGTAGAGTTGATGAACGATGGATTGGCAATATCTGACGCTAATGGAACTCTTTTATACATAAATCCTGCTATCTCGAAAATGCTGGGATACAATTCTGATGAACTTCTGGGTCAAAATCAAAAAAAATTCGTTATAGAAGAAAGCATTCCTATTTTTGAAGGTGAATTCGCAAACCGGAGGAAGGGAAAACGGGGAAGATACCAGCTTACATTGAAAAGAAAAGATGGAAGTAAACTTTCTGTCATGATCTCGTCTACTCCAGTTTACGAAAAGAAAGATAAATCATTTTCTACCATCGGGCTCGTCACTGATATTTCCGAATTGAAAAGGGTAGAGGATGCTCTGAAAAAATCCCGGAAAGAACTTGAAACAAGGAACAATATCGCTGAAATATTTCTTACATGTCAGGGTAATGCTATGTATAGCGGGGTGCAAAAAGTATTGCAGGAAGCTATGGAAAGCGAATTCAGCCTCTTCGGATATATCGATGATGACTCGAACCTGGTGGTTCCCGCTTATACTCCTGAGGTTTGGGATAAATGTACTATTAAAGAAAAAAGTTTTAAATTCCTCACACATGAAATCGAAAACACAATCATGGGGCGTTCAATTAATGAAAAGAAAATCTATATGACAGAACAATTATTGAAGGTTCCTGATGGTCACGTAGAAATTAAAAATGTCTTATCTGCACCGGTTATTTACCAGAATAATACAATTGCCCTGCTTATGGTTGCAAATAAAAAAAATGGTTATAACAATGAAGATAAAAAATTCTTTGAAAATATTGCTTCAATTATATCTCCCATGCTGTTTGCTCGTATTACAAAAAACAAGATCGATAAAACAAGGGAAAAAACTGAAAAAGCTCTCACAGAGAGCGAAGCAAGATACAGGGGTATGTTTGAAACAATAAATGAGGGTGTTGCTGTATATGAAGCCGTTGATGATGGAAATGATTTCGTCTATGCCGACCTGAATAAAGCTGGCGAGATTATTGATAAAATAAAAAGAAAAAATGTGATCGGAAAAAAGGTTACCGAAATGTTTCCAGGTATAATCCAATGCGGTCTACTGGATGCATTCAGAAGAGTTTACAAAACAGGTGGTCCAGAAAATCTCCCGGACCTGTTTTACAAAGATAACAGAATTACAGGCTGGAGAGATAATTTCGTCTACAAACTGCCCACGGGAGAGGTGGTTTCTGTATACCATGACACCACTGAAGCAAAAAAAGCTGAAGAAAAAAGAAAAACCATTTTAAAAACCGTTCTCGATGGCTTTCAGTTACTCGATTTTCTCGGTAACTTGATCGAAGTGAACGAAGCAATGTCAAAAATGTCTGGATACTCGAAAGATGAACTCCTGAGTTTCAATATCGCTGACATATTTCTTTTTGAAGATAGAAAAAATGTGCTCGATTTGTTTAAAAACGATGAACAGGAAGATAAAATCAATTTCGAAACAAAAATCCGATGTAAAGATGGAAACGTTCTGGATGTCGATGTTACTGCAAATAACATCAAGTCTGAAAAAGGACTCGTCTTCGTTAATATCAGGGACATTACAGAACGTAAAAAAACTGAAGATCGAATTAAAAGACTGAACTCCATCCTGTTTGCTATTAAGGATATTGACCAGCTTATTATACAGGGAAAGGATCGCGATAACCTGGTTCAGGGCGTCTGCGAAAGCCTTGTTAGAACTAGGGATTATTTCAATATATGGATTGCCCTTTTTGACGAAAAAGAAAATTTCCTCAAAGCTTATACAGCTGGTATCACGAAGAATTTTAAATCGATTGAAAAATTACTTAAAAGGGGAGAACTGCCCCCATGTGCTGAGAATGTCCGACAGGAACAAAATCTACTGGTTATCAGAAAACCACACATAATCTGTGAATCATGCATAATATCTGACGGATTCTTTAACATGAATTCAATAATATACCCCCTGTTTCATGAAAATAGAAAGTTCGGACTCATTGCCGCTTCAATTCCAATTGAAAATGAAATAGAAGAGGATGAACAGGAACTCTTCATTCAGATTGCAAATGACATCGCATTCGCTATTTATAATATGGGAGTTGAAGAAAAACGCATGGTTGCTGAACAAGACCTCCTGATTAAAGACAGCGCCATCAAGTCCTCGAAAAATCCCATTGTCCTCATGAACCTGGAAGGGCAGGTGACATATGCAAATCCCGCTTGCCTTGAACTATGGCAATATAAAGAAAAGGATATCCTGGGGAAATCGGCAATTTCATTCATAAGACCCAAAGATCAAACAGCTAAAGGTCTAAAAGTGCTAAAAGAAAAAGGCTCATGGTCCGCTAACCTGATCGCTGAAAGAAAAGATGGAAACCATGTCAATATACATGTGTCTGCCAATATGGTTTTCGACATAGATGAAAAACCCGTTTGTCTGATGGCTTCCGTTCTCGACCTGAGCCAGCAGAAAAAAATGGAACAACAACTCATCCGCTCCGAACGCCTCGCTGCAACAGGTCAACTCGCCGCTTTTATAGCTCACGAAATAAACTCTCCACTTCAGGCTATTTCAATAATGCTGGGTACAATGTCTAAAAAATATCATTCAGATGATACCCTTTTATCAAATGTAAAACTGCTGCAAAACGCTTTCGGGAGCATTCAGGGTACCGTAAAAAACCTCATCGACCTTAACCGACCCGGCTTGGAACAAACGCAACCCGCAAACATCAATAATATAATTATTAATTCTCTCTCCCTTATGAAAGGACTGCTGGAAAGAAACAATATCAAAGTCGTTAGAAGACTTTCAAAAAAAATCCCACCCGTCCTTGCATCTCCTCAACAATTAAGCCAGGTTTTTATGAATATTATAAACAATGCCGCCGAAGCTATGATCGGATATGCCAAAAAATCCCGTTTTGCCGGTAAAAGTAAAAAAGGGAAGTTGATACTGAATATTAAAACAATGCTTGTTAATGAAGAAATACAGATTACATTCAAAGATACGGGACCTGGTATCCCGGAAAAAGATGTCAAGTATATTTCAGATCCATTCTATACAACAAAAAAAGAATTTGGTATGGGGGTAGGTCTCGCTATCTGCTTTGGTATCATTCAGGATCACAACGGCAGTATGGAAGTGAAAAACCACAAGGAGGGAGGAGCTGTCATCAAGATCTCTCTTCCACATATTTAACAATAATATAAGGACTTGTCTGATGGTCAAATACAATATACTCATAGTTGACGATGACCCATTGATTCTTGAATCATTGAGTACTGCTCTTGAAGGCAAAGGTTATTTTGTCAGAACTGCCGATAATGGAAAAATTGCTAATGAAATTATTAACAAATCTGATTTCGATATCGTCATTACAGACCTTGTTATGGATAAAGTCGATGGAATAAAGGTCTTAAAAGAAGTTAAGAAAAAAAGACCGGAAACAATGGTTCTCATTCTTACTGGTTACGGTGACCTGAAATCTGCGGTCGATGCTCTGAGACTCGATGCTGACGACTATATTCTTAAACCATGCAGCGATGACGAGATCTTCTTCAGAATATCAAAGTGTATCGAGAAAATTGAATATAAAAAGAAAATTAAAATTTACGAGGATATACTCCCCGTCTGCTGTGTATGCAAAAAAATCAGGGATGATGTCGATGGGGAACCGGGATTTGGAAAATGGTTCAGCATGGAAGAATACCTCTCCAATAAAGCAAAGGTTTCAATAACTTCTTCCTATTGCCCCCGCTGCGCCGAAGAAGCCCGAAAGCAAATAGAAAAACTGAGAAAATAATTATATTAAATAATACCCGGGATCGCATGTTAATGGCTAATAAAATATTTTGTTTTGATCTTTAATTAAGGAGGTGCTAAATGAAACTCTCTTTTATTATGACAATCTCTATCCTTGTCACAATTGCCTCTTTTTACCCACTTTGCGCTGAAAAAACCATCTGCAATTCTGATAATCCTGTGATAATTGCCCAGCAAAAAGAAATAAACTCCTCTGACGTTCAAGTCTATGCAAAATCCAATCAGATGGATTCTTACAATCCAACTCCACAAAAAGCTGAAATCCACTTCGGTCTCGCAATCTCCCCACAAAAAGAAACATACTCACGTGGTGATTTGATCACACTCTCATGGGATTTGGAAACACCTTCCGTTCCGGTAAGATGCGATATCTACCTGGTTATCCTCGATATATGGAACAGACTATACTTCGCTCCAAAATGGAACCTGAACCCGGCTCCTGTAGTGCCCGACTTCGTCCTGCCAAAAGACTGGATAATTGAAAATTCCCCCATCATGTTCTTCCCGATTCCATGCTCGAAACCACCCATAGGCTATATGGGTACATACACCTTCGCTATCGGTGCAGCAGAACCCGGAACTCTCAATTTCGTGTCCAATATTGCTGCCGTGAGCTTTGAAATAAAATGATATGATGATTTGGTGACTTAAAGTTATAACGCCATGACGTTATGATTGCAAAATGATATGCAAATCTTTCATATGCAAATTATCCCTCAGCCCTGTAGGACAAACATCTTGTTTGTCCATGTAGGGAGCGAATATTTTCGCTCCAATGTAGAGGTCGATCCCGTGTCGATCCAGATCCCTCTTCCCCCCCATTAACACCATTTCAAATTCACGCGAAAATTTTCATAATAACGGCTAAAAGCCCATCCCTAGCAGCTAGCTTTAGCTAGCTGTAAACATAAAAAACAAATCACCCCGCATCTGCCATTGCAGGTCTCAACCATCACCTAATAACATGAAAAAACAAACCATTCAGTCGGACCTTCGTATAAATTCCCGCTAGCATCCATCGCACTTACCCGATAGGGAATAGGACCCGCTGACGTCAGTACCTTCCATAAATTTACGTCGTCCACAATCAATCGCAACCAGTTGTCATTAAGTTCAGCAGAGTATGTCAGATCATTGTATTGATACTCGAATAAATAATGATCTGCTTCCGGTATCGGCGTCCAGGATAGAAGGATCGTGTTGAAGAAAAACTCGTAAGGACTGGCAATTCGAAGACATCCGCTTCCCACTTCAAAATTCAAATCATAAGATCGCTCAATGCGCTCGTTACCGTTACCGATTATAGGTTTACAGGTAAAAGTCGATATCCCCGTGGGACCCTCGACTATATTGCCGAATGAATCAAGAGCTGTAACACGATAAAATACCGTACCGATGCTGATAAATGATTCCCATTCTTCGTAATTTTGTGCCCTTATCCTAATATAGTTGCTGTATAAGTTAAAAGAATATATCGCTCCTGTGATGGCACAATCAAATTGGTAATAAACAGCTTCTTCTATCGGTGTCCATGATAATATCACCGTGTTGTAATAAAAATCCGGTGGACTTGCTATCCGCAAACATTCGGTGGGACTGGATGTCGGAGTTGCTGTCTGCGTTTGTGTAGGCGTTGAGATTGGTGTATATGTGGGTGTTTTTGAGAATGTTGCAGTCAACGTTCTAGTTCCCGTCGGTGTCAGCGTTTTCGTCGGGGATATGGTTGCCGTCGGCGTCCTTGTCAGCGTTAAAGTCCTCGTTCTCGTTATTGTCTTGGTCAGCGTCGCTGATAAAGTCGGTGTCTTTGTCAGGGTTACTGTCGCTGTTTGGGTAGGGGTTTTTGTCGCATCAGAATAGATAAAGGGTCCTGATAAATATCCGTTTTGTGGGTAGGATACCGAATTGCCCTCGTCATCGATGAATATGAAATTATACTGGTTGTTCCCGAGCAAAAGCAGTGATCCGGATATCAGTGTATTGTATAATCCGTTCCAGGAATCGCCGTATTTTAGGTTCATTACGTATTTCGTCCCGTTGACATAAACATTATGATCCTGCGGAAATCCCCCGTCAGAATCGTAATAAAAGACATAAAACTCGAACGTTGTAGACTGGTTTCCAGCTCCCGGGGAAACGCTGCCTCCCTCGAGAATTGGTGCTACATCAGTCGGTGTCGCTGTTGGGGATGGTGATATCGTCAGTGTAGGAGTTGAAGTTAAAGTGGATGAATCCGTTGGAGTCATGGTAGGAGTTATATCTCCCGTTTCGGTGATCGTTAATGTCGGTGTTATGGTTTCCGTAGGGCTGAACGTGAAAGTCTCTGTTGAAGATGGGGTGATAGTCATCGATGGAGTTAATGTCACTGTCGGGGTCGGGGTTAAATTGGCTATTGCGTAAATATTCTTGTCGAGTGATCCAAAATATAACGTGTTGTCAGAACTTATTGCAGGTGATGAATATATATAAAGCCCCGTTACATAACTCCATAAAAGCGTTCCATCGGAATTGATTGCATAAAGCTTGTTGTCATAAGAACCCACGTATATGGTTCCGTCATTGCCTATCGCAGGAGAGGATAGAATATTCCCGCCGGTAATATAAAACCATCTCAATGTACCCCCGGGATTGATCGCATAAAGCTTTGTGTCGTAAGAACCCACGTATAATGTATTATCAGAACCTATTGCGGGGGAGGAAAATATGTTCCCTCCTGTGGCATAAGTCCATTGCAATGTTCCATCAGGATTGACAGCATATAGGTTCTTGTCGAAAGAACCCACGTATATGGTTCCATCATTTCCTATCGCAGGAGAGGAATATATGGTGTTGCCGGTTGTGTAAGTCCATTGAAGCGCCCCGTCAGAGTTTACTGCGTGAAGCTTGTAACCGTAAGATCCAAAATAAATTGTCCCATCAGGACTTATCGCAGGGGAGGAGGATATATTCGTCCCCGCAAAATATGTCCACTTTGTCGTTCCATTCGGGTTGATCGCATAAAGCCTCTGGTTGTCGGATCCAATATAAACGGTTCCATCAGCTCCGATTGCGGGTGATGAATAAATGAGATGCTCTGTATTTAACGACCATTTTAATGCACCATTCGAATGAAGGGCATAAATTCGATTATCCTGCGATGCAAAATAAATTGATCCATCTGCACTAATAGCAGGGGAGGAGTGTATCGAGGAGCCGGCTGTATATGTCCATAGCAGTGAACCGTCAGGGTTGATTGCATAAAGCTTCTTGTCATAAGAGCCCACGTACATGGTTCCACCATCTCCTATCGCAGGGGATGAGTATATAGTGTTACCGGTTGTGTATGACCACTGGATTATCGGATCTAGAGGTCCATGGAATGGGCTGAGAGCTGTGTGTTTTATATCATGGCGAAAACAGGGCCAATCCGAATCAGCTAACTGAGCATGAACTGATGGGATAAAAAATATCAATAATGAAGACAATAAAATAAATTTTTTCATTAAAAAACCTCCTTTAAAGTATCCTCATACAACTATCTCTAAAATATACGGTTCATTTTAAAAGGAGAATATCACATCCAATATCCATGATCAATAGATTAATGAATTTCATCGTCGAAAGGTGAAGGTAGGAAGTTTTTGGAAAAGGGTTTGGGAAAGAACCTTTTTTCAAACAGGGTTTAGCATTTCTCATAAATTCGCAATGCTAAACCCCTACTAACATGCATGTTCTGTTGTAGGGGTATAGTAACACTTATGAAATAAGGATTACTGTGCCCTTTTTTAGGAAATTATTTTCGAGAACTAGTATAGTTTTTGTTGTCGAAAGGTTAAGGTACAGAAGTTTTTGGAAAAGGGTATGGGAAAGAACCTTTTTTCAAAAAGGTTTTTCCCTATTAATATAATAATAATAAATCAAAAAAGGGCGAGGCGGCAACCTCGCCCATTATATATTGATAACCCTTCTATTTGCCCCGGTTCCTCAATTTCCACCGTTGTTGTAAAGTATATTGACAGACGAAGAATACATCCTGTTTTCCATGATGATATCCTGGTATCCGTCACCGTTCATGTCGGAAAGGTAGATATTGTTTAGAATTCCTGCTGTTGTGACGGGTATAAATGTTTCAGTAGAGAATGTTCCGTCACCATTTCCGAGGATAATGCTAATATTGTTTGAATTATTATAATATGCCCATTTGGAGAATGTGATTATATCCGGGTAGTCATCGTTATTCATATCGGATAACATGAAAGAGTCGAAGTATGACAGGTTGTAATGAGAAAGCTCGAATGAAGGGACAGGGTTATCTTCATTTAAAAGGACATTTATACCGTCATCGACTTTTATAATGATATCTGTTAGGCCATCTTTGTTAAAGTCACCCAGATCATAGTAGTTGATATAGTTGGAGTATCCATATCCGGAATATTTTATTGCTTCTTTGAAGGTTCCATCACCGTTACCCGGGTGGATGATTAGTTGAGAATTGTTTTCCTGGTCATAATTCAGCATGATTAAGTCTTTATACCCATCATTATCTATATCCGCTATCCTTGGCATATTGACGGGGCTGTCGAATCTGGTTGTCAGGGTAAATGTTCCTGTTCCATCATTGAGATAAACACCGATATAGTCGAGATAATCGACATTCCACCAGCTATGGTAATCGATAAGGTCGGGATATCCGTCATTGTTCAGATCGGCAAGGGTAACATCGGACCAGTAACTCACATCATAAGTAGCCTCGTTCCCGAATGTCCCGTCACCGTTGTTGAAAAGCACCATGAGAAGCTTCTCCTCACCCTGATAATTAAGGATCAAATCCACATATCCATCCCCGTTCAGATCGTCTGATGTAATACCGTTGAAAGTCTGGGATACGGGAAATGTCTGAGGATCAGCATAAGTCCCGTCACCATCGTTCAGGAAAACCTGCAAATTCGTATTCGTAAATGTGTCGTTTGAAAGTATATCCGGATATTCGTCGTTGTTAACATCAACAAGTTCTAATATGTTTCCTGCCTCGAGAGACTGTCCCCTGTTGAAATTTTCATCCCCCGAATTGAGCATTACGGTGGTTTGAAAAATTGAAAGGGCTCCTGAGCCGAGCAATTCTGTAACAAGCAGATCGTTCAATCCGTCATTGTTTAGATCTCCCGTTTTTATGTCTTTGATGTAGTTTTCAAATTGGATACCTTCTGCAGGTTTGTACAGGGTGCCGTCCCCGTTGCTAGGCAGGACTGTTATAATCCCTAGAGCATTTCCTTCACAGACAAGATCGGGATATCCGTCCCCGTTGATATCTCCCGATTTGGAAATTGCCCTGCCGGTAAAATAATAAGACGGATAGTTAAATGGTACGTAATAAATTTGACCATCTCTGAATGACCCATCCTTGTTGTTGATAAAGAGTGTCAATTCATAATAGATTTCAGACCAGTAATCCTGACCCAGGATATCAAGATAGCCGTCATTATTCATATCGACAAACAGGAAGTCACTCACAAAATCATCACCGTAAATGTTATATCCATCGAAACTTCCGTCTCCCTTATTTAAAAATACCGTCATACCAGCACTGTCCCAGTGAGAAAAAACCAGGTCCTGGTATCCGTCGTTATCCAGATCCCCTGTGTATGCAAACATTAATATGTTCTGGGCTTCATAGGAGGTTTCACCGGCAAAGGAACCGTCACCATTGTTGAGCATCGTGTAAAATTTTCTCTGGGAATAACCGACAGAGAGTAAATCGGAATAACCGTCATTGTTCAGATCGATTATATGGAAATCATCATAATATTTCGCTACCGGGTACAGGGCAGGATCACCAAAAGTACCATGACCCTTGTTCAAATAAACAAGTTGGTTTGTGGAATTCCATGATCTAACGATGATATCCATGAATGTGTCGTTGTTTAAATCTGCTGTTTTTATCGTTGAATATCCATCGAGGGTATATGTCCCGTGATTTCTGAATGTACCGTCGCCATTATTCCTGTAAACTGCAAAAGCATATAACTTGACAACTCTATCCTCCGAAGCATTATGGAAATATAAAAGCAGATCCGGGTAACCGTCATTGTCAAAATCGAGAGGATCTATTATTGCCGCATAGTTGAATCCCTCGACTGAGAAGCTTTTAGGGGCTTCAAATGTCCGATCCCCTTTGTTTACCAGGACTGAAATCCTGTTTCCTGGCTCATCAATCAAAATATCACCTAAACCATCGTTATTCAGGTCATCTAGGAATAAATCTCCCCATAAATCAGTATGGATGGGATGACCGAATGTCCCGTCTCCGTTGTTGAAATAAAGATAGGTTCCTCCACCATATAAATCCTCATAACCATTCGGTATACAGGAAACCGCAAAATCGGGATAACCGTCATAATCAAGGTCTTCTATCACGAGGTCGTTGTAATTAACCCCGTTGTTGTAATAGTAAAGGGGAGCCCTGTAAGTGCCGTCACCCTTGTTTATGAATATCCCTAAAATCATCCTGTAATCATGATAAGTGAGATCGTTCCAGATACTGACAAAAATATCGAGATGTCCGTCTTTGTTAAGATCAATTAGCTGGTGAGATACAATCGTATCTCCGACACTGTAGCTGTTATCATCGAACCTGTTTTCAAAAAGTTCGATGTTACGATAAAAAAATGATGAAACACTTATACCGGATAACCTGCCGTCAAGGCTGAAAAAACCGCAGGCAAACCGGTATTCGCCCTCCTCGGAGATTATACCCTCACCCACGTTGAGTCGGGAAAGCTCGTAATTCTCTAGTTCGAAACCTGCGGGAAACACCTGGCGAATTCCGGATATCCCCTCCCCCCACGATGGAAATGAGTAAATTTTACCCCGGGGATCGAGTATTATGATATAAAGGATCCCATCCTGGGCACGAAGCGAAGGATTGCTCAGGGATATGAACACCTGAAGGATATCCCCCTCCCTTGCGGCGATTTTCGCCATGTTTGTACTCACTGAAACATCGAAATTATCTGCAAATACTGAAATTGCCGTGAAAATTACGACAGCAGGCAAAAATAATTTAAGCACTTTCATAAAAATATTTCCCCCTTCCTTGTAGATAGTTTTTCATATATTAATATTATAAAAGATTACAGATTCCCTGTCAAGATTTTCTGGTTCAATAATCCCCTTGACGCCATTTAAAGCAGGGGTTTAGAGTAATATAATTTTTAAAAAATGTGTGAAAATAATTTTTCATTTATTCTATCATGCCTCGATCAGGATCAACTTCCAGCCCCCATGCTAAACTCAAATATCATATCATGCAAAAGCTTTTTCCCGTCATCGCCAATATCCCCATCTTCGAGCCAGAGTCTAAACGCGCATTCCCCGAAAAATACTACCTTTTTGTCGTATTCATCAAGCTCCCTTGAAATTACCAGCACCCGATCATAATCACCCGACTCGATATATTTACCGGCTAATAAGCTGCATAGACTGTATTTCGATGGTGTTTTTTTAAGCTTCCTGACCATTTCCAGCGTTTTGTCGTATTCCCCCATCTCGAAATAGATTTTTCCAAGCCAGTAAAGGGTCGAATCATTAGTCATATCGCCTTCGGACAGGTCAGATATAACACCTCTGACCCTTTCCAATTCCCCTGCTTTCAAGAATTCCAGCGCAACATTTCCAAGCGCGATAGTTTTAAAGTTAAATACAGGATCGTCAATCCTGTTAATAACTCCGAGCGCAAGCTCACACTGCCCCGCTTTCGCATATCCAGTCGCGATCTTCTCCAGAAGGCGACCGGCAGCGCTTCTATCTCGGTCATCCTTCAATTCGATCTTCTCAACTGCATTCAAAGCCCGAAGCAGCATCTCCGAATCCGATTTTCTCTTTCCCTGATCAATATATTCATAAGCTTTGTTTATTAAGGCTTTCGCCCTGAAAAAGGGATCTTCGAACGATTCCAGTATCTCGATGCTACGGTTTTCATCTCCATTTCTTGAATATGCACGAGCTATCGCTTCAAGACCTTTATAACGATGACTTGGATCAATCGACTTCTCCGCCATTTTCAATGCATCATCAAAAAATCCTGCCATCGCAAGTTTCTCCGCATTATTGCTGTAATAGCCGAATTTATAGGACGTCTTGCTTTCGGCTCTGGTATAAACCTCATCCGACTTTTTGTCCTCTCCTGCTTTTTTATATTCCAGCGCAATGTTCGAAAGGATATAGCCTTTCCGCAAAGAATCCTCGAGACTCAAATCCAGCGCTTTTCCCAATAGATCATGTACCGCTTCTGTCTGATTATCAAGATTGGCTAAAGCAGCCTGAAGGATATATCTTTCAGCTTTTAATTCCTCCCTGTCAACCTTTTTTTCCGGTTCAAAAGTCTTATTTATAAGCTCCTCCACGGTTTTGCGGTCCCCTGATTTCATATACTCCCAGGCTAAGTCAAAACAATATTCTGCTCTCAGCTTCTCGTTATTCATATAATCGAGTTGTGTTTTTAACCTGTCGAGAAGCTCGGGAGTTTTCCTTGATGCGGGTAGCATCTTGTATATGGAAAAAAGATGTCGGATCTCCCCGCTTCTCATCGTATCATCACGAATTATCTTGACCACATCTAAAGCATTTTCCAATTCATCTTCAAAAAGGTATTGAGTTATTACAAAAGTATAAAATGAAAATAAAGGCTGATCTGGTAAAATGGAGTTGAAAAAATTTACACAGGATAAGGGATCTCCTTTATCCGCTTCGGATTTCAGCTTTGCATCCGGCAATATCTTATCCCGAAAGTCGGAATATGTTAAAGGCTTTTTCGCATCCTCCACGGAAACGATCAGGAATGGAAAAACCTCTTCGTTTTCAGGTGTTATCTCCTTGAAACGATATTCCCCTAATGTGACATTACCATTTGCAATACCTTTCCAGACCTCTGTCGATGAAAATTCCGCTTTTATCGTATCAAGCTTTCTCATCGCTTCTTTGTATAATTCATGAGCTTTCACGTAGCTTCCTGATTTTTCCGTCTCCTGTGCCAGCTTGATAAGGCTGGTAGCCTGACGGTAAAGGTCTGCAGCCTCCTTTTCCTCTTTTGAATCGCAGGAAACTAAAATTACAGATAACAGCAGCAAAATATACATAAGATTGTTTCTTTTCATTGAGGATACCTCCCAAAGACTATGTTTCTAAAATTATACTATCTTATTTTGGTACTTACAACAATCTGCTTCCTCGATTTCGAATCGAATGGGGATTTGTCGTAGTAACCGTATTTCGCCTCTATTGAAAATCCGTTGTAACCTATTAATGCATCCAACTCCCGGGGATAATATATGCGCTGGTTGAATTGTGCCGAGAAAATCTCCTCATTGTTGATGTAAAAATACCAGAGGAGCCGGTTTATCTGTGCCGCCGTATCATAATAGTTGCTTTCGCGGATAACCACGTTTCCACGACCGTCAGGATCTGGATATTCTTCAATTATATAACGCTTTAATGGATCCCTTATGAGTATATCGTGGCGGGGATTGAAAATATCTATGATAAACCTTCCGTTTTCTGCAAGGTGATCACGGACGCAGGCGAGAAAAGCCTCCATGCTCTCTAAGTTGTGAATATGATTTAACGCATTGAAAGGAAAGATTATCAGCTTGAATTTGGAATTTAATGCAAACTGACGGCAGTCAGCTTTAAAAATATGGATATCCACAGTTCTTGATGCGGCTTTCTCTCTTGCATGACGCAGCATGGGTAGCGATATGTCCAGACCCGTTACATCACATCCAGCTTCGGTCAAAGGGATGGTTATCCTTCCTGTTCCGCAGCCGAGTTCGAGAACCGGCTCGCCGTATCGCTTGATCTTATCGAGATAGAAGGGTATATCATCGACAATATCACGGTTTATTAGATCGTAATGCCTACCGTCGCTGTATAAATCCTGGCAGTCACATGCTTCCATCGGGATCATTTTAACCCATTTTTGTTATTTCCACAAAATATATGTTCCCGATGACTTCATGGAATCTGTTTATAGTATTTATGATTATAGATAATATTAAGCCTTTCTTTTCCAAAGAAGTTAGAGAATTTAAAGGCTAATCTGTATGTATATTTCCTTTTACAACTTTTGTAGGATTTTTGAGACATTACGTTATGGAAACCGGAATTACAATTAAATTGTGGGAAGTTCAAGAAATGTTAGCTTATGGGTGTTAGTCGCTTTATACATGTATAAATGTTTAAGGCTTGACTTTTAAATTTTTAAACAATAATATATGTATAAGACTTTTAGATTTTATCTAAATAAATGTAGACATGTATTATGAATGATAGAGCTGGAAAATATATAAGACAACCTGATGGTTATGATGCATTTTCCCCAAATCCCCTGCCGCCAAAACCAAATATTGAATGGGATGACGAATTGCATTCATTATTATCCGAAGCAGATAGAGCTGTTGCAAGATTAGACGGTATTTTCACTGTATTGCCTAAGAATGATTTATTTATTGCTATGTATGTGAAAAAAGAAGCTCTGCTAAGCTCACAAATTGAGGGAACTCGAGCCTCTTTGGAGGGAGTGCTTGAATTTGAGGCAGATTTAAAACCTAAAGGTGAAATAAGAGAGGTTACAGAAGTAATCAATTACATTAATGCTTTAAATTATGGAATTTATCAATTAAAAGAAGATTTTCCATTGTCCTTGAGATTGATTAAAATAATTCATAAGGAATTAATACAGGGAACAAGAGGAGATTTAAGTAATATTGGTGAATTTAGAAAGGTTCAAAATTGGATAGGGAAAAAGGGTGCTTCGATTTATGAAGCAGACTTTATTCCACCACCAATATCTATTGTTCCCAATGCCATGAGTGATTTAGAAAAATTTTTGCATTTAAAGGATAAAATACCACCCCTTATAAGAATTGCCCTGATTCATGCTCAATTCGAGACAATTCATCCTTTCGCTGATGGAAACGGAAGAATTGGTAGACTATTGATAACCTTTTATCTGTTTTGGAAAGGGATATTATCAAAACCTCTTTTATACATGAGCTTTTATCTTAAAAAACATAGAGATGAATATTATTATTTACTTATGAGCATCAGAGACAATGGTGATTGGGAAAAATGGATAAAATTTTTCCTAAAAGGAGTTATTGAGGTTTCAAGAGAGTCGGCAAATACAGCAAAAGAAATTATTCAGCTTAGGGATAATTTAAAAGATCTTCTTTATGAAAAAAACGTTTCAAGCAAATATTCATCTAAACTCATTGATTTGATTTTCGAACATCCTATCCTTAGTATTATAAATGCATCAAAAAAATTAAATGTACAGCATTTCACTTTAAATGAGATTTTTAAAAAATTTGAAAAGATTGGCATTTTAAAAGAAATTACCGGCAAAAAAAGAAACAAGAAATATATGTTTATAGATTATGTCGCAATTATAGCTAAAGGCACAACTAATTAGCAAAAAAAAATTTATTCTATTTTTGCTCAATCTAATTTATACCGTTTCCGAAAAAAATTTTCGTTATTGTCCATTCAGATTTCGGTTGTAAGGGAGAATGGCACTTAATCGTATGTAGGCGAATTGCAATTAACCCATCTCATTCACCCTCAAAAATTCGCACTCGTTACGGTGATTCGAGCAATATCACGTTGATCAATACCCTTCCTAATCTGTGGTTCAAAATCTTCACTTTTTCTTGAACGCTCTTATAAATGCATGAAATTCTTCGATGTTATCTATTTTCAAAAGTTTGTCGAAATCTTTATCTGTTAGGGGATACCAATTTCTTTCAAGGTTATCACGCACACCAAATGTTATTCTATTATCAAGGGGATCACCTAATTCTCTTAATCTTATATATTTGAATTTTAGATTTCTAGTTGAAAAATATTTTCTTACTCTTGAAATTATGATTTTTACCACATCCAGCGGTATGCTACCTCCCAATGATATTTGCTGTAATTTTTCGTATGTATAATGGTATCTGGTTTCTCTTGGAATAATAAAAAAGCCAAGATCACGTAGCTCTTTTTCCAGTAATTCACTGTTCTCAATGTTAATGTGGATTTTATAATTTCTATAATCAATTCTATTTTTAATTTCCTCAACCTTCTTATTCATATCCGTTAATGCACATTCTATCTCTTCTAGTTTAGTCTTTTGGTTTATGGTGAGTTTGAAATCTTTTAATACAGCTACAATTGATTTGATTTGGTTTCTTATCTCTGCAATGGTTAAAGAATCTTTCATTGCCTCAGTAATATCATATTGTTGTTCATCACTAAAATTTTTAGCTTCTTTTTTTGCATAATCAATATCACTTTTCAGAGTTTCAATTTCAAATTGATAATTTTCAAGTTCGGTTAGCGATTCTTGATTACGCTTAATTAATTCCTTAGTTACATCAAGAGTTAATTTAGCATCATAAGAAGTTACTGCAACTAAATAAGGAATTGTTGTCAATATAATAGCAATAACTAAACCTGCAATTGCCAAATAAATTGAAAACCTTGCTAACAATCTCTTTCTTACTTTATCATAAATTGAAAGCTCAATGATTTTTTCAGGCTCAATAATTATTGCATCCAATCTACTTTTATCTTTAGCTTTTTTCCCTTCTTCCTCATTCATTATAATCTCCCTTAACACTATCAACTTATTATTATTTATAAATTATATCTTGATAATATTATACTATATATTTTTAATTTCTCAAATTATTTTGAGCAATCCCCTAAAATCAGTGTAATCCTTTTAATCTGTGTGAATCTGCGGTTCAAAATCACTCAATCTCCTTTCACTACTCCTTATTTACTGCTATAATACAACTGTGAAAAATGAAAACCCACAACAGCACTGAGGAGAAGTTATGAAAGTAAAGTGGTTCTTGATTTTTGTAATTATTTTAGGTTTCGCAGACAGCGCTCTCACTGCTCCCGCAGCCCCTGACAGTAGATTCTATGATAACGATGGTGTCCAGGTCGAGCTTATAAAATGGGGAGATGAGTTCCTCCACGGCTTCGAGACCACAGATGGTTATACCGTCTTATATGATATTAATAAGGACCTTTGGCTTTATGCGGATCGAGATGAAAATGGTCTGCTTTATCCGACAAACCTCATGGCAGGAAAGGATAATCCATTATCGTTGAACCTCCCGCAGCACTTGAGATACGGGAAGGATTACATAAAAAAATTAACTGATGACGATCCCGAATATAAGCTGAAAAAAGATTACAAACAATCACTGAATTATGTGAAAACTACCGGAACAATGCAAACAATCGCACTTTTTATAAATTTTCCAGATCAGGCTGAAACCTTTAAATCTTCCGAATTCAACAGCCACCTTTTCAGCAGTAATCCCGCTTCCCCGAGGAGCCTGACCGATTATTACGATGAGATTTCATATGGCAATTTTCACCTGACAGGTGAGACGGTCGGATGGTTTACAGCGGACTATAACAAGGCATATTATGGCGGCAACAACGCTTACGGCAATGACAAGAATCACCTTGCACTTATCAGGGAGACCTTTGAAAAAGCCGATTCTTACGTCGATTACAGTAAATACGACAGCGACAATGACGGTTTTGTGGATGCTGTGATCGTTGTTCACTCCGGCAGGGGAGAGGAAAGTTCAGGAGGTGAGGCTGATGACCTCTGGTCAAGAAATGGAACCATCGATCCACCCTATAATTCGGCTGACGGTGTAAAGGTTGCAAGGTTCACCATACAGCCCGAAATGCTCTGGTCGGTCAAGATGCCGGTCGGTGTCTTCTGCCATGAATTCGGGCATATCCTCGGTCTGCCCGATCTTTACGACGTGGATTATTCATCCAACGGAATCGGTCTGTTCGGGCTTATGGGTTTCGGAAGCTGGAACACGACGACCGATTGGGCGGGAGAAACACCCGCACATATGTGCGCATGGTCCAAATATAAACTGGGCTGGTTCAATCCCACACCCATTACATCTAACGGGCAAAAAACGCTGGCAGCTGTTGCGAATGCTGCCTCATGTTATATGCTGAACAGCAACATGCCGGCTCAGGAATACTTTCTCGTAGAGAACAGGCAGAAAATATCCTTCGATGCCGGGCTGCCCGGCAACGGCGGTATCCTCATATGGCACGTTGACGATGCAAAAATCGATGATAACACCGATGAGAATCATAAGCTATGCGACCTGGAACAGGCACAGGCAACTCAAGACCTCGATTTCGATCCCGATGACGCAAACGCAAGCGACGGCTGTGATGCGGATTACTTCAGGCAGGGAAAGACATTCACAGATACTTCAAATCCAAATAGCAGGAATTATTCTGGAGCATCTACTAATATCTCCATCACCGATATAACCCAGGTTAAACCCGATAAAAGTATGTCGTTTAATGCTTCTATAGGTTCGACAACTCCTCCGACAGGTTTGAAATGGAAGTTCAAAACAGGGGGTATAGTACAGTCTTCACCGGCTGTCGGATATGACGGAACCATATATGTCGGATCTTCCGATGGTTATCTCTATGCTGTTAATCCAGATGGTACCTTGAAATGGAAGTTTATGGCGAAAGGCGAGATATGGTCATCTCCCACGGTAGGTAGCGATGGAACTGTATATATAGGTTCGGACGATTTCCACGTCTATGCAGTTAATTCCAATGGAACCCAAAAATGGAAATATATAACTGGCAGCTATGTTGAATCCACTCCTGCCCTGTCTGCCGATGGAACCATTTATTTCGGATCATATGATAATAACTTCTATGCACTGAATAAAAATGGTACTTTAAAATGGGGTCTGGATGCCGAATTACCTATAAAATCATCCCCGTCTGTCAATATGCTCGGTATCATCTATATAGGTGCACCAGATGCCGCACTTTACTCCATCAGCCCATTGGGTGATATAAACTGGTGGTTCGATACAAATGATGCCATCTTCTCGAAACCTGCCCTGGGAAATGATGGAACAATCTATATCGGATCAAATGATAAAGCACTCTATGCTGTCAATATAGACGGATCATATAAATGGCACTTCATAACAGGTGATTGTATCCAATCATCTCCCGCAGTTGGCGACGACGGAACGATTTATTTCGGCTCCTTTGATGGATATTTATATGCTCTGAACGATGATGGAACCTTGAAGTGGAAGTTTAGAACCACGAACGCTGTCTATTCTTCACCCGCTGTTGCAACCGATGGAACTGTTTATGTAGGGTCAGATGATTTCAAGGTCTATGCTGTAAATCCAAACGGCTCCATGAAATGGTCTTATGAAACTGGCGGTGTTGTTGGTTCGTCTCCGGTAATAGGTTCCGACGGAACAGTTTATGTCGGATCGAACGATACATACCTGTATGCTCTTGGCAGCAGTAATCAGACATCAAAACTTAAATTCAATCTCCATCTCCTTCCGGTGAGTTCATCATTCAGGAATGGTGATAATATAAACATGCTTCTCGACCTCGAATGTCCCGCAAACTCGACAAAATGCGATATATACTTTGTAATGCAGAAACCGGGATCTAACGGACTCCTGTTCGGATTCAACTGGAATCAGATCCCAGCTACTATTATTACAAATTTTACATTACCGGCTAACACTATGTTGAAAGATGCTAAAATCTTGACTTTAGCTCTACCAAGCATGAATCCTCCGGTCAACTCTCCGGGGACTTATACTTTTGCGATTGCTGCAACACAACCGGGTACCATGGATTTCGTATCGAACATTGCGACCATAAGCTTCACCAAACAGTGATAGCGTCGGAACAAGGATTACGATAAAGAGCATTTTTTATTTATGGCTGCGTTTGTCCTGAATGCGGCTTTAAAATGTCCGGGATCTTTGATTAAATGTCCTCTAAAAACCCCAAAATGTCCGGTTTTAACTGAATTTTGTCCCCTTTTGTCCTGGTGGTTTTTCCGGTCAGGGTGCTTGGGGCTTGGCTTTCTGAACCCGAGGAAAATATGATGCCATTTCTTGACAAAAGTGGACATTATGGTTACATTTATCTATGAACTTCAAGGGGCGATAACATTATAAAGTGCTGAAAGCTTTGGTTTTAGGAGAATAGAATGAGAAGTAAGAGGATAATTTTTATTATAATTATTTTGATTTTGGTGATTGCTTATTTTGTGAAAAGGAGTTTTGGCGAAGAGCTTATAAAACCCGATCCGAACTTCGAGGTATTCAAAGTCTTAGAATCCAATCCTGTTTTACCGGGAGCAATATTTGAAAGTGTTTCCAAACATCACTGTTTTGTGAAATTTGAGAATGACGATTTTGCTGCTCAAAGGTCGAGGATTCAATCATTTCGGTTCAAAGTGATTGAATACTTACATCCGAATACATACCTTGTAAAATCTGACTTGAATGTTGATAATTTTCAAAAGACCGAAGATGCTGGATTTGAAATTATTCCATTTCTTCCCATTCACAAGATCGAACCAGCTTTATTCGATTTAATTAACGGTAAAGTCAGGTCAAAACAAGCAAGCTATGATCTTCTTGTAATCCTGTTTGAAGGCAGCGACAGAAGCGTTATAGAGAGAGAAGTCTCTAAAATTGATGGTATAAGTATCAAGGATGAGCTTCATCCAGATAATGAACGCCTGGTAATCAAGTCTCCTAGTGGTTTGGTGGAAAATACAATTCTCAGGTTGACTGCATTAGAGGAAGTGATGCGTATTGAGAAGATGCGTTATAAAAAGGTTTCTAATGATGAGTCAAGTTGGATGTGCCAGTCTGGGATTTATGGTAAAAAACCAATTTGGGATCATGGGATAACCGGAGCAGGACAGATAATTGCCGTATCAGACACCGGGCTTGATATCGACCACTGCTTTTACTGGGACCCATTTTACGGAATGCCTGCTTTCCTGGATAATTTTTACGACCCTGACCATCGAAAAGTTATCGGATATTTTGTATGGACAAGGGAAGGAAATGACTGGGACAAACAGGGACATGGCACTCATACAGCGGGTTCTGCAGCAGGTGATGATTGGGAGAACATGGGTAAATATGATACCGATGATGGTTTGGCTTTCAATGCAAAATTGATAATGCAGGATCTGGGCTGGGGGAATGTGATAACTCTTTCTGGGACACCGTCAAACCTGGAATATCTCCTGTATGAAGCTTATGATGCTGGTGCTAGAATCCACAGCAATAGTTGGGGAAGCGAGGAGAACGTTTATTCTTCTCATGCGAGAGATGTTGATAACTTTCTCTTCGACAATCAGGACATGGTTGTATTATTTTCGAACGGAAACTCAGGTTCGGGATCAGGGACGGTTACAGAACCAGCGACAGCAAAAAATTGCATAAGTGTTGGTGCAACATACAAACAGTCATTCAGCAGCTATAAAGGCATTGCATATTTTTCGAGCAGAGGACCCACGTCAGATGGCAGAATTAAGCCAGATCTTGTCGCACCAGGGGTGTATGTTAATTCCGCTTTTAGCGATAAAGATAAAAATACGTTTAACTGCAATAGGATTCCAAATTCTGGTACGAGTATGTCCTGTCCCGTTGCTGCAGGATTGGCAGCTCTTGTCCGACAGTATTATGCTGATGGTTTCTATCCTTCAGGAAAAGCAATGGAGTTGACAGCCTTCTCACCATCAGGAGCTCTCGTAAAAGGGACGCTGATTAATTCATGCGGGGAAATCGAGGGATATAATTCCAAACCTCCTAACAATTCGATAGGTTGGGGATTGCCAGTCTTAGAAGAGGTTTTATATTTTGAAGGTGATGCGAGAAAGCTCTTGATTTTTGACGAGACTGAAGGACTTAATGATGGAGAGACGTTTACATATAGATTTGCCAACGCATCCAGCAATATGCCTTTGAAGATAACACTTACATGGTATGATCCCCGAGCATCATCTTCTGCAAGTAAGAAACTTGTCAATAATATAGATATGAAGATAACTTCACCGGATGGCACAATTTATTCTGGAAATAATTTTGCGGATGGTTATACTTTACCGGGAGCTTACTCTGATGATACGAACAATATTGAAGGAATTCTAATAAATGATCCTGATTCCGGAACTTATAATATCGAACTTAACGGCACATCCATAGCAACAGGTCCCCAATCTTTTGCTGTCGTTATAACGGGTGACCTTGTTGGTAGAAGAGGTGATATATGCTTTGACAAGGATGCTTACCAATGTATAGACAATATAACGATTCGACTGGTTGATGGTGATCTTGCAGGTTCAGGATCTCTAAACGTAAAAGTTGAGAGTGAAAGGGCTAAAGATTCCGAGACAATCTCCCTAATTGAAATGCAGCCATCGACAGGGATTTTCACATCAGTCATCACAATAGATATTGTTAGTGAAAATAATCCAGTTATTCTTGTGGAAGAACTTGATAAGATCATTGTTACATATGTTGATGAGGATGATGGCATGGGTGGAAATGATGTCGAAACAAAATGCAGTGTGGATGTTGACTGCATTGCACCGGTTATATCGGGTGTGAGTATTCATGATGCCGGTCATGACTATATAACGATAAACTGGATGACAGACGAAGAGACAGTAGGAGAGGTAATTTATAAACTTCCCGGTTCACCAGAAATGAAATATTTTGATAATGTTTATACGACTTCCCATGCAGTAAGATTGGATAACCTTAAAAAATGCTCAGAATACGAGGTTTCGATTACCTCTTCTGACAGGAGTGGAAACAGATCCCTGGATGATAATAACGGTTCTTTTTATAAATTTAACACACTGAGTGAATTATTCGTCCGATCTGCCATGTATATGACACCTGAAGGTAACTGGAAGCTTTCGGACAGGTTCAGCCGCGACGGTCAAGATGCATGGTCTTCGGGATATGGAGCCAATCAGTGTAACCGGTTATTTACTAATTATTTTTATATATCCCCAGATCAACCAACATACATGACTTTTTGGACTATCTATGACATTGAAGCGGGATATGATGGTGGTATTGTTGAAGTTGCAGTTGACTATGCCGATGAATGGGAAATAATTGAACCACTATACTCGGGATATCCTGTAATATCAAGGGACGATACGACTTCCTGCATCGGTCAATCAGTACCATGCTTTTCAGGAAAAAACGATCTGGCGGTAATGGAATGGGAAAAATATATTTTTGACCTAACCAAATATGCAGGTAAAGCAATCGCTATTTCATTTCTTTTCGCCAGTGATCCTGCAGAAGAAGGCAATGGTTGGTTTATTGATGATCTACAGGTTTTTCGAAATTATTCGTGCATTTCTGTTGAAAATAATACTGATGAGCCCAAGATTGAATGCGAAATGGATAAGAAGGTTTATGAGCAGGGTGATTACATGGAAAGCATACTTTATTTTGATAATCCACTGGACGAAAATCTTGATCTGGATGTTTATTGTGCTTTAATCAGTGTTAGTAACATCTTCTTCTTCAATGGACATAATTTCGTGGTTGATCCAGAAGGTTTTAGAAAAACCTTGACAGGGAGTTCCGAGGAAATCGAGTCTATATTTGTTTTACCTATTTTGAACGATGCATTAAAAGGAGAATATATTTTTGCTTCAGTCTTAGCTAAATCAGGTACCTACGAGATTTATGGTGAAATATCAACATTTCCCTTCTCGATAGAATGAGAATAAATGACCAGGGGATCTGCAGATATTGAGTCCATGATACATTGCTTAAAACAATCGCTACCGGGCACGAGACTTGCAAATCCATCAGCTCCTGCTGATGGGCAAGTCTCGTGCCCGGTCATTGTCACCATCTTGATGAATGATATCATGTTCGCCATTTCATAAAGAATTTTACCCGATAGTTTGTTTTGCAGCTCTATAAATGGCAGATATTGTGCTATAATATGGCAAGTTATTTTTTAAATTCAAATGCTGACAGGAATCCACATATTACTGACATATAATTGCAATTTCGCGTGCGATCATTGTTTCCTATATTCGGGACACGATTCTCCCGGAACATTTACACTTGCTACACTTAGGAAAGTATTCTCGGAGGTCCAAAAAATCGGTACAATTGAATGGATTTATTTCGAGGGTGGTGAACCATTTTTATTCTATCCCCTTATGTTAAGGGGATTGAAGATGGCACGAGATTTCGGGTTGAAGACGGGTGTCGTTTCAAATGCATATTGGGCTGAGAGCGTTGAGGATGCTGAGTTATGGCTGGAGCCATTTGTTGAGCTTGAAGTTTCTGAATTAAGTTTGAGCGATGATCATTACCACCATGAAAATATTGATAAAAGCCCTGTGAAATATGCGGTTAAAGCGGCAGAAAAAATGGGTATTTCTACAGGTAAGATATGTATCGAAAAGCCAAAAATTGTTCACATGTCTGATGAAAAGCTGGATAAAGATATAACCCTTATTGAAGGTAACACCATGTTCAGGGGCAGGGCTGCTGAAAAGCTTGTTCATGGTCTTCCGACCAGACATCCCGAAGAGTTCAACGCATGTTCACATGAAAAGCTTGATGAACCTGAAAGGGTGCATATTGATCCATATGGATATGTTCATTTATGTCAGGGAATTGTCATGGGTAACATACACAAGAGACCTCTTTCCGAGCTTATTTTTAATTACGAATCCAGTCAACATCCTATTGCAGGGCCTTTAGTTAAGGGAGGTCCCGCTCAATTAGCCTGGGATAACAATATCATGCTTGCGAGCGGATATGTGGACGAATGTCATATGTGCTTTGAAGTTCGTAAGGCTCTTATCGACAAATTCCCAGAATATTTGGCTCCTACTCAGGTTTACGGACTGTAAAGAATAAATTTTACTTAATAAATAAAAAGCGAGAACAATGGACAAACCAATGTCAGATTTTCATTTTAAATTTATGTGCTTCCTCTTTAAAATCAGGGATTGCCTGTTTTCACGGAAAAAGATAATTGAGGAAATTAGAATAAAACCAAAATACAAAATCCTCGATTATGGAGCTGGTTCTGGAAGCTATACAATTGTTGCAGCGGAAAAACTTGGAGGAGAAGGTTTGGTTTATGCTCTTGATATACATCCACTTTCTCTTGAGATGATTACAAAAAAAGCAGCAAAAAAAGGAATTAAAAATATTAAAACGATCCTATCAGATTGCAAAACAGGGCTAAATGATAATTCATTGGATATTGCTTTCATGCACGACATATATCACGATTTGACAGAACCGAATGAAATTCTTGTTGAATTGCACCGGGTCTTGAAACCCGATGGTATCCTCTCTTTCAATGACCATCATATCAAGGGAAATAAGGCAGTTAATGAACTTGAGAAAAATGGCTTGTTCAAACTTGTACGAAAAAGCAGAAAAATTTGTCTTTTTGCAATAGTTAAATGACAATTAAATTATCGCAAGATTTTTAACCATTTAAATAACAATCATTTTCTCCGGGATTCTATGAGGATGAATTGAATTTTAAGTTCAAAATAGATATCTCATAGATGCGTTCTGGTTGAAAGATGATAACAAAAGACAGTTTCCTAAAAAATACAAGGAGGAGCAGATGAAAAAGCATAGTTTATTAGCCTTATTGATTTTATTGTTCTCATTAAATTATATTCCAGCGGATTCGCAGTTAGCAGACTCCCCGTGGCCCTGCTTTCAGCATGATGCGCGACGAACTGGTAGAAGCCCTTATACAGGTTCGGAAACAGCTATATTGAAATGGAAGTTCAAAGCGGGGCAGAGCGTTGATGCTTCACCAGTAATTGGAGCTGATGGAACCAATTATATCGGCTCTTGGTCCTATGAAGATTATATTTATTTTACTTCATACCTCTATGCATCCAAAAGTGATGGTTCGCCAAAATGGATGTTTCATGCGGGTGATTATTCTTCACCTGCTTTATGTTCAGATGGAACTATTTACGCTGGTGCTGATGATGGTTACCTGTACGCTATAAATCCTGACGGGACTGTGAAATGGAGGTTCAAAACTAACGATGCCATCATGTCTTCCCCGATAATCGGTCATGATGGGACTATCTATGTTGGCTCTAAAGACGAGAACTTCTATGCAATAGACAACAAGGGTAATCGAAAATGGCATATAAATACAGACGACACTGTACTGTCATCTCCTGCCATAGATGACAAGGGTAACATATATGTAGGTTCGAGCGACATGAATATTTATGCATTAAAACCTGATGGATCTAAAAAGTGGATAGTGGAACTTGCAGGTGCCATCGAAAAAGCTCCCGCAATAGGGGATGACGGTACAATCTATGTCGCCACCTTGTGGGGATTTCTATATGCTTTAAATCAGAACGGAACAAAACTATGGATGTTTGAAGGGGATGATTATTTTCGATCCTCTCCTGCGATAGGTACTGATGGAACGGTATATATTGGATGCAAGGATGGTCGTCTCTATGCGGTAAATCCCGACGGAACAAAGAAATGGCATTTCAAGACGAGAGGACCTATCGACTCTTCACCTGCAATTGATGCTAAAGGTACGATATACGTCGGATCAGAAGATTCATATCTTTATGCAATAAATCCTGACGGTTCTGAAAAGTGGGCATATAAAACCGGTGATGGTATTACATCATCCCCGGCTATCGGTAAAGATGGAATCATATATGTCGGTTCTGATGACGGTTATTTTTATGCAATTGGAAAAGAGTTCCAGCAGGAGAAGATACATTTCGGTTTGAATATCGATCCCCCAGATAGGAGCTTTAAAGCCACAGGAGATAGTTTCAAACTTCTTCTCGATGTCCAGTCAGCTTCAGAGTCAATAGTTATCGATTTTTATTTCGCTTTACTGGACCATCAATCAGGGATTCTCTATTTTGGACTCTTCTGGGGTACAAACCCGACAGCGGCGATCAGGAATCTCGAGTTTCCTAAAAATATGAATATTTCCCGGGCTCCGATGGTCAATATAACGATTCCAAACGATACACCACCAATCCCTGGAGCAGGAACTTATACTTTTGCCATAGCAGCAACTGATCCGGGTACTCTAGATTTCATTTCAAATATCGGATCCGTCAGTTTATTGGTGAAATAAAAAAACATCAAATCATTTCTATCATTATTCTCCTTTGAAAATAAAGACTTTTGTTATATAATTGCTCTGTAAACGGCTTATATTTCAGATGATTTTAACAAGCAGAAAAGGAAAAAGTTGATGAAAAAAGTATGTAGCTCTCTGGTTACCATTGGAACTTTATTATTTGCATTACAAGTGGTTTCGATATTTTGTATTACTAACCTTTACGCTGAAGATACATGGGAGTATTACGACAAGGAAAACAGCGGACTTGCCCGGGATGCTATCGAGTGCATGGAGATAGACAACTCCGGAAATGTGTGGATAGGAACATGGGGAGGAATCAGCATTCTTCATAATGACGGATCATGGACAAATTACACCAAGGATAACAGCGATATGACCGACAACCATATTCTGTCAATCGTTGCCTCAAGTAACGGAAATATCTGGATCGGAACAGATAAAGACGGTGTTTTTCATATAAACCAATACGGTGTATGGACTAACTACAATAAAGAAAACAGCGGACTTTACACAAACAGGGTCAATACGGTCTCTATCGCTTTCGATGGCATAAAATGGTTCGGTATGTCATTCGGCGGTGTAAATTCCTTCACCAATGGTGGTGAATGGACACATTATGATCACACCAACAGCGACATGGCTTCAAATATAGTAATTTCATCAGCAATAGATGGAAATAACAATAAATGGTTCGGTACCGCTGAGGGTGTCAGCATGCTCGGTTCTGACGGATTCTGGACAAATTACGACTCGACAAACAGCACCTTGGGAGATGGTCAGATTGAATGTATTGCGGTCACCCCGAATGGCGAAATCTGGTGCGGAAATTATGTCGGCGGGATAAGCATACTTCACAGCGACGGAACATGGGGTCTTTTTACTGATGATAACAGTGATTTAACATCTAATATGATCAAGGATTTCGAAATAGCTAGTAACGGAGATATCTGGATTGCAACCTGGTACGGCATCAGCGTTTATCATACCGGAGGTTACTGGACATCCTATACTGAGGATAACAGCGGACTTCATCACAATAAATTAGAAGAGGTGGAGATCGGTCTGGATAACAGCGTCTGGTTTGGCGGTGAAGATGATGGAATCTCTGTCCTGAAGCAGGGAAACGGAACTACTCCGACTCCAACTCCTACGTTCACAGGAACTCCGACTCCATCAGCCACTCCTTCACCAACTCCAACTTCAACTCCAGTTAAAAGTGTTCAATTTGGATTGGGTTTAGAACCGGAAAAAGCAAGTTATGAAAGCGGAGATACAATAGAGCTGAGGTTAAATTTACAAACTCCTTCAAAATCGACAAATCTCGACCTCTATTTCGTATTACTGAATCCTTTAAACGAGTTATTCTTTGGACTGAACTGGAACAAAACTCCTGCTACGTTATTCAGTAACTTTAACTTACCGGGAGGAATCAAAATAGATGATGCTCCATTGATGAGTATCACCATTCCCAGTACAAAACCACCTATAAGCGCACCGGGGATATACACCTTTGCAATAGCTGGCGCAAATCCGGGAACACTGGATTTTATATCAAGTATTGGCAGTGTCGTAATAACAATCGACGATGAAAGCGAACCTGAGCCGGGAGATGAAAAAACCTTTGATGAAATAGAATTTATATATATTCCAGGGGGTATTTTCACCATGGGAGTGGATGGCAGCTATTGGTATGAAGGACCGGCACACGAAGTTACAATCACTAAGGATTTCTGGTTGAGCAAATATGAAATAACACAGAAACATTGGGTTGATGTAATGGGCAGCAATCCTTCCCTTGATCAGGCAGATGAAAATTACCCGGTCGAGCAGGTGTCCTGGGATGTTGTTCAGGATTTCATCGCTGCATTGGGTAACAATAAATATCGTCTGCCTACAGAAGCTGAATGGGAATATGCATGCAGAGCCGGAACCTCAACAGTATATTTTTTTGGGGATGATTACACGAATCTGGATGATTATGCATGGCATTGGTTCAATGGTGCTGAAATGATGAGTCATGCGGTAGGTCTGAAGCAACCTAATCCCTGGGGATTATATGATATACTCGGTAATGTATGGGAGTGGTGTTCGGATTGGTATAGTGCTGATTATTATTCAACTAGCCCGGTAGTAGATCCTGAAGGGCCATCCGAAGGGACACAGAAAGTTAGACGAGGTGGTAGCTGGGGTGATGGTGCAACTTATGGTCGTTCGTCTTATCGATCCGCTTTTTTACACTCTGACGGGAGCAGATACATAGGTTTTCGCCTTTTAAGGGAAAAATAATTCCACCATCAGTGGAACAACCATAGTCATTCTGAAATTCATTACAATTTCGAATGGGCTTATTATAAGTTTTATAAACGATAAAAAATCAATAAGCGAATTTCATAAACAAATTAATCTGAAATTTTGCCTCGGATATTGATCCGATCAGATTTCCAGCAGAATCGGTAACTGCGGAATAGAATGTAAACCGACCCTGCATAACCTCACCAGCAAGTTCGATATCCAGTATATCTATGTGAATCCTGCTTTTCCTGTCTAAATTGTAAGTTTCAAACGCTACATCTGTTCCCCAATGCGGATAGAAATAAAGGGAATTGCCAACTGAAAGAGCAACATACAGCCTGACATCCAGATCTCTTGCGGTATTCCAGATGTCTGCATCGACACTTAAATGATCTCCTTTACGATATACGACCCTGTTAGTCGTTATGTAAACCCTTGGCATCGGAGCTGCAAAAGGTGCACAAAGTGGATCTCCGACAACGACTTCCATCCAGCTTATATCTTCCATAGACATATAGTAGCTTTCCGCAAGATTATATCCGCTGTAGTATCTTGGGAAAAGAATGTGGGGTCTTGGGATTGCCCATATAAAAGGTTCATAAACGTTCCCGCAAGCACCTGAGATTCCCTCTTCAATAAGATCAGCAACCATCGATTGACCATATTGAGGTGGATATTCGAAAGTTCGCCCATTGGTGCTTACATTGGTTGTGGCTATAGCTCCATTTACCCATTCAAAATAAGGTTCACCGTGATTTTTGCGTCTCGGATCATTGCTTCCCCAACTGGCGTACCCTATTACATCCTTCTCACCGACAAGAAATTCGCTGGTTTCATCTAGTATGACCTGAGCACCCATATCTGTGAGGATAGCTGCTGCATCCCGCTTCCAATTGTTGCAATGAACATAATTTCCGACATCCTTTTCCGGGGCTACATCAAGAACAAATTTCCCCTCAATATCGTCAGGAAAAAGGGATTTGTCGATTATTGATTTGACTCCGTCTGGAAGGTCGTCGGAGTTAGCATCCAGATTATAAGAAGCAATCCTGGTGACAAGGTATATGGGAATCTCGCTCCTGTCGAGATTTTCATTTTTTGTGAAATAAGGACTAATAATCTCCGCGAAGGTTTCGTAATGATCATAATCGAGAAAAATAAGCTCTGAATCCACAGAGCAGGCATAAGTTTCCCATGAACCTATACCTGTATCCCATATTTTCAAAGGAACTCCATAAGTGGTTACAATATATTTGATTCTGCTCTCGAGTCTTGTCTCTTCAAGATATTCTTTAATTGGATCATGAATATTTGAATCGAATTCATTCCTGTCAATTTCTTCATTTGTGGTACAATCAATGACACAGAGATTAACTTCGGGTATGCCCCTTTGCTCCATATAATATTCACCGATTTTCATCGATGTTTCACTTCTCTCATTCACAACGACAAGCACTTGAGAGGGCGATCCTGTATCTGGATAACTATTTGGAGATCGAAACGATTCTGAGGTTTCGTTAACTTTTGTCTGTGAATCTGTTTCTGATTTTACAACCTGCTTTAAAATGGATTGTTTTTGTAAAAATTCCTGTGCTGAAACCAGACAAGAAAAAACAAAAATGATTGTTATTGTCGTCAGTATTACTTTTTTCAATTTTATCTCCGGTGATAAGTTAATATTGTCTCCCTTCAAATATAATTTTAAGTACTGGAGGATTTTTTTGCAACTTGCGAATAGAAAGTATGGCAAATATATATAAACTAGGCATTGGAGAAAGGATTAATATGTTAATCTTCGATTTCGAATAGATATCTTTTGTTTATAACTTCAACATTAGGTGGAACTTTCCTCGTCTCGAAGAATTCATATCCTTCTTTCAGGTTTTCCCAAAAACTGAACCATCTGGAATCCCCATATTTTTCCATCTTCTCTTCTGTCATACGAAATGGAAATATATGAACCCTGAAATACTTTTGTCCCTTTCTCAGTGAAGCTTCTGCTAATGAGTAGATCTCCTCGATTATCAGGTCTGTCATCGCAAAACAACCTATGGATACGCAGTTACCGTGAACCATCAGGGCACTGCCGGTTCTTTTCCATGACCTGTCATATTTGTTTGGATATCCAAGGTTAAATGAAAGATGATACTTGCTGTACGGGTTCATCCTTCGGGGAGTCACGAAATAAAAACCCTCTGGTGCACGATTATCTCCCTGTCTTAGCTTTGGACCAAGACCACCCCTACCATAAGTACAGATCCTGTAAGTTTTGAATAACTGGTATTTCTCACCTTTTTTAAGCCATAATTCAAGTTCTCGCGAGTATTTAAAAATCCTTAGAAAGATTGGAGCACCATACATGAGTCCTTTTTCAGAAAGTTCCTCCTCGAGTTTCGGTCTTAACCTGCTCGAAACACTTCGGGATAACTCGCTGCTGGGAATTTCGCATTCAGCCATTATAATTGATGATATCACAAATATAAAAGCCAGAACTAAATTATTGAAATTTTGTTTCAAATTTGACCTTGATTTTCTATGTTGTTATATTATATATGTTAATACATAAAGAGTTTTTGTTTCAAGGGTAAAGAGTTTTTTTACTTAAAAATTGGTGATCGAAAATTTTGGTTATGATATCTTTGTTTGACATACAATGTGGATATATGGAATAATTCGCTAAGTATTAATATAACTATTCTCGTATATAATTATGAAAAAATGTCATGAAATCAATGCTGGGGTGCATTATACAGAGTCATATGTGTACATCTCTATTTTTGCTTGACTCGGTTGATGTAACCCGACATTAAATTAAGGAGGGCGATGGAATGATAAAACTTGCAAAAGGAAACAAAGCTCCGAATTTTGAGTTAATCGATCAGGATGGAAAGAAAATCAGCCTTGAAGGCTTCAAAGAAAGAAAAGTGCTGCTCTATTTCTATCCAAAAGCTGATACACCCGGTTGTACTAAACAATCCTGTAACGTAAGGGATTCCCTCAAGAAATTCCAAACTCTTGGTGTCGCTGCTGTCGGTATAAGTCCCGATAAACCCAGCAAACAGAAGAAATTTAATGACAAATTCGATCTCAAGTTTCCCCTTTTATCGGATGAAGACCACAGGATTGCTGAAGCCTATGGTGCATGGGGTGAGAAAAGCATGTACGGCAAAAAATATATGGGTATCATACGATCTTCATTCCTGATCGACGAGGAAGGAGCTGTTATGGAAGCATGGTACAAAGTCAAACCCGATGAAACTGTTCCTAAAGCGTTGAATGTACTAGGAACAAAATAGTTAATTGAAATTCAAACCTGAATAGCAGAGGTAGAATAATGCTTTCAGGGGTTAGATGGGGGAGTGTGTGAATCTGTGCTATCTAGTTTTAAACTGTCATTCAGAGAATATTCACCGGACAAACTGGTGTTCTCAGCTATTTTCACAACCTGCTCATGCATACTGAAGAATACGACCCACCACTCGCAAATTACGCGCCAGATAAGGTTTCCAAAGAGAATCACCCCTGAGCCTGCGATTATGCCTAATAATCCGCTGAAATCCGATATACCAGCAACCATAATTACTATCCCAAATGAAGTTATTATAATCAAACCTATAGCGTATATTATCTTCACTAAAGACAGACTCAACATAGTCCTGAAGGCAAAAAAATCTTCCCATGCCGATTTTTTCCTTACATCACTCATAATTTCCTCCCGGATGTTGTTATTATTAATTTATAATTTAACACTTTTTTAATACGCAAGCAATCGTAATAAAGAATGGTATGCAAGTATTTAATCGGAATTTAAAATTTTCCAAATTTTTTCTTTCCGGTTGAATGATTTCTATTCGTTGAATATATTGATTTTTACTTTCTATTGTTGCATGTATAAGTTAATACAAACAAATTCTTGACAGGGATATAATGTGTCAATATAATAAGTGCGGTTTTAAATAACGCTAAATTGAAGATAATTATGGTGTTTTCAACAAAAATAAAGATTAAACCTGCTGCGAGATGGTTTTTATTGTTTACCATATTCCTGTTCGCTTTAGGTTGTCAGGAAAAATCGCTGGAGGATTCAGAGAAGGTTAAATTAAAACAAATTAAAGATGAGAACATCTCTAAAGCTAAGAAAGCGGTTGAGATGCAGTTTACAGATGATAAGAACGTTAAAAGAGGTTTCGAACTTAGGATATGTACCGAAATTCAGAATAAAATTGACGAACTTCCCCCATCTAAGGGCGTTTTTGAATTACAGCAGCAAAAAAACAAAATTGTCGAACAGGTTGCAAAGAAGCATTTTATATCCACATCTCAGGTAGAAAGCATTTGGAAGAAATTTTCAGGGGAGAGTGTTTACGATTCTTCTATAACTGATGAAGATGTGGAAAAAGAGATGGCCCGGATGGAAAAAGAGAAAAAAACATGCCCTGAAAACATGGTTTTCGTAGGATTATTTTGTATCGATAAATTCGAATATCCTAATATCTTAGGGGCAATGCCTGAAGCCGGAGTATCCTGGTATAAGGCTCAGGCAAAATGCGCAGAAAAGGGAAAATCTCTTTGTACAGAATTCGAATGGATTACGGCGTGTGAAGGCTTCAATCATTTTGCCTATCCATATGCGAATGATTATATATACGGTAAATGCCGGGCAGGAGTTATCTGGGAAGAAGGACCAGCCAAATCAGGGGATTATCCAGATTGTGTATCAGGTTATGGTGCCTTCGACATGTCGGGTAATTTAGCTGAATGGACAGGTGCTAGCGACGCACAGGCTGTTGTAAGAGGGGGAACCTGGGAGAATCAGGCTGCATTTGTTAGATGCGAAAGCATATTGCGACTCTCTCCCGGAAGAGAATACAAATATCTTGGATTCAGATGCTGTGCAAAACCAGAATGAAATATTGCTAATTCTTAATCAGGTTTTAAATCAATTATTGCTTATCTTTATATTATTAATCACGTAGCATGAAGTAATAATCTTCCTTTAGATGAAATCCTTCAGCTTGTCGTCTAAATTCAGGGCAAAGATTTTAGCTGAATTTAGATTACCTCTTCTGCTTTACGGATTTTTATTTTTCTGCCTCTCATTGCTTTTTTCCGGATATCATTTTTATAAAGGAAATCATGCTGTTCAGTTAACTTTGGTTGAGCTTTTAAATGATCCAACCCTCTATCCCGACGATCCCTTCGCAGCTGTTCTTCCTTATTATGCAACTCATTTATGGAAGTTAGTAGCTTTTTGTACTTCTCACTTCATTTCTTTGAAGTCATTCCTTTTCATATCATTCCTTATTGGAAGACTGCTTGTTATCTTTACTGCTGGATATCTGGCAAATGTATTGAGTTCAGGATCAAGGATGGCTACTTTGGGATGCATGGCAATGTTCTCCCTTGTGCCCCATTCTATTCTGGGAGGAGGAATAATAGTATCCTATTTCTTTGAACAAACTGGTCTTTCAACCCCATTTTTTCTTCTTGCTATGGCTTCTTTTTACAAAAATAAACATGTTTCATGGGCGATCTGGACTGCAATAGGTTTCAACCTGAACAGCTTGTATGGGATTTATGCAATTTCTTATTTTGCAGCAGTTTTTTTACTGGAGAAAGAATATCGATTAACATGGGGTAAATGGCTTAAAGGATTCATTATATTCATTGCTCTATCATCTCCAACAATCTACCTGACCACCTCGACATATAATTTTGGTGTTGTCAATAAAGAGCTATGGTTAACTGCATGTCGCATAAGATTTCCACATCATTTCTATCCACTAACGTGGAGTTTCTCGTCTTATGCCAGGTTTTTTGCCCTGATTTTTGCATGCATAGTTGTACTATACGTTAACAGAAAATACATGCAGAAGCTCTTCAGGCATAACCTGATTTGGTCTTCAGTTGCAGTTTTCATCTGGCTTCTTATTTCGTTTGTCGTAGCCTATTTGCTTCCAATTCCATCGTTGATAGTATCTCACTCGGCAAGGGGTACGGATCTCATGTACTGCTTTGCAGGCATCTCCTTGATTGTTGGTTGTTCCGCAATTCATGAAAGAGGTAAGGTCAGCAGGATCATAACAACAGTAATGTTTTTATCTGCTATTTTTTTCTGGCGTATTCCCCCATTTTACCTGGTTTTGATTGGATTGAGCATTATTATTGTACCCCCTTTGAGAAATTATTTACTTTTGAAAGGCAATGTGGATCGTATTATCTTCCTGTTTATCATTATCTACCTTGCCATGGGAATATCAGCAGTAAGAGATAGAATTGCATCAGATCCAGATTCGGCTTTTGTGGTTCAACCAAGAAGTTATATAAGGGAATCAGCAAAATGGGCTTTGATGAATACAGAAAAAGATACAACATTCCTGGTCGAACCAATATGGGGTTGGGACGAATTCAGGGGGCTTTCGAAACGCCCTGTCTTTGTTACATTTAAAGATGCCTGCGCTATGCTATGGTACAGACCATTTGTGGAGGTCTGGGTGGAAAGACTGAAAGCTCTGGGATTCGATATCACCACGTATCCTCCCGATAAATCCGATTTCTACCACATAACAGAGAAATTCAAAGTTATATTAAAAGGGTTGACAGACGATCACGTTAAAAAGCTGATGAAGGATTATCCTATCGATTACTGGATTGTATACATAAAACACGAAACTTCATTTCCGGTAGTTTATGAATGCGGACCAGTAAAAATCGTTAAACTGCATTAAAATCTGTCTCATCATCTAATTATCTTTTTTTTGACCGGGGAAGAGACTTGAACTCCTTCTTTCGAAGAGTTCATAACATTTCTTAAGTAATAAAAAAATCCTTAAAAAAACTGATTTTCGCCATTGAATTGGCGAAAGGGTGTCATATATTGTTTATTGACTGACGAAGAATGGGTCTTTGGAAGCCATATAATTGTTACATGTTTAGAAACATATACGTAATATTGTTCCCATAATGGTAGTTATTACTTTTATAATGTTGCCAAAAGGGTAACTAATTGAGTTTTGTTAAAAATTGACATGGTCATTTGTTACTTATAAAGTAACAAAAATAGAATAATATGGCTTTAATGGTAACAAATCGTAATGTTAGATAGAGGATAAACATAAATACGTTTCCATATTGGGTATTAATTCCTATATATGTTACCGATTAGGTATCAATAGTATTTTGTTTATGTTGGAACAGACCGTGAACTGAACAAAATAACAGGAGGATGGTTTTATGCATGAATCAGAGATAAACAAATATATTCCGCTGACGAAAGTACAGCTTGAAAAGCGGATCGTCACAGGAGTTGTACTTGAACCCGAGAAAGCCGATTTGCAGGGGGATATATATGATGCAGATACAATAGAGGAATCAGCACACAATTTCCTGAAGGAAGTGCGGTTGATGGGGGTTATGCACAAGCAGTTCGGGAAAAATTTGCATGTGGTGGAAAGCTACATCGCACCAGTGGATTTCGAACTGGAGGGCAGGAAGATAAAAGAGGGTACATGGATACTTGCTGCAAAGGTTATGGATGAAGGGATTTGGAATGCCATCAAGAAGAAGGAGATAACAGGATTTTCCATCGGTGCTCTGGCGCAATATGAAGATGTGGGTTAAGAGAATGAAATATTATTGTTTATTGAAGTAAAGAGCATTTGTCAGTTGTTTAATAACATGCTTGGATAACATATAGGAGAAAAAAGATGGGATTAGGAGTGGAGTTAATGCCGAAAAGGCGTTTGAAAAATATAAATGTGTTCGAAGTCTCATTCGTGGATAAGGCTGCGAACGGACAGAAGTTTCTGGTTTTCAAAAGATCGGGTGGGGGAGGTGATCCTTTGGAAGAGAAAGAAACCGCTGAACTTGAAGGCAATAAGGTCGATGATTCGATAAGGCTAGCCGGGCTCTCAAAGATGCTGAATGAGGAAGTGAAGACGAAAGCATTGGATTCGAATGGTAGCGAAGATAAGATAAAAGAAGACAGCGACTTTGAAGATGAAGATACTCGTTATATCAGTTTGAAAAAAGAGATAGACGGATTGCGTGTGATGATAGATGAGCTGAGGTTGGGATTACCGATACGAAAGGGCTTGCAGGAAACGGAGGAACCAAGGACGAGGATGAATCCGAAAGACAAAACCATATCAGTGATCAAGTCCCGGGAGATGAGATCGAAGATGACTCATGCTCATGCACCGAATCCGACCCAATGGGCTAAGGAGTTATTACAGGATGGGGAATGATGGGAATATTTAGAAAACAGATTGCTAAAGTTAGCACTAAGCGATGGTTTAGCCCGTTGTTAATCGCAATTATTGAAAATTGTAGGATAAACATCTTGCTTGAACATTAGATATGATAATGCAGTATCGATCGAGGAGGTGATGCTATATGACATATTCTGATATATGGACAGAAGGACTTGCGACCATAAGGAAGGCTTTGACATCGGCTAATTCAGGCAGTGCTCTGCTTCAGCCTGTTGTCGATGCGGTTATACCAATGCTTGCGGATTATCAGAATCCACTCCGCCAGAACCTTCCCAGGAAGAAGGGAGCCGGTCAGAACTGGATTGTTAACAGGCGTGCACCCGGATCGACACCCGCAGAATGGGTGGCTGACACAGATTCTGCAACAGAGGATACGGGAAGCTACGATCAATTCCTGTTTCCATACCGGACTCTGCTTACAAGGGGCAAGGTCATGCGTAAACTCCAGGCAACGGGAGCATCATATATCGACGTGTTGATGGAAGAGATCGAGAGCAAGATCCTCGAATTCAAGAATTACGAAGATTTGACATATGTTTCTGGAGTAAGTTCAGCAACGGTGCCGGAGGGTATACAATATCTCATCACAGACAACCAGATGGTTGCTACAACGACCGTCGAAGGAGGGGGACCACTTTCCCTCGCCAAGCTGGATGAAGCGATTGACCTGAACGCAGGAAATCCAGACATGATCATCATGGCGAGGAGAACACGAAGGGAACTCAATGCATTGCTGCAAAAACAGCAGCAGTATCTGGGTACAATGGAGGTAAAGGGTGGATTCCGGCTCCTGACATATAATAACATTCCAATATACGTCAGCACCAACCTGCCAACGACACAGCTTTTCAACGGCACGACCGAAGGTGCAAATACCGGTGGTTCTTCTAGTTCCATCTATTTTGTGGATACAAACCATCTCTGGGTAGGCGAGTTGACGCCAATCAAGATGGTTCCTATGGCTAAGACCACATCCCAGTATGATGAATTCGAGATATTATGCGATGAAGTGATTGTTTTACGAAACCCTCTTTGCATTTCGAAACTGATCGGTATCTGGGATGGTTCATAATACGATTTTTCACAGGGGGCGGGGTTTTCTCTCCTTTTTCCCCTCCCCCGACCTTAATTAAAAGGAGTGTAAGGGATAAACATATGTCATTAACAACATCAAACAAGGGGAGGATAAAATATAAGCGATAAATTCGTTTCGATGAATGAAATCAAGGATTATTGCAAGATCGATTATTCTGAGGAGCGATATGATACTGTCCTGGAATTGCTGAACGAGCATATGACAGCATCTATTAAATTGTGGCTCAGTCGGGATATTACGATTGGTTCTTATGATGAAGAGTTTGACATTGATTACCGCCAGCAGACCGTTTTTCTCCATCAGTATCCTGTTAATGGCATAGTAGGTCTTACACATGGAGGAATTTTGCTGACCGAGGATAAGGATTTCTATCTTTATCCAAATACCGGAGTTATCAAAATTATACCACATGGTACTGGTGGTTCGAAGGTAAGCAGCAAGGATTATTGGTTTGAAGGCTTGAAGAAAGTGGAGATAAAATATCAGGCTGGATATGAAGAGATACCCGAGGCAATAAAGCAGGCTACTTTAAAGCTGGTGCATAGGGAATTTTATGACAGGGAAGTTGATGATATCGAGAAAATAAACATAGGCAGCTATAAGCAGGAAAGAGCAAAACTTGCAGATGGAATGCCGATGGGAGTATATACGCTGCTGCATCCCTACAGGAGGCAGTTCAGATGAGCCTTGCCGGTATATATAACGATACAATCGAGATATATAGATACTCTTCCATCCTGTATAGCGGAGACATCGAAGAAGTTGAAATCTCGATAAATCCAGCAGAAAAAGCTCTGGTTAGAGTTACATTGAACGGTCCTCAGACGGGTTCTCTATACCTGAACGGTTCTGTTACCGAAACCATTAAATTCGAAGATTCCGTGTTTGCAGAAAGCATATCACTTTTTACATCGTTATCAGGAGCAACACCATCGGGTTTAACGGGTGAAATGACTATCGAAGCTTACGATGAAGTCGGTGAACCTGTGCGAAACATGGGGCTAATTGGAGAAGCTATCGCGTATTTTGCACCCAGAGATAACTGCCAGTACCTTCAAATAACAGGGATGAGTAATCAATTTAAAGCAATGTTGTTTGTCGGGGTGGATGTGGATATCATGACGGGTGATGTTGTTAAAGTGGATGGGGAAGATGATGAATTCACTGTTCATGAATGTGTTACTGTCCATGGCTTGGGTTCAGAATCGCATAAGGAGATTATCCTGATATGAAAACACAGATTTGTGGGATCGACCGACTGGTCGCTCATGCAGAGAGCGAAAATTCTCGTTCCCAAATGTAGGATAAACATCTTGTTTGCCCATGTAAACAGATATATCAAAGGAGGAGTCAAAATGTTTAAAGTTGAACCGAAGTTATCTCTGGTTTTTGCAGCATCAGACGGGCTGGAGCTGACTTGTCAGGCTGTCAGAAGTGCCAGGGAATTTACAAAGACACCCCATGAGATCATTGTTGTGGATAATGCCTCGGGGGATGGGACTTCGGATTGGCTTTCGGGACAGGCTGATATAAAGGTACTGCGATCGGATAAACTTTTGAGTTATGGAGCTGCTATCAATATGGGATTACATGAAGCTTCAAAATGCACAAAATATCTTGCCGTGTTGAACAACGATTTGATATTCACAGAAGGTTGGGATGTTCATCTTATCGAGGTCATCGAACATCCTTTGTGGGTTCCGGGAGTTGACAAGGTCGGAATTGCTGGACCCATGTCGAACCATGCAGCAGGATTTCAACTATTTAGAGATGCAAGATATAATCTTGGAAATCTCGGCAGGTTTGCCAAAGACCTTGAATTATCAGTTATGAGGGACAGGAATGATCCAAAGGTGATGAGAGCGGGATTTCTTTCCGGATTTTGCTGGATCATGAGCCGGGAGTGCTATGAGGTCGTCGGTGATATGGAAACTTTCGAACCGCTGGGTTTCGAGGATAACGACTATATCCTCCGTGCAGAACTCGGGGGTTTTGCATCTGTCATTGTCCGGTATGCTTTCGTACATCATTTTGGAGGACAGACTACTATGCGTCTCAACCAGGATTATGCAAAACGAGGACTTATAAACCGTTTCCCATTTTATGAAAAATATCTGGATGAAAATAAATCAACTAATAATGTAAGGACTGGTCGTAACCTGTCCAAGAGCGAGCCGCTAATCGCCCCTTCTATTCACATGAACAGTTTTAAACCCAAAAAACTGGTTGCAGGATATAGGGTCAAGAATGTCGGTCGCTGGTTCAGGCGTGTGTTATCGAAGATGTCGGAAATTGCGGACGAGATTGTCGTATTCGATGATAACAGTACAGATGATACGCTCGAAATTGCAAAATCCTTTGACAGTGTTGTCCTGATCCATGAAAGCGAGCATCCCGAATTCGACTTCAACGAGGCAAGGGACAGGGAAGAGTTACTTCAGCTTTGCAAGAGCCGGAATCCCGACTGGATTATTATCACCGATGGTGATGAAGAGATGGAGGAGAAATTCGACCGCACAGCAGCGGATAAGCTGATGAATCCTGTCAAACCCCATATTTTCGCCTATATATTTCGCTATATCACACACTGGGATTCCGAGGATATGCAAAGGACGGACGGGATTTTCGGGAAGATGGCAAATGTGCGGATGGTGAGGAATCTTCCAAATCAACATGTTGAATCAGATCACCCGCAGGGCTTTCACTGCAATTCACTGCCCTGGATACCACTCGAAAATGTTGAATTGACACCTTACCGGATTCGTCATTACGGCTATATCGATCCGAAAGACCGAAAGCGTAAATACGATTGGTATCAGATTATGGATACGGATAAAAGGAGAACAATGATCGGTGCCGAGAACTATGAGCATCTCATAGATACAAAGGTTAGCCTTATAAAATATACAGGCAGGGTAACCTTAGGGCTTGCAATGATCATGCGTGATGAAGCTGAAAACCTCGAGAAATTTCTCGATACGTATCATACTTTATTCGATGAAATGGTTATCGTGGATACCGGCTCGAAGGACAGTAGCAGGGAGATTGCGAAGTTTTACGGAGCAAAGGTCTATGAATACCCGTGGAACGATGATTTTGGAGCTGCACGGAATTATGCGAAGGACAAGCTTTCGACCGACTGGGTCATACAGCTCGATCCCGACGAGATGCTGGGTGATAATGCTGCCCGTATATACCGGATGATAGAGGAACCGGTACTCGGCTATATCTTTCCGGTGGTAAATCATCTTCCAAGCGGAAAGGCATTCATATCTGAAAACAGCAGGCTGTATCGCAATCTGCCCGAGATTTGCTATGCGGGTACGGTTCATGAAAGTGTGAACGAGTCCCTGTCAAAAGTAAAGGGATATGGTAAGACTGTATTCGTGGCAAATCCGGCAGAAGCTCTGCATCATTTCGGGTATCTCAAACATCCGGTAGAGGTAGAGAAGAAGCTGCAAAAATATGCAGCGATATGCGAGCGGAACCTTGCACAAAATCCGAACGACGGGATGGCACATTTTTCCCTTGCTCTGCATTATCTCAACGAGGGAAACGAGGAGAAGGGGGAGTATCATTTCAAGCAGGCGATGATCTTCTCGCCCAAGCTGACACAGAGCCACCAGCAGCTTGCGAACCTTTATCTGCGTAAAGCTAGAAAGTGCCTTGAAACGGCGGTAAAGTGCACAAATCCCGCTCATCCGGTCTATCAAAGCAGCATGACGGTGCTGAACACGATTCGACCCTTTGCGGATGACATGGAGATCGTTGGGATGCCTCTGCACAATGCTGCTGAGGTCCTCAGCGATATGCCTGTCAGCAATAATTGATCACTTATTTTTAGCCACTAAGGACACGAAGTAATTGTTAGGACCACAGATTTTTACAGATTGTAGGAGCACGACATGCCGTGCGCGGCATTGGGTCGACCGTCCAGGTCGACCATCCCCTATGATAAAAGTCAATTCCAATAGTTTAAATTAATGATTTTATTCAACAACAACAATATTTTCATTTAAATTGTTTTTATTTTAAAGTTTGGGA
>Ga0272441_10001272_pt1 | contig 53942 bp, 58 predicted proteins | sample SSMProp6N_FD_193582 | JGI IMG/M metagenome (GOLD analysis project Ga0272441, IMG submission 193582) | Marine sediment archaeal communities from Little Sippewissett salt marsh, Falmouth, MA, United States - SSM-Prop-6N | ecosystem: Environmental > Aquatic > Marine > Wetlands > Sediment ...
AGACCTGATGACCCCAACGCTGGAACTATCTATTGTGTCACTCGTGTAAAGTCTACCACTGTAATCCATTAGATACCAGTAGGTACCAGAAGGCACCTCGACATCCAGCAACTCGATATGAGGATAATCCAACTCCATGACCGCGAGAGGTGCTTCCCAGTACCTGAAAAGGAAACGTTTCCCATCAGCGTTGATTTTATAGGTGAAGGTCTCTTCAAGCCTACCATCCGCGTGAAAGACCGCTGTATACTGTGTTACGATTGCTTCTCCCTCTGCTCCCCCGAAAATCGTGCCTAACTGGGTACCAGCTACAGCAATAACCACCGTGATGGCGACCAGTATCAGTATCTGTCTTCGCTCGCTCAACTAGTTCACCGATATGTCTGGAGGACTCTCTATCTTTTCCTCGAACTCTAGGTACCCCATCTTGCTAGCGCCAGCGTATCCCGCTAATAGACTGCTTGGTATGGTTTCCTGCATCGTGTTGTACTGCTGGACGACGTTGTTGAAGGTATACCTGTGCCTAGCAATCTCGTCCTCAACATCAATCACCGCCTCCATGAGCTTCTGAGTAGTCTCAGAAGCCTTGAGATCAGGATAAGCCTCAGCTACAGCAAGAAGACTACCTGTGATGGTTCTACTCTCTTGCTCGATATCACCCAGTTTTCCCGGGTCAGCTGTTTCGATCCCCTGTCTGAGCTTGGCGATGTTCTCGAAAATCTCCCTCTCATGCCGTACATAGCCTTTGACTGCGCCTAGAAGCTGTTCAATCATGTCCAGACGTTTCTTCATTGCTACCTTGATCTGCCCCATGGTTGCCTCAGCAGCATTCCGATACTTTTTGAAGTCATTATAGATATTGACGAACCCATAGCCTATGGCGAGGACTATGCCTATCCCGAGATATACTATTGTGTTCATTCTCTTCTCTACTTGAATTATTAGCGAGGCATGATTAAAACTAATGGTATAGAAGATGTTTCATACCTCAAACGCAGCACAATAACCATGACTATATACGCTTATCAGACATGGCCAGAGCTAGAGGAACGCCTCAAGACCACAAAGACAGTCCTTTTCCCGGTGGGGAGCGTCGAGCAGCATGGACACCACATTGGGGTGGGTGCTGATTATATTCAAGCAGACGCGATAGCCCATAGGGTTGGGGAGAAATGCGGTGCCTTGGTTCTGCCTACTTTATGCTATGGTGTTTCGGGTCATCATAAGGAGTTCACGGGGACCCTAACTTTATCCACCGAGACCTATACACAGTTGGTCTACGAGATATTGGAGAGCCTTGCTAGGTATGGGGTGAAACGAGTTGTCTTTATGAATGGACATGGGGGCAATAATACTGGTTTGACTCTTGCAGCGAAGCGTGCGCGGGATGATTTTGGTATGCTTTGTGCAATCTGCACTTGGTGGGATATACTGCACAACGAGAAGGTGCTTGGGCACCCAGCTGAGCAGCATGCAGGCTATGCCGAGACATCTTTCACTCTCGCATCCAAGCCGGAGGCTGTTCGCATGGACCTAGCAAGCTGTATGGCTACCAAACAGCTGGACACTGATATCCAGCTCACAAGAGCCGGACTAGCCAGATACAAGAATGGCATGGTCAGGATACCATTGCAGACAGCAGATGTTACCGACGTTGGCTCCATGACTGAAGCTCATCCAGACGACTACCCAAGCGTCTATGATTACTCAAGGGTCACACCAGAGTTCGCCGAGGCACTGATGGAGAAGGTGGTTGACTGGATGTGCAGCTTCATGAAGGATTTTGATGAGATGAAGTACCCTGAGTGGAGCATCAGGAGACCTTAAGCTCGATCTCTACCCAATCCTCTATTTTCACGTTCAACCCCTTTTTCTTAAAAGGAACCACCTTCACTATTGGAGCTTGCCGTAGCCAAAGATTGAGAGATAGACCAAGTATCTCCTGTTTATCAATTATAAACTGATATTTCCGACAGGCTGCTTTACATGAGTGTTTGAAACTCTGAGTTATGTCTGCGATTGGTGTTCCCATAAGCTCGATTGTACCTGAACTAGGTGGATCCAATAGGTGAGCCCCCATCCAGTCATAATAGGGTATACCCCCATCTAGAGTCGCTGGCTCTCCATTCACTGTCCCAACCAACCCCGATCCAAGGGATTCTAGCTCGATTAACGCAAACTCGGGTTGAAGATGAACCACAGCACCAGCAATCACATCAACAGGCTCACCCTTGGGAACCTCGATCAGGTCCAGATTATAGCCTCCTCGCGCCCTGATGGGGTCACGTGGGTCCCTTATCTCAGTGTGAATGTGAGGTGATGTTCCCCAGCCATAGTATCCTGAGCGAAGAGTAAGCCCAACAGGATCACCGACTCGAACCGTATCACCTACCTCAACCAATGGATCTATGTGAAGCAACTTCGTGACAGTCTCAGGATTATCCTTGTTCCTCAGTACAACGACAGTATCATGATCCGCAGCAGTAAACCCATGTCCTTCAGGTGCCTTGACTCGTCGAATTAGCACTACCTCTCCATCCACAGGTGAAGGAGCCTCTCCGCCAAACCCATCCCCCGGGTAGATATCGACACCGGTGTTTGCCTTATGTGCCGGGAAAGGGCTGTTGAAGAAAGCGTACCTTCCCTCCATTGAGCAATATAGTTTTACTCCCTTGGATTCGACGATGGGCTTCATAGCTGGCATATAGACATCAAAGAGGGGCATGGATACCATAAATGGGTTCCGTGGAAAAATAACGGTTTTAAACCCGTAGCCAGTGTATTGTGTGAGTTAACTTGGAGCCAGCCCTACGCGGAATATTAGAGAAAGTTATTGACGATGAATTAAGCGAAGATAAACTCGAGAGCAATTACCGGATATTCATGAATTTCAAGAACAGGGGACTAATCGACAGCGTCCCCAGCGCCATGTTTGGCAGGATATACACCCGCACATACAATGCATGGCTAGAATACAAGGCAAACGATGGGAAACCAGTGAGCCGACCAGAGGCAACAGAGTTCGGTAGGATATTCGAGACCCGCGCAGTCGAGATAAGAAGCAAGATTATGGCTGTTTCTAGTCTCTAGGCTTGTTTTGAGAGTTCTAGGATTCTCGCTAGCTCAGATGCTCTATATTCCTTGTCTTCTATTAGCTTGTAATCATACTCGCTGCCCTTTCCCAAGATAACAGTGAGTCGGTCCATACCATCCGGGATATACCCCAATAATATCTTGACTGTGAGCCTCGAATACCCATGGGACCGCATATACTCGTAGATTTTTCTCCTGTCACCGGGCTCAAGCTTCATAGGTTCAAAGCAGCAGCCCCAAAATATAGACGTTATCAAGCAGCTTGTTCGATCTTTCTTGCGAGGAGTCTCTCAAGTTTTTTCATTTGAGCATCTACCTCTTGCCCTTTAACGGCGAGTCTATGTATACGCTCGACGAGTTCCCTGACTTTCTCCTCATCCGACAAGATAACTCATGGATAAAAACATGTATCTGGATATAAAAGAAATGGAGGGTGGTTACTCATCTTTAGGCTGGGAGACAAGGAACAGGCAGTGTGGGTCGTCCTTGGTCAATATTTCTGGTATCTGGACATCGATATCAGGTCTGTATGTCTGCCAGAAGGCGTGATGGAAGTATTGACAGTAGAGTAATCCAACATCATTGCACCCATATTCTCGCCATAGACGCTCATGAGTGCACAGGTAAGTATAGCTCTCTAGGAAGTTGTCCGTGAACTTGGTACGTGTTTTCTCGGTCTCTGGGTGTCCGGGTAGGTCATAGTGCTCAAATAGGCTCCGCATGTTGATGGGTAGTCCTTGTTCTTGGTGTCTTTTTCTGAGGCGCTCTCCTCGTACCTTACCATAGTTCTTGATGGCTCGTATCAGGGCTTCTTTTCCTTCTTCTCCGAAGCTGTCTACCATCTCTCTGGCCATGGTGCTGTACATGAGTGCCCAGAGATCAGCGAATTCCGCTATATCTGCATCAGTTGCCATAATAGTCCCCTGAAAATCCCCTCTCAGCTTTATAACATCTACCAAAGGTGAAACATCCAGCCTCGCTTCCCAAATTGTTCTTCAGTTAGAGTTAAAAGAGAGACCATCATTAAACCCGGCACCGATGAGCCATGAACATCCTAGAGAGAATCCGCAAAGAAAAGCAGATATTCTATCTCTCCCTAGCGACAGCTCTCCGCGGCATACGCGATAACATCAGGCAGGTCGTTTGGCAGCCCTTTGCACTAAGCCTAGGCATACCCATGAAGGACATTGGCGCCCTTGAGAGCCTCATGGACCTAGCCAAGATAATCATTCAGCCTATTTTGGGTGCTGCTAGCGATGTCTATGGACGTAAACCCTTCCTTGTGATACGTGATGTCCTTGTGGTGGTGGCTGGGGTATTTTTCTTGTTTGCAGAGTCATGGTTCTACCTAGCTATTGGTATGGTTCTTGTTGGGTTCAGCTTCGCGTTGATACCTATATGGCACAGCGTTGTAGCTGAGTCATCCAGACCAGAGCAGATTGGATGGGTGTTCAGCATACTTGGCAGCGTCTATATGGCAACAGGGTTACTGGGCACAGTCGCGGCAGGATGGCTAGCGGACAATATTGGCTACAGGACAGTCTATTCCATATTCGTTGCAGCAAGCGTCTTGTCTTTAATAGTAACGTTATTCAAGATAGAGGAGACGCACAACCCTGTTGGCGTTAGAGAATTCGGGGTAAAGAAGGCATTCACAAGCCTACTTGACATATTCAGACCACCAAGATACATGTGGGGCTACTACATCGCCATGAGCGTCGACCTATTCGCATTCAGTGTAGGCTGGAGACTCATCAACGGCTTGCTTACCGAGGCAGGGTTCACCACAGCTATGATCGGGGTAACATACGCTTTCCAGACAGGTACTATGGCGTTGGGTCAGATAGTATTGGGGAAACAGGTAGATAGGTTCGGTTACCGAAAGTTCCTGACACTGAGCCAGATAATATCAAGCTTCATACTCCTAGCAATCATGCTGAGGCCCACCTACACTGTAGCCATAATAGCAAACATATTGATGGGTATAGGAGCCGCCCTCTGGATGCCAGCAGAGCAGGCGTGGGTCGCCAAGAACGTGGACCCCGCGGAAAGAGCCAAATCCATAGGTGGATACAGCACATTCAGAGGTCTTGTTGCTTTACCTGGACCATTTATTGGTGGATTAATCTATGACAGATACGGGTACACTGCGCCATTGCTGGTAAACCTAACCTTGGCTGTCATCGATGTTTTCCTCCTCTGGTTCCTCATCAAGGATAATGCCAGAGAAGCCGCTGGGTTAATCGACAATTCTAAGCTCTAGGATCAATGGGTTGTACCCATCGGGGCATGCGTGACGGGCTACGAGTGTCCCATCCTCTGCCTCAGCGAATGCAACGTTTCCACCCATTGCCATCCCGTATACCTTGGGCATCACGCTGTATAGGGCGTGGAGGCAGAGCCTTCCCTCGATCTCGTGGGTGTCCCAGTCGAATATTATCTTGTCTCCTACTTTGTGTCCTGCTGCGCAGTGTCCTTCTTGGCTGATTACCTTTGCTTTTACTTTTACCATAGGGAATTTGTGGTGTTCATTGAATAAAAACTGCTGTCCAGTTTTTAGGTAACCCTATATAGGGCATAGTTATAAAACGAGTAATCCAGCAATTCATTTGGTGAAAAAATACGGCAGTTAAAAAGACCATCAATAACATACGGAGCTTCCTTGCTCGCCAGAGCCACAACTATCGTATGATGATAGTCAGGACAGCCGGAGCCCACTTCCTGTACAATCTCACAGGCCAGTATACCAGTATCTTCACCAAGGCGCTTGGAGCAGACAACATAATGATCGGTATGATCAGTAGCTTCAGTGCTTTCATCAGCATGATAGTAAGTATGCCGGTGGGGTACATCACCGACAAGTACAATCTCAGGCATGTGTTGGGGGTGGGCATGTTCCTCAATATAGTCATGATTGGATTGTATGCCTTTGCGCAGGACTGGAGGTGGATCTTCGTAGCCATGGCGATCAATCCACTTACCATGGCGTTGATGTTCAGGAGTCAGCAAGTAATCATCACCAATGGTCTGAGAGATGAGGACAGGGCAACAGGTATGGGGCTAAGAATGCAAATAGCCATGATACTCGGACTCGTGAGTCCAGTGATAGCGGCTTTACTGGTAGACCGCTTTGGAGGGCTAACAGTTGAGGGTATTAGACCCCTCTTTTACATCAGATTTATTGGATTGATCATAGCCTACAGCTATGTATATCTAAAAGTCAATGATGTATCCCCGGCGATTAGACCAAAAAGCAGTTCTGGTTTCCTCTCAGATTTCCGGGAGGTCCTTGAGACCGGGGGTAGAAAACTCAAGGTTATGATTCTTGTAGGTGCCCTAGGGGCATTGGTCTGGAGCACTTTGGAGAACTTTGCTTTTCTCTATGCAGCGGAGTACAAGGGCGCTAATGCGTTTATATTGGGATTAATGCCCATATGTGATACAATTGCCTATATTCTATTCTCCACAACGATGAACAGATTGGCAGATACCAAGGGCAGAAAATACGCTTTCATTATAGTACGACCATTCCTATGGCTCAGTTTCATAGTAGCAATCCTAGCTCCCAATCCATACTGGCTGCTCATAGCATGGTTCCTCCGCGGAATAGCGCTCAGCACCAGCGCTTACAACACGTTATACATGGAGATGGTTCCAGCCGATCAGAGAGGACGATGGATGGGTTTGAGCAATACTTTCAGTGCCATGGTTAGGATCGGTGCCCCCCTATTGGGTGGATTCTTGTATGATAGTAGTTTTCCTTGGCTAATTTTCATTGTTCCATTGGTGATCGATATGTTAATCAGGATACCGATTCTCCACCTGTGGGTTCCCGAGACTATGAAGAAACCTGTACAAGTTGTTTAACAGTGAACCTTTTTAAAACAGGGTTTCCCAGAAAGACTCGTTGATTACATTGAACTTAGAGTTAGTTATCAAAGAGATCATGAAAAAAGATCCCTTAATTGTAGGACCACACGAGACACTAGCAAACGTATCCAAGCAGATGGCTGCAAAGGAAAAAGACGTAGTCGTTGTAAAAGATGGAGAGCTAGTAAAGGGACTGGTGACAGCCAGCGACATCTATTACGCTATGAAGAGTTATGTGCTTGGAAAGAATATGCTTGAGTCAATTCCTATTGAGATCCGTGACATCGAGATAAATGAACTGATGAAGGCTCCAATGGCGATAGAGTTCATGGAAGCCTGCGGCTTGACGGGAACAAACATGTGTATTGTGCTCGGGGAAGAGGATACGGTGGCTGATGCGATGCGGGTTATGGCTATCAGTGGTGTGGATCACATTCTCATAATCGGTGAGGGTGAAATCGCTGGAACACTGAGCGATAACGATCTACTCAAGGCATTCAAGTAAACCTTTTTTTTCAACTTTTTCACAAATCATATACCTATATGATTCATTTCTTCAACGAATAGCATTGACAGAATGGAGGCTAAAAACGTGGATAGAGCATATAGTGCCCAAGCAAATGAGGGAAGGCAAGATGCCTGGGCTAAGCATCTCGGTGGTAAAGAAGGGTGAGACCATCTACGCTGAGGGTTTTGGTAGTCGAGACCTTGAGAAAAACCTGCCAGCCACTCCAGATACATTGTAGGGGATAGGCAGTATCACCAAGAGCTTTGTAGCCATAGCTATTATGCAGCTTGTTGAGAAAGGGGAGCTGAGTCTTGATGACCCAGTTTCTATGCATACACCAATGCGTATAGGGTTAAAGGAGAAACCAATCAAAATACACAATCTATTGACACATAGTCTTGGAGTTCCCAGTCTAGCCACCAGTAGTGTTGCCTTCTATAAATCAGTTGGATATGACACTGGGATTCCCTTTGGGAGCCCGGAGGATTTCTACAGGCTGATAAACGGAGCTCAGGACGAGGTGGTGGATGAACCCGGTAAGCGTTTCTTCTATCACAACGCCGCTTGGAGGATACTGGGACACATTGTGCAGCAGAAGACAGGCATACCCTTCCATAGGTATATCAAGGAAAAAATAATGAAGCCCCTCGGCATGACCCGGAGCACCTTAAACACCCTTGAATTCAACAACGACTCTGATAGGATCACTCCCTACTGGAAGAAACCCGATGGATCAGTGAACCCAACCAAGTTCCCCTACCCCAACCCGGAAGATAACCTGCCATTCAGCTTCATGGCAGCAGCTGGTGGGATAACCAGCAGCGCCAACGAGATGGCTAATTACATGAATACCCTGATCTCCAAGGATTCTCTGATATCTCAGAAGTCATTTGAAAAGATGCAGACTCTCCACATCCACAGACCAGACGGGCATTATGGAGAGACAGGATACGGGTATGGTCTAGGGGTTACTCTAGGCTTCCATGGTAGAAAACTAGTCTCTCATGGTGGCTCGATACTCGTCTCTACTGCGCTCATGTCTCTGGTTCCAGAGGAGGGTCTTGGAGTTATGATAATGGGTAATAGCGCGAAGCTGGCTTATGAGGCGATAAACGAGAGTATTCTGGCTTTGTTGATGGGTTTGGACCCTGTTGAGGCGACCCCGGGGCTATATGTTAAGCAGAGAATGATGGAGCTTACTGGGAGATACGAGACCTATATGGGCATAGAATCAGTTGATGTAACATACAAAGGTGGTTTACTTTACTTGGAGTCTGAGACACCTTTTGCCAAGACATCAACGCCCATTATCCCAGATGACCTCTTGATGGAGAATACAAGCTTCTATACACTGGTGGATGGGGTTAAGTCCCCCATCGTTTTTGATGGGAAAAACCTGTTTGTAGAACGATATTGCTACCATAAAGTGTAAAATATATCCTCTTTTCTTTCTTCTTTTTGATTTTTTTATGTTAATAATTGAGTGTGTTCACGTTTGTTAACACTTGTTATCTCTTGGTAAAATAGATTGTAGCAGATTGTATCCGGTATAGGTTATTATAAGCCTCAGAACAGTAACCATTTGAATCCATGAAGGCTGTTAAAGACATCATCATAGTAGTATTTGTTATCTCATTGATGGTTAGCAGTACCGCTGCATGGTACTATGGAGGATTAACATATGAGAGTACAAATCCTTACACTATTAACTTTGTAGATACTGGTTTTGTGGTTACCCAGAGTGAATGGGTCTATTCTGGAAAAGCCAAAGTCATCCTTACTCTCTCATTAACGAACAACAGTACAGAGACTGAGTATGCAGACCTTGAAATTCAGCCACTGGATTCAGATGGAAATGTGATTCTTGATGCTGGGGTTCCCATGACACAAAATGCAAGCACGGGATATATTATCCCGGGGGATACATGGTCACAGGAATTCATTTTCCAGAAAAGCGGTATAAGGCTTGAGTTGAATGTATTCCAGATTCTAATCACCGGTCAGGACTCTTTTGTACCTGGGGACAAGCTTTCTACCTACAATATTGAGCAGACGATTTACACCAGTGGTGGTGGAACCACATTACCGATACGATCTTTAGCAGCTTATATGTCTGGCACTATTGACCGAATGAAGTATCCCAAGTATAGGTTTAATGATGAGAACTGGAGCGACGAGGTTGAGCTCATCAACCCTGTCTCTGAGAAAGTAAGAGAGGTACGAGTAGAGTTTAACCCCCATCCCAGTTACAATGATAGAGCCTTACTGATTATCGTGGATGATGACGGGTATCTATATTCCTATGATTATAACGGGTTCAGTTGGGGTACACCCGTAAATCTGGGGAGGGTGTGGATAAGCGCCCCCTCAGAGCCTGCTAGACCATTTGATATTGCTTTTGAGAAGACGAGTGGGAACGCTGTGCTTCTGTATAGTAATGAACTCAATAATGATGGATCAAAAGACCTTGCGTACAGGATATGGAATGGGGTTTCGTGGGGAAGTGAGCAGTATCTGGATGACCCCAAAAGCAGCACCGCAAACACGAGGTACATGTGGGTTCAAATGGCACCAAGCCAAGGGGATGGTTCAGATAATATTGGATTCGTGGGTATCGATAACAACAACCTAGAGTATTCTTCTGCTATCTGGGATGGGAATAGCTGGGGAAACTGGAATAGGATAACGAAAAGTCCACCTGCACTATGGAGGGAATCAGCTGCAATCGCATGGGAATACACCTCAGGAGAATGTGTCTTAACATATAGCACTGGTACAAAGGTCGGGTATCAAACATGGAGTGGCTCATGGAGTACAGCATCAACACTATCATTAGCCAGTGATGGGGACGATTGGGTATGGCTAAGATTGAAACCACATTTGAGTTTTAGTTCTGATCGTTTGATGCTTCTGGGTCTTGATGATGGTGAAGGGGTATCGGCTGTAGACTGGACGGGCTCAGGCTGGAATGGAGTAGGAACCATATTGGATCGCAGGATGGAGACCTCGGATAGGAGAAGCGTTGATGGTGACTGGGAGCCATTGGGTACTAAATTCCTTGTTGCCGGAGGAAACTTGAACGCCAACGATTTGAGTTACAAGACATGGACGCCAGGTGGGGGCTGGTCACACTCAACCAATAACTGGGCAACATACACAGCTGTAATAGTTAATGACCAGTGCTGGGTGCAGGTGACAGCCAACCCTAAGGGAGACGACCCGTACATGTCAGTTGCTTGGATGGATATCAAAGATGACATCGCAGTAGCAGAATATGATGGTTCAGCAATGGTCAGCAGCTATGAACTTACAAAGAAGGCAAGACAAGAGTTCGAGAGCTTCGATATAGCCAACTCATGGCGATAATAGGATAAGGATTAAAAAAAGCCAAACCCAGATCAACATATGTCAGAAAACCAAGTAGTAGAAGAACTCGTAAAGATAAGAGAACTCTTAGAACCCAAGCCAGCACCACCCGCAACAGAACCCATAGGGTTATGGTCGGAATTCATCGATTTCATAAACAAATACGGAGTCATTGGCTTAGCCATCGGCTTCATCATAGGCAGTGCATCAAAAGACTTAGTGAATGCCCTCGTAGCAGACATACTGATGCCTGTCATATTGTTCTTTGTTCCGGGGGGGACTTGGCGTGAAGCAACATTAATCATTGGACCAGTGGTTCTTGGGCTTGGTCATTTCGCCGGGGCTTTGCTGGATTACCTGATCATTGCTTTGATAGTGTTTTTCATGATGAGGCAGATCAAGAAAACCAATATCAAATAATCATTTTATTTCCACTAGATCGGTATCCCAGTTAATCATCCCACTTTGAGAGGTATAGAGTCCACACTCCCGGGAAACATATTCACCATCAACCTCAAAATAACCCCACACAGCATATGGGACATAAACTCTATCTCCATTCTCATCAAGAGATAGGTCACCTGTGATGCCTGTATGGTTTGAGGCTACTTCAAGGATACTTGATTGTATTGTGACTCCGTCGGTTGTGTTTGTATCGATTACACAATATGCCATCAACCAGCAGCAATCATAGACATTGGATTTATAGAAATCCATATCCTCCGAGAATTCCTCCCGATAAAATCGATTAATTGTGCTATAATCTGGGTCACTTGAGTATACCGCCTGTTTTGGACTATACAAACTGACTTGAGCAGCATATTCACCCGAATCTTCACGTATATGCCTACTATCAGCAATGCTATCGGCACCGAGCCAAGTCGTATTAAAAAGAACAGGAAAATCCGAGGCTTGTGTCAATAATGAAGCCGCCTCATTGAATGAAATCAATAAAACATGGGGCTTATCCGAACCATTATATCCCAAGTATGCTGCCTCAGCCATCTCTAAGTAATGAGCGAACTCGGTGGTCTCAGCTGGATATCTAATTTTCTCAACTATTGTGCTAGTATATTTGGATTTGAGTTCATCTACTATCAGGTCTCCCCAATGGTCACCCCGATATATGATGATGACCGATGAGACGTTATGATCATCCATAATAGCCAAGATTGGATTTACCTGTCTTAGATCATGGTGGCATAGCCTGAAGGTTGAGTCAGGGATCGCTATAAGGGGAGAAGTAGAGGCTACACTCACAAGAGTCATGTTATTTGCATGTGCGTTTTTCCTTGCCCCACCACAAAGAAAACTGCTCCAAGCATACCCCCCCACAAGCTTTACCCCATCCTCAGCGAATTCACCAGTAAAATCATGGGCGTTCTGGGGTTGACCTTCAGCACATTTTACGTCAAAATGGAACCGCCAAATAATATCGTTGTCCTCACAGTATTCATTGATATCATTCTCAGCCAAAGAAATCAGGTACTCATCTTCTGGAAGATCATTTTGAGTAGCAGCTATGTAGCCCAATGTCACATTATAATATGGAGCATCAAGGGTAACCTCAGGAACCTCATCAACGGGAATCGATCTAAAACCAATTATCCCCAATATCGCTAATACCACAAAGAGCATGATAAACCGTGCATTCAATCTCATCAGTTAGAAGGTTTTCCGAGATAGTTTTATTCCTTTTTGAAAAAAATATTTTACAAACCCTCAGAGAGACTCCTCTATCTCCAATAAAAGAGAATGAAGCTCGCGAATCAGATGCCTTTTCTCAACAGTCAGTGTCATGTAACCGGGATCACCGACAACTATTACCTCTGATAGCTCATCCTCAAAGTATTCCAGCCTCTCAGCGTACCGCTTATACTGCTCATCTCCACCATACTCGTATAGATCCTCAAGATTCAACCTAATATTGACAATTTTCAAGAGCAGCCCAGCCCAATGCTCGCGGGGTATCTCCCAGTCCTCAAAGATTTCATACACGATATCAAGGGCTTGAACCGACAAGGTATATGTCTCTGCTTTCTGCTCCTCGACTCGAGCCTCAGAGATAAAACTCTGCGGTGTAAAGATGATGGCGCCAGCGATAACCACGATTAATACTATGACCACGAGAAAGGAGACTTGTTTAAATGGGTTATCCTCTGATTCTTTGGATAGTGTTTCACCTGTGAGAAACTCGTAAGCCTTCTCGCCTTCCAAGTTTAGGAAATAGTTTCCTTCTTCATCCTTCTCTAATAGCTCTCCTAGGTTTCTGAGGTGGTATGCGAGGTGCCCGGACTCGATCTTTAGGTTCTGGAGTAGCTGGGAATATGTTTGGGGGTCATCAGCCAGTAACTGGACTATCCTTCTCCTTATGGGATGATCCAAAGCCTTGTACCGTTTATCCCCTTGACTACTCATTGATACTAGTAACGTGGAACAAGGTTTAGGTTTTTTCTACAAATCAACCAATACCCTAGAAATAAGAGTGAACCAAAAGAGAGAAGCTATGTCCTTTTGAAAGGTTTTAGCCAATAATTCTCTGGATCATGGGGTTGACCATAGCCCATCATATCATCGCTCCAGACCCAGAACTTGTTCAAAGCTGGAACATGCTTGATGAACCACTTCACCACATCATGAGATAATCCCTGTGACTTGGTGAAACTACATGTCCTAAAGCAGACGCTGCAGGCGGACCCCACCTCATTCCAGTAGTCTAGACAGGCTTCCTCGTCGCAATACCACTTCAAGACCCCGGGGTTATTTGCTTTGCTTACTGCCTCGTAGGTTCTTGGACCATAGGGTATTGCTTGGGCTGGGCAATGTGTGGCGCATTTCTTACAATCCTCACAGTACTTGATGATACCCGGGTGAGCCAGCTTACTCTGAGGAAGGGGCAAGTCAGTGAATACCTTCATCAACCGCACCAACGGACCCCGCTCCCATGTAATCAAACGTCCATGACGACCAGCATGACCAAGACCTGCCTGAATAGCAATGGGCACACTCGCCGCGGTATCATTTCCCATGGGGGTTGCGTGCCATCCGAGTCCCCTGATGAACTCCGCTATTTGTCCTGCGAGGTGATGCATCCGGCTATACCCCATGTTGGTGGCTACCTCTAGCTGGGTTGGGGCATGCATGAACTCCTCGTACTCCATGGCTATGGTTAAGGCGATGACATACTTGTGCTTGGTAGGGAAGACAGCCTTCTCATCGGTCACAACGCCCTCATCGATCTCATCATCAAACTCCAAAGGCTTACCATACCGGCTATGAGTATAGAACCAACGCTCATCCAACCGGGTGAAACCCACATTATCTGCGCCAAAATACTTGGCAACCTTACTGATTATTCTGGCCGCTTCCTCTGGTGTGCCTTCCCAGCGGGGTATATCCTTAGGTTTGGTGACGTATCCGATGCTTTGCCAATTGTAATAATCATTGCCCTGTGTATCAGACGAGTCCTTTGGGTACTCGTAGAGTCCTGCAGCGCCATTGAATGCATACTCGACCAAGCTAAAGCCGGGGATTTCCTGTTTTATCTTGTTTGACCTGTACTCTTCTCCTCCAAACTCTACGACTTTCCCTGTTTTTTCGAGGGATTGCCCAAAAGCCGTGTTCCGTTGATCGAATCGGTGATAGTTTTTCTTGCTTGGGTAGAGTTCATCAAAGGTTTTCTCGGTCATAATACATCATCATAGAGGCAAAGGATAATAAACTTCACTAAGAACAGAGGTTTTTTCAAGACAAGCCTACATAATTCTGACACCAAGATGACTAGCGACGAGTTTTACGATGTGATGTTCGAGATAAGCAATGAGGAACGAGTTAACATTATGAAAGCCCTCACACGGGAGACGACCAGCTTCAGCGGACTTGCTAGAAAACTGGGAATAACCACCCAGGAGGTCAGTCGACACTTCAACCGCCTCGTAGAGTCTGGGTTAGCCACACGAGACCGTGAGGGACATCCTGTTCTCACTCCATATGGGGGGATAATGCTACGTCAACTGGGGTCAACCATGTTCATAACACAAAACAAGGATTATTTTAGGAGCCATGATGCATCTGCGTTGCCTGATAAGTTTCTCAACAGGTTTGGCGAGCTAAATGGTATGGCGTATATTGATGATATCATGCTGGCTATTCATAACTCTGTAAGGATCATTCAGGAAGCCGAGGAATATCTTCTAGACATCAACCTCCCCTATATTGCCTCAGGGTTCCCCCACATCAAGGCAGCATATGATAGAGGCATAAAGGGATATTTCCTTAGAGGTGCAAAACTGCAGGTGCCCAATGAGATGCAAGATATCAGAGAGGAGGTCTTCCCTGATGGTTTCATGGATTATATCAGACGTGAAGAGTTGCTCATGGATAGGTTCCTAGATGTGGACGTTATCCTCTATATGAGCGAGAAAGAGGTGGCGCTTCTCAGCTTCCCAACATTGAACGGGAACTATGATTACAGGGGCTTCACCAGCACCGATCCAGCGGCTTTGGAGTGGTGCCGGGACCTGTTCTATCATTACTGGGAGCAAGGAACCAAGGAGCCCCAGTAACAGATTCATATCCCTCCAAGCATACCATTCATTATGAGCCTCAATCAGAAGGTCGCGGATCAACTCTACCAGATAGGCGAGATACTGGCAATCAAAGGAGACAGATTCAGAAGCCGAGCCTACAACATGGCGGCTCAAAGGATCACTGCATTAACAGAAGATGTTGGCGCTATCGCTGATCGAGGCGAGCTTGAACAGATTCCAAGCGTGGGTAAGAGTATCGCCATGTCTATTGAGGAGATCATTGAGACCGGTCAGAGCGTAGTATTGGAGGAGTTGAGAAATTCTCTGCCCAAGGGTGTTCTCCAGATGATCGAGGTGGAGGGCATTGGACCCAAGATCGCTATGAGGCTCAACGAGGAGCTTGGGATAACCAACATAGAGATGCTGGAGCAGGCAGCCCGGGACCAGAAGATCAGGGTACTCAAAGGCTTTGGACCCAAAAAAGAGGAAAACATAATCAAAGCCATCTCAGAGTACAGGAACAGGAGCACAAGATTCCTACTAGGCGAGGTACTGCCCATCATCCAAGGAATCCTCCACTTTATGACTGAGAGCCCAGCGGTGAGAAGAGTCGAGGTAGCCGGCTCAGCGCGGCGACGAAAAGAGACCGTAGGTGACCTTGATGTCTTGGTGAGTAGCTTTGAGCCTGATGTTGTTACTGAGCGTTTCTGCTCCATGCCACCTATCATAAGGATTCTCGGAAGAGGACCCACAAAGAGCACAGTGGTTCTACAGAATATGCTGCAGGTTGACCTCAGGGTTATTCCACCTGAGAGCTATGGAGCTGCATTGCAGTATTTCACTGGTAGCAAGGAGCATAATGTGAAACTGAGAACCATCGGGGTTAAGGCTGGTTTCAAGCTAAACGAGTATGGGCTCTTCAGGCGGGAGGATGACTCACTGGTGGAGGCGGAGGACGAGGCTAAGATATACAATGCCCTTGGTATGCAGTGGATGCCCCCGGAACTCAGAGAGAACACAGGTGAGATCGAGGCAGCAATAGCTGGTGAGTTACCAGATTTGGTGACTTTGGACCAGATTCGCGGTGATCTCCATGTCCACACCAATTACAGTCATGCCATTGATCCCCTTGAGGAGATGGTAAAGAAGGCTGTTGAGATGAATCTGGAGTATATTGCGATAACCGACCACAGTCAGAGTCTTGTTATCGCTCAGGGACTCAAAGAAGAAAAACTAGTTGAGCAGATTAAGGAGGTTAGACGCCTCGACGAGGAATACCCTGAGATTAAACTCCTGACTGGAACCGAGTGCGACATCAAAGCCGATGGCTCCATGGATTACAGCAATGAGGTTCTCAGTCAACTCGATTGGGTGGTAGCCAGCATCCATGTAGGCATGCAGCGAGACGAGGAAATCATCACAAACCGCATACTAGACGCCATCCACAACCCCTTTACTCGGGTTATTGGACACCCCACAGGTAGACTAATCCAGAGAAGAAAACCATACGCAGTAAACCTAGACACGATATTCGAGGCAGCCGCAGAGCAGAATGTCTTCATGGAGATAAACTGCGGTCCAAGCAGACTGGACCTGAGAGATGTGGATGCACGGAGAGCCAAGGAAACAGGAGTCAAGTTAGCTATTGGCACTGATGCTCATAGTGTTTCTCAGTTGGAGTTTCTTCCATTGGGGGTGGCTGTGGCTCGTCGTGGCTGGTTGGAGCCAGAAGATGTTGCGAACACTTGGGACTTAGATAAGGTTCTCGGGTTTAGGAGATAGAGCCTATCTCGTTGATGATGCTCACCACTCTTCTGGGTTCTTGAGGAGTGAATAGAACTGGTCCTCTGCTGCGGGTGTATAGTTTTACTGCGGGCCCTGCTCTTGTTGAGTAGGCTAGGTCGCCTCTGTGGTTCTTTTTTAACCCGATTCCACCAAATTCAAAGAAATCGATGTTGGATAACTCAACGCGCTCGATATCCCCGTATGGGATATTTTTCTTGATCAAGCCATACTTGAGTTCTACTCCCTCTGAGTCAACTTGTATACTCAACTCGTGGAAAAGAAGATAGACCCCACCAAACATGCAGCTCAATAATATTAGGAGGGAGTTAGGCGCAGGGTTTGGACCTATCATGGTTCCAGTAAGGGTTTGCATGGCTGCTAGTCCCGCTGTCATTATGAATGCAGCTAGGAGAGTACCTCTGGCCCATAGAGGTGCATGTTCTTGTTCGCGGTAGAGTCCTGTCATCTTTTACCGTAGGATAAGAAAGGGCGCTATGGGATATATCTATCAAATAGATCAAGTGTTCTAAAATGTGAACACCCTGTTTTCTACCACTCGATGAGGTTGGATGCCCAGCTCAAGCCTCCACCATAACCAACGGTAACCACGATATCGCCTTTCTTGATGCTGCCATCCGTAGCTGCCTCATGTATTGCTATGGGTATGCTGGCTCCGGCGCAGTTGGCGTATTTCTCAAGGTTGATATATGCTTTCTCTGGGGGCATCCCAAGGTTTTCCATACAGGCTTTGATCATAACCGAGTTGGATTGGTGGGGTATAACCCAGTCAACATCATCCAATGTATAGCCACAACGCTTCACGACCTCACTTACTGCCTCGGGGTACTTAACGGTGGCAAAGTTCCAGACTGCTCTACCATCCATGTGGAAGTATTCTAGACCTGAGCCTAGTATCTCGGGTGTGATGCGCATCTTTGTTCCTCCGGCTGGTATCTCGATTACCTTGTAGCCCGTGCCGTCTGCCTTCAAATATGAGCCATGTATCCCGCCTTCATCCGTCTTCTGGAGCAATGTGGCTCCTGATCCGTCTCCGAAGTAGATGCATGTGGTCCTGTCTTCCCAGTTGAGTATCTTGCTGTAGACCTCGGCGCCTATAACCAGTACATTATCAATATAGGGGTCTAAAACCTGTCTCGCTCCTACATCCAAGGCATATGTGAAGCCTGTGCAAACACTGTTGATATCAAAGGCTCCAGAGTTGCTGCACCCTAGCTTTGCCTGTGTCCTTGCCGCTGTAGAGCTTAGTATAACATCTGGGCTACTTGTTGCCAATACAATCATATCGACTTCTTCTGGTTCAACGCCTGCATCATCTAATGCTGCTTTCCCAGCCTTTGCCGCTAGATCGCTTGTGCAAACATCGCCCTCGACTATATGTCGTCTCTGCATGCCTGTCTTGGTCCTGATCCATTCATCGTTGGTATCCAAGCCCATGGCTACAAGGTCATCGTTTGTGAGTACTTTTGGTGGCACATACATTCCAGTGCCTTTGATTCCTGCTCGCATCATTTCTGCCTTCCTTGTAGTAGTCCTAGGTCAAATGCTTTGAGGTTCAACTCGATGGTACGTTTGGGCACGTTCGACATTATTGTCTCCTTCAATGTCTCTAGTTTGATAGGTAGCTTCGCCCGCGCTGCCAAGTATCCAATCATAAGGCTATTCAAGACCCTGATATTGCCTAGACGCTCACATACCTCAAGCGCATCTATCCAGATATTTTGCAGGTTTCTCTCCTCAAAGATATTTTTCAGTTCATCTATCAAGGGGTATTTCATCATACCATTCTTAACAGTTACAGGCAGCACTGGTTTGCTGTTAATTATGGCTATCCCATCAGGCTTCAACAAATGAGCATACCTAGACGCCTCAAGAGGCTCAAACCCAAGGATCACATCTGCAGTACCGGGGTGTAGAATGGTGCTCTTGACATCCTCGCCTATCTTGATCTCGCTGTGCACGCTTCCACCACGTTGGGCTAGACCCGTGGCATCACTGTTTCTTATCTTGAGCCCATCCTTGAGGGCTGCTTCCGCTATGATGGTTCCCGCGGAGACTACTCCTTGTCCTCCGATTCCGGTTATTATTAGGTTAAAACTCATTTTTCTATCTCCTTTATGGCTTGTGTTGGGCATATCTGGGCGCAAACACCGCACCCGATACACTGAGCAGGGTTAATAGTGACTTTTCCATCAACGACATCCAATGCCGGGCATCCAATGTTGTTCACACAGTAGAGACAACCAGTACACTGATCTGAATCCACCATATACTCCGTGAACTCTAATCGTTCTCCGTTTCTGCGTCGTAGCCTGTTGTCCTGCACTGGGCAGACTTGTCGGCATACGATTACGGCTGGACCCTGATGCTGTATTGCTGAGACGATGGCGCCAACAGTCTCGTCCACGTTGTAGGGGCTGACCACTTGAAGGTGCTCGACACCACAAGCCTCTACCAGTTGCTCGATGCTTACCTTTGGGGCTGGTTCACCGAGAACATTGATGCCGGTGTTTGGGTTTGGCTGGTGCCCGGTCATCCCGGTCCAGCCGTTATCGAGAATCATTACAGTGATATCCGCCTTGTTGTGCACCGCGTTGATGAGGGGCTGCACACCATTATGAAGGAAAGTACTGTCCCCGATTACAGCCACTATTGGACCTTCTACGCCGGCGTGGCTGAGACCAGACGCCATGCTGATGCTGGCACCCATACAGACACAGGTATCGATGGCTGATAGCGGGGGATTTGTGCCCTGATTATAGCAGCCTCTATCCCCTGTTACTGCTCCGCCGCCCCCCATCTTACGTCGTGCTATCTTCAAGGCATAGTAGCTTGCTGCGTGGGGGCACCCAGCGCAGAGGTTTGGTATTCGTCTGATTACTTCAGGTGCTTTGAAGCTTGGAACCTTGATGTTTGGGTCATCGAGGATTAGGATTCTGGCGATGCTCTCACCGATCCTTTCAGGTGTTAATTCATGTTCTCTTGGCACGTATCCATCGAGACGCCCATGAACAACGGTATCAAAGCCTAGTTGATGGGCTATGCTATTGACTTGCGTCTCAATTATAGGCTCAATCTCCTCAGCCATCAAGACATGTTTGTGTTTACGCAGAAACTCTACTATCTTCTGCTTTGGAAGTGGATAGGTGAATGTGAGCTTCAGCACAGATACTCTATCGGTTAAGCCCAGTACATCCAGCGCCTCTTTGGTGTGCTCATATGGAACACCAGAAGCGATGACCCCCAAGGTACCTGACTCGGAGTAGACCGCATGGTTCTCAGGGAAGTTCTCGCTGAGAGACGCAGCCTTATCTATCTGCTGGTTGAGCCATTCAACTCGTTTACGAGCGTTGGGCGCGATCATAACGTAGCGGGGGTCTTCTTTAGTGAAGGACGCCTTCACCATGCTTTGTTTGATCTCGCCTTGTATTACATCGCTCTTGGCGTGACAGATGCGGTCGGTAACCCTGAAAAGTACCGGTAGTTGAAGCTCTTCGCTTATCTCAAAGGCTTCAGGTATCATATCTTTTGCTTCTTGGACGTTGCTTGGCTCGATGCATGGTATCTTGGATAGCTTGGCATAGTACCTCGTATCCTCAGCGTTCTGGCTGCTGAAGGGATGAATATCATCAGCCGTGACAATAACTAGCCCACCGTTGACACCGGTATAGGCTGAGACCAGCAGGGCGTCGCTGAGCACATTGACGCCTAGATGCTTGGTGGTCATCAGGGCTCTAACTCCGCTTAGGGCTGCACCGTAAGCTACCTCGTATGCTACTTTCTCGTTTGTGCTCCACTCGACGTGCATACCATATTTTTTTGCGTCTCGTGCTATGGTTGATAGGATTTCGCTGCTTGGAGTTCCCGGGTATCCTGCTACTACTTTTACCCCGGCTTCTATTGCTCCGCGTGCGATTGCATTGTTGCCCATTAACAATATTGGGCGTTTTGTTTGTCTTGTTACCAAATATTACACCTGGATTTATGGGAGGGACTCTGGTTCCGTACTTAAAGGCTTCGACAAGCAGCGAAGTACTCTACGTCATTTAACGTATCTATTCATGTATGAAGAAATTATTCTTTCATTCTAGGCACTAATTTCTCAATCCAGCCAAAGATCAGGTCCCTTGTAGGCTTCCAAGTGACAGCTATACTGAAGATCAATGAGCCCACAACCATTAAAACCGATGCCAAGACGGTGCCAATGGTGTTCTCTAATCCACTGTAGACAAGTCCACCCATCAATGCACCTACACTGTAGAGGGTTGATTTGCCTATTATTTCGACAATTGCGAGTTTTGTGAATGGAAGTTTCCGAGACCCAGCTAGTATCACAATTGGAGTATCGGGCAATGGTGTTAAGGCGACCAATAGAACCGCCCACAGCCCATACTTGTTAATCCATCGAGAGATCCTGTCCTCGGATTCACTCAGAGGCTCCAATGACTCTGCGACGCCCCATCCAAGGAAATAAGTGGTGACCTCGCCTATTGCTGCGCCTGTACCCGCTGCGGTTCCCAGTACTATTGGGTGGTAGACGGATGCTAGTGGGAGGAATAGTGGGACGAACATGTCTCTGGCTACCACTGTGAGGTGGCTGAGCATCGCGGCGATACCTACACCTATCAGCCCTAGTTGTCCAAGGCGATCCCCTTGAATCATAAGCTTCCATAGGAGCCATCCCGAGATTAATGCGACAGCGATTACGCCTAGTATGCTGTAGATGGCTCGTCGCTTCAAAGGGGTCACCGATTACAGTGATTGATGGGTGGATAGTTGATAATTGTTGCTATACCAGTGGGGCGACCTTTTCCATCAATACCTTGATGGACTCAGACTCAGCCCCATATGGGAAGACTATCACGAAATGAGTTGCACCAAGCTCTTTGTATCCACGTATGAATTCCGCTGCGTCTTCGGGTGACTTGTAATCCCAGTTCCGGTTTCCACTATATTTCTCATAGGGTGCTGGCTCTGGTGCCTCTGCTCCTGCGAGTGCTAGATGGAGTCCTGCGCTTTTCCTGATGTCTTCATAGTCCCTGTTGTAGCGTTTGCAGTGTTTCTCTAAGACCTCAAGCCTTTCCTTGAATGTATCCAAGGGCGTATTCCACGCAAAGTTGGCTGCATCAGCGTGTTTGGCTGTTATTTTGAGGAGCTGTGTGCCCATGCCGCCGATTAATATTGGTATATGCTTCGCGGGTTTGGGCATAGATACAGTGTTGACGCTGTAGTACTTTCCTTCATATTCTGCCACTGGGTCGCTCCACATCCTTTTAGCTATCTCAATGGCTTCTTCAAGCTGCTTGAGCCTTACCCATGGCTTGGGAAAAGGCATATTGTAAGCATTATACTCAACCTCTTTCCACCCGGCGCCAATACCGAAGTAAACTCTCCCATTTGAGATATGATCGAGGCTAGCAGCGATATTCGCGTGCACAGCAGGGTTTCGGTAGCTCTGGCTTGCCACCATATTTCCAAGCTTGAGGGTCTTGGTCTCGGTTGCTAGGGCGCTGAGGGTGGTCCAGCATTCCAAGCAGTTTACGTCTACCGCCTCGGGTCTAATGAGGAAATGGTCGCTGGTCCAGAGGCTCTCGAAGCCGTGTTTCTCCGCTGCCTGTGCAACCTCACTGATATGCTGATAAGTATATCCAAACTGGGGCTCAATCTGCACCCCATAATCAATCTTCATATGAAAATAGTAGAAAGGGATAGATATAAGTAGAAAACTACTCGGTCACATATCTCGGATAAAACTTCTTAGCCAATTCAGCATGACCTAGGTCTATATCAATGGTTATGAAGGGTTTATCTCGTGAAGTAGCACCAAGAACCTCACCATCAGGATCAATTACACATCCATGACCCGCGAAATCATTCCACATGGTCTTACCCGACCGATTAGATGAGACCACATAGGCACCAGAAACAATAGCAGCATGCCTAAGACCTACGATCCAGCTCTCAAGACTCGCTGTCCCAGTGGCTCTGGGCACAAAGATTACGTGGACGCCTTGTCTACCATAGGCTCTGGCATACTCGCTGAACCAGAGATCAGTGCAAAGCATTACTCCTGCACGTAAATCCCCTATATCAAATGCCTTGAAGTCTCCTTTTCGTCGTTTGAACCATCGTGCTTCGTAGAATCCCTCTTCATCTGGGAAATAGTGCTTGGTGTGAATAGGGGTATAAGTTTGGTTAATATGGAAAGCCTCATTGTAAAGGACATTATTCTCCATCACCGGTCTGCTCGCGACCACAGAAATCCCAAGGTTTCTCAACTTTTCCAAGAAATCCTCATGAATCCTAACAGCCTCAAGAGCAATAGCTGGGTCATAATCAGCCCTATAAGCTATCCATGGAGAGGCAGGCATCTCATTCAACAAACAAAGCTCAGAGCCCTCGTTATCAAGGTGTATCACAAGCTTACCCCATGAAACAAGATCAAAGGAATCGTGCAATTCTACACAGGTAACCCTTACCATGGATAAAATCTACTGGAGAATAAAATAAGGATTTAGAGTGGTTTACAGAGAATCTCATGAAGCTTAAGGTCCCTAATCCTGCTGGACTCAGCTGCCTCAAGCACCATCGCAGTATCCGCACCAGCATGACTACCAGCAACAGCTACAACCTTACTCCCCGACGGAACCGCGTTACAGTCAACCGCCATCATGGCTATCTCCGGGCATACCTTGACTCCCTGACTGAACATCCTAAGAGTGTTAGCGACAATAACGTTGGGTGGGGGCACTATCCATGGTAACCTGCCTTCCTGTGGATCACTTCGTGCTGGTCTTTGTCTGCCTATACCTGCACTGACAGCGCCAGTCAATACATCTGTGCATGTTACTACAACACATCCAGCTTCTTTGAGCTTGGCGCGGGTCTCGTCAGGCATTCTCTGCACGCCTTTCTGGCTATACCCCGTTGCATGAGTAACGATAACCAGCCTGATCCCACTGCCCTTGAATACCTTGACAGCCTCCAACGCAACATAGCCGGTTGTGCTACTGACTAGCACCGTGTCTATGCCTCGTTCCTTGGCTGCCTCTAATGCGATCTTGAGGGTTGCTTCTGTGTGTTCTTTTCCGGGTTTCTCCCAGTATGTGACTTTTCTCTCTATACTCACATCGTTCACCTAGACTTATGGTGATCAAGGAGATAAGAGTGATAAAACTTGTCTTGGTCTACCAGAGACCGGCTAGGTGTTTCTCTCGGTTACCTGCAATCGGGATAAGGGTCCCACATTTCTTACACCTCATATCATCAGTGAGCCCCCATCCAGTGATATTATAACCACTGCGTTTCACCACATGAGTCCCACAATTTGGGCAAACAGTATCCTCCTCTCCACCACTCCTGACGTTTCCAACAAAGACGTAGTGAAGCCCTTCCTCTAATGCGATCTTCTTCGCATTCATCAGCGTCTCTATTGGAGTCGGGGGTAGGTGCTTGAACTTGTACATGGGGAAGAACCTGCTCAAGTGAAGCGGAGTATCTTGGCCAAAATTCTCAACTATATACCTTGCCATAGCCCTAACCTCCTCAGGGCTATCATTGGTCTCTGGTATTATGAGGAATGTAATCTCAACATGGACACCGTTCTCATGCATAAACTGGGTTGACTCCAGTACCTTGTCTAGGTCAGCGTTGCAGTGTTTTCTGTAGAACTCTGGGTTGAATGATTTCCAGTCCACGTTTGCTGCATCAATATACTCTACTACTTGGCTGAAGGAGGGAAGATGGGTGTACCCATTGGTCACGAGCACATTTTTGATATCTGATTCCCACGCGAACTTTGCAGTATCCTCGATAAAGTTGAGATTGATCAAAGGCTCATTATAGGTATATGAGATGCTGGTGCAGTTCTGAGCCATGGCGATCTCAACAACCGCCTCAGGCTCCATGTACCTAGTCTGAGCATCATCGATCTTGCCCTGACTCAACCCAAAGTTCTGACACCAAGGACAAGTAAAATTACACCCAATACTACTGATGCTCAGTGAAATGCTGCCCGGGTAAAAATGAGACAAAGGCTTCTTCTCTATAGGGTCCACGGCTAGGGCGCTGAGTTTCCCATAGCTTAGGTCGATTATTTTGCCGTCTTGGTTCTCTTTTGATCCACATAGACCACGCTTTCCCTCTGATAAGACGCATAGATGAGGACATATGGTGCAGCGTAGTGCTTCTCCCTCTTGCTCGACGAAACGAGACTCCATGTGTGAAGTGAAAACAATCACCAGTATAATGGTTGCTATCAGAAACCATCTAAAAGAAGCCCCCACATACTCTTATTGATGTGGAGAGTTTCGAGACCCGACGCAACAGGCATACTGGACACCCCTGGGGTTCAAGCCGCCATGCCCCGCTATGCGGAAATTGTACGGGGCAACAGGTATCCCAAGTTCCAGATAGCCCAGTCCATACCAGTTGAATTCAGCCGCCGAACAGACACAGACACTCTATGGCGCATCCATGACATAACACTCGAAAGCTTTCATGAACACCAAGAAAAAAACACAAAACCCAAGAAAGCAGACAAGAGCTTCCTCGACCTCAAGATTCTGCTGGCTCACAGGGTAATGCAGAACTGTAATTTCTGTACACGCAACTGCAAGGCAGATAGGATACATGGGGAGAAGGGATACTGTGGCGCTGGGCGAAACTTCAGCCTCTTCTCTGCTTTCCCCCACATGGGTGAGGAGCCTGAGTTGATACCATCTGGGACCATATTCACTGGCGGATGCAGCATCAGGTGCATCCACTGCCAGAACTGGGATATCAGTCAGTGGAAGAGCCACGGAGATAGTTTGACTCCTGAGATGATGGCTTATCAAGTGAGAGAGTTGGCTGAGAAGGGGTGCAGGAACATCAACATGGTGGGGGGAGACCCCACCCCCTATGTGTGGCATTGGCTGGAGACCATGAACAAGGTCAAGAATAGTATCGCAACTGTCTGGAATAGCAACAGCTACTATAGCTTGGAGGCAGCGAAACTCCTCGCCGGGTTCATCGATATCTATCTTCTGGACTTCAAATACGGCAACAACCAATGCGCCTCAGAGATCAGCGATGCCCCCGGGTACTGGGAAGCCGCAACCCGAAACCATCTATGGGCACACCAGCATGGGGAACTACTCATACGTGTACTGGTGCTACCCGGGCATAACCAATGCTGTACCCGACCCATACTCCAATGGATACATAATAACCTTGGACCCATGACCCGCGTCAACCTCATGTTCCAGTACCGACCCGAGTGGAGAGCAAGGGAACGCCCATAGCTAAGCCACAGACTCACCGGAACAGAGATCACAGAGGCTAGACAGATGGCTGAAGAGATAGGGCTCAGGAACCTAGTCAAATGAAATAGGGTATTCTTTGAACGGTTTCTCACAAGCGTTTCCCGGGCAATATAACACCCTTGAAGCCTCTGGGTCTGATCCGACTGCCATTATGGTTGAACTCGTCTGTTTAAACTCTGGGCTATGCCAACAGATAGAGGAAGTGGTCTTCCCATAAGCATGGTCAGCTGAGACCTCTTTCATCTTATCGATAACCACATCAATAGAGGAAGCCCTAAAATCCCTGAGCATCTGGAATGCCCTTTTCCGTCTTCTCTCAGAGTCAGGACCAAGCTTCTCAGCCCTCTCAGTCATCGTTATACCCGGATACTTGGTAACGACTCCTATTGCATATGGTCCTTCGGAAATACTCCAAGCCTTTGTGACATGGTCCCAGAGAACATGCCAGGCGTTCTCAGAGTCAGCCACCAAGAAATTCCCGGGACGATAAAGTGGTCTAATAAAAGGGTCCATCAAGAAATCTTTTGCATATGCTGCTGTGCTGCATTCTCGTAATATGTCCAGCGCTAGTAAGCCGCGGCTTCGATTGGGTTGATCGATGGTCTGGGTTTCCTGGTTGGTTATGGCTAATAGTAAGCCATCTCTGTTAAAGCCCATCCATGTTCCTTGAGATTCGATATCAATGGGACAAAATACTCCATCACCTTGGCTCTGAGGTGGCTTTTCCCGTGTATTTATTCCAAGATACCTGTTATGAAGGGTGACCACCGGGTAGTCTTCTAGTAGTTTGTAGAGCAGGATGAAGGTGCACATAGTTTCTGTTACAAAAAGGTGAATCATATATAAATTTAGCCACTCACAGATGCAACGTATTTTAACCCCAACTACACATAGATATACGGGTTTTCTAAAGGTGACAAAAACATTAGAAGAACTAGCTCAAACCAATCTATCAGAAATAATAATCTCAAAAGGAAGCACATTCGACCCAGAAGACACAGCAAGCAAAGTACTGGGAGTGCTACGAGATTCTGACAGAACAGAGGCAGTTGCCGCGAGAGGCACACGGTATGGTGTAATTTCAGTAAGGGACCTTCTCGGGGTTGATCAGCCAGAAAAAACAAAGATTGAGTCTATTTGGAAGCAGATTGGAACTATCAGCCCCAATAATAACGTGTTGGAAGCCGTTGATTTCATGATTATGAATAACGTGACAGCGGTTCCCATGGTTTTGAGGGATGAGGTTGCTTTCCTGAGCCAGCAGAATATTACAGCTGCTATGAGAGAGGTATCCGAGCTTAACTCTGTTAAAGCCAAGGATATTATGAAGTCTCCTGTTGTGACCATGAGCAAGGATACGCCGATTGCCCAGATTCGACGGACCATGCTCGATAAGGGGTTTAGTCATATACCCATTACCAACGATGAGACACTCGTGGGAATAATCACTGGGGAGGATATTGTTACCACCTTCATTACAGTGGGGTCCAAAGCCACAACGGGCGAAAGATCAGGTGAGAAGGTAAGGCGTTTTCCAGGACAGGCGAGTGGATTCATGAATACTCAAATAGTCAGCGTCACCCCAGAGGCAAGCGTGCTTGATGTGGTTAAGAAGATCGATGAGATGGGTCAGAAATACTGTCTCGTAGTCGATGAGGAGCAAAGACTCCACGGGATCATTACCCACAGGGAGCTCTTGGGGGTAATCCATAGTCTTCAACCTGAGCCCATGCTTCCTGTCTATATTGTTGGTATTGATGATGAGGACTTCTTTGAGAAAGCTATTATCGAGGAGAAGATCAGACGAACAGTTCAACGCACCCTAAAGATGCAGGAAATAACAGAGATCAGAGTAAAAGTGAAATCCCAGCGCAGCCAGGGAGAGCGAACCCGGTACAAGGTAACAGCACGCGCAATGGGTCCCTCTGTAAGCTTCAACACCGAGAACGAGGGCTGGGGACTCATGGAGTCGTTTGATGGACTAGTGGATGCACTGGATAAGACCATGCGCCGAGCTAAGAAAGAGCCCCAGAAAGGAAAAAGAAGAGGACGCAGACGCCCCAATCCTCACCTTAAACCTTAATCCAAGTTACCCCCTATTTATTCTGAATAGAATTGCCAGAGATCACTGTTATCGTTACTGAGCCCATCAACCAGATGGGAGTAGAATATCTTAAAGAGAGAAACATCAACGTTATCGAGCTTCCCCCCGGGAGCACAGGAGAGACCCTTGCAGAGCATATCGCTGAGGCTGATGGGTTGATCACCCGTGGGAGCATCAAGATACCACGGGAACTAATGGCATCCAATCCACGCCTCAAGGTTGTAGGAGTACATGGCATCGGCTGTGACCACGTAGACTTGAAAGCAGCTGAAGAACTTGGAAAGACTGTATGCAATACCCCTGATGCATTGACTGTTACTGTTGCCGAGATGGCGATGGCGATGACACTCGCACTGCTGAGGAATGTTGTTGCTGCCGATAAGGCGGTTCGTGGTGGTCAATGGAGCCGCAAGTACAGTGACTTGATTGGTGTCGAGTTAGCAGGAAAAAAAGTTGGGATCATCGGGTTGGGCAGGATCGGGAAAGCCACTGCTGTGCGGATGAAGGCGTTTGATGCTGATGTCTATTATTGGAGCCGAACGAGGAAACCGGAAGAAGAGGAACTCCATGGCTTCAAGTGGCTTGAGTTAAACGATCTTCTACAAACCTGCGACATCATCAGCCTACACATACCATCAACCCCAGAGACAAGACACATCATAGGAGCAGAACAGATAAAGCAAATGAAACAAGGCGTCCTCATAATCAATACAGCTAGAGGCAAGGTAATAGACGAGGACGAAGTAATCAAGGCACTCCAGAGCGGAAAAATCAAAGCCGCAGCACTGGACGTTTTCGAGAAAGAGCCACTATCAACAGAAAGCCCGCTATGCAGCATGGATAATGTAATACTTACGCCTCATCTCGGCGCGAGCAACATAGCTGGGATGCAGCGAATGGCTGTTCAGGTCGCTGAAGGTGTACTCAGGGTAATTCAAGGGTTAGAGCCTGACAACAGAGTTGTATAAGTGAATAGCGGCTAACAGGGGGGAGGGGGGGCCCCAAAAGATAAGGGAAAAACAAGCTCCAACCATAAAAATAGCCCTAAAAACGCTTCTCTCTGATCCAAACATATACAAAAACGTACATGGTAACCGGTAAATCATGACAAAAAACGTGTTGGTAAACAAGAAACAATATCAACACTCAAGCCTCATTGGAATCTATGCGGCTTGCAGGGCTCCTCAGCGGTGGAAAAGACAGCGTCTACGCGGCTCACCTAGCCCAAGAACAGGGGCATACCTTGGAGTATCTAGTATCCCTCAGATCTGAGAACCCTGATAGCTATATGTTTCACACGGTTAACATCGATCTCACTGGGCTTCAAGCAGAGGCATGGAATATACCATACATTATTACTGAGACCAAAGGAGTCAAAGAGGAAGAACTCCAAGACCTCAAAAAAGCCTTGGAGAAGCTAGATATTGATGGCGTCATTACTGGAGCCATCGCGAGCAAGTATCAGGCAGACCGGATAGACAGGCTCTGCAACGAACTGGGCTTAAATCACTTTCACCCCCTCTGGGGCAGAGAACGAGAGACGCTTCTTTTTGAGATGCATCAAAGCGGCATGAGTATCATCTTCAGCGCGGTAGCAGCCCATGGACTCAACCAGAGCTGGCTAGGTGAACCCCTAACCCCTGAAAGAATAAAGATGCTCAAATCTCTAAACCAGAAATATGGTGTAGACATGTGCGGGGAGGGCGGGGAATACGAGAGCTTGGTCTTGGATGCTCCATGGTTCACTCATCGCATCAAGATTGTTGAAGCAGAGAAGACTTGGGATGGAGTCAGTGGACGCTTCAATATCAGGGAAGCTTGTTTGAAACCCAAGGCGACTACATAACAAATATAAATCATAGCCTCATCAAAGTGGTGAGGAGAAAGCGGTGATGTCCCGCCAAACAATTTAGGCCAAAAGGCCCTACTCGATTCTAATAGACGCTCCTCCGCTGCAAAAAACATATACAGCGTGAGCCATAACGGACACCACAAAAGTTTCCTTGGGAATGAAAACAAATGAGCAAAGAAAATGAAAAAGAAGAAGTAGTATCCGAAGCCCTCAAAGCCGAGGAAAAGCTACGCAGCATGTGGTATATTCTAGATACCGATGGAAAGCTCTGGGAATTCGATGAATTCGATTTCTCTGGGCATGATAACCTCCGCAAGTTCAGCGGATACGAATACGAGAAGGACAGAAGCGTAACACAGACACCACCACACGTAGAGCTAATGAGAAGCCTAGAGCTCGTTGACTATGAGCCAGCCAGCGACCCAGGGAACTTCAGGTACTACCCCAAGGGCAGGATGATCAAAGCCCTGCTAGAGGAGTATGTGACCAGCATGGTGCACGCGTATGGAGGCATGGAGGTGGAGACCCCTCTCATGTACAGCATGGAGCACCCCACACTGAAGAGCTACTTGAACAGGTTCCCAGCAAGACAATATACCATCGAATCAGATGATACCCGGTATTTCATGAGGTTCGCTGCCTGCTTCGGGCAGTTCCTCATGAGCCATGACGCTACAATCAGCTACAGGAACCTGCCCATGAAGATATATGAGATGACTCGGTACAGCTTTAGGCGTGAACAGCGGGGAGAGCTAACTGGGCTCAGGAGGCTCAGGGCATTCACCATGCCAGATGTTCACGCGTTCTGCAAGGACATAGAGCAGGCAAGGTCTGAGTACAAGAAACGGTTCAAGCTAAGCCAAGATGTCTTAGAGGGCATTGGTTTAGAGAAGAGCGACTACGAGCTAGCCATCAGGATGGTCAAGGACTTCTATGACGAAAACACTGATCTAATAAAGGAGCTTGCGAAGGAGCATGGAAAACCCGTGCTTATCGAGATGTGGAATGAACGGTCCTTCTACTTCATGATAAAGTGGGACATGAACTTTGTAGATAACTTGGACAAGGCATCAGCCCTAGCTACTGACCAGATCGATGTGGAGAATGGGGAACGCTATGATATACGATACATGGATGAAGATGGGGCACAGAAGCACCCATATATCTTGCACTGCAGCCCAAGTGGAGCCATCGAACGAGACATATACGCATTACTTGAGAAAGCAGCCTTCGACATGAAGAAAGGCATCAAACCCAGCCTACCCCTATGGTTGGCGCCGACTCAGGTACGTGTGATTCCCGTCACCCATGAGTACACTGGTCTCGCCGAGAAGGTCAAGGATCAGTTCAGCAGGGTCAGGGTTGATATCGATAACCGTGACGAGACTGTGGGCAAGAAGATCAGGGAAGCCGAGAAGGAGTGGGTTCCTTACATCATCGTGGTTGGTGAGAAGGAGATGGAAGCTGAGAGCTATATGGTAAGAGTAAGGGGCGAATCTAAACCAGTAAAGTACAGTGCAGAGGAACTCCAGTCAGTGATACATAAAGAGACCGCTGATAAACCCTATAGACCGGTACCTATGCCCATCTATCTAGCCGATAGACCAAAATTCGTAGGATAATACCCTACTTTTTACCCAGTATAACGCCAACGCTCTATCTGTGCAGATTTTTTATTGCCTTTCTTGTATTCCTTATAGTGCTCCTTACAGAGATAGGCGCGTTTTGCTCCTTCAGCATCCAGTCCAGCCTGTTTTACTTTACCAATATCAATTGAACGAACAGCATCCTCGTTACATCCCTTGACGCTGCACTTCGTGCCCTTGCTTATCCTGCCCAAATATTTGCACCACTACAAATGCCTTAGAGGTCCGGTATAAACCCTACCCAGAACCTGCCTAGAACCCCGCGATCACACTACTGGCGCGCCTGAGACACTCAGCGGCAACATCGTATTCTGGGAAGCTGTTCAACCCGCATTCTGGTGAGGCATATGCGATTCTTTCAGATTCAAAGAATCCTGTTATTTTTTCTAGTCGTTTTTTCATCAAGCTGGCTTCCTCAAGAAACATGAAGGGGTCTACCTGTCCTTTTCTGAGGTCTGTCCATACCTCGCCTATCTTCTCTGGGATATTTCCTGTGAAACCCTTTGCCCGGTAATGGTTCTCGATTAATGTATCAAACTGGGTGATGCCCACCGCTGCCCAGAGATGCTTATCAGTCTCCTCAAGGCGGGTCTTTGTTGATTCCTGAGTATAGATGGGGTCCCCAACATGGCTTGCGAGTATTCCTAGGTTTTTTACGTCCCAGACAAGGTTCTCGCTGGTATCATGGAGATGCATGCTTACATCCATCCCATGGCTTGCTCCTACGTGGGCTATTTCTTCCCATGCCTTGCGGAGGGATTCCCTGCCATTTGAGCCATAATCCAGTAATGGGTCATTCATGAACCCCAGTACCGGCTCATCGATGCTCACATGACATAGCACAGCGCTTTTGGTATCGAAAACGGATTCCCTTAGAATAGTCGCGATACTGTGTCCCAGTTCCTCGTAGAGACCCGGGGACTTGTATTGGAAGAAGCTAGCCAAGGTATATGGTCCAGTGACGCATGCCTTGACTTTGACTCTATCTACACCTGTCTCGTCGCGTATCCTTGATGATTCCCGTTTGAGTATCTCAGTCTCGGGAATAGCTGCACCCGGTTTTGCCCTTATCTGGTCTTGGGCTATCAATGCTCCTCCTTGCTTTGTGAACCCATTCATTATGGTAAAGTACATCTCGTTCATATCCCTGAACTGGGGATAGTTTGGGACTTCGACGCCTGCCTTTATCTTATCGATGAAGGCTGATACTAGTTCGTCCTTGAATATCTCATAATCTTCGTTACCTACACCTAGTAGAGGAAGGAGGCTTCCGGTTCGGCGGGCTCCACTCCATATAGTATCCCCGTTGATCTTTGTGGGCATGCTTCCGATGTCTGAGCTATACAAGGTGAATTACCTCTTCCTTTCGTGTCTAGTTTTATTTAAATAATTCCTTCTAGGATATGCAACTGACACTCAATATTACTAACGGAATACCTCAGATTCTTGTTTATAGAAACCCGTATAAACCACCCCATGACTCCCATGCGGTATGCCCAACCTAAACATAGCGGTACTTGGAAAACCCGGATATACAAGGGAATTGGGGAAAAAAGGCACCCAATCAGACATCACACTATATAATGCTAAGAAAGGCGAGGTAACACAGACAATCATCGAGGCATCATCATACCCAGAGAAGCTCCAGAGTCTCTTCTACGCTGCGTCTTTCGCTGATGTAGCTGTTCTTGTGGTGGATGAGTTGAACGCTGCATTCGGCGAGACCATCTTGATGCTGGACAGTCTCGGAGTTGAGGAGGGCATAATAGTATTGACAAATTATATCACAGCGGACCAGATCACACGTTTCATCAAGGGCACAGTACTGGAAAAGTATAGCATAATGGAAGAGGACCTACCACACCTCAGACAAGTCCTACAGGAAAGAGCAGACAAAGTACCCATTGGAGATGCAGCGGAACACGGAGCGGTCATCATCGATCACAGCTTCAATGTAAGGGGAATAGGGGCAGTAGCTCTAGGCGTTGTACGTAGTGGACAAGTTCATAAACATGATAAATTAAACGCCTTACCCACAGATAAAACAGCCCAGATACGCTCAATACAGAAACATGACGATGATTTTGATACCGCTGAAAATGGAAACCGGGTTGGTCTCGCACTGAAAAACATCGAAGCAGAAGACCTGGAGCGGGGGATGATACTCACCAACGACCCTGATATCAAGACTATTAGAGAGATCAAGGGAAGACTGGACCTAGTAAAATACTGGGCTAACCCAGTAAACATGGGAATGGCTATCCACATTGGAAATAATATGCAATTCATAGCCGCCAACATAGAGACTATCCAAGACGAGACAGTAGAGATCAGCCTACAGAAACCCCTAGCCTACATGCCGGGAGATAAGGCTACAGTAATGTATCTGAATGGTGGAAACCTCAGGGTAGTAGGCACCATCCAGCTATAATATCCTAAAAGTTATAGGAAAAGAGCCCATTCATCACTGAAAGGTGCCCTCATGAACAAAGGAATCACACTGAGCCTATCAGATCCAGCTGGAGAGACGATGTTACCATTATTCATCGAGAAAGGATTCAGGGAAACAGAGACACATAACATCTACAAAAAAGACGATAAGATACTCATCGCAGTAGAGCCTCTTATTGTACCAGAGGAACGCTTCAAGGTGCCAGATTCCCCCCGACCATACCCCATAGACTATACAGCGCTCGCAGAGAAATACGAACTGGAATACATCGCTGTTGCAAGTAGGCACTGGGCACAGAGCGGAAGACCTAGTCTAACTGCTCACCCTACGGGAAACTTTGGTAAAGCCATGTATGGGGGTAGACACAGGGAACTCCAATATACCTCGCCTAATCCAATGAGAAACATATACCTGCATCTACTGGATTCACCCCCTGAAGGTTTTCAGGTAAGCCTTGAGGCTACACACCACAGCCCTACTGAGTTTGGTGTACCCATGTTTTTCGTTGAGGTTGGTAGCCGCGAGGATAAATGGAGAGACGTTAAGGTATGCGATTATCTTGTGGACTGTATCCTAACGGGGATTGATGAGGAAAACACCAAGCCAATCGCCATAGGTTTCGGTGGTGGACATTACTGCCCTATGTTTAGCGAGAAGATACATGAGTACGCAATGGGTCACATGGCTGCAAAGTACGCTATTGATCTGCTTACCGATGATTTGATTAGTCAGATGATTGAGAAGAGCATCAACCCGGAACTCGTGTTAATTGATGGATTAAAGGGACGCCACAAAAGAAAAGTGATAGGACTCATCGAGAAAACAGGATTAGAGACAGCCTAGTTATTCCTCAAAGCTCCAGCCATCTATCTCTTCCCAGATACGGGACAATACTCTGGTCGCTTGACCCGGGGGAAGCTCCAAGAAGAACTTTACCAGATGCTTACAGAATCGCTTACTGGTTTTTCCTTTTCGCCAATCATCACAGTTATGCTTGATAACTTTCTGATTCAAATCAATATCAATATAGTAATCCCTGACATCACCCATTAGACGATCATCATCACTCAGTGAAACCACTAACTCGCTATTACTGATCTTTTCACCCCTACTCATCCTGCCCGGATCAGTGAAATGGAGCAAGTGATCAGCGACACTGAGGTCCTCATCAGAGACACTGAAAGCCTCAAGGGGCTGGACCCCCCTCGGTCTAACCGCCTCTTCTCGATAAGTGGTTATCTTCTCATGTACTATCTTCTGCTCTGGAGTTGCTTGACCTAATAACTCAAGCATCTCTACAGCGTTCTTCACAGCATTGGCGTTAAAGTGGTTATTGAAGTAACCATATGTGCGCCTTACTTGTCCTGTGATCTCTATTACTTTGGGTTTCCATTCCTCCAATTGATCCTTGGAGTACTCATAATCATACCATAGACTAGAGCCATGACCATGCCACCTAACATAAGCAAAATCAGAAGTAGTATGAACCTCAGGAGGAAGCAAAGGCTCATCAACCACAGTATACGCCACATTATGCTTCCTCAAAATATCATAAGTCTCATCCCTCAGCCAAGACTCATGCCTGAACTCTACAGCCCACTCATAGTTCTTGGGTATCATATCAAGATAATTCTCAAGATCACCTGCATGCTCATCGAAATTGAACTTGGGTCGTAGCTGTATCAAGATGGGTCCAAGACGCTCAGCCAGAGGTCTCATCAAAGCAAGAAACCTAAAGGTATCATCCTCAACCCCCTCATCAGCATTCAGCCACTTATCATGAGTAATCAATTTGGGGAGCTTGGCTGCGAATACAAAACCAGGAGGCGCATTCCTCATGAGCCCCATGATCAATCCCTCAGAGGGATACCTATAGAAGGTGCTGTTGATCTCAGCAGTGTGGAAAAAATTAGTATAATGAGAAAACATGCCAGTTTTCTTTTCATAGAACGGACCAACCCACTCCTTATAACTCCAGCCACTTGTGCCAATTAAGAGACTCATTAAAAATAACTGGGGAAAGGATCAATATAAGCCAGAGGAAACCCATCAAAACTCGTCCAGAATAATCAAAAAAAATGAGAATTGTCACTTTTTTAAATAATAATTCCCATAGACTTATAAAGAGTATATATTATACTTATTTTGAGCAACAATGAAGTGCCCAGTTTGCGGTAAAGAAGCAAAAGCTACTGGCAAAGAATGGAAATTCGGCCAGTTCGACGCTAAAGGATACAAGTGCCCAGCATGTGGTAAGAGTTCAAGTGCCTACTATAAGAACGGAAAACTCAGCCACACAGTACCAAAGAGCAAAAAGTAAGTATCCACCTCAACTTTTTTTTCATTCCTCAACTACATCTCTTTATGTAGGTGATTACAACATGAAAACAGAAACAAGAAAGCTATCTGAAGAAAACTGGGACCCATGGATAGACGAGGGCTACAAGGCTGCTTCAAGCAATATGATGGTAGCCAAGACAGAAGTTAACGCAGTCAGCTGCAGGATTATACGATTAGATCCAGGGGGCCACACTGGGATGCATAGTCATGAGCGGGTTCATCATGTTCTAGCTTTAATGGGATTGCCTGAGTTAGAGACGGATAAAGAGAGAATAAAGTTGGGTAATCTTGTTGCTGTAAGGATTGCTGCCAATGTTCCGCATAGGTTCATCAACCATGGAAATAGGGAAGCCTTGATTATGGTTCAGAATTTATTCCCATGAGTTAGACAAGTTTCTCATACTCATATATGATTCTAGATGTCACGGTCCACGCTTCAAGAGACTCGGGGTAGACAGAGTAAACTTGATCAGCTAGATCAACCACCTCTTTGCTCATTGGACCTTTTGGGTAAGCTCCGAGTAAGAGGACTGGGTTAGATTCCATAGACAATATTTTTGATACCTTCTCGAAACTACTTGGTTCGCCGTGACTCGATAGAGCAATGGTTTTTGATGGCGCGATTTTTTTCATTTGCTCACCTAACTTGTTACGGTACACTCTCATCAAGGGGTCTCCCTCCACGGGAACTGCTCCGTTAATCAATAGCTGCTCCATCAAGCTGTTAAACCTAATACAGTCTCGGGGGGGTCTAGTAGAAGGATCTACCTCTATGCTGAACCCATTTACAGTGTTGATTGATACATTGAGTCTTCCCTGTCGATTGAGCGGTGAGCCCATCGCGAGAAGAAGACAGAAGTGGATAATGTCAGGTCTTCCCCGCTTCTCAGCATTTGGTAGCCTATCCATGGCGTAATGATGTAGACTCCTGTCCAACAGCGTCTCTTCGGCTGCCTTCTTTCGCCTCTTGGCGTTTCGCTTAACAGAGGGATGGAGAAGTATCTCCCTTGGCACCAGCTCAAGAGCTGTCTCAGTAAATATCAGGTTCAACAATGCTTTCAGCCTCCTCTCGTCTAATACCGCGTCTACCCAAGAAATAAAACACTATGGCTGTGAGAAATACCGCTGTGATTGCTGTGGAGAGGTTTCTTTGAGCTACGTCTAACTCAGTGTTAACTTTGAGATATGTGTTAGACAAAGTATTGTAGGTACTCTCTAATTGGTTATACTCTAATTCTAATATAGCAAGATCTGTTTGTGCTTCTTGCAGTTGACCTTCGAATGTCTGAAGCTCTTCAAGTTCAGTGGATAGTTCAGCGTATTGAATACTTGACGCTCTAATCAGAGCATTGATCATGTCAGCGCGATCATCTTCATCATAATCATCCCAAATATCAAGCGCCTCAACATAGTTACCAATAACCAAAGAAGCATTCATATCATCCAGAATCTTTTGGAACCGCGCCCGGTTGAATGAACGCAGACCAGAACCCTCAACTGCGGTATTGATCTCATCCTGCATGTTCAGATATTTTCCCTCAAGATAGGATACCTTCATCTCATCAACCAAAACAAATGAATTACTAGTGCTAGCGATCTTTGGGCCAATGGATTCATCACTCATTTCCACATATACATCAAAGGTGAAAATGATCTCAATAGTCTCAAAGGGCAACCTACCATAATCATACGCATCTTTCTCCAAAGTTAAATTAAAAAAAGTTGACCCACCATCCAAGGAAACCGTGTCAGATACAGACACCTCATCGAGATTCAAGTTGTACCCTGTGGTTCCTTCTCCGAAATCGTACCCACCTTTTCCCCTCCATTTGATTTCTCCTTCGATGAAAATACTGGATGGGTTGCCTGTGAACTCAGAGAAATCTATACTTGACAGGTTTAATTCTTGAATACTTACATTCACGAGATATGTCTCGTATGCCCACACCTGTCCATATTGAGCCTCAGGATCGAGTTCTATGCTTAGATTAGATTCTGCAACTACTGGGGGTATTGCGAAACAGAATAATGCCAAGATTATGATGGGTAATATTATCCTCATAGCAGATATGAAACGTGTCATCCTTGATATTGATATCTAAATTACATAAACCCAAATAACAGAAAACGCTAGAATACACGATGGCAGAAGAATTCACCATAGCCCCCATAAGAAGACTGCTGAAAAAATCGGGAGAACTCAGGATAAATGAGGAGGCAGCAAATGCTCTGAGAGAGTGTATTGGAGAATACGGGTTAAAGATAGCTCAATATGCTGTGCAAAATGCTGTCGAGGATGGGCGAAAAACTGTTTTAGAAAGGGATATTTGGAAGGCAGCGGAAAAGGTATGGATACCGGAGAGTAGAGAAACTGACTGAACATAAAACTGGGCTACTTGAGTTCTTCTTTCAAGAGCATACACCATACATAGTCAAGCTGGGACCCGTCTTCGCCATAACACTCCTTGTCTTCTTCTTTAGTATATTCATGGGATACGCCCTCGGGGACCAGATATCTCCCCAGAGCTTTGAAGGTGTACTAAGCAATATTCCAGATCCAGTTGACTCGACGAGCCTAGAAATGTTCACGGCAATTCTCTATAATAATGTACTTGCGAGTGTCATCTTCTTAGCCTCTGGATTATTCATTGGGATTCCACCATTGATGTTTATGGCTTTCAACGGATTCTTTGTCGGGTATATTGCGTTTAACGCTGCTAAAGTCCAAGGTCTAGGATTTGTGTTCGCAACGATCTTACCTCATGGAGTGATTGAGATACCGGCTATCAACCTGTGTGCAGCAATGGGAGTAGGTTTTGGATATAGCGTTATTCATAGGTTGATGCGTCGAGACGGGCTTCAAAAATACATAGTTGAGAGCGGAAAAGTTTTCATCAAACGTATAATTCCCTTGCTAGTATTGGCAGCGGGCATAGAAACAGCGCTAATTTACTATCTGATATAGCGATAATCTTTTCAGAACAGGCGGTATTCTTTGCGGTATGATTGAACGAGACGGTAAAAGATTCAACTGCTGTGAAAGCACAATAATGAAAATAAATGAAAAACACCCCCTCAAAGGATTCGGGGTCGGAGTAATGAGAGCCACCTCAAACATGGGAGGAGGGGGCGCAGGATGGGGAAGCATGTGTGGAGCGGTTTCTGGGGGGGTTATGGCTTTTGGATTAGCTATGGGCACAGAAGGGCATGAAACACCAGAAGAATTCACAGCCATCAGAGAAGAAATGAGAGCATATACTCAAGAATTCCTTAAAGCCTTCGAGGAAAAATGGGGTCACATTAACTGTTTTGACTTGTTGGGTGCTGACACGAGGACACCTGAAGGCAAGGCAAAACATGAGGCAAACAAGGCTAAGGGCATTTATTTCTGTGAGGATTTTGTCCAGTGGTCTGCTGATAAGGTTCTTGAGATCTTTGAAGAAAAGGGAATCAAACCATTTAAGTAAATATCAATAATTATAGTATTTTTTTATTCAATATTTAATCATAAAAGCATATAACCCACTGATTCATTTTACCCGCATCGGGGTCAAGCTTCAAGCTTGGTTTGTCGCAGAACCTCCCCCGATATATTCAATTAAAAAGGTTTTAAAGAAAAAAGGAAAAAAGAAAATTGGTTAGACGTTTATCGACTCACAGGAACGAAGCCAAGTGCTTCAGTATTCCAGGTTACCATATCGGCAGTGCTATCATACAATCCGTATACTACGTTCTGTAATCCCTCACCCAGGTCACCATAACCCCAGATCTGGTAGTTGCTAGCGTACCTGTCGCCGTCCTCATTGAGCCTGTTCCATCCGCTAGCTCCCCACTGCTTGTAACCAGTAGGAGCCTGTAGTGGAATAAGATCGAGAGCATCAGTGCTCTGGGACTCAAGCATAGTTGAGGTCAAGATCCAACCTACATCGTAGGCACATGCACTGTAATAGCCGAATGGCTGGTTTACCAGTCCATAGTACCTGTCGTATAGTGTGGCAAATACCTCTGATTCAGCTGGCGCAGCATATGTGCTGTAGATCTTCAGATGTTCTGCCTGTGTAGGCGCATCGTCGATTGCCTGCTGTGTTAGTACTGTACCGTCAGATCCGAACCATGGTACACTGTAGATGGACTCAAAATCTTGTGCCTGAGTGATCATCGTTACGAATTCCTGGAATGAGATAATCTCAACACCGACCTTGCCCTCACCATACTCAGCGATAGCATCAGCGACAAGATTTTCTGCAGTCTGCAGATAGTTACTGAACTCTGTTGACTCACCCGCATAACGGATCTTCTCAAGAATTACTCCGCCCTCATCTACGAATGCTGGCTCGAAGTAGTTGACGATGCCGTCAGCCCATGCGTCTCCCCTGTAGATTAGTACAACTGCCTCAATGCCCATGCTCTTAATCATCGCTGCGATGGCTGGAGCCTGGACTAAGTCAGTTGGACACATCCTGAGCAGGTTGTCGTCCGCGATGGCTAGCAGTGGGCTCGTGGAGGAAGTGCTCCACATGAGCATGTCGTTGTCGTTACAGTAGCTTAGAGCTGCCTGTGCTTGACTTGACCATAGACCACCGATGAAGGTGTTAATGTCCATGGCTTTGAATCCTTGGACCTTCTCTAGGTGTACCGCTGCCTGGCTTGTTGCGTCGTCGATAAGGTACTCGAACTCAACGTCATAACCCATTAGTTCTGCGTACTCGTTGTAGTCAGGAGCCATTATCTCCTGTACTAGTGGTGTTGCTGTTTCTAGTCCGACGGTTGTAGAGCTGATGTAACCGATTTGTATAGTGGCTCCCTCTAGGGGTAGCTTTACTGTTACTGTTCCGGTTCCATCGCCTTCTCCGTCTCCGCTGGGAGCTAGGAAGTATCCTGCTCCTGCGCCTACTACTAGTCCAACAACAAGTAGTACGATTGCTAGTGTGTTACCTTTCATTTCCAAATTGTTCACCTTATGATTGGCAAATAGAAATTACTGATCATTACACTATTAATGATTTTGACTATACACATCATTATAATAAGTAGCATAATGATAGCATATACTATAATCAATTTATTAAGGTTTCATTAGATGTGTAGATAAAACCTCACAAGTAGATACTATAATTGTAATATATATTATAATTAACACTTTGTAAGCGTCAATAAACATAAACAGGTTAAGACTCGACAATTGCTTCATTGAAGTAAGGAGCCACAGCGTCTCTCATCTCAAAAAGAACCTCATCAGAAAAAGCCTTAACCGTTCTATAATTTTCATCCATTGATTTCTCTGGCTCAAAACGCTCTATAACAAAACGCGGCGCACCCACCAACATGTTTGCTATCTCTATCAATTCGGGCTTGCCGATTAATCCGGGGACTGGTTTTACCCTGAACTCATGATCTATGCCGCTTTTTCTGATAATCTGTATGGCTGAAGCTATCTCGTCGGTATCGATATTGTAGTTTACTATTTCCTTGTATTTGCTCATGGGCGCTGGGATGAATACGCTGAAAAAGTCCACAAGATGTTTATCGAGGAGTATCTGTATAGCTTTGGGTCTGGACGCGTTGGTCTTTATCCTAACTAGCGATCCTTGGAACCTTAACTCCTTCAAGAAATCAAGAAGATCTCGGTGAAGCAAGGGCTCTCCTCCAGAGATGGATACCCCATCCAAGAAACCTAGTCTTGGTCTAAGGATCTTTACTAACTCTTCAAGGCTGGTCTTCTCCATTGGAATATAGTGATAGATTAGGTCCTCGTGTGGGCAGTAGGGGCACCTGTAGTTGCATCCTGCTACAGTGAGGTCTATGCAGAGCCGTTTTGGGTAGTCTACTGCACTGAGTTTTCGTAGTCCCACTATTGGGAGTTCGTCTTTTACCTGTTTTTTACGTCGTAGTAGACTCGTTGTTGATACGCCTCCTTTGTTGGTGTTGATAATTCTGATACTTTGGATAGTTTATGGTCGATTCTAGTATAGGTCTCTGTTTCTTTGCCGCATATTGGGCAGTCTTTTTCGCCTTTCACGTAGCCATGCTCCGGGCACAAACTGAAAACAGGGGATATGGCTACATAATTGTATCCAAATATTTCCAAGGCCCTTTTCAAGAGTAACCTGAGTCCCATATTGTAGGTTAGCCCTTCTTTGATGTGAACCTGCTGGAGGGTTCCTCCCGTGTACATTGAGTGATATTTCTTTTGGTGTTCCAGTACATCCCACAGGTCATCCCCGTGGCTCGGTTTCAACTCGGTAGCTGCTGTGAGGTATTGGTAATCTGAATCATATTCACCTAGTAAAACAGCGCCCGGGTTCTCAGAAGGATATGATTCAAGGCTAAATAATCTGCCAGTGGATTCATGGACTCTTTCTATCTTTCTCAGAAGGTGTTCAAGAACCTTGTAGGTTACTGCCTTGCCTGCTACATGCCCTAAGGGGGCATCGATTACGGTTTCAAGCGCCTCATTCATGCCGGCTAGGGTGATTACCGAGAAGCTCCAGTCAAGATTCCCAATAAAGTGTGCAGTAAGAGGCATCTCGCCAGAGTTGAAGCGTGTTTCAATATGTTTTCTTTTTTCATTAAGCATCTCTACGGCATTATTTACTTGTATGTCAAGAAGTTCGAAGAACTCTTCTTCACTCAATGATTCTGACCCAATCTTTGCTAGATTTATACAGGAATAACCTGTTACTGATTGATTCTCCGAGTTACCGATACTTCCCCCAACCCGGAGATATGTCACATCCTCCAAGGGAGTATAGTATCTTGGTCTGAGGGTCTCGGGGGCGATGGTTCCTGAGATGAAGTTCTGGTAGGTTGGTTGCCCAAAAAGGTAGGATAATTCAATCCAGTGGTTCAGGCAATCTGATTCCCAGTCGGTCTCAGGGTAAAGATTGATGATAATATAGGGTTCAAAGACCCGTTTTTCCATCTGGGACCGATATGTGTCTAATATTACTCCGTTAATTGCGTCCAGAATAACCTGTGTCTTTTCTGTGACATCAAAGTCAGGTCTGGGAACAAGATCAAGTGATATTGTTACCTCGGGTCCAGTGCTTATTTCGTTGAAAAAATGCTCCATCTGGGTGATGAACTGTTGTTTGGATGGTTTTTCTCTCTCCGCGAATGAGGCAAGATAATTATCAAGACTGTTTATGCTGATTGGTCCCGCCCACTCTTCACCAGAATTTTTTATCAGTCTCAGAACCTGTTCCAGTAACTCGTCTATTGTCTGTGGTGGCTCTGAGCCGGGCATCCCTTTCTGGATTAGTGTTTCTAGGTTCCAGCCTATGGAGTATCCTTTGTCTGTGGACTCGTCCCAGTGATAGATATCTCCGTTATTCATCTTGTTGCCTCGTTTTTTGGTTGTTAGATTAGGTGATTAAAGACTAGCTTTGGTTTAAGTATGTCTAGAAAAGATGGGGAATTATATTGATTCAGCGAATTTCTTGCCGAATGCCTTGGCTTTTTCTTGCTCTGTCTCGAAGTGGTACTTGATATTAGTATCAATCATGACTAGAATATCCTTAAACGTCTTATAGCCAAGCTCCTCTATGATATCCTTGAGTTTTTCCTCCATGAGCCAAGCACCATCATATCCGTAGCTGCCAAAGACTGCTGCTGGTATTTGGTTAATCTTTTTCCTGTTTGCCTTGATATAAGACTCAACGTGAGCAAGGAAATCCTTCATATCGTTGGATATATCCGCGTAATAGACGGGAGAACCAAAGACAACGCCGTCAACATCGGCTAGTATTGTTAATGGGAATGCCTCACCGATCTTTTTTACCTCGACCTCATTAACTTCCTTTATTCCATCAGCTACCGCGTGTGCCATTTTCTCAGTGTTTCCAGTCTTACTATCATAAATTACTACAATCTTCATTTGCATACCTTCTAACGTGCGTAAACGTACATCAATGAATCGTTCCAGCGGTTTATATATAGGTTACCAAAACAAGGTCAAGCTGTGAACATCGGAGAGACCACCTGCAAGAACATCATCAATAAGAGTGGTATCGAGGGCGTAGATTACGCTGTTAACCCGTATATTGGATGTGCTCATGGATGTACTTACTGCTATGCCCGGTTTATGACCCGCTGGTATCATCAGGGTGAGAAGTGGGGCTCTTTTGTTGATGTTAAGAAAAACGCTCTGGACTGTATGCGGAAGGAGGCTCCAAGGAAAAAGCCGGGGGTTATACTGTTCTCCAGTGTCACCGACGCCTATCAGCCCATAGAGAAGAAGACAGAGTTAACAAGAGGGCTCCTCACGGTCTTGAAGGATTATGATCTACCTGTGGAGATACTCACAAAATCCGGGTTAGTTCAAAGAGACTTGGATGTATTAGGCGAGTTTTCCCAATCAGAGATCGGTTTAACGATAATCAGCATGGATGATAAGGTCCGAAAAGCGTTTGAACCGGGTGCATCTTCGATACAGGACCGTCTTAAAGCACTGGAAATGTTTAGCGATGCAGGGATACCGACCTATGTTTTTCTTGGTCCATTGTTGCCTCATATCTCTGATGAGGAACTAGAGAATCTATTGAATAATATAGCAGATAAGGTGGGCAGGGTTATCGTTGATCGTCTGAATATCAAGGCTGGAAACTGGAAAACAATTGAGGAGACACTGAGAACGAGCTACCCAGAGATATTGCCCCAGTTCAAAGAGGCATCCAAGGAAAACTCGGAATACTATGACGAGTTAAAAACAAGGATCAGGCGACTTCTAGATGAAAGAGCAATCCCATATGACATAGTATATTAGATTATTTGAAGGGAGCTTTACAGACCTCTATATCGTGTCCACTTGGATCGCTAAAATTTACGAGCCTCTGCCCGGGACCCAGAGACAACTCCCAGAAACTGATTCCTTCTGCTTCTAGCTTATTAATGAAACCATCGTAATCATCGGTATAGACACCGAAATGATTGTATTTGCCATGACCCGGAGTGCCTGGGGTATTACTCTGTTTCAGTTGCAGTAAGGCTGAGCCCATGTCCATGTGCACTATTCTAATCCCATGATCATTGAGCCTGCTGTGTACCGTGAACCCGAATACTGTTTCATAAAAACTGATGGATTCTTCCAGATTTGATACATAGATTCCCACATGGTCCAGAATATTCATAGAGAAAATACTATGAAGGGTGTATGAAAAAGGTGTTTACTGGAATCCTGACTCCATGATCTCGATAGTGTGACCATCAAGGTCATTGAAGAAACACAGCCTATTCCCATTCGCCATGGTCACCAAACGTTTCTCAATCTTCTTTGCATCCAGCTTGGCAAGTGTTTCATCAAACTTGGGCTCGTGAATAGCCAAGTGGCTCCAGTTTCCTTCAGGAGGTGTTCCCGGTGAACCCGGTCGTTGTACCAGTTCCAGTAAACCTCCTCCGAGGTCTAGTGTGGCTATCTTTGCCTCTCCGCTACCGAACTGGTCTACTAGTTTGAATCCGAATATCTCATCATAGAATTTTAGGCTCTTTTCGAGGTTGCTTACATATATTCCAATGTGGTCTAATTTCGCCATAATCGATAGTAGGTGTTCTTGTATATAGAAATAAGGAGAGAAGAATTACTTCTTCTTGGGAAAGTCTAGCTCAGCGTGTGCTGCTGCCAAACGTGCTATAGGCACACGGTATGGGCTGCAGCTTACATAGTTCAAGCCGATCTGGTGGCAGAACTCGATGCTACTGGGTTCTCCGCCGTGCTCACCGCAGATGCCTACCTCAAGGTCGGGTCTGGTCTTTCGTCCAGCGTCTACGCACATCTTCATGAGCTTTCCTACGCCCTCACGGTCGATAACTTGGAAGGGGTTGCTAGGTAGCAATCCCCTGTCTACGAAGTTCAGTAGGAATTTGCCTTCTGCGTCGTCCCTGCTGATTCCAAAGGTCATCTGGGTAAGGTCGTTGGTTCCGAAGCTGAAGAACTCGGCTGTTTCAGCGATCTCGTCTGCTGTGAGTGCTGCTCTTGGTATCTCGATCATGGTTCCAATCTTGTACTTGAGGTTCTCCAGATTAGCCTCTTTGAGCACCTTTTCGGCTACCTTCTTGAGCTTATCATACTCGGCGTTCATCTCGTTGATGTGGCTTGTGAGTGGGATCATGATCTCAGGGTGGACATCCACGCCTGCTTTCTTGACCTCTACCGCAGCCTCCATGATGGCTTGTACCTGCATCTCAGTGAGACCCGGGTACATCAAGCCTGCGCGGCATCCTCTCAAGCCTAGCATGGGGTTTGTCTCCCAAAGGCTCTCGACTACTCTCAATAGGTACTCTTTTTCCTTCAGTTCCTCTGGATTGTCGCCCTTGCATCGTAGCATGGTGACCTCTTCAATTAGTTCTTCTCTTGGTGGTAGGAACTCGTGCATTGGTGGGTCAATTAGCCTTACTATTACTGGGTATCCGTCCATTGCCTCGAAGATTCCGACAAAGTCTTTTCTCTGGAAGGGTAGGATGTTCTCCAGCGCCTTCTTGTACTTCTTGATATCCTCGTTGGCGTCTACCTTGGCTTTCAACGCATCATACTCTGCCTTCTTCTCAGGGTCATCAAGTGATGACTCAAGTGCTTCAAGCTGTCTAAGTGCTGGTGCAGCGACCTCTGACTTGAGGATCATCTCTACGACGTTCTCACGCCTACTGATCTCTTCACCTTCTTGGTCGAAGAACATATGCTCAGTCCTGCAGAGTCCGATACCTGTTGCACCGAATTGCCGCGCCTTTACAGAGTCCTCTGGGTTATCGGCGTTGGTCAAGACACCTATGTGCTTGATCTCATCAGCCCACTCTAGTGCCTTGATTAGCTCGGTCTCCTTCTCAAAAGCGGTCTCGATCTTGGCTACCTGTCCAAGGAACACCTCACCTGTAGCTCCATCAATACTTAGCCAATCGCCTTCCTTGATGGTGTGTTCTCCAACAGTGAATAGGTTCCTGTTGTTATCGATCCTGATATTCTCACAGCCCGCGACACATGGCTTTCCCCAGCCCCTAGCAACTACTGCTGCGTGGCTTGTTCCTCCGCCGTGCTGTGTTAGGAATCCTTGGGATACTATCATCCCATTAACATCATCGGGGGTTGTCTCTGGTCTAACCAGAATAACTTGTTCTCCCGCCTTACCATGCTCCTCAGCCCTATCAGCGTTAAAGATGGCTTTTCCTACTGCTGCACCTGGGCTAGCGTTTAGTCCCTTGGCGAGTAGCTCAGCTTTTTCCTTTGCTGCTGGGTCGAATTGTGGGTGGAGTAGCTGGTCAATGTTTCCAGGGGTTATTCGTTTGACTGCAGTTTCTTTATCAATGAGTCCTTCCTCAGCCATATCGACAGCGATCTTGATTGCTGATCGAGCGGTACGCTTTCCTGTTCTTGTTTGGAGTATCCAGAGTTTCCCCTGCTCAATAGTGAACTCCATGTCCTGCATGTCTTTATAGTGCTCTTCTACTGTATCTGCGATGTCCTCTAATTCCTTGTAGAGGTTTGGCTGCTGATCATGCAGTTCTGATAGATGAATGGGGGTCCTGATTCCAGCTACAACGTCCTCTCCCTGAGCATTGAACAAGAGTTCTCCGAAGAGTCCCTTGCTTCCATCGCTTGGGCTCCTTGTGAACATCACGCCACTACCGCTATCCCAACCCATGTTACCGAATACCATTGTCTGGATATTGCAAGCCGTGCCCATTCTATCATCTATACCCTCAAATTTGCGGTAAGTTCGAGCCCTTGGTATATCCCAGCTATTAAAGACAGCCGCGATGGATGCTCTCAACTGATCCATTGGGTCTTGGGGGAAATCTTCTCCCATCTGCTCCTTATAGAGGTACTTCATACCCGCAACGGTCTCTTTTAATCCATTGACGCTGACATCAGTGTCTCCAGTGACTCCTTCTGCTTCCTTGACCTTGTCCAAAACACCCTCATAGTCATGGCGTTCCAGACCCATAACAACGTCACTAAACATGGTGATGAAACGCCTGTATGCATCCCATACGAATCGTTCATCTCCAGTGAGTTTGATCATGGTCTCGGCTACTTGGTCGTTCATACCCATGTTCAAGACAGTGTCCATCATTCCGGGCATGCTGATAGGAGCACCGCTCCTAACAGATACTAGAAGAGGGGTCTCTGGGTCATTGAACTTTTTACTTGTTGTTTTTTCAAGGGTCTTGACGTGTTCGAGAACCTCTTCCCATAAGCCTTCTGGGAATTTGCCTCCTGCATCCATGAAGTCATTGCAGGTTTTTGTTGTAAGTGTGAATCCTTGTGGAATATTTAGTCCTAGGCTAGTCATTTCAGCAAGGTTTGCGCCCTTTCCTCCGAGGAGGGCTTTCATTTCTTTATTTCCTTCTGTGAAGTCGTATACACGCTTCTCCAATATCGTTATCTCCTGATAGAACTGAGACTGTAGAACCTCCTTTTACGTTTACCGCTTTTTCGAGCATTCGAAACATCGTGGTTTTAGAGACATGATTAAAACGTCATGTGTTATACCATCTATATGGTAACCTTATCCTCTGATAGGCTGGTTCTAAGGGAATTTACTAGAGACGACTTTGATGGTGTTCATAGATACGCGAGCGATCCCGAGGTGGTCAAGTATATGACATGGGGTCCAAACACAAGAACTGAGACGAGGAGGTTTTTAGAGAGAAACATTCAATCGCAGGTAGTCAAACCAAGGACTAGTTATGAACTGGCAATCGAATTTGACGGTGAATTGATTGGAGGTTGCGGGCTCACAATCCATAGTTTGTCAGATAAGCGGGCGGAGATGGGGTACTGTATTAGACGAGAGGACTGGGGTAAAGGTGTAGGTACAGAGGTTGCAGGTGAGTTGATACGATTTGGATTCACAGAGCTGAAGATGCACAGGATAGAGGCTAAATGTGACCTGGAAAACATCGCCAGCTACAAGATCATGGAGAAGAATGGGATGAGGAGAGAAGGGGTCCTTAGAGAGGAGAAGAAAATCCGTGGGGAGTGGCGAGACAGCTATATTTACAGTATACTCGTGCATGAATGGTCCAAATAGTGCCTACTAGCTGCATTGAGAAGCATACTCATATAATCATGGAAAATAAAGATAGAGTAAGGGGCGTTATATGTCCCAATTAAGACTCCACCAAGATATCGCAGGATACCGATTCGAGGGACCATATCTCGGATTACGCAGGATTCCTCAAGGACCGGGTCTATACGCGGTTGTTAGTTATGACGGGAAACAGTATTATCTATTGGATGTAGGTTACGCGAAAAACATTAAAAGATCCTGCAGGGTAAACCCGAAAAAAGGTTGTTGGGAGAACTCTAAGCAGGGAAATATACACTATGCTTTTCTGCAGAATGATGATTTGGATGAGGAAGCATATCGGTTGATTGTTGAAGAGATTAGAAAAAGATATCAAAAGATCCCATGCGGTAACCCAAGCTCATAATATTGGGTAATTGTATTTAATCTGCCATTAACCCAGTGTCCTATGCCTATTAATCTGGAGAAAATCAATGCAAGTATCCATGAATATAACAGGTATAGAATCAATCTTGTCGAGGCAGAGCTTAAAGAGCTTGATGAATCCAGTTTTACTGTATTCTTTGATGGCATATTTTGTGAGACTTGTGGTTATTATGATTATTATGAGGATCTGCAGGTTCTGCTTGAGGATGAATATGGGATAAATTCAAAGATAATTGATATCAAGCATCATGAAAAAGGAGATTTGGTAAGGTTCAAGCTATTTTCTGATGACTCCAAGCTTGACTCTTAGCCCATCGATCTCATAATCTTGAACCTTAGCCACTGCTGGAGCAACGCCATTGACCAACTCATCGCTGAGAGTCTCTGTCATTATGTATTCTGCTTCGTCGTTGAAGACATCCTCGACCTCAGAACTACCCGCATAATAGACGATGATGTGGTCATCGATCTCAAAGTCTGCTTCCTTACGGAGCGCCTGTATCCTTCTGACTAAGTCTCTTGCTAATCCTTCGGACTCAAGGTCCTCTGTGATCACAGTGTGAACCCCTACGAGCATGTCGTGTTCTTCTACGACTGAGTAGTCTTCCTTGGGTACTGAGCGTAGCTCTACCTCTTCACTGAGGATATCCAAGGGTTTCCCATCCACCTCAAGGGTTATTGATTTTCCATCTGCTAACTCGTTTATTGCTACTGAATCCAGTGTCTTGATTGCCTCAGATACCTTGGGGTAGTCTCTGCCATATTTCCTACCCAGTATGCTGGCTATTGGGAGTGCTTGCATGCTTTGAAGAACTGATGTATCGGTCTCTATTCTGACAGATTTGACGTTCAACTCCTCTCTGAGAATGTCCTGTATATTTTCTATACGCTTGGCTTTCTCAGAAGGTGCAACGATTACCACTTCTGCCAATGGCTGCCGGAGCTTGATGTTGACTTGGCTTCTCGCTGCTCTGCCGGCGCTGCTTAGATTGAGCGCCATGTCCATTTCCTCCATTAGCACCAAGTCACGGACAGATTCATCATATTCTGGCCAGCTACTGTGATGGATGCTCTAAGGTAGGTCTGGTTCTACTGGTTTTATCATTCTCTGGTATAGGGCTTCGCTCAGGAATGGGGTGATTGGTGCCATTAGATAAGTCACGGTCTTCAAGCACTTGTAGAGGGTGCTGTATGCTGCGTTTTTCTCGTCGTCTGCCTCTGTTTTCCAGAACCTGCGCCTGCTTCTTCTTACATACCATTTGCTGAGTATGTCTACGAATCTGTCTATCTCGGTGCATGCTGGGCTCGTTAAGTATCCTTCCAGATATTCTGTGACTTTTTCTACTGTTTGGTCTAGTTTTCCCAGTACCCATCTGTCCAGTGGGTCTAGTTTTTCTGGTTGCTGTTCTGGGGTCCAGTTGTCCAGTGTCGCGTATTGGTAGAAGAAGTTGTAGACATTCAACAATGTCATGAAGAAGAGTCTACGAACCTCGTTTGCCTTATGATACCCGAATAATAGGTTGTTCTCGGGCTTCGCTGCGGCGTCTATCCAACGTATTACGTCTGCGCCCATGGTCTCGGCTGCGTCATCAAACCAGATGGCGTTCCCCCAGCTCTTGTGCATCTCCCTGCCATCCTCGGCTAAGACCTGTCCGTGTCCGAGGCATGTTAGGTATGGTGTGCGTCTTTCGAGTATGGTGGATTCTGCTAGCATGGCGTAGAACCAGTTTCTGAACTGTCCGGGGAAGCTCTCTGTGATGAAGTGGGCTGGGAACCATTTCTCCCAGTACTCACGGTCTTGCCTGTACTGGATGGTGCTGAATCCTACTATTCCTGCGTCTAGCCATGGGTTTCCTACATCGGGTATCCTGCTGACTACTTTTCCGCAGTTTTCGCATTTGATCTTGACTGCGTCGATGAATGGTCTGTGGGGGCTGTGTCCCTCGAATTCTTCCCATCCTTCGACTGCTCTTTCTTTGAGTTCTTCTTTTGAGCCTATTACATCGAACCAGCCACATTCGCATGTCCAGATGGGTAGTGCTAGTCCATAGTATCGTTTCTTGCTTATCATCCAGTCATCCATGTTTTTGAGCCAGTCTAGCTCGCGTTTGAGCCCGAACTCGGGTATCCAGTTGACATTGTTTGCCGAGTCCATTATCTGGTATCGTAGGTTCTGGTCCTTCTCCTCCTCGGTGACTTCCTCGTAGTCTTTGTCGAGTTTTTCACCCATGTTGATGAACCACTCAGAGACATGTCTGAATACTAGTTCAGAGCCGCATCTCCAGCACTTTGGATAACGGTGAGTATACTTCTGAGTCCTGTAGAGTATGTCCTTCTTGCGTAGGTCCTCAAAGATTGGCTCAGGGCTATCATATACATGGAGCCCGGTTAACCAGTCAAATCCATCTATTATTACCCCGAATTCATCAAGAGGGGCTGGAGCGGGGAAACCATGCTCCCTACCAAGCATAAGGTCTTCTTTTCCTGCGCCCGGTGCTATGTGGACTATGCCTGTTCCTTCTTCTTCTCCTACTTCTTCCCACATTATGACTTGGTGTACGTCTGGTACTCCAAGCTCTTTGATTTTGGTTAACTCATCATAGGGACCTGTGTATTTCCATCCTTCCATCTCTGCGCCTTTGAGTTCACCTAGTATCTCTACGTTTTTCTGGTCGGGTATGGCTGATTTGAGGGCTCCCTTGCTTAGGTAGAGAACCTCGTCTCTGTACTTTACCTTGACATAGTCTAGTTCTGGATGTACGGCTGCTGCGACGTTGCTTGTAAGTGTCCATGGGGTGGTTGTCCAGATTAGCAGGCTTCCATCTTGGTCTTTGAGCCTGAAGAGTACATACACGCTGGTGTGGGTTACTTCTTGGTATCCCTCTGTTACTATCTCGTGTTGGCTAATCCCTGTGCTGCATCTTGGGCACCATGGCATGGCGTCTGCTCCAAGGTATACCCAGCCTCTTTCATGGCAGCTCTTGAGGGCGCTCCATATCATGTAATTGTTCTCGTCGCTGAATGTGTAATAGCTTCCACCTAGCTCAGGCATACCAAGATTACCTACCAGATACTCAGCAGATCCCTTCACGGGTCCCTTTGAGCCAACATAGGTGGTCTCAGCCATCGGGTTTTCCATTGCCTCTGCTAGTTTTCTTAGCTCGTCTGGGTTGTTCCAGTCTGTCCACATCCCAAGCCTGATTGATTGCTCTGTCTGTATAGCTGAGTAATTGAGTACTCGTTGTTTGCATTTTTTCACGAACTCTGCCAAGCCATATTTCTCGATGTCTAGCTTGGACTCGAAACCTAGTTCCTTTTCAACTTCTACTTCTACCCAGAGTCCCTGACAGTCAAAACCATTCTGGTTCCTAACCTCGTAGCCCCTCATGAAGCGGTATCGTGCGAATAGGTCCTTGTATGTCCTGCCCCATGCGTGGTGTACTCCCATGGGGTTGTTTGCGGTAATTGGTCCGTCGATGAAGCTCCAGTGTGGTCTGTTCTCGTTTTCTTGTATCTCTACTCTTTTCCAGTATGCGTTTGTCGTGTCCCAGAATTTCTGGACCTCGTGCTCAAGTTCAGGTATGTTTACTTTGCTGTCAAGCGGCTTGTAGCTCATGCTAGCCCTCCTA
>Ga0272441_10001273_pt1 | contig 53941 bp, 47 predicted proteins | sample SSMProp6N_FD_193582 | JGI IMG/M metagenome (GOLD analysis project Ga0272441, IMG submission 193582) | Marine sediment archaeal communities from Little Sippewissett salt marsh, Falmouth, MA, United States - SSM-Prop-6N | ecosystem: Environmental > Aquatic > Marine > Wetlands > Sediment ...
AGCGTTGAAACAGCTGAATATTTTCAGAAGACCGTAGAAATGATCCTTCGGTTGGATGAGGATTTACAATTAAAAAATGAAATTGATAGTTTATTGCCTTCTGCCAAGAAACTTTCGGGGTTTCTTGCTAATTGCTACTATAACTTAGGTATGATTTATAATTCCTTAGGTTATTCGCATTTAAGAAATGAATATGGTGCTAAGCTCCGATCTTTGGGCCGTAATGATTGGGCAGATGAGGTGATGAGCGGGCGATAGTTAGTATATTCGAGAAGTGAACAAATTATAAAATAATTTCTCCGTAGTTATTCTTTTCTAAAAATTATTTTTCCTGCGTAAATAATTTTAATCAACTTTCTTCTTTCTAAGAAAGCGTTTTTAAACAAACTGTTAACATTTTGTAACGCAAGTAGTTATGTGTAATTAGTGTTTTGATAAAATATCAAAAATAAAGCAAGCAGTATTGACATAACATCAAAAATATTTTATCCTTTATGCATGGGTTTGATTTTTAATCAAATTTTTATTCTCAATAAAACAGTGATGCCATTAAAAAATCCCATATAAAAAACTGGGACAAAATATACAATCAAGGATTTAATAAATTAAAGGATAAATGAGGAAATTAAAAACAGGGGGGAGAAAATGAGAAAATTTACAAAAATTTTATTAAGCGTTTTAGTCATGTTGGTTAGCCTTGGCATCGGAGGAGTCCAAAAAGTACAAGCCGATGATGCCATTGTCTATGAACTAACGTATTCACAGAACGACCTGAAGTTTGAGAAACAAGAAGGATTTGATACTGTCAAACTGCCTGACTGTATTCTCAGCCGCGATGTAGGATCGCCTGAAATCCCGATCAAGGTCCTGCAGTTTGCCATTGATGATAAGGCCAATAAGTATTCGGTTCAAATTCTCAGCGATGAAACCGTTGAGATCCCGGGGCAATATTATCTTTATCCGGCCCAGCAATCTTGTCCACTTAATAAGGAATGTCCGTTTACCGAACCTACTGATGAAATATATAATTCTTCCCAAAGTTATCCCCAAGATTTGATCCAATTAGGGAAGAAAGGAACAATGAGCGGTGTTGATATCGCTGCTGTTGTGGTTTATCCCCTGGAATATATTCCGGCCCAGCAGAAGCTGGTCCTTCATACTAAGATTAAATTTCAGCTGGTTGAAAAAAAGGTTAAGCATAGGGTTTCTATCCGGAGCTCCCACAAGACCCTGAAACAAAAAGTGATTTCAAGGAAGAGCCCCAAAACCAAGCGACAGACGAAGAGGTTACTCAAGAAATTATTATCCAATCCCGAATCGATCGAGCAAAGTTTTGCCATGGATTCAGGAGGGACAGGATCCTTTGGCCTTGATCTGACATCGAATTCTGAACTTTCAGCGCCTTCTGTATCCATGATGTCGGCCCCAACCACCCAAGTGGATTATCTGATTATTACCAGTGAGACGCTTAAAACAAGCGGGGTCTTTCAGCCCTTAATCAATAGTAAGGTAGCCAAGGGCCTGTCTGTGTATCTTGAGACGGTTGAGAATATCGCCTCGGCCATGAGCGGGCGTGACGTTCCTGAAAAGATCCGGAATTACATCATAAGCCTACACCAAAATAACGGTTTAACGTGGGTGCTTCTGGGTGGGGATACTAATATTGTGCCTCACAGGTATGTTCAGTATGGAAGCTGGGATGGGAGAGTTATCGGGGGTGAAGATTCAGGTCCCGTTGTCAGTGATATGTATTATTCAGACCTTGACGGCACCTGGGACAGTGATGGTGATCTGAGGTTCCTTGATTACGGTGATCAATCGCCTGACTTATATCCGGATGTTTTCGTGGGACGAGCCCCGGTTGAGAACGTAATGGATGCTCAGGCGTTTGTCAACAAAGTCCTGACCTATGAGGCAAATATTAATAATTACGCCAATTCTGCGGCCCTGTTCGGCTGTTTTGATTTTGGTAATGCGGGTGCGATCACGAATGAGTATATCGATGCCCACTTTATTTCGGAGGACTTTCAGGTTTTGAAATATTACGAACAGGATATCCCTGTTTATCATGAGCAGGCCAGGGATGCAATGAATGAGGGCTATCATATTTTGAATCATATTGATCATTCCGGGTTTGCTAATATGTCGTTTGGATCTGGAAGCCTTTATATCTCAGACTTTGAAAACTTAAATAATAATGATAAACCCTCCATCTTTTGGTCAGCCGGATGTTTAGCGGCCGCGATCGATGTTGACGCCATAGCCGAGCATTTTATCACTAATCCCAATGGGGGCGGGGTGGCCTTTATCGGCAACAGTCGTTTGGGATATGACCCTGAAACGACAGCGTTCAGTCCTGAATTTTATCAATCGTTGTTTTTAAAAGGGATTAATCGTATCGGCCAGACACACATAAATTCGTTGATTCCATTTTTCAGCATGGCAGCGCCGGCGACAATCATGCGTCATTGCGTGCTTGAATTGAATCTTTTAGGCGATCCGGAAATGGAAATCGGTTTGCCTACTCCTGGAGTTATTAAAACAGAGGTAACCTGGCGCGATATGGTAGGTGTTAGTTCTACAGGAAATGACCTAAAGAAAATATACTCTACTCGGTGGGGTAACGCCGGGGCCGCCTCTGCGGAGAGAGTCTTACGCAACGGCGGGGTAGAGTTCACGGCCACCGAAACCAATACCTCTAGAATGGTGGGATTGTCTTACTCCAATAGAGATGCTAATTATACTACGATTGAATACGCTGTTTATCTTAGGTATGATGGGGCTCTGCGTGTTTATGAAAGAGGTGTTTACAAAGGGACATTCGGGACTTATCACCCCGGGGATATTATATCCATCGAGCGCTTTGGGATGTTCCCTATTATAACGTATAAACAAAACGGCAAAATATTTTATAGAAGTCATATGAAAAGTAGCGGTGGTGGTTCCCCGATGTTGGTTGATACGGCCTTGTATTCAAAAGGGGCAACGATTAAGGATGTTAAGGTATACCAACTGCCGACCTATGACGTTGCATGGGTCGACTTAGTCGGCGTAAATCTAAGCGGGACCACGCTGACAAAGAACACTGCTATGGCCTGGAATAATAGCGGCGCTGCCTCTGACCAAAGCCTGGAAGGGGATGGCGGTTTCTATTTCAGAGCCAGCGAGACCAATACGGCAAGAATGATAGGATTGTCATACTTCAACGTCGATAATAATTATTCAACGATTGATTATGCTATTTTACTCAGGAGTGACGGGACTATTAGTGTTTATGAAAAAGGTATTTGCAGAGGGATTGTTAGCCCCTATAAGACCGGGGATTATATCTCAGTCGAACGGACGGGGACGAAAATCGAGTATAAAGTGAATGGTTCTGTCGTATATACAAGCGCGGTACCCAGCAGCGGTGCCATGCTCGTTGATGCGGCCTTCTGGAATATCACTGCGACGATCACAGATGCCAAGATATTTTACCGGTAATATTTGATCCGGGATGGGAACAATTCAAAGCCTGTTTTTTGACAAAACAATGAGTGCTTACTAAATTGTGCACATTTTTGACTACATAGTCTTGTCGCAGGAGTATACTTAAGAAGGTAAGTAGACGCAGGAAGGTATTTTATCCCTCCCAAGGATATTTCATTATGAAGAAACAGATTGGGCTTATTGTAGCTGCTCTATTAATTATGGTGCTGGGCATCGTTTGGCATCATGTTAAAACATCAGGCAACAATAGTTTAACGGTATGGAACCCTTCTGCCGAATGGCATCCGTATATTCAGTATGAGACCTTTCGTTCTGATTATGATCGTTTCCTCAACACATATAGAGAAACACAAGATGATATCAATAAACTTTATCTTTTAGGATACAGGGCGCATTTATATGATTATCGCTCCACGTTAGAGCAGTTCATCGCGACTGATTACGAAGAAGAAAAGTCCTTGTTAGGAAGGTTTATCGTTGATTTGCTAGATAGGTTTTACAAGAAAAGGGAGGATTATGAATCTGCTCTCCCAACAGCTAGAGAAAGGATTGAGCTTGAATACAAACATGAATTGATGAAAAATGATAATATTAAGGACGAGCTTGATAATCAGATTAAATATTTAGAAGAGTTATTGCAGGAATTCGATTTTGTTGGGATTAAGGAAGTCAGCGGGCAGGAAGAAGTAACGTATAAAGATGATTCTGCCATGCCGGATTCTCAAACATCTCATCTGGAGGATGAATATAGCTCTGATTTTGAAAAGGCAGATTCTCATTTTAAATCCTTCGGCGGAGTGAATGCTTACGAGCCGTATTACTTTGGTGGGGAATATACACATGAGCGAGATTACATAAGGGGCCTGGATCAGAAGGAGGAAGTCAGGTCGATTTTGCGTACCCTTTCCACAGCGGCTGAAACTTATGCGACGGCCAATTTAGGGAATTACCCTCAATCTGTTGATCAACTATTGAACTCAAATCCGCCTTATATCCGGGAGAATTACTGCGGCGAATTAATGGGCGGATATACTATTGAATGTGAATTCTCGTCTAGAGGATACACTGTCAAAGCCGTGCCTGATCAAAAGGAGTTCTACCTATTCAAGATAACGACCGGCGGTTTTTTTAGCGAAGAATTCGGGCCGTAGATGGCTTGAGTCCTGAGGCCAATTATGGAGATAATGGTTTATATCCTTTTGATCGCAGCGAGTTAATTCCACCACATTGTTACATGTACATTAATTTTTCAACGTTAATGTATATTTGATCATCCTTCTTTATTAGATTGATCCCTAATTTTTCAAAATTTTTTTATTTGACAAATAGGAATAATTCCTATATAGTAACAATTCAAAAATAAGGCCTTGCTTATGAATGAATTCAAGAAAATTTGCCGTCAACATAAACTTAAAATAACCCCGCAGCGGACCGCCGTTTATAAAGAGCTGGTTAACGATAAAACCCATCCCACAACCGATATGATATACCGTAAGGTGAGAGTGATATTCCCTTCGATTTCATTCGATACCGTTAACCGTACATTAATCAGTTTCGCGGAGATTGGATTGATCAACGCTATTGAGTGTTCCGGGCAAGGAAGGAAGTACGACCCTGATATCAGGCCACACCATCATCTTAAATGCACGCAATGCGGCGGCATTACAGATTTTTATCATCAGGCATTCGACAATCTAAAAGTGCCATCCCGGAAACTGGGGGCTTTTAAGGTCACCAATAAAAAAGTAGTCCTAACAGGAATATGTCCAAAATGTCAACTAAAAGGAGGAAAGTAACATGGGAACAAGAGGCAAAGAGATCGTCGGCGTGAACGTGGATGACCTGCTCACGCAGTTGAACAAGGCCCTGGCTGATGAGTGGCTGGCGTATTATCAATATTGGGTGGGCTCCAAGGTCGCGGTCGGCAGGATGCGCGGGATTATTGCCGGCGAGCTGGAAGAACATGCTAATGAAGAACTCAAGCATGCCAATATGTTAACCGAGCGCATCCTTCAATTGGGCGGCGCCCCGTTAAGCAACCCGCAACAATGGCAGAAAGAATCTAATTGTGGATATGATGAACCCGTCGATCCTAATACAAAGTCTTTATTGAAGCAAAATATCAAGGGCGAGCAATGCGCCATTGACGTGTATAAGAAGATCTTGGAAAAGGTCGCGGGTAAGGACCCTATCACGTATCATATCATTTTAGAGATCCTTGAAGACGAGGTAGAGCATGAGGATGATCTTGAGGCCATTTTGGAAGATATGAAAACAAAAGTCGAATAATAAAACATCAAGGAGGTTTTGTAATGGAAGACCAATGTTGTGATAGGGTCCATATGCCGGTTATCGGTGAACAGGCCCCGGCATTTGAAGCGGATACGACCCAGGGGAAGATCAGGTTCCCTGAGGATTATAAGGGCAAGTGGGTGATCCTTTTCAGCCATCCGGCTGATTTTACACCGGTCTGTACGACCGAGTTTATGACATTTGCCTCCATGGAAAAAGAGTTTGAGGCCCTGAACTGTAAATTGATCGGCCTATCCATCGACAGTCATTATAGCCATATTGCCTGGCTGCGGACGATCAAGGAAAAGATCGAATACAAGGGCATGAAAGATGTCGAAGTTAATTTTCCTGTAATAGCTGATTTGACAATGGATGTAGCAAAGAAATTTGGTATGGTTCAGCCTCAGGCAAGCAATGTGAGCGCAGTGAGAGCGGTATTTTTTATTGACCCTCATATGAAAGTGCGCGCATTAATGTATTACCCTTCATCAACCGGGCGTAATTTCCAGGAGATTAAGCGTATGCTGATAGCGATGCGGACAGCAGATAAGTATAACATTGCCACTCCTGCAGATTGGCAGCCAGGAGACGATGTCATAGTGCCGCCTCCGGGAAGTTGCGGCACAGCCAAGGAAAGAGTTGAAGGCGCGGACAAAGAAGGGATAAAATGTCTCGATTGGTTTATGTGCCTTAAACCTCTTCAGGTTAAAGAGAAAGAGCTCGCTTCAGTTTAGTTGATAATAGTTTAAAGATAAAGGGCATGAATGCTTAGCGTATTCATGCCCTTTTTTTTGTATAAAAAATTGCATAGCCTTTTTAAAGGGATTCAAAAATATTTTTTGAAGTTTCATGTCTCGAAGAGGAGGCTGCCCAATTAAATGAGAATTTCATTCATTTGTCTGCCGAGAGGAATTATAATTTATTGGACGAATATTTTAGGGATAAAAATGGAGTAAGATAACTATTTGTTTTAATTTTTTTCAAGGAGGCTGGCATGAAGAGGTTTAATATTATCTCGATAATTATATGTAGTGTTTTTATTTACTCGTGCGGCGGCAGCGGTGGGCCTGGGGCTAAGGCGAATGCGGGTTCAGGGACACCTATTGTTATTCCTGAAGTTTCATCAGGGGCTATGACTGTTGATGGTTCGATTAATGATTGGGATGACGCCGGGATCCCTCCGTTATCAGGGCTGAAATGGACGGCTTCGTTCTCAAAACCGGCCAAGGCAGACTCGTTGCGTATCAAGGAAATCAGGCTGGCATGTGATGGCAGTTATGTGTATTTGTTAATGAAAGTGGATCCGGGGGTGGGGGAGACTAATCGAACGGGGCACTTGGGTTACATTTACGTTGATTCAGATGGAAGCGCGACAACGGGGCAATATCGTGATGCTTCCGATGAGTACAGCGGCTGGGATTACCGAATTTATCTGCCAACAGGCTTTTTTGGAGGATTAGGCAAAACGACCCAATCGATGATTTCCTATAAGGTTAAGAAGATCACCAGGGGCGCTCGTGAAAAGGTCAAGTACGGGTATAAATTTTCTGCGGATTATGATGATGTGCCCGGGGGCGAAAAGAGCAGTCAAAAAGACCATAGCGATATCGCCTTCTCGGGTAAATATGTTGAGATGCGGATACCCAAGAGCGTGCTGGGGATATCGGCCCCGACCCAAGTGAATCTGGCCATCAAAGACTTGTCCGCGTTTCCGGATGCCGAGACAACCGTTAGCCTTTCATTAAAGGAGTGATTAATAAGGGTATCTGGCTGTCCGGCTGGAAAAGTTAAGCTTGCCTTTTGAATCCCATCGAATTATCGTTTAATTTTGTGAAATCCCTGCAGGTCAGGAAAGAACTCGCCAGTTATCTGAGCATAAAAGAAAGAGCAGAAGAGAAAATTGTGAATTTTTAAATTTTAAAAAAAGTGTTTCGGAACGCAATCAAATAAGAAATCCATTTCCGAACAACCCTACCCCCAGTTGTTTCCATTAGATGTTTAATTTTTTATTTATTTTATTATTTTAAAGCATTTTTATAACTTTAATATTTCTAAATATATGATAAATAATAACTTATGAATATTTATTCATTAAGAAAACCTTTTCTTGAGGAGGGTGTTTATAACTTATTATTCTATTTTAAGATGGTATACTTTTTGCATAAATTTAATTAATACAGGAGCATAAAATGAAAAATTCACCTTTATTTTTATTTAACCTGATGTTATGTTTATGTCTTTGTACGAGCGGGGCATGCGCCTTGGCTGGTGAGATGGAATGCTCTATTATTGTTTTAAGAGAAAGGGATGGGGACGACTGGTTTGGTGATTGTGGGTGTTTTAATGGAACCGATATATCTCTTTATGAAAGGATTCATGAATATGTATCAGATGCGGATTTCCTCGTATATTTTCCAACAATAGACCAGACAGGAATGAATTCTATCCGTATTAATCAAAACATACAAGGAATCAATGAAAATCCCGTAAGCAATAACTACACTTTTTTTGATTCGAGAGTTATTTTAAGTACTTATGGGGGTTATAAATTTTGGACGGAACGGGATGCAGATCCATTTTATCCTAAATCAGTGAAACAATTGATGTTACATGAAATCAGCCATTATTGGTTGGTCAACATAAAAGGCCTCAATGCAAATCCTGATGATATAAACCCAGGCAGACATTATGATCATAATGTGGACTTGTTTAATGGAGTGGATAATTTAAGTGATCCTAATCAGCATATGTCATGGAAATTAGGTGAAGATGGGACATATTTTTGCGATGACGTAAATGAAAAGGTTATGGAATTGAGGTTTTCCGATTTGTCTCTTTATATTATGGGGCTCATAGGGCCGGATGAAGTAGGCCCTATCTATGTCCACGATTATGATTATGAGGCGTATGATCATTATGGGGGGTTCGCGCCAGGTTGTTTTCAGGAAGTAACTTTTACAAACACACGTGAGGTCACCATTGATGATATCATTGCCGCGAATGGGTTGCGCATTCCGAGCGTTGCCGAAAGCCAAAAGGTTTTTTCTTCCCAATTTGTTGTTGTCATCCCGAAGGATGTTGAGCCAGTAGACGGATTTCTAGAATTCGTAGAGCAACATCGACAGATTCTTCCTGACGCATGGTTTGATGCGACAGGCGGACGTTCCGAGATGATTGTTGATGGTAATATGGCTATTTGCGGAGACCCTTATCACTCCGTGTGCGGCAACGGGATTCGTGAAGGCGAGGAGGAATGCGACGGCTCTGCACCGGAGCATTATACGTGTAGCGATGAATGTCAGTTAGAGTATATTCCTTATTGTGGGGACGATATTAAAAACGGCGATGAATTGTGTGATGGTTTGGATGTCGGCGATAAAACATGTCAATATTATGGTTATATCTCAGGATACACTATATGTGCGCCAGACTGCCAGAGCATAGATCTTAGTCACTGTAGTCATCAAGAAGCGGATATCTGCGGAAACGGAATTGCTGAAGATGGGGAGGATTGTGATGGAAGTGATCTAAACGGTCGTGTTTGCCAGGATTTTGAGCATGAAGGCACCCCTTTTGTTGGTACTCTAAAATGTCATCCAGTTGGCACAACGGATCAATGTCTGTTTGACTTTAGCGAATGTGGCATATGTGGGGATGGCGTTAAAAATGAGGGGAATGGAGAAGAATGCGATGGTTCTGATTTCGGTGATTTAACATGCCTAGATTATGGCTATGATATGGGCAGCCTGACTTGCACGTCGGCATGTACAGTATATAAATATAGTTGTATGGCTTGGTGCGGTAATGGCGTCATTGCTACTGCTTTTGAGGAATGTGACAAGGATAACTTCAATGGTGAAACCTGTACCAGCCTGGGATACGCAGGTGGAACATTAAGTTGTGACGGATGCCAATTTGATACAAGCGGGTGTATCGAGAACTACTATTGTGGGAATGGCATCATTGAGCCGGGCGAGGAATGCGAGGGCGTGAATTTAGCCGGGACAACATGTCAGTCTTTCGGATATGCCGGCGGCACATTATCCTGTTATGCTCCCGGTAGTAGCAATGAGTGTATGTTTGATAAAAGTGAATGCAATAATTGCGGTAATAATATCAAGGAAGACGATGAAAAATGTGACGGTTCGGATTTCGGCGGTTTGAGCTGCGCGTCCTATGGCTATGATGCCGGAAGTTTAATGTGTTCCAGCGACTGCAGCTATCTCAGCCCCAGGAATTGTTATAATTATTGCGGCAACGGCGCCATTGATGCTGGTGAAGATTGCGACGGCTCGAATCTCAACGGGCAAACCTGCAGCAGTTTGGGCTATCGGGCCGGAGATTTAACCTGTCATGAAGCGGTCAGCAGCAATGAATGCACGTTTGATATCAGCGAATGCGAATACTGCGGGGATGGCGTTAAGAATGGAATGGAATACTGCGATGGGTCTGATTTCGGGTATTATACATGCCAGTCGTATGGATACGAAGCCGGTGATTTGCTTTGCACCAGTTCCTGCCGCCCGAACCTCGGGGAATGTTACAGTGTTTGTGGGAACAACCACGCCGGCGCCGGAGAAGCCTGCGATGGGTCTGATTTAAATGGGGAAAGCTGCCGGTCCCTGGGATATGATGCGGGTACGCTATCATGTTACCCTTCTTGGTACTGGTGGAATAAATGCAATTTTAATACGAGGGGTTGTTATAACTATACATCCCCATCGCCATCCCCATCACCATCAGCATCGCCATATTAATGTGAATGTGGGGATGGTAGATGGAAAGAATTGCAGGAATGTGTGCCGTTTATGTTTATTAGTAATTAAATTTTTATTAAAGGATGCAATCGGTCTTAAATATCTAAAATTATTGATGTTATGATGTTTTTAATCCTGCAAGTATTATTTGACTTATTCGGCAAATTGTTGTATATTTTTGAGACTATGAAAACATTAATGTACCAAAAACACGCAACTTCTATTACGCTTTTTCCGGTCTGGAGAAAGCTGGCGAAGGGGAGGTGTGTTTAGGTGCATTGATTAAATAGAATTAGATTTAAGGTTTACTTAAGCCACCAATCCTTTAAAGGTTGGTGGTTATTTTTTTAATGAGCACGTGACTTGTGGAGTGAAGCGAACACAAGTCACAGTGCGAATTAACTTCGAGCCGCTAAAAGCGGCGAGAAGAAATGAGCCTGGTTAACGCGAGCCGAACACAAGTCACGGTGCGAATTAACTTCGATAGCGATGAAAGAGCTATCGGAGAGAGAAAGGAGGTGAGTACAATGACATGGATCATGATGACAGCTTGGGTTCTCATTGAATACCTGCATAAGCACAGACAATTGGCCCATTCAATGAGAACAGAAGGTGGATGACTCATTTAACACGAAAAGGAGGTGATTAAAAATGAGTCGCAACGAAGTAACCAATAACGAAGAAATCAAGGCCGTAGGCCGAAATGATGTCAATAAGCTCATTGCGCTGATCAACTTGAAAGAGGCCCTTATTAATGAAAATTATGAGGGCTGCGCCAGCCTGGTCGCAAAGGCTAGGGGATTTGGCGCTCTTAACAGCGAGATCAGCGAGGTCCTCAGCGGATTCACCCGCAAGGTCAATCGCTAAAGACAATGAGGCAAAGCCTGCGGCCCACGGAGGTCATGCATTATGCCTCATGAGCACGCATAAAAAGGGCAGTTTCCACTTTGGGATGCCCTTTTGCTTGATCCTATATATCTGCTAATAAATACTTTACGATTATTTCTTGCTAATTTCCCTTTTTTCCCTTTCCCAGGAAAGCGTTGACTTGTTTTTTGCCATTTTATATTTTATACTTATATTGATAATTAGACCACGGGGAATAAATATATTTTTATGTATTTACTATCTCCGTGGTCTTTTTTATATAAAGGACAAATAATATGAATACAAAAATTAATAAAAATATTAAAATTTTTATGAAAAAACTGATTAACACTATTATTTTATGTTTTTTTACATTTAGCCAAGTCATTTTCTATTTCCCACATCCCGTTTTGGCGCAAGAAATAAATACGATCAACAGCGATCCAGTATTATCTCTAAGTCCTCATTATGCTCCAGCTGCGATAAAGGGTCTTGAAATTCATCCCCAAGATCCCTTTGAATTCACTTTTTTGATCGATAAAGGAGAAATGGCATTCGATAAAAAAGAGAAGAATGAAGTGTATGATAAATTGATCAAGTATTTTCTTACAGCTGTTACCATCCCGCAAGATGACCTGTGGGTCAATCTTTCTCCCTATGAATCAAACAGGATGATCCCCAAAAATTTCGCCCTCACAGAAATGGGCCGCGATCTTTTGGCCCAGGATCAGCTTTTGAAACAGATGATGGCCTCCTTGATCCATCCCGGGCATGAAGTCGGGCGCCGTTTCTGGGATAAGGTCTATGCCCGGGCGCAAGAAATTTACGGTCACATTAATATTCCCATCAACACCTATAACAAAGTATGGATTATCCCAGAATCAGCTGCGGTTTTTGAAAGCGGAAATACGGCCTTGATTGTTAACAGTTATCTTAAAGTGATGCTGGAAGAGGATTACTTAGCGTTAAAAAAGAATCTTGAGAATGACAAGGATTTTCAGCAGAAAGAAACAGCCAAACAGGTGAACGACCTTTCTTCGCAAATAATCCGCGATGTCGTGATCCCAATTTTGGAAGAGGAAGTAAATACCGGGAGGCATTTTGCCCCGTTACGTCAGGCCTTTCATTCCATCATTCTGGCCCTTTGGTATAAACAAACCCTTGAAAAGAGTTTGCTGTCAAAAAAATATGCTGATAAGTCTAAGGTGGAAGGAATCAACCAAAAGGACATCAGTGCGAATCAGTTAATTTATGAACAGTATCTGCAGATGTTTCAGGAAGGCATTTATAGTTTTATTCAGGAAGAGACTGATCCCGCAACTAAAGAATTAATTCCACGCAAATATTTTTCGGGCGGACTTAAGGCCACAAAAGTTCTTCGTGTCGATAATGTTGATAATCTTGGTACGCAGGAGAGACGTCAGCTAATTCAAATTGCTCAAAGACTAGGGATTGGGGCGATCGATTCTGTCCATTGCCGTATGCGCGGGCTGAGTGGATCATCAGAAATGAAGCCGGCGTTTCTGACCCGCAGCCAACAAATGGAAATCTTGTCACATTTGGATTTGGCGCCTGATGCACAAGAGGCCTATGTTGAATGGACGCGCGGGATGTCAGCCGGTTATTTTAGTGTGCTTAAATATTTTGCCCGTATTGGCGCGGGATTAGAACAGGTTGATATCGTCCCGTCCAATCTGGTCACCCTCAAGCACCGGGCCCGGCGAAATGTCAGAAAAGTAATTCATCAGATGCGGGATATTGACGGTGATAAGGGGGCTTATGACGCCTTGTCGGCTGTTGTTCAGGGGGAAGTCCGTCTTAATGATTTGGATACCAGGCAAAGAGATACTTTATTAAAATATGGATTGATCGGCCGTGAGCAAGGGCAGTTGTTTACAGCGCCGTTGGTTTCGGAGATGGTTTCCGATATGCTTGAAAGAGAAGAAGCGGATGATCTGCCCGGCATTATTCAAACCGAGGCCATGAGGCAATTGATCCAAAGCAGGGAATTTGCCTACATGTTGGCACAAAGGCTCGAGGCCGCAGCTTTTATGAATATGTCTCAAGACAACTTAAAGAAAGTTATTCAGGAAAATTCATCCCTGGCAAAGGCCTGGCAAAGATTTGAGCAACAGACAATTGATAAAGGCGCGAGCTTGGAAGATATTATGGTCAATCGGACCGAGGGCGGGGTTGAGTTGACTGTTTCGAACTCCCAGGGGGATATCGTGAGGATAGGAAATATTCCTTTTATTGAAGAGGGAATGCGGGTAAATGAAATCGAGGAAAAAGTAGCCAGGAATATGGCCGGATTTTATGCTTTTGAATCCGGGCTCAGCACATTAGCTGCAAGAGAAGACAAGGATCCGTTTGATATTATCGCGGCAACGGCTGAAAGGCGGCTGAAGGTTGAGGATAAAGACGTCCAAGATATCTTAAGAACAGCCCTTATGGCCTGGACTGAAGCAGGTGATCCGGCTGTTGTGCGATCATTTGATTTGAACACAGGATCGGTTGATTCCCTGAGGACCGATGAACTAAAACCTGTTATGGCACGGATCGTTGCTGGGGCACAAGTCCTTTACAACAATTTGTCGGATACAGTGCATGCGGGGTATACCCAAACACAAGAGCGGGAATTTAAAAGGCAGATTGATGAGCTGGTCGATGCCTTCAAAGATCAATATCAAAATATTTTGCATGAGGATTTAGCCCCGGACGCTGAACGGGACATCCGCGATACGGCCCGTATCGTTATGTTTGCCCATCAATATCAAAAACGTGCAGATGGCCGGCCGTATTTTGTCCACCAATTGACTGTCTGCCGGCGATGGTTCGAATATTTCAAGGTGACTGATCCGTTGGGGGTTATGATCGCTCTTCTTCATGATACGCGGGAAGATCAGGAAACATTCTATTCTGTTTATCGGGATTACGCGCGCAAAGAATGGTCAGATCGCAGGGGAGAATCCCTTGATGAGCGGGATCGTCAGGATGAGCGTTACCACGCGGTAACGTTGGGTGTGAGGTTATTGTCAAATTTGGAAGGGCCTGAATTTCAGCATATCCGTAATAAACGCAAAGATTATTTCCGGCGGATGACCAGCCCCAAGGATTATTATGATGACCCGGCCAAAGACGGTCCCTGGTATAACGATGATTATATCCATATGGTTCAGTTGATAAAACTCGCCGATATCCTTTCTAATATTAGCGATATCGAGAAACTTTTTCATGACATCCCTGCGGGCGAACATAGGGATTTGAGTTATTGGACACGAAGGTTTTTGCGCAAAGCCATGACCGCTGTTGATGTGCTGGTAATGAATTCAAAACATTTGACTTTGGCTGATAAGGAGATTTTCTACGGTGTTTTTGATAAACAATTGGAGCGATATGAAGAATTTGCTGGCCAGTCGGACAGGGGACTTCAGATGTTGGCTGCCATCGCCGCACCGGTACGCGAACGTCTAAAAACAGCTCGGGGAAAAGATTTGGCCCGGTATGAGGGGGAGAGGGAATCTGAGCCGCAAGCGGAGGATGCCCCTGATGCCCGGACCGGAAAAGCGAAAGTCGATCATTTGACGCGCAACCGGCATTTGAGAAGTTTGCTCGAGCAAGGTCAGGTCGTGGATTTTATGCACCAGGGTGAGGCCCTACAGTTGAATTTAGTTCAAGGGGAAGACAATGCCCAAGAAGAAAAGGCCGCTTCGAAATATCAACAATGGAACCAGGATCGTATCCAGGGAATTTATCAAAACATTGAGCGGATGCTTAAAAAAGTTCAGAAAGGGAATGTCCCTGAAGATCTTCAAGCCCATTTCAATCAGGAGTTCAGGGATAAGAATAATCTAGAAAAAGCTAATTTGATCCGTTTATTCGAAACGGTTTTGAATGCGCGCTTAAGGGTGGTCAAGGATGCTTATTATGTTGATCTGGATGAGACAAAATCCGGATCGAAGCCGGTCCTGTTGCACGCAGGTCGCGGTGTGCATTACACGGAATCCAAGGTCTGGATCGGGGAAAAGGCCGTCCAAACGTTAAGCGATTTAGACGTCATTAAGATGATGCTTGAAGAAGGCCTGCACATGATTAACCCTGAAGGGCAGCATGGGAAAAAGATTTATCATAACAATAAATTTTTATCCGGCATTGCCCGCCGGCTGAAGACCGCTCAAGAGAGGGAAAAACAGATCCCGGTTGGAATCGCCCGGCTCGGGCATATGAAACGGGAAATGCCGCCGGCTATGCTTGCGCACATTCAACATCAACAAGAGACATTTGGCTACATCGATGACCGTGAGCCGGTAGTCAGGGTCATCGACAGGATTACCCGCAGTATGCTTGCGGAGAAAGGTCTTAATGCCGATGAGTTCGTGATAGGAATTGTCGATGATCCCGAGGCGAATGCCGGCATTCATACCGGTTGGAAATATGTGGAATTTTACCGCGGGATGATAGACTTTTTATCCCGCAACGGCATTTTCAATAAAGACACGATTGCTTTTATTATGGGGCATGAAACCGGACATATGCTGGAAAAACAAAAAAAGGATGAGGCCCGCAGAGAAGAACAGGGAGAGGAGGAAGAGGAGGGGGAAGACGATGAAGAGGATGAAGCGGATCACCTGACAGTATCCGAAGAATACCGCGCTGATGAACACGGCCTAGAGATTATGGATATCGAAGATGCTGTCGAGGGAGCGTTTAATCCTTTGGCGGCCTTGAAATTTATGGAAGCCGTCCGCAAGGAGGAGAAGCAGGCCTCGATCACGGTCACCCATCCGCATGCCCACCGCCGTGAGGTCAAGATATACAATGACCTGCGCAGCCGTTATTGGCATAACTTGGGCGGTGAGGTCAAGCCGTTCTCAAGACGTGAGCAGGTTGTCCGGCCCACGGCCCAAAGAGAATTTGACGAAAAATTATACAGAAATTTCAGTATCGATAATATGCGCGATATGGTGGATAAGGCCCGAACAGTCAATGACCTGACCAAGCTGGCGAACTGGTTCTATTTGCATATGTTTTATTCGGGCTGGCTGGCTGATTATGTGAGACAAACGAAAGTGCATGAGTTTATGGCGGGGCGGATCGATGATTTGTTTGATAAACTGCCGGGAGAGATTCTGGCTGATTTTTCCCGGCAGGTGCATACGACCATGCTCTTTGAGCAATATTTGCGGGATGAAGGGATTGATGTCAGGCAATATTTTAACCCGGATCAAATTAAAAAGGCCGAACGATTGGCTCAAACAAAGGAGGCCGTTCAGAAAAATAAGAGTGTGGAGGATATCTTGATCCGGGTATGGGCCAGGGTGGTTATGCGAGAACAAAGAAAGACTTCAAATGTCACTGATGATTGCCTCACCCCTATGCAGGTTATTTTCGGAGGTCAGGCGAGTTGGGGATATGTTGATAAATACTTCAATCCAAAACGTTTTCGTGCTCAGGGGTATTTTGAATTGAACAAGGCTATGCGCAACAAGGCGGAGGAACTTATTGGGGATTTGGCCCAGTTCAATAAACACGATCGAGAAATGCTGCTTAATCATTTTGTTTTGCCGGAGATGGTCATGGTTGAGATGGCCAAGACCATGAGGCATGCCGATTACAGTGAGTTTCAAGATAATTTTAAGTTTGAGCCTGAAGACGGTTTTGCTGTTGCCAAATTTTTATTAGAGCATGCCAACAAATATGTCAGCACCTATACGGCAGAACAAGCCGAACAGAATCAGGAACATCACTGGATGGATCTGGCCCGTTTGGAGAGATTCCGCAATTCACGATACGGCGAGAATGCCGCAAAATATCTTAAAGAATTGTTTGAAGCCATGACTCCCCAGAGAGACGAGAGATGGGTTTTTGACCAGGCCACCCTGCCAAAGGAGTATCAGGATTTGGATTTATCTGATTTGAGGTCATTGCTTGAGCTGTTGTTAAGGAATAAAGAGATTATGGCGGCTTCTATTTATAATCATAAGTTTTTGGAAGTCCAAAACGCTTTGATTGACTTAGTATTGACCAAGATCGGCAATCTGAAAGATTTTACGGGCGTTTTTCAGAATATCAATGACGAGGATCTGGGGACCAAATTAAAGCTTGCCAATCTGCACGATGTCATCCTGCACACGCGTGATCTTGACGACCTGTTTAATGGTCTCGATTTTCTGCTTTCGCGCTCCTGCTTCCGGGATAATGTCATTCGGGAAATGTCCTTTTTCGTGCGCCGGGCGTTGGATATTCCCGTGGCAGGCCGTTCATTGGGTAGAAGTGCCGAGGAAGGGATTCTCTTAAGGATGGATGAAGTTTTTGCCCGCCGAAAAATGGATACCCTTGAGGCCCTGCATGCCAAACAGTATTCTTATGATTTCAAGACACAGGGAGCGGGGGCTGTGCTCAAGGCGTATGAGTTTGCCATACACCAAGTCCGCGATAGAGCCAGACAACCGGAACTTTTGATTAAATACATCAAGCAATACGGACAGCAATTTAGTGAGACAAACATATGGGGCACTCATGGGGAACTAAGTTATTATGCTGAGCAGGTTCTGCACCGGGCTCTATATGAATATTGGGATGAGCAAGGCTGGGGGGATATCAAGATTCTTGAATATTTCGCCCAATATGGATTGGTCCCGACTAAAGAGATGATGGAAATCTTTCAGTATTCCGGCTGGGCCCGGATGACCGATTATCAAACCGGGCCATCGGCCGTACCGCTGGCCCGGCAGATCCTTAAAGAGCAGAGGATAACGGATCCTGAAGAAATTGATTGGAATCTCAAAATGGTGCGTAAGGGGGAGCGGGTCATATATGCCGGGAATATTGAGAATCTGTTTGAAAAGGATGCCGAGGTAAAAGCCAAACAGAAAGACCGTGACCGGATTATGAATATTTTCGCTAGGAACAAAGAACTTTTTCTAAGTAACGGATTATCCGAAGATGATTATGCGTATATGCATTCGCATCTGGTTTGGGAATGGTATTATCCGAACAATATCAGATTTATCGCGCCCAGGGATTTAGCCGGGATGGTCGCGCGCCTGATCCCCTCAAAATACAATGCCGTGCGGTTTGAACGGGGCCTTGTCCGGCCGGGGCCGTCAGACGGGGAAGTGATATTGGAAAACATAAAAAAGACGGCCAAAAAAATGTTCCCGTACGTCGATATCGACAAATGGGCTGATTATCTGCATTTTGATGACGGCAGCTCCGGTTCCGTACAAAAAGGGATTGTCCTGACGGATTTGAGTGACAAGGATTATCAGGTGCTGGTCCGTTTGGGCGAGCGTTGCCGCATCGGTGATAGCGGGATTCCCCATTTCTCAACCCCGTATGGGATATTTTATAACAGGTTCGAAGACGGTAAAGACAGGGATGAATATTTAAAAGAGCGAGAGAATTTTGAGCCGGTCTGGAGCCGGGATATCGAATGGAAAATGGATTCTACGTTGCGATTAAGCCATACATTGCTGCAGGAGGGCATGAAGCGGGATAAACGGCTTGCGGCGGGGCGTCAATTAGCTATGGATAAAAGAATAAGGATGATCCTTAAGGCCTTCCCGGAGGCCTCCCGCACCCGCAATAAAATCCTGTTAAGCCTGATCGGAAATCCTTTGCGCCATGAGAATCCTTTGGATTTTGAGCCGGTCTTCCCGCATTTGATGGACAGCGAAATCAGGGATATCTTAGCCCGGCGGATCCTGCTTGCCAAGGTGGAGGCAGGTGACATTGAGTTCAATGCTTACGACGCGTTTGTAAAGGTTATGGATGAGTATTTTCCCGAAGAGTCGTTTATCCGCTACCAGACATTCCATGAGCTTTTGCAGCAGGTCCCGTTAACCATTAAGGAGTTGGAAGAATTGAACGGCCGGCATATTCTGGAAGACTTGGCCAAAAGCCATAAAAAAAGAACTCTCCATATGGCCCTGGAATGGATCGGGGATAATGTGGAACATAAGCCTGCCAAAGATAAACGGGAAGCCCTGGAATGGCTGATGGGAGTTCGTGAAACCATGCCCAAACTCATTCAGTTTTATGAGGCAGCTACCGAAACCCAGTTTGATGATTTGCCGATCATGCTTTCGTATGAGCCCAGGTCCGTTACCGAGGTTTTCCTGTCCTCTTTGCTGTTGGGATCCAAGGGAGTTCTTAATGATCCTAAAGAACGTAACAGGCTCCTGTCCAATGTCTTTAAACATGCCACAGGCCAGCAAGCGAATAATCAAAATATCCTTTATGTGCTTTTTAAAGAGACGTTCAAGGCCAGCCCGCAGCCCAAACAGCTGGATTTGCTGACCGGGGTTGTGAGTATCATGATAGATGACAGCGGGCCCGATGACAGCCGGAGGCGGGTGAATTATCTAATCAGGGATACATTATCGTTATTCGGCACGGTCGGGGACAAGATCGGCCAGTTTTTATCACGCAAGACGGAATATCTGGACGCGGACCTGATCGAGGTCTTGGAAACCTTGACCGATTCGGTTGATCCGGCTAACAAACGGTATCTCTTGAACGCCTTGTTGCATGATCATAAGCTGGAGGAATTGGAAAAGAACATTGCCTATGTCGGTGAATTAAGAGGAAGCGCCTCCATGGGGCAGGTCTACCGTGTCAAACTGGCTGACGGGCAGGAGCGGGCGTTGAAATATATCCGACCGATGGCCCATTATGAGGTGAGAGAAAATCTGCAGATCCTGGAGGAATTGCTGTTCACGCGTTTGCCGGGCAAGAATAAAAGACTGGATGAAATCTTGGGTGATATTTCCCATGAAATGTTTGATGAGGTCAAGACAAGGCTGGCGCGCGAGTTGGATATCGATGCGGAGATGCAGGACCAGGAGCTGGTGGCATTGTTCAACCAGAGCCAGCCCGAGGTTGACGGCTGGCGCCTGGCGATCCCGAAGGTGGATGCCAGGCTGAAAGGCACGAAGTTCTTCGCCTCTGAATTCATTTACGGACGGAAGCTGGATTCGGCCTTGATTAAAGAATTAAGAGAGGATGGAAATCTTAAAGCGGTTTATAAGGTTCTGGCGGCCAATATTATCAAACAAATGTTTCTCTTCGGGCTGTATCACGCAGATTTGCATGCCGGTAACATCTATGTTGACCTAGAGAATAAGGTCGTCAATTTGATAGATTTCGGCAGCACCGGAACGCTGTCGGTGGAAAATCAGCAAAGGGCCATGGATATCCTCAGTAAAACCGATAAAATGAACGCGGATAATGTGATCCGCCTGCTTGAGGAAATGACCCAGGGGGGCGACTGGAGCGAAGTCAGGGATGATGTTAGACAAATTGTCGTAAATGACAAGAAAAAGACGATTGAAAAGATCATTGAAATAAAACGGCTGTTGGATAAGGACTCGATCCATTTTGACAGTGAATTTCAGTTTCTTTTTAAATCGTTTGAGGCGATGAGCTATGTTTTTGAGCAGTTGTCTCCCATAGATATTAAACAGATCTTTACCGGGATCGTTATCGCAAGAATAACGGGGCAATCACGGCATGTCACGGCACTTATAAAGAAGCAGGGAGAAGGCCATAAATCTGATCAGCCCAGGTCTGATGTGCCGGCCATAGTCAAGGGGGAGGCATCCCCGGACGGCGGGGATAATATAGGCGGGATTGACCTTAATCCCCAAATGCTTAAGATAGAAACTCAGGGATCGTCAATCCGTTCCCGTATCCCTGAAGTGCCTCAGGAGTTGCTCGAAATTGATATTAAAGGTTTTATCCCCATTATTATTGATGTCGTGCCGGCCACAACCCTGCCTTTACCGTTAAGTAGTATCCAGGACGGCTCCCGAAACAGTTCATAAAAATGATTAAAGGAGTTTATGTCATTTTAAACGGCACTATTATTGATTTTTCATCCCTCATTTTACTCCATTTCAAGGCCGGGTTTTTCGCATAATTCTTGTTGACCTAATGGAGCAATTTAATTATTATATACGCAATATTTATTAGTAAATTAATAGGATTGAGAATAAAATAGGCTTGGTGAAGGGGGAAATTATATGTCGGAAGTTCAAACCAGTCTTTTGGAACAAAAATGTGTCGGCAACGGATTAGAAAAAATCAAAGCACTAAATAATGTCCACTTGCTTAATTTGATCCATAAGTATGTTGAGCATTGCAACCCTGATTCGGTTTATGTGTGCGATGATTCTGATGAAGACAAGCAATATATCAGAAACAGGGCCATTGAACTCGGGGAGGAGCGTCAACTCAAGTTAGAAGGGCATACCATTCATTATGACGGTCCCAAGGACCAGGCCCGGGATAAGGCCGCCACCAAATACCTCCTGAAGCCGGATACGGATTTAGGGGCCTCGCTCAATTCAACCGATCGAGAAGAAGGGCTTAAGGAAGTCCATGGTTTTCTTAAGGATATCATGGCCGGGAAGCAATTGTATGTATTGTTTTTTTGTTTGGGCCCTACCAATTCCGAATTTTCCATCCCCTGTGTGCAGCTTACGGATTCCACGTATGTAGCTCATTCTGAATATATCCTCTATAGGCGCGGATACAATGAATTTAAGAAAAAGGGCAATACCTCTGATTATTTTAAGTTTATTCACAGCGCGGGCGCTTTGGAGAATAATGTCAGCAAGAACGTTGATAAAAGAAGGGTTTATATTGATCTCGAAGATCAGATTGTCTACTCCACCAATACGCAATATGCCGGCAATACCGTAGGGTTGAAGAAATTGGCCCTGCGTTTGGCGATCAATAAGGCATCCCGTGAAGGCTGGTTGGCTGAGCATATGATGCTGACCTCTATACATGATGGCAAGGGGCGCAAGTCTTATTTTGCCGGTGCCTTTCCCAGTGCCTGCGGCAAGACCTCAACGGCTATGTTGCCGGGGGAGAAGATCGTTGGTGATGATATCGCTTACTTAAGAAAGATTAACGGTTCCCTGAACGCCGCCAATGTGGAAAGCGGCATTTTCGGTATTATTCGGGACGTCAATCCTGATGATGATCCGATTATTTGGAACGCCTTGAGTAATCCCGGGGAGGTTATCCTTTCCAATATCCTGACGGACAGCAAAGGCAATGTTTTTTGGCTTGGGGATGACCGTGAGATACCGGATAAGGGAATCAATTTTTCCGGTGAATGGACCAAGGATAAAAAGGATGCCAAGGGAAATCCGATCCCCCATGCGCATAAGAACGCCCGTTACACCGTCAGTCTCTATGCGCTTGAGAATCTGGATTCAGGATTGGATAACCCGGAAGGGGTACAACTGAGTGGCATTATTTACGGCGGCAGGGATTCGGAGATCTGGCCGCCTGTTCGCCAGGCCTTTGATTGGGCTCATGGCGTTGTGACCATGGGCGCCTCTTTGGAATCCGAAACCACCGCCGCGACCTTGGGCCAAGAAGGCGTGCGCCAGTTTAGCCCGATGGCCAATTTGGATTTCGTTTCTATTCCTTTAGGCCGTTATATCCAGAACCACCTTGATTTCGTTAATGGGATCGATAATCCGCCGGCGATCTACGCGGTGAATTACTTCCTGAAAGATTCAGACGGGCGTTTTTTAACCGGCATGCATGCCAAACGAGTTTGGATCAAGTGGATCGAATTAAGGGCCAATAATGATGTCGAGGTGATCGAAACACCGATAGGTTTCATTCCCAAATATGAGGATTTAAGGGGTCTTTTTAAATCTGTACTCAATCAGGATTACACGGAAGCCCAATATATCGAACAGTTCACGATCAAGGTTGCGGCCAATCTTGATAAGATAGCAAGGATCAAGGAAATCTATACGTCCAAGGTCCCGGATGCCCCCAAGGCCTTGTTTGATGCCTTGGACGCTCAGGTGGAAAAATTAAACAGCGCCCAGGCGACCTATGGCGATATGATCACGCCACAACAATTGGCTTAGTAAGTTCAAGTCAGATGGACGGCACAGCACTGTTAGATTTAAAAAGTTGTATCGTTTATTTTTTTCGTCACCTTAGCAATTTTTCTAATATGATAAGTAATTGCATGGCTGTTCCTTTAAATATTTTCCAGAGAACAGGCTAGGTGACTCGAAGTTAATTCGCGCCTGTCACTTATTTCGCTTGTTGGGCTCAATAAGTGACGCGCTCATTAAAATGAAAGGTTAAGATCATGGAAGGGAATACGGTGAGTACACCTAAATTGGATGATATGAATTTTTTCAAAAGAGGCAAGGTCCGGGAAATATATGACCTTGATGATAAATTGCTGATGATTGCATCTGACAGGGTATCTTGTTTTGATGTCGTCTTACCGACCCCTATCCCCACAAAAGGCATGATCCTGACTAAGGTGTCCGAGTTCTGGTTTGATTTTACCAAGGATATTGTTGCCAATCATCTGATCTCAGCCAATGTCGATGAATTTCCTGCAGAGCTGGAAAAGCACAAGGAATCCTTGCGCGGCCGCACCATGTTGGTCAAGAAGGCTAAGACCATCCCGGTCGAATGTGTTGTCAGAGGCTATTTGTCCGGTTCGGGATGGAAGGAGTATAAGGACAAACAGACCGTTTGCGGTATTAAATTACCGGAGGGATTGAAGGAGTCTGACAAGCTCCCGGAATCGATCTTTACACCCGCCACCAAGGAAGAGACCGGACACGATATGAATGTCAGCGAGGAATTTGTGGCCCAGGAGATCGGGCAGGAATTAACAGATAAATTAAAAAATACGAGTCTTGCCATTTACAAAAAGGCCAGCGACTATGCCTTGAGCAAGGGTATTATTATCGCGGATACAAAATTTGAGTTCGGCCTGATCAACGATGAGCTCATCCTTATTGATGAAGTCCTGACACCTGATTCATCCCGTTTTTGGCCCAAGGATCAGTATGAGCCGGGACATTCTCAGCCCAGCTTTGACAAGCAATTTGTCCGTGATTATTTGGAAACCCTGGATTGGGACAAGACTTATCCCGGCCCTCAGCTTCCCGATGAGGTTGTGCAGCACACGACAGAGAAATATCTCGAGGCCTTGCGGCTGTTGACCGGCAAAAGTCTTTCCTAAAAGGTATCGATCGCTGCCATATCATTCCCTTAATCAACGAAGATTTTTAAGTTTATCTGATTGTCTTTTTTGCAAGCCCAACAGAAAGTCAGGGGCGGTTTGCTAGAGGCAGGTCTTTTTGATTTTAGCCAATAGGCGTGAAATATAAAGGGTCATATTTTCATTTGACAAGAGAATGAAAATATTTTATATTGGTAATGACAATCATTGTCAATAAGGAGGGTTTATGAGAAGATTAAGGCGTCATCACTGGCCGGGACAATTCAGGGGATGTGGGTACCGCATGACTCGCCCACGAGAAGCCATCATGAATGTCTTGGGCAAGACCAAGGATCATTTAAGCGCTGAGGATATTTACCAAGCCATATACAAATTTTATCCGAACATAGGCCTGACCACGGTGTATCGCAATTTGGAACTTTTGGTGGATATGGGGCTTGTGGTTAAATTTGATTTCGGTCAGGGTAAGGCCAAATTTGAGCTGGCGGACGCTTACAGTGAGAAAGGACATCATCATCATCTGGTCTGCAAGAAGTGTTCTCGGGTCATTGATTATAGTGAATTTATGAAAGATGAGGTTGAATTCCTCAAGAATACGGAAAAGGGCCTATCCAAAAAGTACGATTTTGAGATTACCGATCACATCATCCAATTTTATGGATTTTGCAGTAAGTGCCGGCAATAAAATTTTTAATTATAGATTAAACCAATTTTTATGAATAAAAAAGGAAGGCTATGAGAACCTATTTAGACTGCATCCCATGTTTTTTAAAGCAGGCGATCGAGATGGGGCGCCTCGTAACCGGCGATGAGATCAGGCATAAAAAGATCGTTGATGAAGTCGCGCGCCTGATTCCTGATTTTTCATTCGGATGCACACCGCCCGAGATGGCCCGGCGTATAACCAAGGTCATGGAACAGCAGATGGGGCAGAGGGATCTATATAAAAGTATCAAGAAAAAAAGCAATGAAATGGCGTTGGCCCTGTATCCCAAGCTCAAGGAAAAGGTCAGGCGATCAGACGATAAGCTGTTGACGGCCGTTGAGATCGCGATTGCCGGCAATGTGATTGATTACGCCGCCAAGAATTCCCTTAATATAGAGGAAGAGATCGAGAAATTGTTTGCCGATGAGTTTTCGCATATCGGCAAAAATGTGTTTGATTATACCCATTTTAAGAATGATTTGATGAAGGCCAAGAACATTTTGTATTTGGCTGATAATGCCGGGGAGGTTGTTTTTGACCGGGTCCTCATCGAAGAGATCCCTGAGGATAAAGAGATCATTTTTGCGGTCAGGGATAAACCGGTTATCAATGATGCCTTGATCGAGGATGCCGAGAGCTGTGGCCTCGGGGCCAGGGCCAAGATCATCTCCAGCGGGGTGGATGCACCGGGAACGATCCTCAAATATTGCTCAAAAGAGTTCATTGATATCTTTCGCAACGCCGATCTTATTATCAGTAAGGGGCAGGGCAATTATGAGGCCTTAAGTGAAGAGATGGAACCGATCTATTTCCTGTTCAGGGCTAAGTGTTCTGTGATCGCCCGTCATGCCGACGTTCCTTTAGGGGACATTGTATTGATGAAAAAGTAAAGAGATGTATATAAAGATCCTTTTTAATAGTGATGCTGTTTCAAAAGACCTTTCGGTCGGATGGGGTTTCTCTTGCCTTGTCAATGACAATATCCTTTTTGACACGGGAGAAAAGGCCGAGATGCTCGCGCATAATCTCGATGCACTAAAGATTGATTTTAGCCGTATAAGCGATGTTGTTATTTCACATGATCATTGGGACCATACCGGAGGATTAGAGGCCGTATTAAAGGGAAAGGCAAAGCTGAATGTTTATGGCTGTCCGGGATTTAGTTCGGGTTTAAAGGATAAGGTTCGTTCTTTGGGCGCCCGGTTTATTGAAAATAGCGATATCCAAAAGATCGCAAACGGTGTTTTCGTAACCGGGGAGATTATGGGAGCCTATAAAGGGCAGCCTATGGCGGAACAGGCTCTTGTTCTTGATGTGCCCCAAGGGCTTATTGTGATAACCGGTTGTGCCCATCCCGGGATCGTTGAGATCATAACGCGGGTTGGCAGGAAATTCCAGGACAAGGCGCTGTATGCCGTTTTAGGCGGGTTCCATTTAATGCATATGAGCCAGGGGGGCATTGATGCTATCGTGCAGACATTCCTGGCTTTAGGGGTGCAGAAAGTCGGTCCGACGCACTGCACGGGGACAGAGGCGATCAATGCGTTTAAGAAAATTTATAATAATAATAATTTCTACCCGCTAAGGGTAGGAGAAACGTGGGAGGTTTCATAAAGATGAAGCAGCGGATTATTTTTATAATTTTTCTTAGTTTGTTTTTAGTTTCAGCCGTATCGACGTTGAGTTTGGCTAAAACAGATCCCGAGGATGCGAACGAGCCTTTATGCGCCGTCTATATTACGGGTATTGGTTGTGGGAATTGTGCCGTTACGGATCCGGTTTTATTTATTAATTCTACAGCCGCTTTCCCTGAATTCATTGTATTTGAATATGAGATTTATCGCTTACATAAAGCTAACCAAAAAGTCAAGGACGCTTATTTTAAGCAGTATATTCCCGGACAAAGGGCTGGCGTGCCTTTTTTGATCCTGAATAAAGGCCAAAGTTACATCGGCCGTTTCGATGTCCTAAAGGCGGCTGAGGCATTGAAAGATCTTGGCTCGTCCGATTTCCCGAGATGGGACGGCACGATAGTGCCTTTCAAGGACCTTGATTTATCCGAGTTGCCCGGCGAGGTTAAGATTTGGACCAAGAATAGGGTTTTGGTTTCCGGTGCGGGCGTCGAAGACGAGGTGTTAAAGAAGATCCTTTTGGCAGAGGATCTATCCCAGGCAGTAAAAGATTTGGATGTGACCGAAGTAGAGCCAGAGCCGATTGATATATCACACGATACGATCGAATTTCAATATGCCGTTAAGATCGGCGGATGGCTCTTGCAATGGAATGGGGAACCTTTGGTCATGGACACATCCTCGCACTCCAGGATGGAGCATTCCATGTGTTATATGTTGATTGCGCTTTTGGTCTTGGCGGTTGCCTTGACGTTTTTTAGGGTGCGCAAGACCCAAAAAGGCGCGCCTCTTAAGTTTGAGATCCGTGCCCGGGGAAGGGATCTAGTCATTGTCAGCGTGTCTGTTGCGGCGCTTATTCTTTTCTTTGTTTCGGCACGCAACATCTCCCCCGATTTCTTGAAGGACACTGGCTATACCATGCCTTTGGGGTTGTTCACTTTTCTTATTGCTCTCGTTGATGGGTTTAACCCCTGCAACATGTTTGTCCTGACATGTTTGCTGGCGCTCTTGATATCAACATCGGATTCGCGCAAGCGGTTGTATGCGGTGGCCCTGAGCTTTGTGGTCATGGTTTATGTTTTTTATTTTATGTTCATGGCCTTGTGGCTTAATGTCTTTAAGTACATTAGTTTTATCACGCCCTTACGGATCGGGATCGCCTTGATCGCCATCGGTGCGGGATTGATCAATTGCAAGGAGCTTTTTTTCTTTAAAAAGGGTGTCTCCCTGACTATCCAGGACAAGCACAAGGGGCCGCTGATGCAGAGAATTCAACGCATGAAGGAGATCATCCAGAAAGGGTCTTTCCCGCTTTTGATGACATCCTCCCTGGGGTTGGCGACATTAGCCTCATTGGTTGAACTGCCGTGTACGGCGGGTTTCCCTATTATTTATACGGGGATATTATCCGGCAAGGGCATGGATGATACGATCGGGTATTATGTGTATCTTCTTTATTATAATTTTGTTTATGTGCTGCCATTGCTGGTCATCATTTCGATTTTTGTCTACACCTTAAGGGCGCGGCAGGTCACGCAGCGTCAGATGGAGATCATTAAATTCGTTGGCGGCATTATTATGCTTTTGTTGGGTTTAGTGCTTTTGGTCAATCCAGGATTGTTGGGACTGGCCATTGGATAAGATGATTGATCTGAAATAAAAAAAATAAAAATACAAGGAGGTTTATTATGCCACGAGGAGACAGAACAGGTCCTGCAGGAATGGGGCCGCAGACAGGACGGGGTATGGGTCTTTGCTCTGGGTATGCCACGCCGGGATACATGAATCCTGCACCAGGATTCGGTGGCGGTATGGGCTGGGGCCGAGGTGGCGGATTCGGCCGCGGCCGGGGTATGGGCCGGGGGTTGAGAATGGGTTGGGCTAATTATGCGTATGGTCCGGCTTATCCTGCCAACCCACAGGATGAAAAAAGTTATCTCAAGAATGAAGCTCAGGCCCTGCAGAACCAATTAAATGCTGTTCAGCAGCGTTTGAGCCAACTGGAATCCGATCAGGCCAAGTAAATAACGTCTGATCAAGTCGAAGGAGGGGGTATTTTGAAAATTGCAATTTCGACAGACGGGTCGAGTGTATCCGCACATTTTGGTCGATGTCCATCATTTACAATTGCTGAGATCGACAATGATCAGGTTGTTAAAAAGGAAACGATCGCCAATCCGGGGCATCACCCGGGCTTTTTACCGGAATTCTTGCATGGCCAGGGAGTCAGCTGTATTATTGCCGGGGGTATGGGGCAGCGCGCCAGGATGCTTTTTAATGAAAAGGGCATTGAGGCGATCATGGGGATCGAGGGTAGTGTTGATGGTGTGATAGCCCAATATGCCAAGGGTCAACTGGAGGGTGGGGCCAACACCTGCCGGCCTGAATCCGGTAAGGGATATGGGCTGGATAAGACCGTGTGTGATCATGGTAAGGAAGGAGAATTATCGTGAAAATTTGTATTACCTCTCAAGGGGATCAGCTAGACGCTCAAGTGGATGCGCGTTTCGGCCGGTGTCAGTATTTTCTTATCGTAGATACTGAAACGAATGAAGTTGAGGCTGTTCAGAATCCTAATGTGACATCCATGGGCGGGGTGGGCGTTCAATCAGGGCAGATGATGTCACAAAAGGGCGTTAAAGTTGTTTTAACAGGTAAGGTCGGGCCCAATGCATCCCAGACGTTGAATGCTGCGGGCATCAGCGTTGTGGTGGATGTTTCAGGCACAGTCAAACAGGCGGTTGAAAAATATAAAAACGGTGAACTGACGCCGGCTCAAGGTCCGAATGCAGAGAAGAAATCTGGATTGAATTCTTAAAAGGAGGTGTCACATGCCAGGAGGAAATGGAACAGGCCCGGGTGGTTTCGGTCAAGGTAGAGGACGGGGGCCCAGTAATCCTGGACCCGGGGGAGATTGTGTTTGCCCGAACTGTGGCAACAAGGTTAATCATCAAAGAGGGGTTCCTTGTAATTCGATTAATTGTCCGAATTGCGGGGCAAAAATGGTTCGGGGTTAATAAGGCTTATGGGTAAAGAAACGGCATTCAAATATGGCGATTCCCAAGAACGCTATAAATTATACAAACGCTTTGGGTATGACATTGACCGGGAGCGCCATTTTGTCATTGAGCAGACCGCACCGTTTAAAGGCAGCATTTTAGAGATAGGTACCGGCAAGGGGAATTTTGCCTTGGCCCTGGCTCAAAGGGGATATCGGTTTATCAGCGTTGATATTTCACAAGAGGAGCAAGCCCTGGCCCGTGCCTTGATCAGGGGATCAGGCTTGGCTGAACAAGTGGATTTCCAGATCCAGGATGCCGAGAAACTGAATTTTGAAGATGCCTGCTTTGATAATGTTTTTTCCGTCAACCTGATGCATCATTTAGAAAATCCTTTTGCTGTTATTGAGGAGATGACCAGGGTCACCAAACTCCAGGGGCGGATCATTATCAGTGATTTTACGGATCATGGTTTTGAGGTCATTAAAAAGATCCACCAATTCCAGGGAAATGATCACCATAAAGGGGCCATTGAGTTTGGTGATATTAAGGCCTACTTGCGTGATAAGGGGTTCTGCATCCAGGAATGTATTGGGGAGATTCAACAAGTAATAATGGCCACGCATAAAATTATTTCATGAACATTACTATAGTCAGCGGAAAAGGCGGTACGGGCAAGACCACGATCGCCACCAACTTGGCTTTGTCCCTTGGGGATAACGTGCAGTTGTTGGACTGCGATGTCGAGGAGCCCAACGATCATCTTTTTATCAAGCCCGAGATCCTGGAGAGTGAAGAGGTCTATGTCAAGGTTCCCGAGGTGGACAAGGCCCGCTGTGTTTTATGCGGGCGCTGTCAGGAGGTCTGCGCGTTCAATGCGATTGCGGTATTGAATGATGACGTATTGGTTTTTGGTGATCTTTGCCATAGCTGCGGGGCCTGCAGTTATTTCTGCCCGCAGAAGGCCATTGGTGAAGCTGAGGTCGCGGTGGGCCGTGTTGATGTGGGACGGCGCGATACATTGCAGTTCGTGACCGGAAGCCTTAACATCGGTAAGGCCATATCTATCCCGGTCATCAAGGCCGTCAAGGCGCATCTTAATCCGACCCGGACGGTTGTGATTGATGCGCCGCCGGGGACGTCGTGCCCGGTCATTGAATCCCTTAAAGGCAGCGATTATGTTCTGGTGGTTACCGAACCGACACCTTTTGGGTTTAATGACTTTGAGTTGATCGTCGCGCTTTTGCGGAAACTGGCATTGCCTTTTGGGGTCATTATCAACCGCTCTGACCTGGGAAGCGGCATCATCACGGATTATTGTCAGAAGGAGAATATTTCTATCGTGGCCCAGATCCCCTTTAAGCCTCAGATCGCCCTGGCATATTCGCAGGGGAAGATCTTGGTTGATACCATGCCTGAGATGCGCCGTGAATTCCAACAGATCGCACAACATATTATTGGTGTCAAAAGGACATGAAACAGTTATTGATCATCAGCGGCAAGGGTGGGACCGGCAAGACGGTTATTGCCGGAGCCTTGGCCGCATTGCCTAAACGTCAAGTTATTGTCGATTGCGATGTCGATGCGGCCAATCTGCATATTTTAATGCAACCGCAGATCAAGGAAAGAAATGATTTTCGCTGCGGGGCAACGGCCATCATTGATGCCGGTCGCTGCACGCAGTGCGGCCTGTGTCGTGAACTATGTCGCTTTGATGCGGTGTCGCCGGATTATAAAATTGATCCTGTCGCCTGTGAAGGGTGTGGTCTTTGCCAGATGGCCTGTCCGTCGGATGCGATCGAGATGAAAGAAAATATATCAGGGCAGTGGTTCATATCAGATACCCGCTTCGGTCCTTTTGTGCATGCGCGCCTGGGGATCGCTGAGGAAAATTCCGGGAAATTGGTCACCCTGGTTAAGGGCAAGGGTCAAAAGATCGCTGAAGAACAGAAGGCGGACTGGATGATCATTGACGGTTCCCCGGGGATCGGGTGCCCGGTTATCGCCTCCTTATCAGGGGTGGATTGTGCCTTGATCGTGACCGAGCCGACCCTCTCTGGGTTGCACGATGCCCAAAGGGTCTTTAAGGTGGCCCGGCATTTCGGGATTGCAACGACTCTAGCGGTTAATAAATATGATTTAAGCCCAGAGATGACACAGAAGATCGAAAAATTTTGCCAAGATAATGACATCGAGGTTGTCGCGAAGATCGCCTTCGACCGTCATGTGGTCGATGCGATGGTTAACGGAAAGACGATCCTTGAAGATGATGATTGTATTGTGAAAAAAGAAATTATTAATATGTGGGATAAATTGCAAAAAAGGATGCTGGAATAACATGACACAACAGAATCAAATAGACCGTGAAGGCCAGGATCAACGCCTTAAGGAGAGGATGCAGCGCATACAACACAAGATCATCATCCTGAGCGGTAAGGGCGGCGTGGGTAAGACCACGGTTTCTGTGAATTTGGCATATAAATTAGCGCTCGACGGAAAAAAGGTCGGCATTTTGGATGTGGACATTCATGGTCCCAATATCGCCAAGATGCTGGGCCTTGAGGGCCAAATGCTTCAGGCATCGCAAGAGGGGATCGAACCGGTAAGCGTATTGCCTAATCTAAAAGCGGTGAGTATTGCCATGCTGTTTAAGGATGCGGACCAGCCGATCATTTGGCGCGGGCCTTTAAAGATGAATGCCATCAAGCAGTTTTTAAGTGATGTTGTCTGGGGGGACCTGGATTATTTGATCATTGATTCTCCGCCGGGAACAGGCGATGAGCCTTTAAGCGCGTGCCAGTTGATCCCGGATATAAGCGGGGCGGTTGTGCTCACAACCCCGCAGGATGTATCCATTCTGGATGCCCGCAAAAGTGTGCAGTTTGCCCGCTCCATCAATGTCCCGGTCCTGGGGATCATTGAGAACATGAGCGGGCTGGTATGCCCTCACTGCCAAAAGACCATTGATCTCTTTGGCCGAGGCGGCGGCCAAAAGGCGGCCCTTGATCTGAAGGTGCCTTTTCTCGGACAACTACCGATGGATCCAGACATTGTGAAACAGAGTGATTCCGGAAAGCCCTTTGTTGCTTCACATAAGGATCATGTCACGAACCAAAACATGGATAGCATTGTTATGAAAATCATGGAAGGAATAAAATCATGAGCCCCAAAGATTATAAGTATATTTATGGTCCTGTCCCGTCTTGGCGGTTAGGCATTTCTTTAGGCATAGACCCTGTGTCCAAGGGCCGAAAGGTGTGCAGCTTTGATTGCCTGTATTGCCAGCTTGGCCGCAAAGGCTTGATGACCGACGAACGCAGGATATTTATCCCCCATGAGGATATCATCGAGGAGATGGATACTTTGCCGTCGATGCATATCGATTATATAACCTTTTCAGGGGCCGGGGAGCCGACCTTGGCCAAGAATTTGGGCCAGATGATGCGCGCGATCAAGAAGATCCGCAATGATAAGATAGCTGTGATCACGAACTCTTCTCTAATGCAGAGAGAAGATGTGCAACAGGATTTGGCGGAGGCGGATTTTGTGATAGCCAAGTTGGATGCCCCAAACCAGGAGCTTTTATCTAAGATAAACCGTCCGGTGGCGGGGATCACTTTTGATAAAATTGTTTCGGGGATCAAGGATTTCAGGAAACGGTTTAAGGGAAAACTGGCATTGCAGATGATGTTTATTGAGCAGAACCGCCACGCCGCCTCTGCCATGGCTGATGCAGCCCGCGACATTAAGCCTGATGAGGTCCAGATCAATACGCCATTAAGGCCATGCGCTGTCAAACCCCTGCGGGAATCAGTCGTTGATGAGATTTCCGGGCATTTTGACAAGTTGAATGTCATTTCTGTTTATAGATCGGATAAAAAAAGCACCAAACCTTTAAGCACACAAGAAACATTAAAGAGAAGGGGGAAAGTATAAATGCCTAAAAGATTTATATATAAAAACGTCGTTGCCTGGCAGGGAGAAAAGAAAGGTCAATTAACAGCACAGGACAAGGATAGTTTAATGGTGGCCACGCCTCCTGAATTCAGGGGGCATCCAGGGATATGGAGTCCGGAGGATTTGTTCGTGGCGGCTGTGAATGGTTGTATCATGACGACCTTTTTGTATTTTATCGAACAGAAAAATATACAGATAGCCAGTTATGAAAGTGAGGCCGAGGGGGTCCTTGAGATCAAGGATAAGTGGCTTGTTTTTTCCCAGGTTAACGTAAAGCCAACGGTTGTCGTCAATACGCCAGATCAGGTTAAACAGGTCGAAGACATTTTACTGCAGAGTGAAAAAAAATGCCTTATTTCCAAATCGATAAAGGCCGAGGTGACAGTTATCCCGGATATTAAAATGGCCAATCAATAAAAGAATGCGATGATGGATTTTTTTGACCGTTACCCAAAAAGATATGATACCTGGTATGATAAGAATCCCGTGGCCTATCATTCCGAGATTGAGGTTTTAAGGAAGGCCCTTCCCGCCAGGGGAAAAGGGCTGGAGGTCGGTGTCGGCACCGGCCGGTTCGCCGCCCCTTTGCATATCGACGTCGGTGTCGATATTTCCTTGGGGATGATCCGTTTGGCCAGGCAACGGGGGGTTGATGCGCGTTTGGGTTGGGGAGAAAAGCTTGATTTTAAAAACAGCATGTTCGATTATGTGACCCTTATTGTGACCCTTTGTTTTGTGCATGATCCAGAAAAAGTAATTGAGGAGGCCCGGCGGGTTCTTAAAAAGAACGGCATGCTTGTTGTCGGTATCGTTGATAAGGATAGTTTTTTAGGGCAGGCCTACCAAAAGAAAAGAAGTGCTTTTTATAAGAACGCGCATTTCTTTAATCCTAAAGAAGTTCGGGCTTTGCTCCAGGATGTAGGGTTTAATAAGTTTTCTTATTTTCAGACATTGTTCACTTTTCCTGATAAAATGGTAAGGGTTGATGAGCCATTGAGAGGTTTTGGCCAAGGGGGATTTGTCGTCATCAAGTCCAAAAAAGCATGAAGGCAAGCGATGTTTAAGAGGCTATTATGATCACACATATTTATTTATGTTTTAGGCATGAGGGCCGGGTCGCTCATAAGGCCCCTATCCTTTTTAAGCCGGGTTACAATGTTATTATCGGGCCAAATGGCTCTGGCAAAAGCACATTACTCGAATCCATTTATCAATGTTTGGATTGTCAGCGAAAAGGAAACGAGAAGACGAAGTATCATTATTTTAATAGTGAGACCATGAATCCGCATCGTGATGATAAAAGATTTCGTGGTCCTACAGGGGCCATTATTAAGGTTAGATCGATGTTTTCCTCTCATGGAGAGACCATGCGGGATGTGCTGCGCTTCATTCCTTTAGAGCCAGGAGATTGTTTCCTTTTGGATGAGCCCGAGGCCGGGCATGATTTGGAATGGGTTATTAAGATCCGCAAAGGCCTCAATATGCTGACCCAAAAAAAGTGCCAGGTGATTGTCGCCTCCCACCATCCGGTTTTCTGGAGCAATGCCCATGTCATTGAGCTTAAGAAAGATTATTTAAAAAGGATGCAAAAGATTATTAAGACATCAGTTCTTCAATGACGGTCTTTCCTAAAATATTCCAGAATTCTTTCCAATAAAACCATCTTTTAGCATATTTTAAAGAAGTAGCTGGGCATGCTTTCCTCTTAGAAATGTTCTTTTCTTCTAGGAAAATTTGTCCATTTTTGCTAGACTGCACATGGCTAAAAAAGCAAAAAATAACTTAATATCTACCAATATTAGTAGATATAATAATTATACAATGGCGAAAAAAATACTTATTGTCGATGATCAGCCGGATATCCTGACTCTCTTAAAAGACAAATTCAAGTTTGAGGGATATGAGGTCTTGACAGCTACAGACGGGCAAGAGGCCTTGAAAAAGGCCCAGGAGGAAGGTCCTGATATTGTCCTCTTAGATCTAATGTTGCCCAAGATAGACGGATTCAAGGTCTGCGGTCTTTTGAAAGCTGACACAAGATATCAGAAGATCCCGGTTATTATGTTTAGCGCCCGCGCGCAGGAGTCTGATAAGGAATTAGCTAAGGAAGTCGGCGCGGACCTGTATCTTGAAAAAACCGCTGATATCAACCAAGTCAGCGCTGCAGTTAAAAGCATCCTATCCTAAGGTATTCGAAAGGAAGTTCAATGCCAGGACGAGAGAAAAAATCACTAGGCGAGCAATTGCTTGAGCAGGGGGTGATCAGCCAGCAGCAGTGGCAAGAGGCCCAACTGGAGGAGAAAAATACCGGCCAGCCGTTGCGAAAGATCTTGATCCGGTTGGGGATGATCACCGAGGAGGATATGGTTAGTTTTATCGCCAAGCAGATGGGGATCCCGCATATTGATCTGAAAAATTATCTTATCGATTCAAAGATCATCGACCTCATACCAGAGGACTTGGCGCGCAAACATCAGCTTATTCCCGTCTTGAAGATCGGGCGCAGCGTCACCTGCGCCATGGCGGATCCTTTAAATATTTTTGCCTTGGATGAATTAAAACTTAAAACAGGATTAACGATCGAGCCGGCTGTGGCCACGGAACAGGATATTAAGAAGGCCGTGGAAGAACACTATTCGGTCAAGGGAAGCATGGATGATGTGATTCAAGCCTTGGACGAAGAAAAGCTGGGTATCAAAGACGGGGTTGATGTCGGCATAAAACAACTCGAAGGTATAGCGGAAGAGCCGCCTGTTATTAAGTTGGTCAATATGATGGTTATGCTGGCTGTTCATGAGCGGGCCTCTGATATTCATATCGAGCCTGAAGAGGACCGCCTTTCCATCCGTTTTCGGATCGACGGGATGCTTTACGATCAGAATTCACCCCCGAAACATTTCCAGTCTGCTATTATCTCTCGTATTAAGGTTCTGTCCAATTTGGATATTTCTGAAAGAAGAAGGCCCCAGGATGGCCGATTCCAAATGCGCATGGAGAATAGGCAAATCGATATCCGCGTTTCGTGCGTGCCGACGGTTTATGGTGAAAATGTGGTCATGCGGCTTTTGGATACGAGCAATGTTATCCTGGGCCTCGAGAAGATAGGGATCCCCTCAAAGATGCTGGACGCGTATAAAGAAATGATCCATAAGCCTTATGGCATGATCCTGATCTCAGGGCCCACCGGAAGCGGTAAGACCACCACTCTTTATTCCTTTTTGAACACCCTTAATACGTCAGATAAAAATATTATTACGATCGAGGACCCGGTCGAGTATCATCTGCCGGGTGTACGGCAAATGCAGGTGAATCCCGAAGTCGATTTGACCTTTGCCAATGGCCTGCGTTCCATTTTAAGGCAGGACCCGGATATCATTATGGTCGGGGAGATCAGGGACAGAGATACCGCCGAGATCGCGATCCAGGCCGCCTTGACCGGGCATTTGGTCTTTAGCACGTTGCATACCAATGACGCGCCGAGCGCCATAGCGCGCTTGATCGATATGGGGATCGAGCCGTTCTTGATCTCGTCATCCCTGATCGGGATCGTGGCCCAGAGGTTGGTCCGTGTTTTATGCCAGGCGTGCCAGGGAAAAGGATGCGATGCTTGTTCGGACACAGGCTATAAAGGCAGAACAGGTATTTATGAGTTAATGATCCCAAATGAAAAGATGAAGCAACTAACGACCCAAAAAGCATCAGCTGAGGAGATGCGCAAGGCTGCGGTGGATGCCGGCATGAAGACTTTGCGTGAGGATGGGATGCAGAAGGTCAAGCAGGGGATCACCTCCCAAGAGGAAGTCGTAAGGGTAACGCAGACGGAATAGGCCCTTGAAGGAGAATTTTTTTAATGCCGACGTATATTTATAAAGCCAGAGATGATGCCGGTAAGGCGGTCAACGGGACAATGGATGCCTTATCCAAAGAAGAGTTGGCCGAAAAGCTGCGCAAAATGGGTTATCTGCCCACCCATATCAAAGAAACCACCCCCGGAGTGAATTTTGATGATATCGGCCAGAGATTCCAACGGATCAGGACCGAGGATATCATCATGTTCAATATTCAGCTGGCCAATATGATGGATTCCGGCCTGACGATCTTAAGCAGCCTGAGCACCATCTCCCAGCAGATCGAAAATAAGAAATTGAGGGATATCATTGACGAGGTCAGGCGCGCTGTCGAGGGGGGATCCAGTTTCTCGGACGCCTTGGCGAGGCATCAGCGGATATTCTCTAAGTTATTCATTAATACCGTCAGGGCCGGGGAGACGAGCGGCAATCTCGTCGTTGTGTTGAACAGATTAGCCCTTTACGTTGAGCAACAGGAGAATTTAAAAAATAAAATAAAGAATGCCCTCTTTTATCCTGCGATACTACTGGTCTTAGGGATCTTAGTGATTATTTATATCGTGAGTTTTGTCATGCCGCAATTTATCGAAATTTTCACCAAGGCTAACATCCCCTTGCCCTTGCCGACCCAGATCCTTTATCAAGTGGGGATAGGCCTGAAGAAATTTTGGTATTTCTTTATACTTGGTGTTGCGGGCATTATTTTCTGTATCAGGGTCTATTTGAAAACCCAGAGGGGTTCATTGCAATTTGATCGCGGGATACTTGATCTTCCCGTCATCGGCCCTTTGATGCGTAAGGTTTATGTTTCCCGTTTCTGCCGCACCTTAGCAACCCTGGTGGATAGCAGCGTGCCGATCTTACCGTCTTTGGATATTGTCGCGGACGTGGTAGGAAATGAAATAATCAGCCGTGTTGTTAAGAATGTCCGCGAAAGTGTCGAAGGCGGAGAGCGGATGGCCCCGACCTTGAAGATCAGCCAAGAGTTCCCTCCTGATGCCGTGCAGATGATCGCCGTTGGTGAAGAGGGGGGCAAGGTAGGTTATATGCTAAACAAGATCGCCGACTTTTATGACACGGCAGTGGGCTATTCAATAAAAAAATTAACAGCCTTGATTGAGCCGTTATTCTTAGTTATTATGGGGAGTATGATAGGTTTTATAATGGCATCATTAATATTACCTATATTTGATATGGTTCAAGTTATTAAGCATTAATATTAAGCAAATTCATAATTAACTGAGGAGGAGAAAAATGTTGAATAATAAAAAAGGATTTACTTTGGTTGAGATATTGATCGTAATCGCGGTTATCGCGATTTTAATTGGTATAGCGATCCCGCGGTTTAGTGGCATGCGGGAACATGCGATCATAACCCAGGCCCAGGCTGAGACCCGTACCCTTAAGACCGCCATTGAAGGGGCGCGTGTCAGCAAGGGATCTTTCCCTGAAGGAGATGATACCCCCGTTGCGACCTATTATGGGAACGATACGTGGCTGGAGACGTCTCCCGAGACACCCCGGATCATTGATGCGCCCTTGGATGATCCTTACACGGCGGATTCCGATGAATATTATTACCGGCGGGGAACGAATTCAACCGGGGAAAATTATTATGCGGTTTGCGCGCGGGGCGACGACGGCGACGACGATGTGGGGAATTCAGACCTAAATGACGGCGTTTTGACTGCTGCCGAAAAAGATGACGATATCTGCGCTACGAATGCCGCGTCATCCTAAGGGCTTGTTCCCTGAATTTATGGCCGCATGATCCAATATAATCAATGATGACCTCTTAATGTGCATAGCCGATGCCATCCATTCTTATTTAGCCCTAACCTCTCAGGAAAAAAATAAAGCTCCTGAAAAATTTCTCATTTTAAAAGACCGGTCCCATCAAGGCTTTAGTCTGCTCGAAGTGCTTTTAACGGTCGTACTTTTAACCGTCGGATCCATCGCTTTGATGAGGGCTTTAAGCCTGGGTGTTTTTGCCGATACGCTTATTGAGAACAATGTGATAGCCCTCAATTTGGCCCGGGAGAAAATGGAAGAGATCCAAAACGAGTCTGTCTTTTCCAGTATCGTTGATGAGAACCGAAATTCTAATGAGGCAGGGCTTGGAACATTCTCTCAAGGCTATGACCGCGAGGTTAATGTGACGGATATTGCTTCAGATCTCAAGCAGATCGAGGTGAGTGTTTTTTGGACAGTGAAAGGCCAAGAGATATCCCTGGATTTGGCATCTTACAAGGCAGACTACTGATAATATCAGTCAAAGGCTTAAAGGAATAATGAATGATCACCAAAAGACCAATGCCGGGAATAAGAAGCGCTTGTTTGTTCTGCTTTGATAAAAAATCGTTAAATAATAAAGGATTGACCCTCACAGAATGCATACTGGCGCTGGCGATGTTGTTTATATTGGCAGGAACGATAACGCTTCTTTTTACCGTCGGATTAAGGACATTCTGGAGCGGATATACCCGCAAGGATATCAGGCAGGAGATGGGGCTGGGGATGCAGCGGATGCTTAGAGAGGTCAGGCAGGCGAAGAGCGCTTCCTTAAGCGTTACCTCAAGCCAGATAGATTTCAGCGCGGATTTGAACTCCGACCTCGGCGGCGATGAAGATTATCGTTACCGCCTTTCTGATAGTTCTCTGCTGTGGTCCCGCACGAATCCGAGCCCGACGGCGGAAATCGTTCTCGTGGGCAATTTGGATTTGACGGCCAGCAGTTTTAGCGAAGCCGGTAACCTCATTACAGTCCAAATGCAAGGCAGCCGGGATGAGCAGACAGTGCTCCTGCGGAGTCAAATAAGGCCGAGGAATTTATGAAATTCTTATTATCAATAATTTATTCTCCATCCAAGCTACTGAGAGATCAGCGCGGATTTTCTCTTTTATTAACGTTTATGTTCATGATAACATTGACGACAATGGTTGCTGCCTATATATTTATGAATAACCAGGAAATGAAATATACCGGGATACACATTGATGATGTTCAGGCCTTTTATTTAAGCGAGGCCGGTTTGCATAAAGCTCTTTGGTATTTGCAAAATACCGCTCCGGATGGCTCGAGTGATGGTTCCTGGCGAACCACGGCCTATCCCGCTCAGCCGGGTTCTGATTCAACGGACCCACAGCAGGAGAATTTAGGAGAGGGTATGTATACGTTGTGGGTTCAGGACTCAGGAGGCGATGTGCTCATTACGGCCCGCGGGACGGTCAACAATGTTCAGCGTGTCATCCGACACAAGGTCAACGTGACGAACGGCGGCGGCGTTTCGATCAGTTCTGTTGCCGATAGCTGGCAAGAGATTTAAAATGTCTTGAGATCAGGGAATAATGGACGATGGAAAATATCTTAAAGCAGATTAAACAACAAGACTGGATAGGAAAGTTTAACGGTCTTATGTCAAAGGCCAAAGAATCTTTAAGCAGGACTGATTCTATCATTGGTTTGGATATTGGAACGACATCGGTCAAATTGGTACAAATAATGATGCTGGATGGGGAATGGACGTTGGTCAAGACAGCTCTCGTTGAGATAGAGCCGGATAACGATTCAGATAGCCGGGCTTTGGCAGGGCCAGCAGCTTTAGCGGCCCTTAAGAAGGCCTTCGCGGGGATCGATACGCGCGGGGCAAGGATTGTCTGCGGAGTTAATTGTCCAAAAACCTGCGTGAGAAAGATCATCGTCCCGCGGATGCCAAAAGGGGAATTGGCCGAAGCTGTTCTGTGGGAGGCTAAGAATCGCATACCTTTTTCGCTCGATGATGCCGCTTTTGATTATGAGTTATCGGGAGAAATTGTCGATAAGGGCGTGAAGAAATTTAATATGACTTTGGCCGCTTCCCCCAAAGCAACGATAGACGGTTTATTATCCTATTTTATATCAACCGGGCGGAAATCCGCCGCAGCATTTACACCGCTGGGCGTGAGGATAGCGTCCATTGTTCCGGTTAGTTTTGCCTTGCAGAAGTTGATTGAAAAGAATCGGATTGAACCGAATAAAACAATAGCTGTTGTCGACCTTGGGGCCTCGGCAGCAGAATTAAATATTTTCAAGGATGCGCGGCTTGATTTTTCCCGCAAGATCCCCTTGGGGGGCGCCGATATCACTCAAAGCTTGACAGGGGCGCTGGTATCGGCTCAGGGTCGCGTGGAATTAGGGTTAGCGGAGGCAGAGAAGATAAAGCGGAAGATCGGTATTCCTCAGAGGGGTAGTGATCCCGGGCAAGAAGCTCAAATCATTGAAGGGAAGATCGCCGCATCACAAATCCTGTCTCTCCTCAGGCCCGTGGTCGAACAGTTGGCGAATGAGATCGAGCGTTCTTTCGATTTTTACCGGGAAGAGGCTCATGGAGGGATGATCGATCAGATCATTTTGTTGGGCGGAGGGGGGCGCCTCAAAGGATTGGAGGCGTTTCTCGAGGAAGAGATTGGCATAAAGGTCGCTGTCGGCGATCCTTTAAAAGAAATCAAGGTTCTGCCCGAAGCCAGCGCTGAGGGGACACCGCTTGATAAATACGGATCGCACAGGTTTGGTGCGGCGCTCGGCGCTGCGTTGAGTGAAACCAAAGGCTTTGATATCATTCCCGAGAAAGGGATCAACCTTTTACCGGCTGAATTAAAAGAGGAAACCAGGCGGTTCATCGAGCGCGTTTCTCTTAAGGCCGTTGCAACAGCGCTGCTTATGTCCCTGCTGCTTTTTTATATCGGGTTGCAAATTCAGTCCTCGGCTTATGACCGCAAGATCAAGGCGTTGGAGTTGGAGTATCGGACCTTGGTGCCAAAATTACAGGATGTTCAGAAGAAAATGTTGGCAAGTCAAATACTGAAAGGCAGGCCGTATTGGGAAGATGTCCTGAAAGAGATAAGTAATGTCATCCCTTCAAATATTTATTTGACCCATCTAAGCATGGAGGATGATATTGTTAATTTAAAAGGGGTCTTAAGTGAAGGGGGACAGACGGCGGAATCAAGCCTTTCGGATTTCATGTTGACCCTGGAGAAGGGGATATTTAAGAATGTGAGGTTGATAACCATCCAACAATTAGGCGATGATGCCTTAAGATCGAACTTTGAAATTGAATGCCGGATAGATTAATAATGAAATTAGGCCCAAAACAAACGATCATGATCATGGGAGCCGTCCTGGCGGGGGTGGTGTTCTTTGTGATTATGTTTGTCTACAAACCTTTGTGGCAACAGGTCGGATCGAAGGCCAGGAAGTTACAGGCGCTCAAGCAGAAGTTGGATGCGGCGCACAGGATATTCGACAATCAAGAGTGCCTTGAGGCCAGGGGCCATTTGTTAAAACGTGAGGAAATATCATTGGCTATCGACGAGATGACGAAGGCCGGTAAGGCTTTGAACATTAATTTTATTATGATCAGCCCCCAAGAAATAATAAAACCGGGGGATTCCCGGTACCCTGTTCTGCCAATTAAAATGGACTTGAGCTCAGGCTATAAAGAGTTGGGGCTATTTTTCGGGGCTTTAGAAAGCGGGGAAAAAAGCATTATGACTGTCAGGAGTTTTCATATTCAGCCCCATCCAAAGAGAGCGTCAGAAGTGAAATCACAATTGATCACTGAGATATATATGCGTGGATCGGAATATGGACAAGAATAAGAAGCAGAAAATATTGTTGGCCTTTTTGGTCGTTATCGCTGCCGTGGTCTGGGGGCATGGTATTAAAAGTTCCTCTTCAATGCGTGGCGTAAAAAAAGGCAGTGAGGATATTCAGACAAGCTTGAATGAGGAGGCATCGATATTTTTATCATGCATCCATAGCCGAAAGAAGGGCAGGAGCTCCTATAAGGATTGGGGCCGAAATCCGTTTACGCTGGGCGCTGTGGAAAATCCTAAAGAAACTATTTTGGAAGGTATCATCTGGGATGATGCGAATCCTCAGGCCGTCATTAACGGGAATATCGTCTCCGTCGGAGACAAAACTGCTTCCGGGACAGTGGTCGAGATCAAGCCCAGCAGTGTGATTCTGAACAATGGGACTGATCAATTTGAACTCAAGTTGTGGCATGAGGGCTAACGTAAAGGGCCTTTTTCAGAAATCATAGTTAGTGATACCACCAATTCATTAAATGCTTTCCTTCATAAGTCAATTTAATCCTGTTGTGCAAGCCCTTTTGGCAGGTCTTTTTACTTGGTTCGTAACGGCCTGTGGCGCGGCTTGGGTTTTTGCCACCAAAAAATTTAGCCAGAAGATCCTGGATGCCATGCTGGGATTTGCCGGCGGCGTTATGATAGCCGCCAGTTTTTGGTCCCTTTTGGCGCCGGCCATAGAGATGTCGGAAGGCAAACCTTTGCCAGCCTGGATCCCGGCTGCGGTCGGTTTCTTTTTAGGGGCAGCCTTTTTAAGGCTGATCGATAAGATCCTCCCGCATTTGCACATTGGCTATCCGATGGAAGAAGCGGAAGGGATCAAAACTTCCTGGCACCGCTCGACCCTGCTGGTGTTGGCCATTACCTTGCATAATATCCCCGAGGGTTTGGCCATCGGCGTTGCCTTCGGTGCTGTCGCCTACGGGCTTCCGTCAGCAACGTTAGCGGGGGCTATTGCCCTGGCGATCGGCATAGGGATCCAGAATTTTCCGGAAGGATTCGCCGTATCCGTTCCTTTAAGAAGAGAGGGGATGTCGAGAGCCAAAAGTTTCTGGTACGGGCAGCTGTCGGCCATCGTTGAGCCAATCGCCAGCGTGATCGGGGCGGCGGCGGTCCTGGTCGCCAGGCCGATCCTTCCCTATGCCTTGGCCTTCGCGGCCGGGGCCATGATCTTTGTGGTGGTCGAAGAGGTCATCCCCGAGTCCCAACGTAATGGCAACACGGATCTGGCCACAGGCGGCGCGATCTTTGGTTTTCTGGTGATGATGATCCTGGATGTGGCACTGGGATAAAGACAAGATTCTTCGAATTCCCTTCCCGGATCCTATTTTGTTATGTTATGATTCTTAATATATGTCGAATCCTTGTAATAATTCCTGAAGAAAAACGACCATACAGAGGGAAGCAACACGATGCCTTACAAAACGACAGTACATAAAGTGGCTGAACTGGCGGTCAAAGCCGAAGAGGCCGGGGAAGGTTATTATCGACATCTGGCGCAGGTCGTTAGTGATAGGAAGGTTAAGGAACTTTGCGGTTTTTTTGCCGCGCAGGAAGTCGAGCATCGCGAACAATTTCAAAAGATTGCCGACGAGGCCAAGCATGATGATGCAGAAAAGACCTTTTCTCTGGATGTGGTCACTATGATGCATGATGGGATCAATAACCTCAAAAGAGGGTACCAATCCGGCGAGAAAGCCGGCGCCGGCCTTGATCTGAAGGGATGCCTGGAATTAGCGCTGAACGCGGAGGAGGAGACGATCAAATTATATCAGGATATCCAATCAGCCCTGGAAGGGCGGTATAATTCCGTTTTGTTCAAGATCATTCATGAGGAACACAATCACGCGGATACCATAAGAAGTGTTATGTATAAAACCGTAAAGAAGCCGCAACCCAGGGCGACATATTCTGAAACGGTTTTAGAAGAAGATAAATACAGGCCGTCAGTCAAACTTGCGGATCCCAAGAAGGGACAGAAGGTGATCATCCATCAGGGTGAGACCCGGGACTCTTTTAAGGACTATGTGTACATCGTTTTGTTGATCATATTATTCTTGGGCTTGGTTTTGGCCATGGTGGGGCCGCAATCGATATCCGGAGCCGTTAAATTAATCTTGGGAAGATAAAAGGGGTTATTTAATGTTGCATGAACTTTTATATGTGAGTGTCGAATCGCATCCCCATAGCCAGGAGGATCTCGTCGCCCTTTTGGAGCAGAGCCGAGCCAATAACAAAAAATACGGCGTGACCGGCATCCTTTTATATTTTAAAAAGCATTTTTTACAGGTATTGGAGGGAGAAAAGGACACGATCTTCGAGCTTTTGCGAAAGATACGCAGTGATCAGCGGCATGCGAGTGTGATTATGGTATGGGACCAGCCGATCGAAAAACGTAATTTCGAGAATTGGACCATGGCATTTGTTGACCTCAATGAAATGGATCATCAAAGTCTCAATGGCTTCTCTGACTTCCTCAATAAGGGGTTTGGTGATATTAAAGATCAGGATTTGAATATTGCCCAAAAACTGCTGTTGACTTGCCGTAAGATTCTGGATACGGAAGAAAGAAAGTAAAAAGGTAATTATTTTGAGTCCGCGTGGTTTTCGAGCAGGGTTGTATAAAAACCCTGCTTTTTTATTGAAAAAAAGAGCCTTGACAAAATATTGTACTGAGACTAATATAGTCTCAATTGATATCAACGATGAAATTAATAACAAAAAACACCGATTATGCGATCCGTGCCTTATTGGAGATAGGGTGTCATAAGAACGCATTTATTTCTGCCCGTGATATTGCCAGGCATCAAAAGATCCCCTATCAATATTTGCGCAAGATCCTGCAGGTTTTGATCAAAAACGGGATGATCGTTTCAAAAGAAGGCAGTCGTGGCGGGTTCCACCTTTGCCAAGATCCTCATAAGATAAAACTTGTGGATGTTATTGTGATGTTTCAGGGACCTATAGAATTTTCTGAGTGCATGTTTCGCAAGCAGCTTTGCCCTAATCGTTCCCGTTGCGTCCTGCGGCCCCATTTGCTTGCGATCGAAAAAGAAGTAACCAAGAAATTTGCGACGTTGAGTATCGGAAAACTCCTTAAAAAGTTGAAATTAACAGAAAGGAAACGCTAATGTTTTGTTATCAATGCCAGGAAACAGCCCGTAACCAAGCATGTGACAAGCGCGGGGTGTGCGGCAAAGATGACCGCACATCCAATTTTATGGATTTACTGATTTATATATTGCAGGGCCTGTCACTCTATGCTGAAAAGGTGACCGACACCCTGGAGCGCAAATATGGGGTTTTTATCTCGCAAGCTCTTTTTGCCACCATTACTAATGCGAATTTTGATGAGGAGCGGATAACCGTCCTTATACATGAGGCGATTGCTTTAAGGAAGGAGCTTAAAGATAGCGCAGGCCATGTCCCTGGGATAACACATGATTCTGCCCTTTGGCAGGGGAAAACAAGGGAGGATTTTTTAAATAAGGCCCAGGAAGTCAGCCCTCTGACTTACAGCGATGATGAAGATGTGCGATCCTTGAAATCATTGATCCTCTATGGCTTAAAAGGGATCGCGGCCTACACGGACCATGCGGCTGTACTGGGTTATTTTAACGATGAGATATTCAAGTTTATGGTGAAGGCTTTAGCCGCCATAACCAAGCCCCTACCCGCTGACCAATTAACTACGCTCGTTTTAGAAACCGGGGCCACCGCGGTTAAGGCGATGGCCCTATTGGATGAGGCCAATACCTCGAGTTACGGTCATCCCGAGATCACACGCGTTAACATCGGCGTACGCCATAATCCAGGGATCCTTATTTCTGGCCATGACCTTAAGGACATGGAGGAATTGCTCAAACAAACACAAGGGACCGGGGTTGATGTGTATACCCACAGCGAAATGCTGCCGGCCAATTATTATCCCGCTTTTCACAAGTATGACCATTTTGTCGGTAATTACGGCAGTTCGTGGTGGAATCAAAACAAGGAGTTTGCCTCCTTTAACGGGCCGATCTTAATGACCACAAATTGTATTACGCCTGTGAAGGATTCTTATAAAGGGCGTATTTTCACAACCGGCATGGCAGGCTATCCTGGCGTGCGCCACATTGCTGATCGTCAGGATGGACAACCTAAGGATTTTTCCGGGATCATTGAACTTGCCAAGACATGTGAACCGCCCCAGGAGCTGGAGCAGGGAAATATTGTCGGCGGGTTTGCTCATGAGCAGGTGATGAAGCTGGCGGATAAAATTGTTGATGCCGTTAAGGCGGGGAAAATAAAAAAGTTTATCGTTATGGCGGGTTGTGACGGCAGGCATCCGACCAGGAATTATTTCACTCAAGTGGCCCAGGCCTTGCCGGCTGATACCATTATTTTAACAGCGGGTTGTGCAAAATACCGTTACAATAAACTCAAGCTGGGAGATATTGACGGTATCCCCAGGGTGTTGGATGCTGGGCAATGCAACGATTCCTATTCGCTGGCATTTATTGCGTTAAAACTCAAGGAAGTTTTTGGGCTCGAGAACATCAATGACTTGCCGATCGCCTTTGATATTGCCTGGTACGAACAGAAAGCGGTCTGCGTGCTTTTAGCCCTGCTTTATTTAGGGTTTAAGGGCATTAGGCTGGGACCGACCCTGCCGGCCTTTGTATCACCCGGCGTCGCCCAGGTCTTGGTCGAGAGGTTTGATATCAAGCCTGTGGGCGATGTGCAGGCTGATGTCGCTGCCATGGTGGATGTCCCGGCCGTTAATTAGGCGTCGGGTGTGACAATGAAAGGATGGTGTCATGGGAGAAAACGACAGTTTGCTCGCGCAAAGATTGAATCTTAAAGAATTCATTGATTATCAGGACAACTCGGTTGTTAGTAAAACGTTGATCGATAAAGGGGTGGGCACGGTAACGTTCTTTGCCTTTGATGCCGGCCAGGGGTTAAGTGAGCATACCGCCCCTTTTGATGCCTTGGTCCAGATCGTGGATGGGCAGGCGGACATTACTATTAGCTCTCAGTCATATACCGTTAAGGAAGGCGAGTGTATTATCATGCCGGCCCACCAGCCACATGCCGTCAAAGCCCCTGAGCGATTTAAGATGTTGTTGAGCATGATAAAAGAATAAGTGTAGTTAAATAGAAATTTTTATGTCAAAGCAGGTCTCCATGAGGGAAACCTGCTTGGGAAGGGATTGTGATTAAAACTTTTTATCAACACAATTTTTATAATAAATATAAAGAGAGATTTGTTGTTTAGAATAAATATTTACACTATACTGACTATACTCACAAGGAAATGAAGAATCGATTGAGAATTAAATATGCTTTGATGGCGGATGAGCTGAACCGCCTTTTGACGGTTCTACCAGTTAAGTCTGAATGGGCCGTGCTTGATATTGGTTGTGGCCCCATAAGACCATATTCTTTTATTTTAACGGATAAGTTTAGAAAATGTTTTGGATTTGATTATAATTTGAAAATATTGAAAGGTCAAACATTTGATACATGTAGAAAACATGGTGTGCATATTTTTCAAGGAAATATTGAAAAGATGGCTTTCAGGAATGGATCATTTGATTTGGTGATTTGTAATGATATGCTGGCCTACACAAATAAGAAGAAATCCTTGAGCGAGATTTATCGTGTGTTAAGGCAAGGGGGATATTGTATTTCTTTATTTAATAACACGTCAGCTTATTCTTGGTATAAAATATTTCATCCTTTTAAGTTTTATCCAATTGAAGTGATTCATTCTTGTCTGGTCCTGATCAATACAGTTATTTTTATGAAATTTAATAAAAGATTTTTTCATACGACCTTTAATACTAATCACGAATTGAAAAGTCTTATAGATACCTTGCCCGTTAATAAGTCCGATCTTTGGATTGATAAAAATTTTACAGATTATCCGGTTTTGAATTTTATTTTTCAAAAGTAATTAATGTCTTTCATGGATTGAGAGACCGCTATATTTTTTTATAGTTTAGATAGACATAATATTAATGAATCGTTAAAATAAAAATGTTTTGAGTTGGCTTTTAATGGAATTTTCATTATGAATCAAACTAGAAAAAACATTCTCCTTTTTTTGGTCAGTTTTCTGATTCTCTTTTTGGAGCTGGCCCTGATCCGCTGGATCTCAACCGAGATCAGGATCTTTGCCTATCTTTCCAATTTGGTGCTCTTGGCCTGTTTCATCGGTGGGGGACTGGGATGCTACCTCTCTAATAAGAAGATCCATTTGTCCATATCCGCGATCGCGATCTCCGTCTTGATTTTATTTGTGATCTTACCGCTTAAGATCACCATCAATGATTGGTCGCTCCATCTATTTAAGGATATCCCGATCTTTTTGGCGTCCTTCCAGGATTCGATCATTCATTATCAACGAACTATTTCCCATTTACGTGTCATGCAGGCGGTGGGGATGACCACGACCATGATCATGTTTTTTGTGATATTGATCTCGTTTATTCCTTTAGGTCAGATTCTAGGAAGGGTCTTTGATGAAGATAAAAATACTATCCGGGCTTACTCCATTAATGTCGCCGCCAGCGTTTTAGGGATCTGGGGGTACAATGTCCTATGTTTTATGTATGCGCCGGTTGAGGTGTGGCTATTGACTTCGGTTTTACTTTTATTAACCATTATGATTGTCAGGGCAGATTACAAGATCATGAATATTGTCTCTTTGGTCTTGGCTGTTGGTGTCATCGCTGGCATGTTCTACATCGGGCAGTCTAAGGAAGGCGTCTTAACCATCTGGTCCCCCTATCAGAAATTAAGCTTGGAGCCGATCAGGCCCTATAACAAGAATATCAATCCCTTTACCAACAAACATGCCCCTGGATACGTTTTGAATGTAAATAATGTCGGGTTTATGCATTTGAACAATTATACGGCTGAGTTCAAGCGGACGCATCCTTTGTATTTTATTAAAGATACATTTTATCGAAACGTCCCGGTCGGCGGCGGGGTGAGTAGCCGCTATAATTTTCCTTTTTTGGTTAAGCGTGATGCCAAGACCGCTTTGATCCTGGGTGCCGGAGCCGGCAACGATGCGGCTGGGGCCTTAAGGTCTGGCATGGAGCAGGTTGATATCGTTGAGATCGACCCCGGTATCGTCAAGCTTGGCGTTGAATATCATCCTGAAGATCCCTACACCAATCCTAAGGTAGGGATCTATGTCGATGATGCCCGTTCCTTTATTAAGCGGATTGATAAAAAATATGATGTTATTTTCTTTGGCCTCTTGGATGCGCATGCCCTGGCTTCGACGATGAACAATATGCGCATGGACCATTATGTTTATACGATCGAGAGTTTTCAGGATGCCAAGAAATTATTAAAGGAAGATGGGCTGATGGTGGTAGGGTTTTGGTTCCAGCGCATTTGGATGGGGAGCCGGATTCAGGCGATGCTCAAGGAAGTTTATGGATGGGATCCGCTGGTTATTTCACAAAGCGGGAAGAAAGACGGGTTAGGCCCTGTCTTGATGTTGACGGGGCACAGTAAGGAAACCGTGTTTAAGATCATCAGTCAATCTAAGCCTGAGATCAAGCAGATCATTAAAACGAATATCATGAAGTACTCTGAAGATGTTAAGGTAACGACGGATGACTGGCCGTATTTATACTTACGCACGCCCAGTATTCCTAAGATGTATTTGTGTGTGATCGGCGCGTTGCTTTTTATTTTTATTATTTCCAAATTTATTTTTATGGCAAAGGGCCAGGGCATCAATCTGCATTTCTTTTTCTTGGGCGCGGCATTTCTGCTTTTGGAATTTCAAAATATCAATAAAACCTCGCTTTTATTCGGATTGACCTGGCTGGTCAATTCGATTAATATCAGCGCCATTCTCATCCTGATCCTCTTGGCCAATTTACTGGTGGCCCGCAAAAATATTACCAGCCCTAAAATACCCTATATCCTTTTGTTCATTTCATTGGGGCTTATATTTATCGTGCCTCTCGAGGCTTTCAATGTTTTGGGGTATTGGCCCAAGTCCATTTTGGCCAGTATATTTTTGAATCTGCCCATCTTTTTTGCCGGCATCATCTTCATCACTTCGTTCAAGCAGGCCCCGCATAAGAATGCGGCGTTCGGCTCCAACCTTTTAGGGGCTGTCGCCGGGGGCTTGATGGAGGCCGTCTCGTTCATTGTCGGGATCAGGATGCTGATCTTGCTGACGGCAGCCTTATATGGCCTGTCCCTGTTGGCTTTGAAATTTTCATTCCGCAATGCTACAATTAAATAGATGAATATTGTACAAGGAGAACCCCGCTTGTGAAAAAAGGGATCATTGCTGTTCTTGTCGTGGCGGCTTTAAGTCTTTTAGGGGTGGGGCTCTATCCGTTCTTTTCAAGAAAAGCCCCTGTCGTTAACTCCAAAGAATGGAAAGCTGAAATAACAGGGGCCCCTGCCGTCGAGGTTCAAGAAGATCAGGATGACAAATTCAAGATAAAACGGATAATCCAGGCCTATAAAGAGCGTAATGACCAGTTGCTTTTGGAAGGGCAACGTTTATTGCGGGAAAAGAAGATCGATGAGGCCATCCATGTCTTTCAGCAGGCCATGGACGGTGCCTCAGATCCGCGGCCGTATGCGTCCTTGATCAATATTTATCTGCACCTTGGCCGGGAGGAAGATGCCTACCGCATTCTTGAGAAGGCCGGATATTACAAGACAGATATGAATTGGCTGGTCAATGAATTTGATCTCAAACAGTTTCCCAAAACAACCCCTGAATCCTCAGAGGTTGTTGCCATCGCGCCTTTTAAGGATAATAAGGCGGCGGCGATCACCTTTACTTTTGACGATGGCCCCAAGAGTGTGTACACCCAGGGGTTGCCCCTCTTTGATACATATGGATTCAAGGCCTCAATTTTTGTGAATCCTGGCTTTATTCGAGGGGACGAAACCCATCCGGCCCATGGCCGCTGGGATGATTGGCGCGACGCCCATCGCCGTGGATTTGAAATAAGTAATCATGGCCTGGATCATTTGATCTTACCGGAGCTGGACGAAGAGGAATTGGAACGTCAGGTTAATTACGCCCATGATGTGATTGCCCAAGAGATCGGGGAGGCCCCGGCTTCGTTTGTTTTTCCGCAGGATCTGCACGATCAACGGACCGTCGAGAAGGCGTTGGAAAAACATCTGGTCGTGCGCCAGCATGGTTTCCTGCGCCAAGTCTACACCAGTGTGATGACGCCGTTTTATGGGGGGGAATATTTTTCCCTGGCATCGGCCAACAAACTGGTGGATTGGAGTATCGACAGGCGCGTCTGGCTCATTCCCGTGTGTCATGCCTTACCCGTTGAGGGTATTGAATCATATAAGCCGATTACCATGGAATTCCTGCGGGATCATCTGGCTTATATTCATGAACATGAAAAGGATATTTGGGTTGATAATTTTATCAATGTCTATAAATACCTATTGCTAAGGTCAAAAACCCAGGTTCGATTGATAGACCAACAAGACAGGTCTGTCGTTTTTGCCCTGGATAATTCCACCCTTGTGCCATCCATCCCGACGCTTACCGTTGTTGTCGATACCTCCCCGAGAAAGGCAAGGGAAGTAACGGCCCGGCACATGTCAAGCGGCCAGGAGCTTTCCTGTAAGATTGACGGCCAAAGGATCATTTTGGATGTGGCCCCAGACGGTGAGTCGGTTCAAGTCGAATGGAAATGATTCCTTAGGAAGCCCTTGTCTTTAGTTTAGAAAGAAAATATGAAAGCTTTCAATTTTGTAAAAATTCGCCAGCGGATTTCTTTGAACAGCCTTAAATTTTTTCTTTGGGCCTTGGGTGTTTTGCCGCGCTGGTTTGTCTCTGTTATTTTCGAGACCCTATTTTTTGTCGTTTATCCTTTCCTGGGCCGGCTTAAGCGGATTTGTCAGCAAAATATGCGCTCCGTCTACGGGCAGGATCTCACAGAAGAAAAATATCATCAGATGACCAAGGCCTGCCTTAAGTCCATTAGCCGGGGGATGATGGACCTGCTGTATTATGTAAGGCGGCCAGGACCATTGCTGGGCAAGACATATTTCAGCAATGAAGTCTACCTTAAAGCGGCATTGGAAAAGGGGAGGGGGGCCGTTGTTGTTTCCGCCCATTTGGGCAATATTCCTCTTTTGTTTGTGGCCTTGGTCAATTTGGGATATAAAGTCAATGTCATTATCCGGCCTATGCGGGATAAAAATTTTAGCCAATTCATGTTTGGTTTGTGCGCGCGCTGGGGGATCAATATGATTGAAACGGTGCCCATGCGTTCCTTTTTAAAGAGTTCCCTGCAGGCCTTACATAAAAAGGAATTATTGTTCATTTTATTGGATGAGGTTGTTGAGGATGAGTTTGCCTGCAAGGTTGATTTTTTCGGTCAGCAGGTCAACCGGGCTTTAGGCCCGGTGCTTTTTCATGAGCGCAGCCATGCCCCCATTGTGCCGCTTTTTATTGTTGAGGATGAGAACAATCGTTTCCGTATTTGTGTTCATAAAGAATTGGAAGACAATGCGATAGGGCGGGAACCCGGAGAAAAGGCTCAGGTTATCTCCGTTGTGACAAAGATCATTGAGAAGTATGTCACGCAGTATCCGACCCAGTGGGGAGGATGGCTGAATAAACGGTGGATCAAACCGTAGTTTTACTAAAGAGGGCTTGCTGATAAAATCCTCGACATAAATGAATATGATGATATACTTAATAATCATTTTACTTATCTAGTAACA
>Ga0272441_10001274_pt1 | contig 53912 bp, 31 predicted proteins | sample SSMProp6N_FD_193582 | JGI IMG/M metagenome (GOLD analysis project Ga0272441, IMG submission 193582) | Marine sediment archaeal communities from Little Sippewissett salt marsh, Falmouth, MA, United States - SSM-Prop-6N | ecosystem: Environmental > Aquatic > Marine > Wetlands > Sediment ...
AGGTCCTTTCCGTTCACCACCGCCGTATACTCCTTCCCGTAGTTCAGGGCCCCGGACGGTGTGAATACGATGGTATTCCCTTCCCAGGAGACTGAACCTTCAACTCCGATGATGGATAGTGTCGTGTTCTCCCTGTCCATCTCCTCCGAGAATTCGGCCATTATCTCCGCATCAACTTCGTTATCGATCCCTGTCGGCCGGTGCGACTGCACCGAGGGGGAAATGGTATCAACCGTGATCTCGAGACGTGCCGTCTCCATGTTTCCGGCCCTGTCCACCGCGGTCAGGGTGATAACATGGAACCCCTCCTCGAGATCGACAACACGGCTCGTATGGGCCCATGTGACATTCCATTGGAACTCTCCATCAACAGCGCAGATGACCGTTGAAACACCGGAGCCGTCGTCGGAGTGCACCCAAGACAGCAATGCCGATGCTTCCTTGATGAGAATGTCGTTATCGGGCTCAAGGATCTCGATCGTCGGCGGGACAAGGTCAACGATGAAATCGGCTTCCTCTTCCATCCTGTTCCCTGCGCTGTCTATTGCAAGTACGACTACGGTGTGGGTCCCATGACGGAGGTCCGTGAAGGTCCCGACGAAGTTCGGTCCGTACTCTTCCCACATGCCTCCGTCTATCATCGCCCACACCTGGTATATCCCAGATGGGTCCGAGCAGTTCCATCCGATCTCCACATCGTCCAGGTCGGTGATGTTGTCTCCTTCCGGCCAGAAGATATCAATATCCGGAGGGGTGGTATCGATGGTTATGTTCACCGTCCTGTTGACATGGTTTCCTACCAGATCGCTTGCCTTCAGACCGATGATATGGGCCCCGTCCTCGAGATAGGAGAAGGTTAGATATTCATCCCCGGTAACATCGAACCACATATTCTCATCCATCCTCAGCTCGATGGAGCGTATACCCGAATGGGCATCTGTCACGTTCCAGGTCACGGTTACATTGGTGCTGTTTATCAGCGTCCCTTCTTCGGGAGACATCGATATTATGACCGGAGGGGCCCCGTCGGGGAGGAATCTCAGTGTATAGGTAGGGTCACTGCTCCCGAGGCTGTTTACCGCCATCATGTAGTATGAATGCTCTATACCGTTTGTGGTGGTGTCGTTGTACCAGGTGGAGGACGGACCAAGCTGAACCAGCGGTTCGGGGTCCAGGGGCCCCACCGCGCGGTAGATGACGTATTCGTATCCGCTTCCGAGGTAATCGATCTCGGGCGGAGACCACGAGAGGTTCACCCACCCGTTCCCCACCTTTCCCCGGAAGCTTCCAGGCTCAGATATGATGGTGAAGGGCACCTCCTTCAAGGGATAATGGTCGATCCCTTTTCCTTCCCCGGGTATGCTGAAGGGTTCGTCGACGATCCCGTCCCCGTTTGGATCGGGCCCCTGCCAGTCGGACCAGTAATTCCCTTTTCCGGAACCGTTCCAGTGATTCTGGTCCCCTTTCTCGGTCGCCTGCATCCTCGACGGGTCATAAGTAGCGGTGGAGCCGTTGTTGAACAGGAACACGTTGCTCCGGATCGTGTTGTACCTGGTCCGATCGAACCTGCTCTCACCGCCCATTATCAGACCGGGGCCCGAGCAGTCGAAGAATATGTTGTTATGGATGGTGCAGTGATCGATCCGATCATTGAAAATGGCTCCGACGGAGCAGTTCAGGAAGAAGCTGAAACCCAGGTCGATATTATTCATGTCTCCGAGGTCCATCCCCATGCTCTCGAGGTCCCTGCACAGGACATTATCGAGCCTTGCATTGTCCGTCCGGACAAGGTCCAGCCCGATCCCTCCCCCTTTGATCTCCACATCGCGGACGGAAAGCCCGGGAGAATCAAATGCCCTGACCGCGGTCCCGTCATCTACAAATGTCGAATTGAGGATCGAGATATCGGGGCACCCGGTCAGGTAAAAACCTTCGAGGGAATCCGAGATCGATATGTTCGAGATAGCAATGTTCGAGCATTTCGAGAGCTGAACTGCCGAGCTTACGTCAGGGAACGAATGTCCCTCCAAAGACAGGCTCGAGCAGTTGAGGAGAATGACCTGGGCAGGGTCCGCTATCTCGCTTTCCAGGGCCCCGTTCAGATCTTTCTCGAGCAGAATGCTCCTTCCGTTCAGGGTGTTGTTCCCCGGAAGGATGATGTTCGACATGGGGTCCGCCGCCCTCAGCCCGGAAAATGTCATGATGTTGCCGTAAAGTGTGGCGTTGACCTTTCCGCTGATCTCGATCCCATCCCCCTTCATGGAAGCGATGGTATTATCCTTGATGATGAAGTTAGTGGGCCCCACTTTCATCGAGTCCTCTCTCACCGAGATCCCCATTAAATTGGAATCAAGTTCATTCGCCTCGATGGTAGAGTTGCCGGGCCCCGCGACCAGAATACCCTGATTGCAATTCTGAACATTGTTGAGATATATCCATTGATCATCTGAATTGAGGGCTCTTATCCCTTCCCATTCGCAGTCTGATATCTCATTACTCGAGATCACAACCCTGCCCGAAGCTGATATCAGGTTGCCCCTGACATTTGAGATGGTATTGCCGTCGATGAGGGCCCTCTCGGAACCTACCCGGATACCCTCGCTGAGCCCGTTCCTTATATCATTTCCCTCGATCGAGACATCGCTGCAGTCCGAGGCCCTGATCCCGTAGTACCGGAAATCGTGCAGATCGGATCCCTTGATGGTCAGGTTGTCCGTCTCCCTGCAATAGATCGATGTCACGGTATCGGAGCATGTGGAGCCGTCGATGGTGATCCCCGATGAAAGGACCACGGCCACAGCTGTCCCGACCCTGGATATGATCTCATCCTTCACGACCAGGTCCGTGACGTTCGCAAGTAAAAGCTGTCCGAATTCATCATCAAGGACAGCTCCATTGTAGTCGGTATCCCTCAGCATCAGGATGGGAAGACCGTTGGCGGTGTTATTCTCCGGTATGATACTGTCCTCCAGTCCGCCGTAGCCGTTCCATATCCCGATACCGCAGTCGACGAAGGTATTGCCGTACATGACCAGATCGTAAACAACATTGATCTCGAGACCGTTGACAGGGCCTTTGAAATAATTATCCCGAAGAAGAAGACGGGTCCCCCTTAGATGGAGTCCAGACCTGGAAAAATCCTCGAACCTGCAATCCGTAACCACCAGACCCTCCAATCCGTATGTTTCCAATGAATGATCGGAATTCCTGAAGAAATTGCATGATGATATCGAGAGATCCTGGACGAGGAATAGTCCCAATCCAACGTCCTGACCTTCGGAAATGTTACCCCCTGTGATCTCTACGTTGTTACAGTAGTCGATGTGGAAGGGACGGGTGTGGTTCGTGATGACCAGGTTCCGGAGTTTTACCGAATCCGATCTGTCCAGAATGAAAGGGTACCTGGTTGCATTCCTTATCGTCGCCGAATCAACCACGATATCCGAGCTTTTCCCGATGGCGATTCCCGTTTCGGGACCGTTGCTGATGTCGCATTTTCTCAGAGTGATGTTGGAACATCGACTGATCGAGATCGATGGTCTGTTGGGTCCAATAAAAGAGATGTTCTCAAGTGTGATGTTCGAAGCTTCATCCAGGTTGACACCCCCGCTTGTTGTCTCGAACGAGCAGTTCGAGATCCTGAAATGAAGTGTTGTCCCATCAATGCTTATGGTCCCGGTATTCTCGACGAACGAGTATCCGTCGAGGACATAGGGGTCCTCCTTCGTTCCCGAGCCTGGCCACGATTCCGCAATAGCCCGATTTGCAAGTTCCGGATTGCTTATCAGTCTGAAACCCAGATGAAGCGGATACCAGAGATCGCTCCCTCCGTTCTTCGGTTCCAATGCCGCCTCTTCTTCTCCTCCGGAAACAAAGGAGGAAGCTCCAATGTTAAGCAACATCAATGCAAGCAGCAATATCGTGATGTCTCTCCCCTGCATGTTATCACTCCAGGTTCGGGCCCCCATGCCCGTTCTCCTCCCGTATTGATTGGACCAAATGATATAAAATCCTGATGGTCCGATGTGAAAAGGAGGGTGTGGAATGCATCCTTTCAGCCATACGAAAACTGTCATGGCGAATGAGAGTATCCGCATTCGGATCATCCGCTGTTCAAATTATGATCGGCAATGATACTGCTTTCAAAATATCATGTTACTGAGAAAAGGGGCCCCGGAGGGCCCCGTCAAAGCATGGTGGAAGCTCACTTCCTTCTTCCGGAGAACACCGTGATAACGCCGGCAGCGGCGATGAAACCCAGTATGATGAGGGCAGCACCGACGGGGCTGTCGTCACCCCCTCCTCCATCACCGTTTATCTCATCGGTAACATCCTTTGAGTCCTGGTTCCACATTGTTTCGCCCTCGTCGCTGAAAGCGCGGACATAGAAAACGGCGGATTTCCCCTCGGCGAGGTCGTCCTCGTCCACAAGCGTCATGTTCTCATCGTATGGCCCGTCGACGTACGCATAGAACTCCCACTCGGACCAGTCATCCTCGCCTCCGTCCCCGGTCCCCTTGAAGTACTGCTCGATGGTGTAACCGAAGAAGGTCATCCTCTCTGTTGTATCCGGGCCCGCCTCCCAGTCGTTGTCGTCAAGGTCCTCGGGATTGCCGTTCTCGTCGTATGTCAGCATGATATTGGAGCAGTGGTGGACATCGCCGGATGTTGTTCCCGAGACCTTCACCTCCACGGTCATGTGGTCTTCCGTTACATCAAGGTCGAATGAGACCTTCTTGATATCCACGGAGATGCTGTCGTCCGTGGGGGTCTCCGTCTTCGGGTCGGTGGTCACGTCATCATCGTCATCCGGCCAATCGTCATCATCCGGCCATTCATCGTCGTCGATGTCATCATCCGAAATGTCATCATCCGATGTATCGTCGTCATCGGCAAGGTCATCGAAGTCAAGACCATCCACAGCAGTGGAGGTGTCCGTCAGGTCCGTTGCGCTTGAAACTGCCGCGATATCGTAAACGGTATCTGAGGAGAAATATTGCTGTGACAGCTCTATCACAAGCGTGTCGCTGTTCTGGACGGAGTATTTGGAAGTGTCGAGGATCGCCATACCGCTCTCCTTGTAGGTGATGACAACGACATTCGAGGGGAAGCTGCATGTCACGTCTATGTCAGCTTCACCGTCCCCTGTGGAATCTATCAGGAACACATACGCATAGGACATGGTCTGCGGTCCGTCGGTCACGATGTCCCCGACAACCCGGAGGTACGCCATTGCCGGAAAGGAATCGTAGGTGACCCTTATCTGCATGATGTCGACGTTGTCCACTTCGTCACCCACGGTCCCCCCGGTGAGGACATCGGTTCCCGTCAGGTCGGTCTTCATAACCTCGTTCGCCCCGCTCACTGTCCCGAGGAACGCCGTGAAGAGAAGCGCTCCCGTCATGATGAGTATCAGATGCTTATTCATACATATCTCTCCTGTTTTCAACCATTAGTACGGCATGGGATATAAAAGCATTTTCGGGACGATATTTTTACCATCATCTCCCGAATTATATGTAGAAATACAAAGATCTGGATTTATACGATCTGATACGGGGCCCCCTATAAACTCCCACCTCTGTTCCCGGAGATATCATCATCGAGATCTCCATCCTCCGCCGTCTCAGAGACTGCTTCAGACCTCTTTTTTTCCACGAGCTTCACGAGGGCCATCATCATCAGAACGGCCACCATAACGATGATCACCGCCAGGAAGAACCACCAATATGGTCCGTCATCCTCCACATCGATATCATCGTCGGGAGTTTCGTCATCATCGGAGGGTCCCGTCTCAACACTCACCAGGATATCAACGCCGGTGCTGACGTTGTAGTCACCGTCATCCGCGAAGAGTGTGATCCTGTGCAGCCCCTTCTCGAGGTAGACCCTTGCTGTTCCGCCCCGGGCTATGGGGCCGGATATGTTGGAGAACCATGTGAGAATCAGGGTGCCTGAGGGCCCGAGCCCGTCATCCCTGGTCCCGGTCGCATCCAGCTCGATGGGATCGTTCCATTCGAAGCCTGTACCGTTGAGAGGCATCCTGATGACGGGAACCGGGGGGGTGTTCACCTTTCTCTCCACGATGGACATCATGATGCTCTCGGAAAAACCTTCCCTTCCGACATTGTCCCTGCACCTTGCCTGGACCTCGTGGGTCCCGCCGGTCATACCAACGGTGAAAACACCCGTTATCCGACCATCTTCAAGCTCTTCTTCCATGGGGCTCCAGTCGGTCCAGTTTCCCTCCGGTGTATTCCATCTGATCTCCACCGAGCCATCCTTCACGCCGGACCCTCCCCGATCCATTGCTCGTGCCGTGATGATGACGTCCCCCTCCGGGATGACAGCACCGGTGGGAGGATCCATTATATCGATCTCCGGCGGCGTCAGATCGAAGCCAAAGGCCCTGGGCTCCGTCTCCACCCGATTTCCCATCAGGTCGGAAGCCCTGAACTGGATGTATCCGGTCCAGTCCTTTTTCCTTTCCAATCGGAGGGAGATGTTCAGGCTCCGGCCATCCGGGTCCACCTCCATCCCGAATCCGTCACCGGTCCATGGCGGAAGCTCCGATCCCCCCTCCTCGGGGTCCCAGTACCTGTACTCCACGCTCTTCACATCGATGCCGGAAACGGCTCCCCCCGCAAAAGGGGGATCTGTCACCTTTACATCGATGTCCAGGATGCATGACCCCGTCCACTCCGGGATATTCCCAAGATCGAATTCGGGGGGCCCCCTGTCGATCCATTCCACGGACCCCGCCGGGTCCGATACCCTCCCTGTCCAGTCAACAGCCCTCACCTCTGCCTGGACCTTCGATCCAAGTTCGGAACTACTCTCGAAGGCACTCACCGGATACCTTGTATCCACGTTCCCCAGGGTGAGGTCCCTGCCCTGTGTATCCTCAAGTTTCACCAGGATCCTGGATTCTCCACTTTTCAGCCTGTAATAGACCTGGAGCGGGACCGCGTCATCCTTCTGAACCTGATGGAGTTTCGATACTGGTGAATCCCTGAGTTTGGTCCATGGAAGGACAGTGATGTTATCTAGGACGATCTTGATCTCCCCCCTGCCCTGGCATCTGAACCTGAGCTCCCCATCCTCATCCTGGACGATCCAACCATGCCATCTGACGGAATAGCCGTAAGGGGGAATGATGTTCGGCTCGGGCCCCCAGGGCCCCCAGTTCAGGTCCATTTCCTCTTCAATGTAGGTGTATCCCTCTTCCCTGAAGTCCGGATCAAGGAAGCAGGTCGCCATCAAACCCCCCCTCTCCATCACCGGGCCCTTGTGACGCCCGTGGGAATTGAGGAGATAATGGCTCACACCTGAACCTCCACCATCACCTCCGGATCCGAGATCCGCATCCCATTGTATACTTGTCGTGTGCTCAATCTCACCATCCACGAGGATGGGTGACATGATCAGGTTAAGGCCTGACGGTGCTTCAGGGGGCCCTGTGTCGATAGGTATCGATATCACCACGGGGGAGCCGGTGCCGGGATGACCCCCATCAACGGGGTCCATCCCTGGAATGGAAAGGCTGACCTCCAGCTCGTCTGGGTCAATCCCTCCGGCCTTGAAGGAAAAGGGGCGGTCATCACCGTTCAACTTGATGTCCCTCTGGACGCTGCCACTTGAAAGAACCATCTCCACACTGCCCGGGACAGGAGACCTCCCGGGGACGGTGCGGTATCTGATCCCGATCCCGGTGATATCTACATCGGCACCCGGAAGAGCGTGTGCGCCCGTCTCCTCTATGGCTCTCCCGTTGATACGTATCAAGGGGGCCCCGTGGAGCTCGATATCCTTGATGAGGGAGAACCTGTCGTTGAATTCCGAGATGGTCCTGCCCCCTCCGGTATCGACAAGATGAATGGAGATGGGAAAGGGCCCGTCAAGGGGAACGGGCCATAGGAATTCGATATCGACGGAAGCTGAACCCGCAGGATCAAAGGAACCCGATCCCAACCTAACCCATTCCGGGGAACCCTTCATCAGCGAAGCACCCTGGACCCCCATGGATATGGTGATATCTTCCCCCGCCGGGTCCATGTGGATCTCCACCCTTTCGATGTCTATATCTTCCGAATTGTCGGAGAAGGAGAGGGTCCACGTGGTCGCTCCACCCATGCACAGGAGCTTGTTGTCCTCGGTCCCGGGCCCCGCAATCTTCAACTTTTCAAGCCTGAACCCGGACCCGTAGAGGAGGTATGCCTCTCCGCACCGGGGCCTTGAGTTCTCCTTTCCGTCCGCAAAGGGGGCCGTGAACATGAGATCATCGAACCCGTCGGAATCGATATCCGCAAGGTCCATTATCCAGCCGAAGGAGTCCCCGATGTCGTTCCCGAGTATCGTCCCTCTCTGCGAGGGGAAATCCAGCTTCTTAATGCTGTTCCTGAAAGGCATCAATGCGGGCAGATCGTAGAATATTACCCAACCCGCCTTCTCGGCCACCCTCCCGTATTCATCGATATGATACCCCATGTGGTTCGCGATGATCAGCTCGAGGACCCCGTCCCCGTTCGTGTCGCCAACCCTGAAGAGCCTGCCTATCTTGTCCCCGTCGTAGTCGGTCACATCCTCGTTTGCACCCATGTGCCCCTCGATCTTGTGCTCCGCGGCAAGGTCTATCCTGTTCGATGCCGGGAAGGAGGCGTTGTCCTTCCCCTTGATCACGAAGATCTCCCCGCAGTCCGTTCTGGCATTGGCCGTTCCGTCGGCCTCTGCCGCCCCGACGATGATATCATCCTTTCCATCGCCGTCGATATCCACGACCTGAATGCAGGAGCCGAGGTCATCGAGCGGGTCCGTTCCGTTGATTCTGACTATCTTGGTGGTCCTGTTAGCCTGGTCGAACTCTATCTGGAGGTTTCCTGTTCTTTTCGTATCGTAGAGGTTCGGATAGCCTTCCCAGGCCGTGATCTTGTCGATGATGCCGTTCCCGTCGATGTCGCCGTATGCAATGTCCGGGGCCGGGTTCTCATTCAGTCTCAGTAGTTCATACGGAGTATCCGGTCCGAGGATGATCTCCTCCGGGAGCCTCTCCCCTTCGGTCCTGATCGTATACATACGTTTCAAGGGGGGCTTTCCGATATACACGTGATGTCTTGCCCAGACCTGAACATCTTTCGTACCGTCACCGGCGTCGACGATATTCCCGTGGAAACCAAGCTCTCCTCCAGGGGGTGCCATTCCTTCCCCGATGATCCGGGTCGTCGCAATATCCTCTATGTATACCGTCCCGCTTATGGAAGTGTTCCCCGATGATGCAAATAAAGCATATCCTCTGGAGATGGGCAAGGTACCCTCCGATGCGGCGGTAATGGTTGCCATCCCTATCAGGATAAGTGCAGCTAACGCCACATATGCGGCCTTTCCTTCCTCCCCGTACATTTGAACCCGGAAAAAGTCATGTGATGGGTTAATATGGGTTATGGTTCATGTGTTGTAACAACAATTGTCAAGGTTACACTTCCGGTAGGAGAACAGGAGATGTTTGAATGGTAAGGTATTTCGCATACGGCTCGAACCTTTCCCTGGAGCAGATGAGCAGGAGATGCCCGGGGTCGACCATGGTCGATGCCGGGTATATCGAGGACCACGAGCTGTCCTTCACCACCTTTGCGGAGAGGTGGAAGGGCGGTGTTGCCGACATCATCGAGAAGAAGGACTCCAGGGTCTGGGGCCTTGTCTACGAGTTACCGGTTGCGGACCTCTCCAGCCTGGACTATTACGAGGGTTTTCCAGACCTCTACCGGAGGAAGAAGGTCAGTGTGTTCGGAAGGAAGGGGGAGTACAAAGAGGTCTGGACCTACTTTGTAGTGGACAAGAAGGGATACCTCCCCCCCTCCCGCGTATACTTCGAGATCATCTACGATGCAGCCAGGGTGTTCGGTTTCCCCGGTGGATATGTTTCCTTCCTGGAAAGCTTCGAGATGTGATCCTATTCCGTGGAGATGAATACCACCGGTGATTCCTCTGACCTGATGTCGGAGTTGTACATGTCCCATACCGCAACGTCCTGAACGGTTCCCTCGATCACCTTATCGGCCCTGAGCCTGTAATCGAACTCGATAGTTGTACCCTTGTCCAGGCTTTCGATGTAGACCACGCACTGCCTTCCGGAGATCTCGAAGTGGTCGATGGTCCCCTCTTCGTCCACGGCTGCAAGGTCCGAAGCCTCGAAGGAAAATCCCACGGGTGCTCTCAGATCTATGAGGACCATCCTGACCTGCGGGGAATCACCGTTGTATGTGAGCCTCACCGTTGCCGTTATGTGATCGTTCACCTTGATCGAGGTCGTGTCGTAGGTGACGCTGAAATCAAGCTCTTCCGGCTCCTCCTCACCGACAACGTCCCAGGGAAGGTACTGCTCCAGGAAGAGCTGGTACATCACGCTCCCCGATCCCTCGGAAGCTATGGATACGTTCATGGAGGAAGCGAGGTGGTCCCTGAGGTCCATGAGGAAGGTCATGTCCCTGTTCTCCTCGTTCATCAAGATGGTGTCCACCTCTTCACCGTTCAGTGAAACCGTTATCTCGAGCTCGTCCAGGCTGAACTTCCCGAAGGATTTCAAAGCCTGGAAGGCGACAACCGTGTCCTGGGTCGAGAAAAAGCCTCCCAGGCTCGAGCGGTGGTTGAGAAGATAGCCGACCGCCTTCTGGGTGAGGCTGGTATGGCTTCCCCGGGCCCCGAGGGCCATGATGGCATATCCGGTACACTCGATCTCCTTGCCCGATGAGTCTCCCCTCCAGGACCTCTCCTCGCTGTTGGATATCATGTTGTTGGCCGTTGACCAGTAGACATCGCCGTTATCATCCGTTCTTGCGAGTTCCGCGATCCTGGATGCGAGCTCTCCTCTTGTCCCGGGGTCCCCGCCCCCCATCTCGAGTGCTATTAGCGCGAGCGAAAGCGTGTACGGGTCGTCCCAGTTATCCCCCGTGTTGATGTTTCCGGCGATGTAGTTCATCGCCCCGGATATCACCGGGCTGTCCTTGTCGTATCCGGAGTAGAGCAGAGCCCTGGTGATGTAGGAGGTCGTGGAGACCTTCTTCGACTGGAGGATGGGGTTCGTCGTCTCGTAGAGGCCCCAGTCGGGGAACCTGAAGCTTCCGTCCGTATCCTGCTGGGCCGATAACCACAGCTGCATGTCGGATATGATCTTCGGGTCCAGGGTGAAACCGGCGTCCACCGCATCCTGGAACGTGAGAAGCCCCCAGGATGTGAGCCATGGATGGACATCCTGGTCCCCGGGGAACCATACTATTCCCCTTCCCGGGTCGCTCTTGCCTTCAAGTAGGTACATCAGCTCGTGCTGTATCCCCTGAACGCATATCTGCTCGTAGCGCAACATATCCTCGGGTAGGGTCTCCTGGTCCTGTGCCTGGTCGTATGCCAGGATGTCGACCGACAGTGTTGACATGGACTGCTCCCCGCACCCGGATACGAACTGTATGTACCCCTCGGCTCCATCCATGATCACTCCCCCGATGCCTCCCTGGAGCTTCAGCCACATGTCCTCTGAGTTCTCGACCCTCCTCGGGTCAAGGGAGAGGTCGTGGTATACTGTCATGTTGTCCGTTAGCTTCCCGTTCTCGATGTTCTGTAACGATTTCCCGTCGGGAACCACCCTCATCGGTCTGATCACGGTGTCCGTTCTATCGCCGTTTGTACCCGAGATGGTTATCTTGTGTTCTCCCACCGAGAGCACCTTTATGACGTATTCGACCGATGAGACCTCCCCTGCCTCCATGCGCTTCGTCATCGTGGCGGGGCCCTCGATGAGCTCGAACCAGGTGTAATCGGGGTCCGAGAGGGTTACCGTCACATCCTTCGCCTCATCGTCGTAGTTGTAGATCATTACCTTGAGAGGGAACAGGTCGTTCCTGACCACCGATACCGGTATGTCGGGCTCAATGAAGAAATCCTTGAACACCGTGACGGAGGCGTCGCCGGTCCCGATGAGGCCGTCCTTTGTCGAAGCCGTCGCATCCACCTTCCATGTGGTGATGGAGTCGGGAGTTCTCAGGGAGACGGAGGCCTCCCCGTTGTTATCGGTGATTATGATGGGGTTCCAGCACCATGTTTCAGGGAAGTACTGTCTGGGCCTGTCCCTGCTCCCGACGCCTTCGTTCTCCCCTCCCTGTGAGTAGTAATCGCCTGCGGCATTCTCGGCATCGCCCTTGGAGTCGCGCGGGGGCCCTGCGCCCTCGAAGGCTCCATCCGCCATATCGTCCAACATCATATCATCATCGTCCCACCATTCGTTCCACCAGACATCCCTGTTGCCGTCGTTGTCACTGTCGAAATCCGAGGTATCGAAATCCTCCTCTATCCCGTCGAGGTTGCGGTCGATCCTGCCGTCCTCATCGACATCTCCCGCCCAGTGGTCGGCATAGTATTCGAAGCCCCATGGATTGGGATGGTCGACGTAATCGTCAGATGGATAGACCTTCGGATCGAGGGGGTCCGTCCCCCTTTCCTCCTCAAGATCATCGGTGTACCCGTCGTTGTCGTCATCCTCGTCATAGTAGTCGGTAATGCCGTCCCCGTCGAAGTCGGGTGGCTCGTTGTCAGCGATCATGGCTATGGAGAACACCATGAACATCAGGCCGGCGAGTCCAAGGACGACGAAGCTCGCTTTCATCCCCATGGAACTCTCCTTCCTGCTGAAGAACAGCATGAGGACGAGACCGCCCACGAGGAGGATCGCGGTTATGACCAGGAAGCCGTACTGGTCCGAGAACCTCTCGGAGGCGGATTTGGTCTTCCCCTCGATATTGGTGACGAACCTTTCGCTTACAAACTGGTCCTCCTCGAAAACGATATCGGGCATGTCCTGGACCGGGCCTCCTGTCCCGTAATCGCTGAATACGTATCCCAGGACCATCACGGAAGGTTCGGAGAATTCCTCCTCCAGCCCGAAGACGACCCTGTCCATCCCCGTGAGCCTCTGGGACATCTCGAAGACGGATTCGTCCACGATGGAGACCCCCAGAGCGGAAACGGCGGATACCCCGTTCTTCTTCACCCGGAAGCTGAGGTCAAGGTCGGTGTAGGGCTCGTAGGTCTCCTTTTTCGGGTCTGCGGTTATGTCCACTGTCAGCTCATCGGAGCTTTCCACCCCGATTATGGTGATGTCCCTCACGATGTCGAGGTTGCTCTGTGTCTTGTAGACCCTCACATAGGAGAGCGGGTACATCTCCGTGGTGACCGGGAACGAGATGGTTCCTCTGTCGTTCGAGAGCTGGATCCGGCCCGTCTTCACCGCAAAACCATTGGCAACGACATCGTAGTAGACCCAGTTCGTCATGGTCTCCCCGTTGTAGTTCACGTCGAAGGTGGCCTGCTCCCCCATGGAATAGGTCTCCTTACCGGAAGTTATCTTCAACCCTTCAGTGTCGGAAAGGAGAAGCACCTGCTCGATGGAATCGGAGTCCTTTGTCACATTTATCACGATCTCGTTCGGGCCCCAGAACCGGAAATCGAAAGCAACGATACCCCTGTCATCTGTTGTCAGTTCGTGGACGGTGTTGTTGTAGGTGATCTTCACCGTGGCACCGTCGACCGGCTGTCCGTTTCCATATTTGGATATGAAATAGTACTTCGAGGTGGAGCCCGGGATGTTGGAATCCGTTACGACGGAAAGCATGATGGGCTCTTTCGATACCGATATCATCCGCGAATCCATCTCGGAGTGCCCGGCGGTGTCCGTCACGGTGACATCGAGTTCGACCAGACCGTTGTTCTGGTTAAGAGGGATCCCAACTGCGTAGTCGGGCCCCTGCAGTTCGAAGTCAAACCTTCCATCCTCAAGGGTTCCCTCGATGTGGTCAACCACCTCCCATTCCCCGTAATAGGTCAGGACCTCGATGGAAACATCCCCCTCCACGACCTTGCCGAAGAAGTACTTCACATCCACGGTCCCCTTGATGTCCTCCCCTATCAGGTACCAGTCCTTCACCTCCTCGAGTTCGATCTTGAACTTGGGAAGTACGTACCTCTCCACCGTGACGTCCTTGTTGAACTCCTTGTCGTTTGATATGGCCTTGATGGAATATGTACCCATGTTGAGCTGGTCGGAGAGCGGCATGGAGGTATCTGCGACACCGTACTCGTTCGGTGTGAGGTCCTTCCTGAATATCAGGTTGCTGTCTGCATCCCTTATCTCGAGCCTCAACGGGTCCTGCGACGGGACAGCGTTCTTTCCCCCGAGGGAGAGGGTTCTGATGTTCATCGTCTGTCCCGGCTGGTAAAGGGGCTTGTCCGTTGATATAAGGACGGATGTGGCCCTCACGATATCAACATCGGATTCAACGGAATCGAACTCTGTTGCGATCTCAAGGGTGACCTGGGACGTTTCGAGCTTTGGCACTTCGATTGTGGATGCCAGCATACCAGATTCATCCGTCCGTCCGTGGAATATCGATGTCCTGTCCATCTCGGGCCCCTTGAGATAGATGTAGATGTATTCGTTCTCCACGGGGGCCCCGTCAGCGTCCGAAGTGATCACCATGATGTTGGTGGGCGTCTCCTCGTAGATCGTCTCGGGGAAGTGCGCCGTGATGTACACTTCTCCCTCGAGCTCCGCTCCTGCGGAGGAGGCCAGTAGCATTCCTCCCGATATCATGACAAAAGCAAGCATCAACACAAGGGCCCAGGGGCCCTTCGAAATATCTCCCTTCATGTGGATCCTCCTTCCACTTTCATGAGGTATCATGGGCAGGGGTTAATAAGTAGTGATTGGAACATTTTTTGGACCTCTTTTACAGAGTTTTCCGGGGTTCTGATCATACGGTTCGATCGGCAGGCAGACCTGTGGTTCTTCACTTTTCACTCGAGATAATATTTTTTTTGAGATCTCAATGGAAAGGTGCCATGACGGGGGAACTGTCAAATTTAAATATCTGGGAAAATCGAAATCCGAATAGTATATATCATCCCGATGGAAATGGAAATTCGTGGATTGTCAGCATCGGAAATAGGGGTGCCCCACCGGTTATCGCCAGGGTAAGGGTATCCCCCTCCTCAGGGTTCATGTTCCCCGGGAGATAGGCCTCTCGATCCACAACAGGGGAGATCGAAACGTCTGAAACCGTTTCCATCTCAAGGGGAGCCTGACCCCAAGGGCTCCCCGATCTTTTTCCTGTATTCCCTGAAACCCTTTCTCTCTACTTTATGATCTCACACAAATGTAATTCACCACAACTTTTTCATGGGCAACGGTCCATTATTTGGTGCTTCGGTATATCTCCAACAGATCAATTTTTCCGGGACCCACCATCCTTTCTTCGCATTATCATGATGACGACGATCACGGTTACAAGAATGACGATCATTGTAAAGATCCCACCTCCGCATACGATCAGTACCCCTCTGGTCAGGGACGATCCAACATCAATTCCCTGGTCGGATATATCCTCCACATTCACTTCAATGCTGTATTCACCGTTCCCCTCGATTATCAGGTAATACTCAACGGTCTTCCCTTCGTTGTTTACCCAGGAACAAGAATCGGTCTCACCGGGCTCATATACGCTCCCAAAGAAAAGGTCCAGTAAGCCGCTACCCTGGAAATCCCCATCCATGGAAATAGATGAGAGCCATGAATCATCGTCCCCGGATATCATGGTCAAGGTAACCTCCAGACGGTGATCATCCGGGACCTTCACCATGAAATAATCCACATCGGAGCCCAGGGTATAGTCGGTGGTTACATCATCGTAATAGATACCATCGGTGATCTGCAATGCCGTTTCCTTCGACGAATGTTCATCCTCTATCTGAGGCAATGGGTCGATCTCCACCTTTAATGAATAATTCCCGCTTCCGGATATCTTGAAAAAGTATGAAACGGGAGAAGTTCCGGCGTTCAAAAGGTCGTCTGTGTCCATTTCGCTGTACTCGGAAACCGTCATTGAAACACCGGTCAACCAGAGTTCCACACCATTCTCGTCAAAGGTTGAGAGATGGACCGATCCCCTGTCTCCAGATGGTTTGCCCAGGGAAAGGGTCAATTTTGATCTGGAGGGCAGCTCTACCTCGAAGAAGTCATCGTCGGATCCCCCTACCTCACCATTGTAGGCGCCCTCTCCGATCCTCTCTGCCAGGGTTATACTGTTGTTGGGTTCCTCCTCTCCTGATACGATCGATGATGATATCATTAGGAGTATTGCCATTGTCAGAATCGTGGCGAATGGATATCTCATTCCATCACATCCAACTTAACTCAAGGATGGGGCGGTGGGGGTTGATTCCCCTGTAGATGCATATTCTGCTGTCTCTGCAGTGCTTGCTGCAGGTAGGGATTTACCGGTTTCGGAGGTTCGGTCTGTTGGTCCTGCTGAACATCCTTCACATCCTCAGATGTGTCTGTTTCGGGTTCCTTCTTCTTCCTCAGACCGATCAGGAAAAGGACCAAACCCAGGATGATGAGGAGGCCTGCCAGTATTCCGCAGCACAGGTGCGGACCGTTTACAAGAATGGAACTGGGTTGTGCCGCAGCTTCGGGACCCAGTTCACGGATCTCGACCTCAACGGTTACCTTGTCACCCTCATCACCGAGATCCTCGGAGGAGAGAAAGGAGGCCTCACAATCCTTCATCCTGTAGGTATATATGCTTACTCCCAATAGGGATTCAGAATCCTTCTCATCGATCTTGCCCGAGATGGTTATGCTGTCTCCCTGTTTGGCGGATTTCGCCCAATCGTCAAATTCCTTCGCATCCTTTGCGCCCATCCAGTACCCGGCTGGCATTGCAAAACTCAGGATAAGGATAACGACCAAGGCGACTAACGCTATCGATCCAATTACTATTCCAAAGTTTTTCATTTTTCCCATTCACATCACCCCTGACACCCATTATATCAATACTTATTTATCATAAATAGTTTCTTATTCTATGAAAAATCAATATTAATTCCGGATAATTGATGCCCCCGCATTGGCCGTGAGCAGCAGTGACATCATCTCGGCTTGACCCCCGACCTATTCGGGATATCTCGTCATCGATAAGGGTGTGAAGATCATCACAAGGTGGATCCAAAATACGATCCTGAAACCCGCGGATCCGATAAAGAAGCCATCGTACAATCTCAACACCTGGCGGGCAACCATCTTTCCCCGGGTAAAGTAGAAAATACAGGTCAATTATAAGTGAATAGATATCCATGTTATACCTCGGAGGAAGATAAACATGAATATGTCCCCGCCTTTTTTTGCAACCCTCTTCATTTTCCTTTCTGTTCCCGGGATAGGGACCTTTATCTCACCTGGATCATTGGGTTCCTTCGTTCCCGGTCATGAGGTGATCCCGGACTCGGAGTTGGGAAATGATGATGAACCGTATGATGAACCCCCGGGGAGGTATATCGCCCGGAGGTTGATGCTCGTTTTCATAGTGGGGTCTGCCGTCCTGTTCCTGGTTTTCCTGATAATAATCGGGACGGTCATAGCCTGGTTGCTGAGGTATAACAAGGACAGACCGGGGATAAAAGCCGGGGGGGATGCGGATTACTGGAAGGAGCTGCAGGTCCAGAGGGAACTAATGGGCAGGAAATATTGAATCGAAGAATTTTTCCCGTTTGAGAGCCTCAATATAGGCCGGGTCATCCCGAATAACGATGAGGGTGTAGTCGGGGATTCCGGTTTGATTCGGAATACATGACGGACTGGGCAAGGTACATACCATTCGGTATTGGTCGGCGGGATGAACCTTCCGGATGGATAATGTCTTGACCTGGCCTCGATCTCGAATTACCGGGATTCCCGGTAAATTATTTTTTAATTGTATTCCCGGTATATTTACCAGAGTCCTGCAGCCCCTCCCGGTGATCCATTTTCCCTTTCGGACGAGGGTCGCTTGATGATCGGGAGGTCATTCCACAATATCCCTATTTGGAAAGCAATTTATAAATTACACCTGAACAGATGATATCCCCATCAGGGAGATCCTCACCATGGGAGCATTGACCCGGGCCCTCGGCATACAGGAGTGTCAGGACTGCGGAAAGAAAGGCGTACTGACCAGGATGTACCGATGCGAAAGCACGGACCACGAGGACGGTGAGGAAACCATATGCAACGACAGGATATGTGAGGACTGCCTCTATCAGACCATTCTTGTTGATGAAGACGGAAACACCAGCATCACCACTTTCTGCTCCCGCCATTTCAAGAACGGGCTCGGGTCCCTTGAGATCGAGATCCTGGACGATCTCAGGGAGAATGACGAACACATCTACGAGGACGGTTCGAAGCTGAAGCTCCGGGGAAAGGGCATCAGGACCTTGATCAATAACGCCATCAGGAAGAAAGAGAGGAATATGACCGAAAAGAAAGAGAAGGATACCGATGATAAGATCAAGCTTGCTTCGGAGCACGAGGAGTCCGGAAGGTTCGATGAAGCGGTCAGGTTGTATGAATCCCTCGAGATGTGGAAGGATGCTGGAAGGGCCAGGAGAAGGGCGCAGATCGAGAACACTGTTGATAAACTGATCAGCATTGAGGAGAAGGACATATTCGATAGGATAAGGAACAGCGGTGATCCGATCTCCTACAAATGCACCATGTGCGCGGGTATGATGGAGATCGATGGGACAAATAAGATCCTGCAGTGTCCTTACTGCGACGGGGAGTTGGATATCGAAAAGCTCACGATCCTGTTCGAGGGTTCCCGGGAACAGTAAAGGTTTCTTTTGCGATCCCACTTTACAAAGGGCCCCGATGTTTCCATCCCGATCACCATCAATTGTCACAATTTATATGATCAGGGGGTCAATGAAGTTTGCATATCAGAGCAATGAGAGAAAGGAGGAGGTGTCTGGCATTCCGGAGTGCGCTGATTGTGACAGGAAAGGCATCTTTCTGACGCTGTATCGATGCCAGGGCATTGATGTCGATCACAACAGGGAAGTTAAATGCGCAGACAGCGTCTGTTCCGGTTGTCTTTACCAGGTCGTGGTGAAGACCGAAGATGAGCAGGCGCCAAACGTGAAGAACCTCTGCGGCTTCCATTTCAAAAGAGAATTGATGAGCTTCAGCCTCAAGATGTTGAAGGAGGTCAAATACCACAATTCCTGCGTCCACGAAGATGGTTCGAAGGTAACCTTCAGAGGGGCGGATGTAGAGGAACTGCTCCAATGGGCGATCAACAGGAAGATAAAGAAGAGAAAGGAAGAAAAAGAGAGAGAGCGAAAGAAGAAGCTCGAGATGGCCCGGAACCTGGAAGATGCCGGAAGTTACGAGGATGCGGCACTTCTCTTTGAGGAACTGGAGATGTGGAAGGACGCAGGGAAGGCAAGAAGAAGGATGAAAGAGAGCGTGACCAAACATATCCATATCGATGCAAACGATCTCTTCAAACAGATAAAAAGCGAGGGCCTTGCGGTGCCCTACAAATGTCCCAACTGGTCGGGGACGATGAAGATAGACGGGAGAAAGAGGTTCGATGAGTGTCCCTACTGCGGGACGGATATAGATTTCAAGACCCTTTCCGATCTCGTGGAGACCCTCCTGTGTTGATGGATGGTCCCGGACCGGGAGGAATGACCCTTTCCCGTATGGACTCTGTGGAAGCCCGGATATCAACCCATATGGAGTGTTGACCACATATTCGGAAAAACAGTAAATAATCACAGCTTCATTATATCCCCTGACCAAGGGGGGCCCGGATGAAGTATTTCTCGATCTCACTCATTATAGCTGGACTTTTGCTCTCCGGGTTCGTTCTCGACGGGCCCGTGGAGGATGCGGGAGCCGGGAGGTCCGCTTCCGCCGGTAACAAGTTGTACGTGGATGACAGCGGAGGCTCGACCTACACCAGCATCAATTCTGCCATCAGTGACGCGTCTCCAGGTGACACGATATACGTCGCACCCGGGACCTACGGGATCATATCTGTCGGGACAGAATCGGAACTCGCCATCATCGGGAACCGTTCCCAGGGAGAAGTGATGCTCGCCGGGTCGGTGGAGTTTCCCCCTCTGTATTTCTACAGGTGCTCGAACATCTCGTTAACGGGTTTTATACTCCGGGGCACCGGTGTCACCGCGTTACTTCTGGAAAGCCAGGATATCTCATTAGGTCTCTGCAGGTTCGAATGCCTTGCCAGCGTTCAAGATGCCGTTTCCATCCGGAGTTCGGACCGGACAATATTGGGATCCAGCACCATCACTTCAACGGCAAGGAATGGAGCCGCAATAAGGGTGGAGAATTCTCGTGACCTTTCCGTTCACGATATTACGGTGACCATGACCGGGGAGAATTCCAACGTCCTTGAAGCCTCCGCCAGCCAGAGAGCAACCATGGAGTCCGTGAACGGGACCTATTCGGGGGATATCGTGGTCGCAGAGGGGAGCAGTATCACCGCAATAGACACCGTGGTCCCGGACGGCAATGTCAGCATCGATCCTTCCTCAACACTCCGTGTGGAATTCTTCAGAAGGGTCATCGTGAGGGAGGAGGACGGCACAACAAGGATCCAGGGCGCCGAGATGGAATACAGGAGGGACAGCTCATCTTTCTATTCCACCCCCCATTTTGGCGGGACTAACCAGGTCTCGAACGAGATGGGGATCTATCCCAACGTCCCCAACCTGGTCCAGAAGAGATTTTCGGGAAGCAATACCCCGGTATTCGTCAACAACAGCATGAGTTTCTACTTCGACGGCCTCGACGTTCCGGGTGAGGTCGTGTTGATGGATATCGATGCCGGAACCTCCGACGATCTCGATGTTATCTTCCCCGACATGAGACTCCCCGGGCCCCCGGAGAACGTCGAAGCGAAGACAATAGACCATGATACAATAGAGATATACTTCGATCCTTCACCTTCGGATGATGTGGACCATTACGAGATATGGTGGAAGAACGGGACCGAATGGGATCCGATATGGGAGACCCCTGTAGCCGGGGTCGAGGTGCTCAATGACCTCGAGCCCGGGGCCCTTCACGAGTTCGGGGTAAGAGCGGTCGACGACGCCGGATTGAACTCTACCTGGGTCTATGTGTCGAACACTACCGCTCCGCCCATCGAGGGGAGATTTGGCGGTAATGTCGTTTATTCGGGAGGGCCCCTGAACGGAACTCCTGCTGCCAACGTGTCCATGTTCATGGGGGGGGCGGGGTTCAACGAGACATGGAACGACACCAGCGACAGCGATGGAAAGTTCGACCTCGGGATCGTCCCGTTCCGGGACGAGTATCTCATGGTCCTGACCCCTCCCGATGTCGTCGAGGACTCCGGGAGGTACAGCGGTTACATCAACATTTCAATAACCGTTGAATTCCGGAATGAGAGCGAGCTGTTCTTCGAGATAGAATACTATGAAGCACCCCCGAGGACCGAAGGGTTCCTGAGAGGGAAGGTCACCTATCTCGACGGGCCCCTGCAGGGAGAGAATGCAACGAATGCAACCGTACTGCTCTATAATTCAGTGATGACGGAGGTCGGGACGTTCACCGTCAATGGAACGGGAAAGTACTATTTCGAAGACGTTCCCTTCGGCCACAATTACACCATAAAGGTCGTTCCGGAGAATGCCGTGGACATTCAGGGGACCGAGAGTGGATACATCGAATTCGAACACAGGTTCGACCTTCTCGACGATGCTGTCGAGAACCCGAGAATAAGCTATTTCGTTTATGTGCCGCCGACCAGCGGCGATATCTTCGGGACCATAACATATGACGGCGGCTTCAGGGACGGCGATCCAGCGTCCGGGCTCGAGGTGAGATTGTACAACGATACGGATGCTCTGATCGATGCAGCGACGACGAACGAAACCGGAGTCTATGGCTTTGTGGATATGCCCTTCGGGAGCGGTTACTATCTGAAGGTAACACCGAAGGCGGGGGACCTCGGAGAGGAGGGTGTGACCACCGGTTATCTTCCTCTGACAACGGACCCATTTGACCATGATTCGATCATCAACAAAAGGAACTTCCTCCTTCGGTTCCACGAACTGAAGCATCCCTCGGTGAGGATACTGGACGCTGACGGGGCCCCGGTTCCCGGTGCCGTTGTCATCGTGACCGTAGGAGATGATACATACTCCGAGGTCACGGACGAGGACGGGGTTGCCGAGTTCCAGGACCTGGTGGGGGAGTATTTCCCGGATGGTTCGAAGTTCAAGGCTACCAAGGATGGATACCGGGATATCGAGTGGACCGATGATGAGAGGATCCCACCTTTCGAGAAGGAATCAACAGATGACAATCTGATCTTCCTCCTTGTCCTCCTTGCGATCATACTTGTCGCCGTTGCCATTGCCGGTTATCTGTTTCTCAGAAAGGGTGCGAACAAGGATATCGACGAGCTCGAGGAATAGAGCACGGGTAACCTGTCAACTGCCCATGGAATGAACCGCCTTCGAAAATATTATCTATTCAGGTAGTTCATACATTGGATTGAAAGAATGTCCATGAAAAAGGAAGAGCTCGTGCTGTATTCCCTCAATCTTCTGGAGGATGAAAGCAGACAAGAAGAAATACATCGATGATTTCAGGCAGTCATACAGCATCACGAGGTCAGGAAAGGACCTAAACCTGGGTTCCTTTCATGGTTTCGAAAAAACTTCACTGATCGCAATTTTAATCTCCGGTTCTTTTATTCTTATACTCGCTATTAGTACCATTAAATTGATCAGGATGAAAAAGACAAAAGGGGAAGTCAAATGAAAAAGACCGCTATCTTGATAATTCTAGCTTTTTCATTTGTCCCCATAGTCGGGTGTATCGGGAGTGGACCTTTTTTTCCAGGTCATGATGAATATTTCTATTGCATATATGATGGTGTTTCTTGGAATCATCAATATTACGATGTCTATATTGAAGAGAATGAACTTGTGAGAGCGTTTATTGATGCAGATGGCATGTTCATAAGAAGTTATTCGCACTCAACGAACGGGTTCGGGCCTGGACATTATGATTTCCAGATAGTGAATAAAACAACAAATCTAACGGAGACATATCGAGAGGTGTCAATATCTGTAACCGATTTTGAAACAGCACCTGGAGGATCCGGAGGCAGTGGAGAAAATCTTTTTGTGACTAATTTAACGATATCATATTTCTATATGACTCAGACAGATGCGGAATTTACTGGATCTGATAATTATCAAGATACGGATAGACTTTCTGAAGATATATACAACAATGACATAGAGTTGAACCTATATATCGTCGAAATCCTCGAAGAGTTATTGTTTAGAATCCTTGGAAATGATCCAGATTATTTTAACTTAGAAAGAATTTATCAAGTAGAGGTTTCATAGAAAAGTTATTGCTCATTATCTTAAAAAAGGAGTATAGCCAGGAGATCATTGCTGAAAGTCGCCGGAACCGGAAACAGCGCAAATAGGGAAAATGAGGTGTATCGAGGACATCTTTGTTCAACAACTGAATTATATACACTAATCAATCAAATATCATGCTGGTAACGAGAGGACAGAGGAGATTAGCCCATAAAATATGGGTGATGAATTCTCTGTTGATCGTTGCAATATCAGCATCAATTCTTCTTCATGGTGTGAATGGAGAAGAGACAGAAAGAAGCGGAACCATCGTTACTGGATCCGTGGACATGAATGATGAATTGATCCGTGTCCTACCAGAACCTTCAAATTTCACAGAGGTCAGGATCACTGGTGTTTTAAACTCTGATATTAAATGGAGCCCCAACACAGAGTATGTTATGGGTTATTTCCATACAGATCTAACAGAATGGAATTATACTATCCCTGATCCAATGAACCTCAAATCCCCTACTCCCAAACCTTTCAGTTTCACAGTTCAAGTTCCATTCAATGCAAGCGGAGCCACGAATAGAACGATATCCATTTGGGCCAGTTGGATTGAGTACCCAAATAAAGAGCGGGGTAACTTCTCATCAGATGAAGTTAAAATATACATCGAGCCATATTTCAACCTGAAGCTCCAATATAATGATCATATCAGGATAAAGGCTGGGGAAACTGGCAAGGTATACCTAAATGTCACAAATTATGGAAACATCGGTGATGCTCCTGATATACATATTCTCAATAATGCTGAGCTAAAGGAACGTGGATGGGACCTTAGCTTGTCATTGAATAAATGCAAGTTCCCATCAGGTTCCCATCAAAAGCATCCATTGATCATAAAGGTCCCTGTTAATGAACGATCTGGGATTTATGAAATTGAGATCGAACTGATTTCAAGAACTGGAAAGCATGTCGGTGCCGAACCTTTTGGTAATTATTCTATCAATGTTGAGGTGGATGGGAAGCTGTACTACGATATCGGACCAAATTACGTAGCGACAGGGTCCCTCCTCTCTTTGCTTCTAATCATCTCGTTAGGAGTGGTCTTAGTGATGATGAGGAAAAGAAGAAGAAGATTGACATGACGGAATTTGATGAAAGAGATTGCTCCTCCGATACGATTCAAAACCAAGTAAATTTTGAAAATGAAAGAACGACATGTGCAGACCAAAGACATGTGTCACCCTTTTGCATTAGGGGTTAGCGCAAACAAAACCCAAACCAAAAAGGTGACGACACATGATTGTATCCACAGGACAAATATATTTTGAAAAAGAGCAAATCAATCTAGTAAAGAAACTGCTGAAATAGAAGGAGAAACGGATACAGAACAAATGGAGATCCTTCGAATGGGGACATCCAAGGAGACTCATCCAGGCGGATCTGACCAAACTCAATGGAGTACCCATCCTCACCATGGAGGATGATCATTCCAGAGAAGGTTGGGCAATAGCCCTACCGGATCAGAGGGATGTCACAGTAGTTGATGGAATGAAGAAGCTTGTCAATGAAAGATATGACAATCTGCTGACTGACAATGGTAGTCAGTTCAGTCGGAAGAATTCTGTGATGAGGAAATATTGTGAGAAATATCTGAATGAGAAGCACATCTGGACCAGTGTTCATCATCCCCGAACAATGGGAAAGTTGAGTGCTTATCAAAAGGCATTGGAACGGTTCCTCCGCCATCACATGAGAGGATCCGGAAACAGAACCAGGATCAATTACCGGATATCAGTATTCAATGGTTACTACAACGATGGGAAGCACCATTCATCGATTGGAACCGTTCCTGAAAAGAGATATTCCGGCAAGATCGATTATAACTGGTATGTGAAATTGGTGAAAGCCTTAAAACTTGAGAACGTGCTTACCATTTGAAAGGGTGACATATCTCCCTAAGCTCTGCAAAGGAAGAGGATCGAGATGATGGCCAAAGATATCTACAAGATCTTAGGAACTATCGCGGATCCCCTCATTTTTTTCCCTGACATTACTGCAGGTATAATGATCCTGATAGCTATTGTTATCGCCGGACCTTTCCTCATATTATTCTTCTGGCTTGAAATGTCCTTTGGATTATCCATTTCCTTTTACCTGGTCTATCTGGTCTTCTTGGTCCTTTTGACAATTCTGATCCTATGGGCCTCAGGAAAGTGGCTGAAAAGGAAAAGGATGCTGTTCGAAATTGAACACAGGGAAGAGATGGAAATGGCGGAAACATACATGCAAAATGGAAGATACTTCGATGCGGCGAAGATCTACATCGGGCTTGATATGTACAAGGAAGCCGCCGATACGATTAGGAAAAGTGAATGAAATCATCACGATAGCAAATGCCCTGTACATCAAAAAATGAGGCTGGATGGCGACCTGTTGAAGGTAGATCTTGACTCCTTTGACTTCGTCCTTCCTGCTAATTGCTCATCAGAGTGAGCATTTTCATACAAATTTGCTCAATAGACTGAGCAATTTTAAACATCCTCAATCCCCTTGCAGCTTCATGACCTCAAGGGATGTCATTGATGATGTGGTCTCCGACTGGGATGAACAGATCAAGAATGAGTCAGTGATGGGGAGGGATATCGGCAGTGCTGTGTCAGGTTCTGCGAACCTTGAGGAGATCACGGTCATAAGGGGTGTGAGAAGGTCTGGAAAAACGTTCCTTCTATACGGATTGAAGAAGGAACTTGGCGGGGTATATCTGAATTTCGAGGATGAGAGGTTGATCGATATTGGTCCAGCTGATCTGGAGAAGATCCTTGATATTGCTGTATCAAGGGGGACCAATATCCTGTATCTCGATGAGGTTCAAAACGTTGCAGGTTGGGAAAAGTTCGCCCACAGAGCTCTCAGAAGGATGAAGATATTCGTTACCGGTTCCAACTCAAGCCTCCTTGCCTCGGGATATGCCAAGGCCCTCATCGGCAGGACAAAGACATTCGAGATGTACCCTCTGTCATTCAGGGAGTTCCTGAAATTCAAGAATAGCGAACCGGACAGGCGTTCCCTCATTGAATACATGCGAACGGGCGGTTTTCCCAGGATCGTGATGACAGGCGACCTGTCCCTGGGAAGGGAGTATTTTGAACGTATTATCTACAGGGACGTAGCTTCCTTTAGCGGGATCACCAACGTTGAGGCGTTGAGGAACATCGCCATAGTTCTTCTTTCGAATATCGGCAAGGAATTCTCCTACAGGTCCCTTGAATCCGTTTCAGGACTAAGGCACGAGGAGACCGTCAAGAATTACATAGCCGCGCTTGAGGATGCCTATCTTCTGAAGGTCCTGACAAAGTTCCACCCCTCTCTCAAGGTCCAGCAATCCTATGGCAAGAAGGCATACAGCGTGGACCCGGCATTCATCGGCCTTGGAAAAAGACTGGATTCGGACCAGGGAAGGATCCTTGAGAACCTAGTGTATCTTCAATTGAGAAGGTCCAACGCCGACCTTTTCTACGGGAAGGACGTTCATGAGATCGTTTTTCTGGTATGCCAGGGCCTGAAGCCAGGGAAAGCGGTCACGGTCACTCTCGAGGCCGATGATCCGCGAACATTGAAGCGGGAGATATCGCAGCTCGAGTACTTCGGTAGGAAGATGGACATACCCATGGAACTGGTCTCGATGTATCCATGCAAGGTTCCAGATGAGATCGAGAACAGACTTGCCCACAGATATCTTCTCGAATGAACGAATGGACATTCTCCGTTTATTAAAGATATCATAAGTTACTTTGAGATCTGCCTTCTTCGATGGAATGGATAGGATCAATCAAAATGCGTTCTCCGTATTTACGCAATCATTGGTCCTCAATTTCCCATCCTTTGCTGGCATCTTCAAACCGTGACAAATTGTCACGAGTTGAGGCTCCCTTTGATTCAACTTTCTCCAGTATGCCATTTCATCCTTGCTATCAGTTAGAATGTATATCATATCCGATACTGGAAAATGCCATTCATGATCAGGACGCCAGGGATATCCTCAGCGATGCATACGATACGATGAAGACGATGGTATGAAGAACCAGAAGCATGGAGGGTTTCCGGGACGGTTTCAGTTCCATCTTCCTCACCTCTTCGAAGAAATCCCTCACGGAATCGGCGGCTTCCTCGATCTCCGTTGGGTTCTTCGCCCTCGCAATGGAGATATCATGGGACCTCATCTGGAGGGACAGGAGCTCCCCTTCGAAATGCATCCCCGCACTGATCTGGACCGAGGATAGATACTGAAGGGCGCCCCATAGCCTCCGTGAGGATCACGGAGGATGAGACACCGAGCTGCCACAGAGGTCTGTCCTCCCCTTTGACATACTCTTCCATGGAGATTCTATGATGAGAAGCCAACGAGCATCCTCGCGACGGATCCGTTCATTTTCTTCTCCGCTTCCTTTCTTTTCGAAGGCATGGGCGGGCCCCTTTGTTTGGGATAATATGATTATCATTATGGAATGAATTGTCCTGAAAAAATAACCCTTCAGTGGAGGGAGAGAGGAGTCGATGTACATCGGATGGAACATTCCTGCGGTCCGCTCATCTGTCCGGGGCACCTATTTCAGATGGAAACGCTATTTCTGTCTATCCTTCATATCGATAAGTCCTTTCATCTGGGACCTGTAGGTCTCCGCCGTCCTCTCCGCCTCCTCCGTCCTTCCCATTGTCCTCATCTGTTTGGATCGGACATACTGCATCTCCAGATGCGATATGATCACTCCCTTTGACCTTGCCTCCGTCCGGAGTGCTTCCACCTGTTCAAAGACATCTCCCGACAGGGCCTGGACAGGGGCGGTTGGGGGCTGGACTTCCCCGGATCCCGGGATCCCTTCTGTCTTTTTTCCTTTCCTCCGGGTCATCAGAAAGATGATAACACCGATCAGGAGCAGTGTGATGAGGGGGATCAGGACCATCGGGACGATGCTCCCGGTCTCCTCCCTTACAATATCATCCTGCGGTGGAAAAACCGTGACGATGATCTTTGATTCGGTATATTCACCCGAGGAATCCTCCACCCTTGCGGTTATCTCATGGACACCCGATACGAGGCCAAAAACGATCTCGATCCCGGTAGCCAGCTCTCCGGAGATGTTCGAGCTCCATGTATATGTTACCGTGTCGCCGTAGGGCAGGTCCGGGTCGAAACAGGAACATCCCAGTGTGAACGGAGCCCCCTCCTCGACCATGATGTCCCGTGCATCGATCACCAGGGCCGTCGGAGGATCGTTCACCCCCTGGACGGTCACGGTCACATTCGCGGAAGCCGCGAGATACCGATCCTTGCCCAGAACCTTGAGGTAGGCTTCCCCCTGCCAGTTCTCATAGGGTATCAATCTGATGCTGGTCTCGTTGACGAATTCTAGATCGATGTTCACTGCGCTTTCCACGGAGAGGGTCAGCTCATCGTCATCGGGGTCCCGGAACAGGTCGTGAACATTTATTACCCTGTCCTTCTGGTCCTCCTCAATGGTTATCTCGAACCCGTCCGAGATCCTTTCGGGGGCATCGTTGACGTTGATGACCACTATCTCGAATTCCACATCGTCGAATCCACCCTGTCCGTCGGACACACTGATATTTACCAGATGGGCCCCCACGTCCTCATTGGAGGGAGTGCCGAATATCACCCCCGTTGAGCTGTGAATGTCCAGGAAATCGGGTCCGACCGCGAGGTCCCATGTCAGTGTGTCATCTGCCGGGTCGATATCCAGCGCATCGATATGATACTCGAAAGGTCTGTCCTCCATCACCTCGATATCCCCCTGGTGAAGGAGAACCGGGGGATCATTGATGTTCACCACCGTGACATTGAGGGTGAACCATGCGGTGCCCCCCCTTTCATCCGAAGCGCTCAGGTCAAGTGAATAGGAACCCACATGTTCATTGAGTGGGGTTCCGGTTATCCTGCCGTCCTTTTCGAGTGTCAGGAACGGCTCCGGGTTCCAGATTTTCCAGGATATGGTATCAACAGGGTCGTCGATATCCTGCGCTTCGAGGGTTATGGTGAATCGCTCATCCTCCGGAAGCTGGTGGTCGGGGGATGTTAGTATGTCGGGCGGGTCGTTCACATCGATCACCTTCAGGGTGATGTTCGCCTCCGCGACGCCTCCGTTCCCATCCGTGACCAGGACGTTCAGGAAATGTATGCCAACATCGTCATTGGAGGGAATCCCATGGAGCTTTCCGCTGCCTTCAAGGGTCATGAAACCGTGGTCTGTGTCAACTTCCCAAACCAGTTCATCCCCTGTGGGGTCCGGGTCCTCAGCCATCAGGTCCATCGCAAAGGGCCGGTCCTCGAGACAGTATATCGGACCTTCGGAGAGGATAACCGGGTCGTCGTTGGTGTTTTGCACATTGATCCTGGAATTCAGGACGGTTCCGTTGTATCCGTCATGGACCAATATGGAGATATCATGCTCTCCCACATCGGCGTTTTCAGGAGTCCCGCGGAGGATATGATCATTTGTCCCCAAAGTGATCCAATCGGGTCCGAATATGATCTCCGATACCAGGATGTCACCCTCCCTGTCCGTAACATCGAGCTCATGGGAGTAATCGGAATCCTCCTCGGCATCCGGAAGGGTCTCATCCCGGACCTGCGGGGGATTGTTCATGACCAGGATCTGACCAAGGAAAATCCCGAGGTCATTTCCATCACCGTCCGTATCAAGTATCCTCAATTTGATGCTGTACATTCCAACGCTCCAATCCAGACCGGGTTTGAATGTATAGACGACACGGTCACCGATGATGGTCCCGGATCCCATTCCCGTCCAGTTCTCGAAACCTGTCCTGGCTTCCAGGTCCAGGGTGAGGTCTTCCAGCGGGTCCTCCATGTCCATCACCTGTACAACGATGCTGACCTGATCTCCCCTGGTCACGAAAGGTCTCTCGAAGGAGTGGTCCTTGATGAGGGGGGGATTGTTCTCTATCAGCACAACATCGTGGAGGTCGGACCATCCGGTGCTGGCACCATCCTTGTCCGCGCCCTGTGCCCTGAGATCGTAATATCCCACCTCTGCCGTCAGGGGCAGTACCAGGTCGAATGTGAAATTCCCCCCGTTCATGCCGCTTCCGGATACAGACGTCCATGATCCCGAGGGAGACCTGTACTGGAGCTCGCAGGACATCATGTCCGGTGTGTCCTCCACATCGCTCAGGTTCACCTCGACCATCCCGATCTCGTTCCTGGAGAGTTCCACGTTCAGGACGTTCACCTTCTTCATCGTGGGGAAATTGTTGAGGACCCTGAACCTCGAATACAGTTCCGGACCTATATTGCCGTCGGGATCCGCGAAAAAGACACCAAAGATGTATTCCCCGTGCATGAAGCTGGATGGTACGGTGTAGGAGCCGGTCCAGTTCGATGCCGGCTTGTCATAGTGAAGATGGAGGTCCCTGGACACTCCGACAGGGTCGATCAACCTTGCAGTGGGTATGAGCTCGTCCTCCGATGTAGAATCATCGGTTGCGTTCACATGGAACGAGATCGACTCCGTTCTCAGGATCTCGGGTTCTGAATTGATTATCTCCGATACGGTTGGGATCCCCCCGTAATCGAATTCGACCGAGCCATCGCTTGTTATCCTTCCCAGGCCTGCTCCCCTCGTGTATGAATACCCCGCACCCGGACTGTTTGGAGCATATCCTCCACTACCGCCAGAATTGTTTATGACACTGGCTAGGACCTTCACCGTTCCCGAAAGGTCGAACATAATGGATGTTCTGCCTCCGTCTCCAACCTCTCCGGTCACCGACCCCTTTCCTGGGGACCCGGTCTTGTAATAGTTACGTATCCCCCCGTCCCCCGTGTATCCTCCACCACCGGCTCCGTTGTAGAAGTAATCCCCCTGGTAGACATTGCCTCCTGACCCGCCATCCCCTCCGTCTCCACCGGTATTGGTTATCGTGGAGTTCCTCATCATGAAGGACCCGCTGCCGTCGATGTTGAAGGAAGAATTACCGCCGGTTCCAACCCTGCCGGAAACGTAACCGGACCCTCCGTTACCGCCTTCCCATCCACCCCCGCCACCGCCTCCGTATCCTCCGCCTCCACCACCGGTGATATATCCATTTCCTCCGTTACCGGCAGTTCCGCCCTCTCCGCCCCTGCCCGTCAACCGGCTGTTATTCAATGAAAGGTTTCCGCATAGGATCGATACGTCGGAGTCTCCACCGGAGCCGACGGAGTCAGAGACCTTTCCGTTTCCGGGGGTTCTGATGATCCAGCTGCTGCCTCCGTTACCTCCTCCCCCGCCGTATCCTCCTCCACCCCCGCCTCCGCCGTGGCTCGATCCTCCCCTCCCGCCGTTGCCGGCGTCACCTCCGTCACCGCTCAGGGACCTGACATCAGATCCGTTGAAGCTTACGTTTCCAGGTGTTTTCAGTATGAAGATGGTCTTTCCGCCTCTTCCCACCTGGCCGGACACATCACCGGTCCCTCCCCTGTACCCGTCACCTGCTCCTCCGCCTCCTCCTCCGTATCCGCCTCCACCGCCACCGCCGCCCTGGCGGTTGTCGGATCCTCCCCCGGCATTTCCCGCTCTACCGGCCTTTCCTCCTCCTCCACCCAGTATGTCGAAACCCGTGTCCGTCATGTTCAGGGTCCCGTTGCATACAAGGACGATGGATGCTGTGCCGCCGGATCCAACGTTGCCGATGACATGTGTCGATGTTATGGAGGTATACGATCCTCCGTTCATTCCCCCGTATCCTCCTCCCCCTCCGCCTCTTCCGTTCTGTGAGGACGAGACACTGGCACCCGTCCCTCCGTCTCCTGCATCTCCGCCATTCCCGCCCCGTGAGGTCAGATTGGAGTTCTCGCACCGGATCTCCTCGGCCCGGACCTCGATGGTTGCGTTCCCTCCGGCGCCGACGTATCCCATTACCCATCCGCCGTTGGAATATCCGCCGCCTTTTCCGGGGATGGATGTCGTTCCATCACCGCCGTCGGCGGCGTCCCCGCCGTTCCCCGCTGTTGCGTTGATGAACGAGGATTCCATGAAGAAACCTGAATAGGTTTTGATATTGCATGTGGCATTTCCTCCGGCGCTGGCGTAACCGGTGACGTTTTCGCTGGACCAGGCCTTGGAGGTAGTGGTGGTACTTGCCGGGAGGCTGTAACCAGCAGCTCCCAGCACGTTGATCTCCGATCCCCTGATGATCACATGGTCCCTTACAGTGATGTTGATGATACCGTCCCCTCCCTGGCTAGTTGACTGCAGGCTATTTCCCTGCTTTCCCTTCACTTCCAGGCTGGAGCCGTCGGTCATGACGAGGGTGTCCGCGGTCCCGTTGAGCATTCCGCTGGAAGAAGCGCTCTCACCGGTCACGTATACGGTGCCCCCCCTCATCTCTAGTTCCGAACCTTCCCGGAGTTCTATCCCGAAGCAGGTGATTGAGGTGTCTCCTGGAACGTACAGTTTTCCGCCGTTCAGGACCTTTACATTGTCCCAGATCTCGTTTCCGGTCACCGTGTGGTTTGCGGATATGGTGAGGTCGGAACCGGACGCCCCCGAACCCACCGGCAACGAGAAAATGCCCAGGGGCGAGAGTATCAGCAGAAGAACGACCGAGATGGTGAATCCACACCTTGCTGTCAAGCAGTTCATTTGTTCACCCCCTGATTGGCCAGAGGTTGAACAGGAGCTGTCGGTTGTGGAGGTGTCCGGTCCGGCCTGGCTGGTTCATTCACCATCTGCTGTGGAGGTGGGATCACAGGGGCCGGACCCTGTGCCGGATTTTGCGGTCCCGGTGGAGTGGGGGCCCCTGTATCTGGATGCGGTGTCTGCACGGCTGCCGTGTTGCTCGTTTCCACGTGTGGAGGCTCCTCTTCTTCGTTGATCCGTTCTTCTGACGCATTCTCCTCTCTCTTGCCTCTCATACGGATAAGGAGGAAAACCGCGATACCGACAAGTACCATGCAGATAAGGCCTATGATGATGGTCGGGACCGCCATGGACCGTGTGTTCACCTTTTCTTGGATCTTGACGGATGTCGAACTTGATCTCTCTCCCTCCCCGACGGAATTGACCGGGACCACGGTATAAACGTATTCACCTCCGGCGAACGCCGACAGGTCCGTGAATTGATACATTTCTCCGTTTACCTCTCCTATGAATATCTCATTGCCATCGACACCCTGTCTGTAAATACGGTATCCGGTGATGTTATCACCACCGTCGGACACGGGGGTATCCCATGTTATGATCACATCCACTCCACTAATTCTCATGGACAGGTTCCTTGCGGGACCGGGAATCAGAAGGAAAGACCCGGAGACAAGCTCCGATCCGCTCCCCTCTCCCCTGGCGTTCTCCGCGGTGACGTGGTACCGGTATTCAGTCATGGGGTCGATATCGGCATCCACGTATTGTAGGTCGGGAACGCTCTTCAGCAGTTCGGCGGAGCCGTCGGTCGTTCCTCTGTAAATGTTGTAACTTACAATGGCCGAGCCCCCGTTGTAATCGGGCCTCATCCAGGAGATCCTCAGGCCATCCCCGGTCTGTGCCAGGGCTACCTCCCGGGGTGTCCCCGGAAGGGATAGAGGGATTATTGCCAGGGGAACGCTCCGACTGCCCGGGCCGAGCTCGTTCACGGCCTCCAACCTGTATTCGTAGCTCACACCGTTGATGAGGTCCTCATCCTTGAATTCGGATGTGTCGGGACCGGCGGAGAATATCAACCTCTCATCGCGGTAGATATTGTAACCCGTGATGTCCGAACCCCCGTCGGTTTCGGGGTCGGCCCACGAGAAGGCTGCGGTCCCGTCGTCCGATGAGATCTCAAACAGGTCTTCGGGCTCGCTGGGGTAGGTGATCGCTTCCAGCTCGATGGGTTCCGTCGGTTCTCCAAAACCCCTTTCATTGATGGCCTTCACGTATACCTCGTAATGCCCCCCCTCTATGAGGTCCGTGATCGCGGTGGTGGCATTGGGCCCCACCAGCAGGGTGTATGTCCTGTCCTCTTCCAGGTTGCGATACGAGACTTGGTAACCTTTCACCTCTCTGCCCCCGTCGAAGGAAGGTGTACCCCAGGAGAGCGTGATCATCCTGTCTCCCCTCTCATATTCCGGGTCCGACGGAGCATCGGGGGCCGTAAAGGGGACCGCCTCCAGGATAAGAGGATCGGTGCCGGGCCCCAGTTCGTTGATTGGCTCCACCGAGTAGCAATAGAGCCTGCCGTTGACCAGTCCCGTATCGGTGTAGGTCAGGTCCGTTGTTGTATTGATCACTTCAAGGTCCGACCTGTCGCTGCCCCTGAGGATATTGTAATGTTGGATGGGGCCCCCGCCGTCGAACGCTGGGTATTCCCATTTGAGAGTTACCATTGCGTTGAGTTCCTTTACCGAGATGGCGGACACGATCCCTGGCAGCACAATTGCCAGGGAGGAATTCGTCTCAGATCTCGGGCCTTCCCCTTTTATGTTGACGGCGGATATGGAATAATCATAGGTCTGGCCGATATCCAGGTTCTCATCCCGGTATTCCAACCCTTTCACTTTGGCAACCAGACCCATGGACCCGGTTCCGTTCGCTCTGTACACTTTGTAACCGAAAACGGTGAGATTCCGGTCTTTCGCGGGAGGTTCCCAGGTGACTCTGATGACCTCCGGTGAATGGGGCGACACCGACACGTTCAACGGCCCCGTTGGAACGTCTCCCACCAATGTAGTGACGTTCTCCGATGAGGTGCCGTCCCCCCTGAAGTTCCTGGCTGTCACCCAGTAGGTGTAATTCTTCCCGTTGTGAAGGCTCACGTCCCTGAAGGAATCCGAATCCTCCGGAACCGTCCGGACCATCTCCGGGTCATTTCCCTCCATCATCCTCCAGATATCGTATCCCGTGATATCCGCACCCCCATCGATGGAAGGCGGGTCCCATTCGATCTTCACGAATGCATCCCCCGAGCTCAAGGATATGTTGCGGGGAGCATCCGGTGTCGTTGATGGAACGGCGAAAACGATCTTCGTGGAGGGCCCCTCGCAGAACCAGGTGTTCCCTGCAATCGAGAAATAGTAGGTGACACCGTTGTCCAGGCCCGTGAGATTGATATGATGCTGGCCGGGCGGCAGTTGATATAGCAGAGTGAGGTTGTCACTGGCTCTTCCCATGTGGAACGAGTAGGTTTCCACGGGGTCTCCCATGTAGGCCTCCGGAGGCTCCCAGGTCACGTTGATATACCTGTCGCCGGATGCAACCGACAGATTACCGGGAGCGGAGATCGGATCGTTCAGGAGGAGCTTCGTCACGAAGAAATCACCCCTCTGGGGACTTGTCAGTGTGTCGTCCACGTTGTTCTTCGTTACGGGGAAATCAACGGACCCCGTGGTCCCGGCAAGTGCCAGGAACCTTTGGTCATGGTCCATATCCAGGTCGAAGATCGCGTCTCCCGATGTACCGCCTATCAAACTGCTCATGACCAGGGATCCGTTGGAGATATTGAATTTCACCAGATATCCGTCGATCCCGCCGGAATTGGTCGTGTTCAGCCAGCTGGCCCTGACCGGGAATCCGGGTGATTCGGTGTATCCCACTGAAAGGATCTCATCTCCCATGAAATGCTGGATGCCCCATCCCGTCTCGACCTCGATGCCACCGAGCAGTGTGGAATAGATCATTCTTGCAAGGGTCGCGTTGATGACCGTTATGAAGGTGTCCCTCCCGCCCACGGTGGTGTCATATGCATTGGAGCTTGTGGGGAAGTTCGTTGATACGGTGTCTCCCGTTATCAGGATGTCACCCCCGGGCGTCACATCGAACCCGTATCCATGGTCGTTGCCGTTCCCTCCGAAATAGGTGGAACCCTCGAGCTTCTCCCCAGTCTTGTTGACAATGACCACCACCGTGTCGGTCCCTCCGTTGAAGGAAGTGTCATAAGCACCGGAGGTGGTGGGGAAATCGGTTGAATAGGTGTAGCCGCCCGCTATTATCTTCCCGTCATCCATAGCCTTGATGAACCGGGGATAATCGTTTCCCGAACCCCCCACCGCGGTGCAAAAAAAGACCTTGTCGAAGCTTGAGTTCATCCTCATCACGTAGAAATCGTTCAATCCCGTTACCTTCGTTGAGTAAGCCCCCTCGGTGAAGGGAAAATAGGGATTTCGGGTCCATCCGGATACTGCCAGATTTCCGTCGCTGTCCATGTCAATGTAGCAGCCTCCGTCCTGCTCATCCTCCCAGACATCCGCTCCCCCGAAATAGGTGGAATGTACGAGTTCGTCCCCGGTGGAGTTCATCTTCAGTATGAAGGAATCGTAATAGCCGAGTTTCGAGGACTGGTAGACGCCCTCGGTTACGGGGAATTCGGAGGAGGAGGTCCTCCCGCTTATGTATATCGCACCCTGGTCGTCGATCATCAGATCATTGCAGGTCTCCCCGCCGGAACCCCCGATGTAGGTGGAGAAAACCAGCCTGTCCCCTTTTTTATCGAATTTGGATATGAACGCCTCGGACGAGCTTGCGTAGTTGTCGTAGCAGCCAAGGGATGTGGGGAAATCCGCGGAACTTGTGTACCCCGTCATGTAGACATATCCCTCCCCGTCGACCTTGATGGTTGGGTTGTCCTCGTAGTCGTTCCCCCCGATCAATGTGGAGAAGTACACGAACGGGTCGATTATCAGTGTTTCCGATGTGTCGTGGTCTTCTATGGAAAAGGACACGGTATCGTCATGGTCGATCCGCCATGCGGAAGCGACCGGTCTGCCGTCCTCCGTGAAGGATACGGGTCTGTCTTCCAGGACCGATCCCAGGGGTGTCTGGATCATGACACGTTCGTTTCCAAGTCTGGGACGCACCCCTTGAAAATCCAATCGGATATCGTCGGTATCCCCTCCGGGCCGAACGATGAAATCGTACTTGAGGTTGCCTTCTTCGATGTAGTACCTCAGATCTATGAAGGGATAGAGGTCTCTGTAAACGATTTCGCCGAAATGCTTCACTCCGGTTATCCATCCGGAGGGATCGTTCCCATGAAAATAGTTGGTAGTATGATGGAGGGGTTTGGAACCCTCGGGCGTCACATCCCTGCAATCCTTGAACTCCATATGGTAAACGAAACGGTCGTTGTCGGAGCGAAGTGAGCAGACAACATGGTCCCTAGTGAAACCGATGTCGATGCTGGGGCCACTGGTGTAGTAGATGATCTCCGGGTCCGTGATCTGACCGTAATTCATTGCGAAAGAATGGAAACCCTCACTATCTGAAGACCGTCTTCCATCATTGCTGATGAATACTTCATTTCCCGGTGACAGAGCGACTGTCTCCGGTGGAAGGAGCGACACAATCAGCAGGAAGATCGGGACGAATGAAAAGCTCAATTTTGCAGTATTGTTACTCTTTCTCATCTATACACCCCATGGCTAAATGGAAACTTCTTAGATATATCTTTCCGGGATGATGGCCCTATGCCAGGATCGATCTCTCTCCCGCAGAACAGAATATATATCAACACCTTCGGGAAGGGATCTGATATTGAACCTTGAACAGTAGGTATCCTGCGATTTTCAGTAATTGAGGCTATGTTCTTACACGATTATTTGGTTAAGTCCTAATTAACTATTGTATATTAGGACATTACCAACAATTCTCATCATGAAATCCTCTATGCCGAAGTAAAGCCAACGTGGTGATATTTCTCAAAATCTCGAATTATAACATCAATAACGTTAGATATTTTATATTAACAACTTCAGATGGTATACACGGTAACCAAGAAAGGGTATTTTTACGATGCAGACCATACCCCCCATGTCATCTTTCGGACAGTGTGTTGATGCTCGAAGGAGAGGTATCGTATGAAGGTGACCTGCACTCTTTGCAAGAGACGCGTGAAGGTCAGACCCGGCTTTCCGTATACCTGCAAGTGCGGTGAGGTCATTGACGTTTTCCCGAAAGGTAGATATCTGGAGAGGTTCAGGGCTCTGGATTACGACGCCATAAGGGAGCTAAGAGAATCCTTCTTCAACGGAAATTCCCCCGATTGGAAAAGGGAGATCCTGGAGCTCCTACTGGATTCCTCGGAGGACCGCTCCGCAAAGAAGATCGGACTGCTTGTTTCCATAGAGATCCTCAGGCAGACAAAAGGGGCAAGTTTCATCGATCTGGCATGGGCTCTTGTTGCCAGATACCCGAGGGATTTCTATATCCGTTTCATGCTTGCGAACTGCCTGGACCTCACGGATGACAGGAACAATCACATCGAAGCCCTGAAGCAGAGAATGATAGGCACGACTATCAAGTGCCTGAGAAAGAAGCGGCATGATCAGCTGAACGGGGAGACATACAGGGCGATACTCAAAAGGCACCTGGACAGTCTCCACTCCGAGAGGAGTTTCCTGATGGGGATCACTGATCACTCCTGTGAGAAGGTTCACCAGATAGCCATGAAACAGTACAGGGTCGACCAGGACCTGATGCCGATGATCTCCGAACTTGAGAACGTCTGGCAGAGGGCGGGACTGCTTCAGCCCGCCGAGGTTGCCGGGAAGAGGAAGTGCGTGCTCGATACCAACGCTTTCTCTGACATATCCGCTTCCAGGCATTTCAGGAACCCCCATGTCCAGTTCATGGCGCCTCTATCGGTCCTTATAGAGCTCTCAAGGTGGTGCGAGATAGACAGGTTCCCCCTTGAGATGGAATGGGTAACCTTCAAGGAGGTGAGCTCGAAGATCCCTCCGGAGATAGATACCATGTTCTCCAGGTTCAAGGGGAAGGAGCCCAGCGAGACGGATAAAAGGGTTGCGACCCTTGCCTTCGAGGAGAGGGCGGATGCCATTGTTTCGAGTGATAGAGATCTCTGGGACTCGGGGCTCCCCCAGCGACTCGAAAAGAACTACGGTGTCAGCCTGAAGGTCGTGAAGCCAACAGAGCTCGGAAGATGGATCGAGAAGAATACCTGATCACTATAATGAAAGGACCTTCAGTAAGAGTAACCGGATATCAGGCCCCTACTCCTCCGAGAGGGGAAGGGACGATCCTCAGGGCCTCCGCTTAATATGCTCCTCATCCTGTCGGGCCCCGGATCTCCTTTCTCTTGTTGATGAATTTATACGATCCCAGAAGGAATACCGGGACGCTTGCAACTATGAAAGATATCCCGAGAACCCTGACGGCAAGGTCCCCCTCGAAGAAGTTGATCAACCCGACACCACCTATCAGCAATGTCAGGGTTGTCCGAACATACGCCAGGAACGTTCTCTCGTTCGAAAGCATCGTCCTCTCCAGTGCGAGATGGTCCCGAAGGATCAATTCCTTGCGTGGTAATCTCGAATACGGACCGGTTCTACCGCTCTTCTCTGACATCCGGACCACATCGTCTATCGGGTATAAACCTTGTTCAGGGGCCCCTACCCGAATTTCGAGATGTCTTTCCTGACCTCGAGGAGATGATAGGTAAGATGAAATGGGAATTCGTCTCCCAAAAATGGTTCCATTCATATTCAAAACGGCACATTATTTATCTTCATGGACCATTAGGATATTCAGAGAGAGTGCTGAAATGATATCCTGGATAACCACTGTCGGTCCTTCACCCTTCGCTGTCATAAACACTCTCTGGGCCGCCGCCGAAAAAGATGATTGGGTCCCCGACAGGATACATCTGGTGTATGACGATCTCACAAAGGGGTTCCTTCCGGGGATCTCCTGTGTCATGGAGAGGATCGTCCTCGAATACGGCGGAAGCAAACCGGAGATCTTCTGCAGGTCCATCAACGAGGATGATCTGGGATCCGTTTTCAGGACATATTCGGATATAATCGCAAAGGAAAGAGAGCTCGAGAACCGCATCGCGATCGACATCACCCCCGGCAGGAAGTACATGTCGGCTTTCTCCCTCTACGCCGGCCTCAAAGGGGGCGGTATAGACCGGATCTACTACATCCATATCAGGGGGAGGAAGTACATGAACATCCCCTATCCTCTGATCCCGGCCCCCTACTGCGATCTCGAGGACCTAGTATCCATAGGGGGTATGGACCAATGATCGTTCCGAAGGACCTCCTGATCCCGATCTTCAACCGTGAGATCTTCAAAGGGACCGACCGGTTCGAGGTGTACGAAGGATGGAGGGATGAAATTCCACTGTTCAGCGGATCTTATTCCGATTGTCGGATGAGGGTGGATTCCATCGGAAAACAGGAATACCGGTCCCTCATGCCCGAAGCCGGGGAAATACCTGGCTATCTCGACCTGAACCAGAAGGTGATCCAGGCAAGCGGGATGATCGATCCCGACATGTTGAGCGGGTACAGGGAGCGTTTCGGGAAGATAGTGGACGATGACGAGCCGTTCAGAAGGAACGTGAGGTTCTACTACGACACCAATTCCCTCATGAACAACTACTTCTTCCTGTTCAGGGAGTACATCCCGGATTTTACCAGAAGAGCCTCGCACAACACCTCTCTCGGTGTGGTTTCGGAGCTCGAGGACATCTTCGACAGGAAGCTGAAGGGGCATTTCTTCCCCGACCACTTCAAGGATGTCTATGGAAAGGATGACGAGATCTTCCATTCACAGCCGAATCTTTACGGAAGGTCCGCAAGGCTCGCCTATTCCGAGATCGAATATCTCAAGAAGGAGCTCAGGGTGAACATACTCACAGATGACGGGGTGGGGGACCGGATCATTCTCAGCTCATTCGCACACGACAGCCAGAAGTTGAATCTCGACGGGGTGCTTGTGACAAATGATCACATAATGGCAGAGAGGGCCGGGATGAGGATGGGATCGTGGCTTGTCCGTTTCGATCTCTCGAACGTCAAGGGATTGAACACAAGGCTCGAGTATTTCATGGAGGCCGTCTACAGGGCCGCGATAATTTACGGCAGGGTCCGGGTCAACCACGATATTGTGGTGAGCGGTCTATGGTCCCGGAAAAGGCAGGAGGAATGGAACAGCGGACATATCATGGTCGAAGGATGCAGCGACCGCGACCTCGAGAGGACCCTGAGCATCATGTCCCGGGTGCCAGAGGACTTCTACGGCAAGGGCTATTATTCCTGATGGTGATCTTTTAACATCCGCAAAGGTCCCCGGGCCAATTTGCCGAAGGAGATCCATGTTGATAGAGAGGATATCCATGACATTCTTGTGGAGACAGTGGAGAGATTCGGTTCGAGGTTTTATCTTGGCAGGGATATCGATGTGATCAGGGAAGTGAAGAGTTCCTTCAGGTCCTTCGTGATGGGGTCAAAATGGGTTCCCGCTTGGTGGGGGCCATTCATCCGTTCAATTCATCAACGGATCGCCGAAAACTCCCCGAAAGCCATCAAATATTTTCTTTCAGATCGGATATCAACCAGTGAGATTATTTATAGACATGGAGAAAGTCTGTGGCATGATCTGCCCGGTCTGCGGTTCCGCAGGATCTCAAAAAATTATTGGAAAATTCATCGTGACCGACAGATGGCGATGCAGGGATTGTGGAAAATACTGGATCAACGAACAGTGATCAGCTGGTCGGGGCCTGTCCTTCCGGGATCGAGATCCTGAATATTGCCCCGCCGCCGTCGTTATCCCTGACCTCCACCTTCCCGCCGTGCTTCTCGATCATTGTCCTCACCAGGAACAGACCCAGACCGGAACCGGAGGCCGGGCCATGGGAATAACCCTGCTCGAATATTTTCTCCTTTATCTCATCCGGGATCCCGACCCCGTGATCGATCATCTCCAGGATATTGACCCCCTCATCCCTTCCGAGCACGAACTCGATCTTTTCCGTTCTTCCATGTTTTATTGAATTGACCACCAGGTTGTTGATCACGGAATGGTACTCGGATTCAACATGGAAATCGTTGTCTCCCCGAATAACAAATGGAATGTTCGTATCCAGCATGATATCCTTGATCATATCCCTGATGTGGTAATGTCGGGGCTGTTTTTCCTCCGTGAACACCGCTTCATACTCCTTCATGCTGCGGATGAGAGTGATGCTGTTGTTCACACTCTTCTGGATCATTTCCAGCAGGTTCAGGTCCTTCCCTTCCTTCATGAGTTCGGACGCCTGCTGGATTATCATCAGATTGTTGGTGAAATCGTGTCTCAGTATCTTCGTGATATCCTTCAATTTTTCATTGAGTTCCAGTATCCTCATTTCCTGTCTCTTTCTCCGGGTGATATCGCGATAGATGGCAAATGCTCCTATTATCTCATTCCTGAACCTGATAGGTGAGGCCATTATGGATACGTGAATAACATTTCCCTCCTTTCCCACCCTTGTGGTTTCGGTTGAATATGTCTCTCCATTCAGAACCGCCGATGTGACGTTTTTGTGATCCTCATTTTCCGAGGGTGCCCTGATCATCTCATCCACGTAACCCCCGATGATATCATCCCCGGAATAGCCGAACATGTTCCCGAACTCGGAGTTTACCTGGATCACACGTGCATTTCTGTCCACCAGGATTATTCCCTCGAGAGCCGCGTTGAACAGGCCCTCGAAATACGATTTTCTCAATTCGGCTTCCTTTTTCGCCATCACCTCTCCAGTGACATCCTCGACGGTACCGTCATAGAACAGTATCTTTTCCGAGGGGTCTCTTATGGTCCTTGAATTCTCCTTCACGTGGATCAATGCCCCATCCTTCCTGCACCAGGTGGTTGAAAAACCTTTGATCGCGTTTTCTTCTTCCATTCTTTTCCTGAATGATTCCCGGTCTTTCGTGTCAAGATAACCTGATTCGTTGAGATCCCTTCCGGTGAGGTCCTCGAGTGAATCAAAACCCAGCATCTCGATCAGGGCCGGATTTGCCGCGAGTATCCTGCCATCAGGTGTGGTCCTGTATATGCCCGATATGCTGTTCATGAACATGGTTCTGTATTTTTCCTCGCTATCCATCAGACGTTTTTCATTTTCTTTCTGTTCGGTGATGTTCCGGATGAACCCGTGAGATCCCGAAACCTTGCCGTCGGGGTCTCTGTTCACACCCGATGTGAGGATGCAATGAAGGATTTCTCCGTCCTTTTTCTTCAAGGTTATCTCGTAATCCTTGACGAACCCCTGTTTCATTATGGTGTCCATGAATATCTTTCCATCCTCCGGTTCCGGATAGAGATCGTTCAGATGGACGTTTCGGACCTCGTCCGGTTCATATCCGAACATTTCGAGAGCGGGCTGGTTCATTCTGATGATATTCCCCTTGATGTCGGTGATGTAGATCCCGTCTTGACCATCCCTGAAAATGCTCTCGATGAGTTGCTGTGCCTGTATTCTTCTTCTCTGCTCCTCCCTGAGCCCGGAGATGTCCATGAGAGAGGCAACGGTCATTTTCGTTCGGGGTATGAGGGTGATCTTCACATGGATGTCCAGAAGTTCCCCTTTCCTGTTGAGGAATCCGAAATTGTAGGAATCAGGGGGACTGGATCCGTTCATTCTTCTCTGTTTGTGATATTCCATCATTTTCTCGAGATCATCTTTTTGGACGAACCCTGTCCATGAGAGTTTTCCCTGTATCTCACCCTTCGAGTACCCCGATAATCTTTCGAACTCCCCGTTAGCCATCACTATCGTCGTGTCCTCATCTATTATGCACATTGCCATCCCGGATGCCTCGAAGATGGTCTGATACCTGTTCTCGAAAAAAGACCTGTTAGTGCCCATGCAGAGTCGAACCCGGATTGGATGGTATTAATATCTTTCATTTGAAAATCGAAGAGGAAAAAAAGTCATCATCCGTTATTTTTTTAAATGATCGGAAATATCAACCGGATCTTGAGACCCTTTGAATGATCCCGTTCAATACGGTCCATGACCTCAATTTGGCCATTGTACCTGTCAACAAGTACCTTAACGACCGCAAGACCGATCCCGGATTGATCCTTGTTCCCGCTCCTTTCGAATCTCCTGAAGAGATCGGATTTTCGATCATCCTTGACGCCCATTCCATGGTCCGCGACATCTATGATGACCTTTTTACCGTTCATGTCAACATCGATCTCGACGGTTTTCTTACCCTCCTGGAATTTGATCGCATTGTGAAGGATATTGACGAATACCTGCTCCAGCAACGGCTCTGCCTTGATGTGTATTGGGTCGGAACAACCTTTCCTTTTGATCTCGATCTCCTGATCGGGGAACATTATTTCCACCTGCTTGATACTCGAATCGATGATCTCACAAATTTCGGTATCATTAAGTTGAACGGGAGAGGATTTGGCCTTGGAAAATATAGTGATATTTCTTGTGAGGAATATGCCTCTCTTCAGGAGATGGTGAATATTGGACAATATCAGATGGGTATCAACCTTGTCTTTCCCCAATGAGCCGTATATCTCGATATATCCCAGCATGGCATGGTGCAGGTTCGCGATATCATGTGTGAACAGGTCAAGATAGAATTCCGCCTTGTTCCTTTCCTCTGCAAGGTTCCTGTTCATCCTGATGATCTCCGAAATATCTCTTGAAACAACACATATGAGTTCTCTTCCCTTGAGTTTCAGGTGACTTGCATTGACCATCACCTCCACCCTTCTTCCGTCCCTGCGTCTGTAGATACGTTCTTCCAATTTGAGTATGCCATTTTTTGACATTCCACGTATCTTTTCCTCGATATCCTCCCTGGGATGGTCGATGAAATCATGAACCGTCATGTTTCTCAGTTCATCGGCGGAATATCCGAGCAACCTCTGAAGGGACCTGTTGGATTCCAGGATTTTATGTGATCTACCATCGCAAAGATATATGTTATCCAGACTCTGTTCGACTATTGTTCGATATTTCTCCTCGGAATCGCGGATCTTCTTCGTATTGATCTCATTTCTGTTCTCAAGGCTCCTGATGGTTTTCGAGAATATTATGTTGCTCAGGATCAGTATTATAACACAGGAAGCCACGAACGATATTATTGCCGAAATGAAGAGTTTTCCTGTTGTGATATTCTGCTGCGTTCTTAATCTGCTCAGAGCCCCTTCCATATGTTCGTCGATCGTCCTCTCCTGTTCCATTATCGAATCGGCCCTGATGTCGACCCCGACAATTGCAACCGGTTCCGTTCCGTTCATTATCGGAGCGTATCCGCTCAGGAAGGTTCCCCATTTGTCGGTTGTGAGATCACTGTCCACTATGGGCCCTTCGAAGGCCAGTCTCATTTCCGGGTAGGCGCTCACATCGTACTCTTCCCCGAACCGGACCGCCCTCTCATCCACGCTTATGGCCCCATCACCATCGCGATCGGTCGTCTCGTACCCTGCCACAAGAAATCTCCAGACGAATTCACTGTCGGACCTTACCATGATGTAGATATCATCGATGATCGGTGTTTTTTCAATTATCCTTTCGAAGTATTCATGCAGGTATCGGTGATCGGTACAGTCCCCGGAATCCTGTTCAAGGATGTTCTCGATCCTTTGTGGCTCGATCGACAGGGAGAGATGGGTGGAGATTGTCAGGAGATCACTCCTCATTTCATCCCTCGAGTCGGCCTTGGCCCGGAATGCCAAATTTTCTTCGCTCTCCATCATAATACCGTATGTATGTTTTTGAGAATTCCAGGCATCGATGAAGAGGAAGGAGATGGAGATCAGGGAGACTATCAGCATCGAGATTATGAAGATCATCCGGAGAGCTGATGTTCCGGTTTTTTTTTCTGAAATAGATTCGATGCGGGAGCTACCTGGCCTCATCATTGGATTGAAAAACTTGCTCCCGCGTTATTTCAAGTTTCCCATCACATTTTCAATCCCGGAAGAGAATTTTTTCATCATATGGAAAATTCCATATGTTCTGCTGTTTCACTCTTCAAATTCAATCTCATGCTTTGAATACCTTGAATAGGGGTGGCGGTTCGAAGCCCGATCGAAAGCATCGGGCTTCGTGTTTCATACATCGATGATACCAGGGCAGGAGATCGAAATCGATATATTGAAACCGGAAGGCATATCGGTCCTCGAGGATGGGAAGAGACGTATCGATCAACGGGCATATATCAAACAAGAGGAAAATGTAATTTGTCCAGTGCAAAGAAGAGGTTGTCTGCCTTACCGGGTTTTATTATCCCATGAAACCGCACTGGACAATTCGGGAAGCGAAGGTTGTTCTATAAGGGTTATTACCACATTATCAATGGTTGTATAATTATTCGGTGGAAAAAGGTGGTGAGCTTTGACACCATGGAGAAAATAATGGGTCCTCTGTAAAAGAGATAATATCGATTAATGAAAACCGGATCAAGATCGATACGGCGTGTAGTAAAGAAAACCCTGATCGGTATTCTTTTGGTTGCCCATGTCCGGAGAATTGTCCAGTGCAAAAAGAGTGGGTGGATATGTCTGAGGGGATTTAGACACTATGGAGGAAGCACTGGACATTTTCAAATGAAAGATATCGCAGTTAAAGATAACTGTTATGTTATCATGGATGAGGGAATAAATCCCCGGGGAAAAAGATCATCCTCTCATATCTTTCTGAAGGGAACGATCCCGTATCGGTCATTACCGACTATTATCGGGAACAGATAATGGTAAATATTCCAAATTTTTTGTGAAGGACATGAAGATCTCAATTGACAGGATAAGGAGTATAGAATGCATCCATTGCGGAAAACGGTTTGACCCCGGGGAGATCGATCTTTCGAGGATAATGAATATGAACGACCTGATAAGATCTCTGCCGGGTTGGACGTTTTTCTATACCGGTGTGGAGAATGGGACGAAGGGATATCGTTTTCTCTGCGGGGCCCGGATGTGCAGGAAATTCTTCGAGGATAATTATACCGCGATCATTAACGATCTGCTTGAAACCTCCGAGGGGGCCCCACCCGAATGAAAATTTCATGTACGGGTGTGACATTGATCACGTGTCGAAGAGAGGAGTGAGAAGAAGGAGTGCTTGTCAGCGACAATGAGGATGTTTCCCCTTCTTCTCTATATAGGCAATTATCTCCCAGTTGGTCAACTTGCGGAGGGTGTTCAGCCTCCGGAAGAGATCATTGCTCATCGGACGTTTAATAACTATTGGCAGTGTTATCAAGGCTGTTGGATTAACCGAATCTTGACAATGACATTGCCACACGAATTTCCATTTGCACCAAAACCAAAGGACCATTTGATCAAAAATATGGATCGATGTTTCACACACATCCGTCCTATGATGAGTGATCGTGGAAGGTTGTTTCCGTTGGTCCGATCTTGAAGAAGGGTCGATTGGAATGCCTCGACATACATCCAGCTACTATTCCAATCTATGATTTTTGTATGTGTTTCCGGTTCCATTTTCATTGTTTCTTGGTCGGAAAGAATAACGAAGCGTTTTGAGAACCGGAACGAAGCATTCATTAGGAACCAAATACATATGTTTTCCACGGGTCTCATTCCCTTCTGTTGTCAGAGGCTTCGGAGCGGTGGCTCCCCCCATATAAAAGTATTCGTAAGCCAGTGTACAGATGGATCAAGTTCCACCTTGTGAACTTCTGGATCGTGGATATTATATTGAAAGGAGACATTTCCATGGAAAGAAAACCTGAATACGGAACGAACCCGAACCGGGATATCTTTTCTTTCCATCCATGTGTGATGATATCCCGATACAATATGAACGGATCCGGAGATCATCGGGGAACTTATCATGGCATACCGAAAACCATTGCGGAAGGGAAAAATATGACAATCTTTTCCACATGCAATTTGATACGTTTTTTCCCGGAAATGCCGATAGCGAGGTGAGTGGATTGATGAAAGATATCGAGAGAGGAAAAGTGCAAAATGATCTATCCGGGAGGTATCTCGAGAGCACAACAGATATGGTATACCTCAAGGATGATGGGTTCAAATATTTGATGGTCAACTAGGCAATGCTGGAATTGTTGGGCAAGGAGCGGGAGGAGGTCATGGGTAGGACGGATGAAGGACTGATGCCTGTCGAGACCGCCCGGAATTTCCGTTGAAATGAAGAGAAAGCCTTGATGAGCGGAAAAAGGATAATCACCAGAGAGGTGATAAACGGTCTCAATTTCGAAACGGTCCGGTTTCGGGTAAGCATGGATGAGGGTCGATACGGGGTGGGAGGCATGATCCGCGAGATCACCGGGGGCGATCAAAGGGAATCGGAACCAGAAAAGAGCGAGGAAAAATATCGTTCATTCGTGGAAACCATGCATGAGGGACTCTGGGTAATTGATGCGGATTCAATGACCACCTACGTGAATCCGGCCATGGCGGAAATGCTGGGTTATTCTGCTGATGAGATGATCGGAAAGCCCCTTTTCGAATTCATGGACGATCATGGTGTCGCTCTGGCCCAGGAGAAACTTTCCGATCGCAGGACCGGGGTCGGAGAAGATCATGAGTTCGAATTCATACGAAAGAGAGGTTCAAGATCGTATGTGTTGTTAGCGGCAAATCCCATAATGGGCAAGGATGGTGAATATCAAGGGGCCATAGCAGGTGTCCTGGATATTACTGAACGAAAAGCTGCAGAGGATGCTCTGAAGAGGAGCGAGGAGAAGATGCGCAGCATTTACCGGGCCGCTCCCGTGGGAATGGGGGTGGTGGTTGACGGGGTGATCACGGAGGTAAATCCTCTGGTCTCCAAGATGACAGGTTATACAAAAGAAGAGCTGATCGGAAGAGGATTGAGAGTACTGTACCCGTCAAGTGAAGAGTTTGAAAATGTGGAAAAGGAACAATATCGTCAGATAAGGGAAACCGGAACGGTATCCCTGGAAACTCGCTGGAAAAGAAAGGACGGAGGGGTGATCGACATATTGCTGGCTTCCAGTTTTCTGGAACATGATGATGCTTCCGGAGGGGTTACATTCACCGCACTTGATATGACAGATCGTAAGCGATCCCAGGAAGAATTGATAGCTTCCGAAACACGTTACCGCAGGCTCTTCGAATCCGCCCGGGACGGGATATTGATCCTCGATGTTTCCAACGGGAAGATAGAGGATGTGAATCCCTTCCTGATCGATCTGCTCGGATATTCCTATGAGGAGTTCAAAGGAAAGCACATCTGGGAGATAGGCGTCTTCAGAAATGTGTTCGAGAACGAGGAAAAATTCCAGGAGTTGAAACGGAAGGAATATGTCAGGTACAGCCACCTGCCCCTGGAAACATCCGATGGTCGAAGTGTGGATGTCGAGTTTGTCAGCAATGTTTATGATGTGAACAATTCCAAGGTCATCCAGTGCAATATCCGCGATATTACCCGGAGAAAGAAGATGGAAGATGAACTCGAAAGCACCCTTTCCGAACTATCTGCCATTCATCAGAATGCCCCCATCGTCATGATGCTTGTTGACAACGAGATAAAGGTGGTGAAGGTCAACGGAACCGCTGCCAGATTTGCCAACAGGGATGTTGATGACATGATCGGTTTTCCGGGCGGAGAAGCGCTGAGATGTCTCCATTCCCTCGATGATCCGGAGGGATGCGGGTTCGGTCCGGTATGCGATAAGTGCCTTATCAGGAATGCAGTGCATGATACGTTCAGGGACAGAAAGAATCGCAACAACATCGAGGTATGGCTTCCTTTTCCGAAGGGAAAGGGCAGGGAAGAAAGATGTCTGGAGGTGTCAACATCATTCCTGGTGATAAATGAAGATGAACGTGTTCTGGTTTGTGCCAGTGACATCACCGACAAGAAAATGGCAAGTATCGCACTCAAGGATAGCGAGGAGAAATACAGAACACTGATCGAGACAACTTCGGAAGGTTACTGGCTTTTGGGTGTTCGCGGGAAAACGATCGAGGTCAATGATGCATTGTGCAAATTACTGGGATACGGTAAGGAAGACCTTATCGGGAAGAGTCCGATGAATTTCATGGACGAGGAGAACAGGAGGAAATATCAGAATTATAACAAGGATCAGCCGAAGGCAAAAAACAGGGTCTATGACATCCAGATGTTATCAAAGGATGGAGGGACCCGTGATTTGATGATCAACTCAACAACCTTGTTCAACAGTCGGGGAAGACGAAAGGGGGCCTTCGCCATGGTCACGGATGTGTCGAAATTGAAGCGTATCAATATCGAACTTGAAATGGAGAAAAAGAGATCGGAAACGTTCCTGGACCTTATCAGTCATGATATCGGGAACATTCATCAGGGTATTCTCCTGTCATTATCGCTGTTTGATTTCAAGCCGATGAGAGAAGAGCTGAAACAGAAGGCTCTGACCAATATCCGCAATCTGGCAAACAGATCGGTACATCTGGTCAGGAATGTGATAATCCTTACACGGCTGGATTCAATGGTCGATAGATTCAGGAATATCGATGTGATCGATATGATCGGGAACTCCCTGGAATCCTGCAGATCCATGTTTCCCGATAGAACGATCAGGTACGGGATGAAAACAAACAAGGAAAAAGTCCTGATAAAAGCCGAACCCATATTGGGTGAGGTTTTCTTCAATCTTTTTCACAATTGCATAAATGCACAACATGACAGGGAGCCCAGGATCGAGACAGAAGTGATCGTTGATAAGGATAGATCATGTGTGAGGGTCCTCATCTCGGATTGGGGGCCCGGGATATCCGATGATATGAAGGAGAAATTACTCTATCGGGATCCCCGGGACAGGGTTCATTCCGGAATAGGATTGTCGCTGGTGAGGGAACTGTTGAACCGTTATCATGGGACGGTCAGGATCCTGGACAGGGTGTATGGTGACGTCAAGACAGGGGCCAGTTTCGAACTGACCTTCCCTCTGTCCGATAAGATCGGATCTCGCAAACAGATAACCTGAGGTAGGCAATATTGCGTGAATGCTATCATCCTTCGAGGGAGCATTTATATGGAAAATTCAGAGCATATGGTCGTTCAGCTCTTGATATGCAGAATATACGTTTTTATCCCTTGGAAATGGGGCGGAAGTTACCGGGTTCGATCCGGATCTGCTTCGCTCGATATTTCAATGGAAAACATCAATATGACATGAATCTGGTATAAATGGGAATGTTATCCGTATTCCGGTTATGTTTTCATGGAATTTGGCTGGTATTTTTATCAAAATGTGAGGAGGTGGTATCAAAATTTGATAACAGGAGGTATAGGTATTTAAACAGACAATGTTACGATTTTTCAATGAAATGGACCGAAAAAATATCGTGTCACTATTGTGGCAGGAGCGCCGATATCAATAAGGGAGATCTTCCCCGGAATCCGGATATTGGCGATATGGTTGAATTATTGCCGGATTGGACGTTTTTCAATGTTTCGGTCCCGATCAAAAAAGGGAGATATTTTTTCATCTGCGGGGGCCCCGTGTGTCGTGAACTATATGAGATATATTATAGCAGAATTGTTACGGACCTTCTCGAGACCTCGGAGCTGCCTGCATTTTGCGATTCGTGACCGGGTAAAAATATTTTGTATATCTGCAAGGATCCTTTTTTTGGGGGGGGGGCCTCTCATATAATACAGCAGTACAAAGAAGAGAGCGAAGAAGAGGTATTCATCGTTTCGTTTATAGACCTTGATTGATGGAAAGGATATCCCTCGGCTCGATCACTTCGACCCCATCGATATCTATCATATCCCTGTCCGGGACAATAAGGATCCTTCGACCGACATCATGGGCCATGAGCTTTTCCCGGATCCTCTCCGATTCCTGTTTTTTTATTCTGCTCTTCCATTTCACCTCGACAACAGCGACAGGTCTGTTGTGCCTGACCAGAATACCATCGACCTCACCGTCCGGAGAATGATCTATGCATGCCTCTGTTCCGGTGATCTTCGCCAGTGCGTTTCTCAGGACCTCTTCCATTATGTGAGGGATAAGCTCCTGGATGTGGGGACGGATATCATTTCTCCCCAATTCCCTTTCCGAAATGTTGTATCTCTCGTCGAGGCAGTAGAAGGCCCATGCCAGAGGAGAGATATGCCGGTAAACGAACCTGTTCATTCCCCACATCCTGAACCTTGCAATTATTCCAAGTTCGACGAGGTTTGCAAGATACTGCTGGACCAGTGAGGGGTCATCCTTTTGGATCAACCTCCTGGAATAGAGATAGGATGAGATCTCCCCGGATGTTTGCCTCCCGACGGCTATGGACCTGAGGACCCCTTCGTATGTGTTCGATAACTTTCTGTCCTCTTCGGAGAATATCTCCCCGATCAGTGCCGGGACGGTCAATATGGATCCCTTGACAGCATCCACGGGGTCTTTGTATCCCAGTGCCAACACGAGCGGTTCCTTTCTGAAGGCCAGATGTTCGTAGAATTCTTTTCCCCTTCCCTCGATGCAGAGAAGGAGGTCAAGGTATGACAGCAGAGGTACAACGATCTCTGTCACCTTTCCGAGAACGGGTGAAGAGCCGGAGACCATGCTCTTTGAAAGATATAAAGTGGAGGATATGAGGACCAGTCTTCCGGTGATCTCCATGGAATGAAGCATATCCAGAAAGCCCGGGCCAAGTCTATGGAACTCATCGATCACCACGGTCCTGCCTTCTTGGATGTCCCTTCTTACGAGTTCCATCATGGTGTTGTGGTGAAGGGTCCTGAAGTCTTTTTTGGAGATGACGGTTCGATCCCTTTTGATGAAATAGAAGCTATCGGATCCCATGAAGTTGGAGACGAGAAATGTCTTTCCCGTCTTCCTTCTTCCGTAAACAAGGAGCCACTTCCCGCTTTCCAGGTCCTTTTCAAGTTCGGGCCTATTAATAATCATGGTTAGTATAATGGTGATTATTGTATTATAACCTTTTTACATGGATGGAGATCAATGGAACTGCGGTCAAGATCGAATGATGTTCGTATCTCCAGGTTCTCAATTTCTACTGCTTTGAATGATCTCTCCGGGTTGAATATGCTCACCAGTTTGAAGTTGAAGATGAAATCATTCCACAAGATCACAATGCCGGGCAGGCTCCCCGAAGCGGTTCTTGTATGACGTTGTTCGCATGCAGGTTTTTCCCCCCACACCTGGATATTTGTAAATATCGACAAAAGGTCCCTTTGCTGTGCAATTCATATGACGTCCTTCGCACGGGGTTTATATATGAACTGACGGGACTTGCACAGTGGATGTGATCTCCTTTGCAAAGTCTTTATTAATTCTAATGGTATTATGAGCATTAAATAAGCTATTTCATAAATATCCCATTCCCATGCCACACAAGAGCGATCCGTGATGGCGGTATCCCTATTCTTCACTTTTTTTTACTCGCTTAACTAGTTGAATACTACCTGGTTATTCAGTTTGTTGGTGATAGACTTTGAAAGAAATCACTTTGGTAATAAATGAAGGTATTATTGTTGAATGGTCAGGATTACCCGATAATATTTTACTTCATATCGTTGATTTGGACATTGGAAAGGAAGAAGTATTTGACCACAAAGGTAATATTCGACCGATTATTGAAAATAATGCCATATTAATCAAAATGAAAGATGGAACAATCAATGATTATTCTGGCATACCCAATGGGTATCAGATATGGTTGATCGATGAGGATGTCAGTACTAATGAGATCATGAATGATTTTTGATGATAATCTCTTATACTATCAATAATATAATAATGAGTTTTTCATTGAAAAAATAGTCTTGTGTTATCACAGGAGATGTGAGACTCTTCGTGCAGCTCATGGTATTCACTCCGACAATAAACCTTTTTTCATCAGAACATTACGATACCTGAATGCAGGAATGAAATGGATCTTCTTCCTCTTCCA
>Ga0272441_10001276_pt1 | contig 53908 bp, 51 predicted proteins | sample SSMProp6N_FD_193582 | JGI IMG/M metagenome (GOLD analysis project Ga0272441, IMG submission 193582) | Marine sediment archaeal communities from Little Sippewissett salt marsh, Falmouth, MA, United States - SSM-Prop-6N | ecosystem: Environmental > Aquatic > Marine > Wetlands > Sediment ...
TAGTCAGGAGTCGGCGACGGTTTCGATCCCCAGGGATACTCGCGCTCTCCTCCACCGGCAGCCCATTCCCATTCGGCCTCATTTGGCAAACGATAAAGATTATCCTCTTTACCTTTGCTTTCCACAAGAGAGAGCCAGAGGCAATAGGCCTTGGCATCATACCAGTTCACCCCGACCACCGGTTGGTCGTTGTCGTTGAAACGCCGATCTTCGTCATATCTCGACCGGAACCGGTCGGCAAGCGCCATCTTCTTGCCCTGATCGTCTTTCTCGTCCAGATAGTCACAAAGCCGATACTTGTCGCTGTCCCATACCTTGCTCGTGACGATCTCGTCGAGTTTTTGACGGAACAGCTTTTCATTCGTCGTCACGCCGAGGTAATCGATGAATTTCCGGTAGAGACGGTTGGTTACCGCGTACTTCGCCATGGAGAGGCGCATCTCTTTATCTTCCTCCGTCACCTCTTTAACAAAGAGATACTGCATTCCCGGCTCAATCCCGCTCTGCCAGACTGTTTCTTCAATATCACAACCTTCCTGCAAATCAGAAAAATCGACCACTTCGGCTGCCTTTCGCCGCAATTCGCGGTTTTCATTGTTATTGGAAAGAGTGTTTTTAAATGCCTCAGCTGCTTCAACCGCATCACTGGTACCGATGATTCTCAGGCAGTCGAGCACAAACCACTGGCGGTTGAAGGTCAGTTCTTGCTTTTCGAGCAATTCCCGGAACGGTGAGACAGAATCCCCTGTCGCCAGAGCCACGAGCCGTTTCAGAAAGATCAACTGCTCCGCGTAGAGGGCATCGTTCTTCTGGCTGTCGAAGAGTTTCAGGATATACTGACTAAACTGATCCCCGGTTGCCTCTTCAATAAAAAAGAGCAATACCTCATCCCACCACTGATCGCTCCCACCTGTGACTGACACAAGGGTATCGAGGGTATCAGCGAAGGTTTCGGGATCACAGATCGCCATTGCCGCAAGGTATTCACGAAAGCTCTTGTGTCGAAACTCGTAGCCGTTGACCTGGAGCTCGAGTACCGGCGCTTCCCGGACAATGAAATCGCAGATGCGTTCTATCTTTTCAAGTTTTGGAGGGCTCTTTTTTTCTTGTGCAAGCTCCTTGGTCAGCATCTTTTCGAACACTGCCTTTTGGACTGTCTCGATTTTTTCCTTCTGCATCCACAATGCAACCGGCTTGAGAAGATTGAGGGTGTTGTCAGCTGTGAGAAGCAGCTTCTGATCTTCTCCTTTCCTCTCTTTTGGGCGATATTCAAGCAGATGCAGAAGAGTATGTCGATACAGCTCCCCCCTTTTGCGGATTTCCGGGAGCGACTTCTTTGCTTTGATGCTATGTTTATACCAGAATATGACAATGAATTGCAGCAGTAGCGGTGTTCCTGAAAGCTGACGCAACCGTTTGTTTTGGGGCTTCTCCAGCTCGTTGAGCAAAGCCTGCGCCTTCTCTGCTGGATCAGTCGCTTTCGCTGCATCAAACCACTTTTCAAGAAAATCCCGTTTCTGAGGCTCATCGAAACGCTTCACGTAAACCCGAAATGCGTCAACTCTCAGGGCTGCTCGTTCGTTCACCCGATAACCCTTGTCACGCGAGGTCAGGACAAACAACGCCTTCTGATAGGTTTCTTCCGCAGCATTGGCAATCCATCTGCAAACCTTTTCTCGCTTGCTTTCCTCACCGATTTCATCGAGCCCATCAAGCAGGACAAGAGAGGGCTTATCTTTGAGGCGCTGGTCTATCCAGTCCGGTTCAAAGCTTTGATTGGGCTTGTACAGGTCAGCCAGAACAGAAGCGAAACTTTTGTTCTGAAAAGCACTGTCATTAAGCATCTGTAGAGGCAGGAAGCTGACCCTGAAGGGTGACGCAAACCCCTCTAATGGCAGATTTCTCTCCCTGGCAAACCGCCGAAGGATGGTCGTCTTGCCTGCACCTGGCTCTCCGATGATGAGCAGCATCCGTTTATCGGATGCCGCAGCCTTTTGCAGCGCTTCATCGGCAAAAACCGGCTTCTGTTCTGAATCTGTTCTTCCAGCTCGTTGGGCTTCAGTCGGTAAATCTCGTACCAGGGATTCCTCGTCGACATCAAGATGGACATACGCGGGTTCGGGTATTTCACCGTATTCCATAATCCCTGGTACGCCAAATATGATGCTCCGACCAAGTCTTTTCAGAACAAGCTGCTGATATTCAGCTTCTTTTTGCTCGTCTGGCGAATCAGCAGTCCCGGACAGCACATGGTCGCGTAGAAGCATCCGGGTAGCATTGTATACCCTGGCTCTGTCACCTGTTTTGTGCGGACGCGCAATCGAGAGGTGATCTTCATCTAGTCCCACCGGGGGAGTGCCAACACCCGGATTAGCTGATGTGGGATCGACAACAATGCATAGATTAAAAACTTTGCGTTGTTCGAAATAGGTATTCGTTGCTATGCCAAGTGATGGAGCATAACCTTGATACCACGTATTAAGATCTCTCAGATGGGCATCATGTGCCCGTAGTTCTTCAATGGTGATGGTCGGGCCAAAAGCATCCTGAAAATAAGATAAACGAGTTGCCAACTCTGCTCCCGAATGCGGTGTTGCCAGAAAAAGAACCGCTCGGGTAGTCGCTGCAACTTGTTTGAAGCGAGGTTCATTTACCGCATCGTTTGCTGTTCTGAGTGTCTGCTTCACCAGAAGACCGCCGAGGCTGTGACAGATGAACAGGAGAGGCCGCTGGCCAATGCCCTTTTGATCAAAAAGGTCCAACACATTTCTCGCCCTATCGGACAATGCCATTGTGTGCCCAGAATCCCGGTTGCCCCTGCCAAACAATGAGAAGATCTTTGCATGTCTTGACGGACTCGCCGCATACCCCAGCGACCAGACACCAACCTCGGGAAAATCCTCCCCCAGCCATTTCGGCCAGAAAGCGTCTGTATCATCAGGATGTGTCCACGTCTCGAATGCATCACCACCCAAACCATGCACAAAGATGACATCAGCCTTGCGATCTTCATTGTCGCAACCTGAGATTTTATGCAATTCACTCATAAGCGCTGATATACATAGTTTGAGTCAATTCTAGAAAATTAACCTCATCAACACATCCATCATATCTGAAAGATGCAGCCAGGTAAAAGCCATAAATAGATAAACTTGGATTCAGGAAATCAGGGTAATAACAGTCAGTAGGAATAATACGAACTTTCTACAACAATAAGGGTGGGCTGACAATCCTGTCCGGTTAAAATAGAGCACGGGGCGGGAATACAGGACGTGGTTCAGCAAACCAAACAACTATCAGCAACCTCCATTCCCCTCTCTGCATCTTTCAAATCCCTGTCCCCGCAATTTCCCTGATCCGGTCTCCAAACTTCTGCAGCAATGCATTGCTGTTCAGCCCGAATCGTCCGCTCGGAAAAGGCGTCACGACAAGGGTCGTCTCATCGCTGACTTTTGTCCAGTACATGGTTCTGGTCGAGGTTTCCTTTTTATCAGGATTACCCACGATGGTTTCTTTGTGAATTTCATCAACGATACCGCTGCCACCGCAACAGACAATAAAATCGGTGAGATACCCGACTCCCGTTCCGATCACTACCCGAGGTTTGTACTCCTTAACCTGCTCAGCAATCCATGGAAAACGGCGCAGTAAACACCATGTTCGATAAATCTGCTTTGACTCCAGACCGGTGACTTCGGCAAGTTTATATTCATCCCACAGCGCATCCGATTCGTTATTGAAAGCTATAGGATAGAGGTTCATATGAAAAATCTTCCAGTCGCCGGTCTTGGTTCTATCCACTTCTTCGACATTCTTTCCTTTCAATGCCCCATAGAGTTTCGCAACATTGCGAACGTATGGAAATTTCCATCGATTTTCTTCGAAGTACACGAGGTTCTTAGGCTCATAGGCTCCTTTTGCTATCTGCTCAGGAAGCCTTTGAGAATAGTCTATTCTCATATCCTCCTGATATTCCTCATCCGTTTTACCATCGGGATTACTATACCCCCACTCGATCCCGCAGAGCCAGACCGGACTCTTCAGATCGCCGCCATCACAACCGGAAAATGAGCAAGCCCATTCCTTGAAATTCTCTACAAGACCGGATTTTTCTGTTGTGTGAGCCATAGATATGGAAGATTTAGGAAAAATGAAGATAAACCGTTCTATGATTATTCGATTAATTCAAATAAAATAATCAATTACAGTCAAAACACAGCAAGAAAAGAGAATAGAAATGATATCAGCAAATAATCTGCAAAGTCTTCACAACGAAGAGTTGTTGCAACACAACGATATGGGCGAAATTGAGGGAAACGGTTATGGAGGAAAGCAGGGGTGTATCGATGATGGGACTTGTAAACAATTACCTTCACAACATCTACCTGTATACATCTTTACGATGCGCTATGCGTAAGACAAGCACTCGAACAGCGGAATACTGAAGATCACAAATAATCCGGTATTGGCCGACTCGATAGCGCCATAATCCTGACAACTCTCCAGCCAAAGCTTTTCCTGATGCTCTGGGATCGGGAGCAACTCTATCCTTTAAAAAACGGACTATCCGTTTAGCATGCTGTTTATCGATCCGGGAGAGGTCTTTTTTAGCTGTACGGGTAATCTCAATCGTCCAGGCCAAGATCCCGCTCCACGTCATCAAGTGAATAAAACTCCTCCTCTCCTTCTTTCACACGGCCAAGCACCTGCTGTGCCATGTACCTGTCCTCAAGATCGTCGAGATGTTCGAGCAAAGCCTCACGGATGTAAAAAGTCCTTGTTCTGCCGGTTTTTTGAGCCAGAACATCGAGTCGATCTTTAACACTTTTCGGAATCCGAATACCGATAAGCTGATCCGATTTTTCAGGTGTCGAGGTATTCATAATGACAAATTCAGATTGGTTTTGTATAACATGTTATACAAACACAAAGAATTAACAAAAAATTTTTCAGGCTAGAACCAGAGGCATTCTAGTCTGCTAACCTCCTCACATCCAAAATCTCCGAGAAAGCGGAAAGCGGGGTGTTGGTTATTATTTAACCATACCAGACAGAGGCAAAATTGTTAAGGTCTGTTCTCACTTCCCGCCACTCCTCCCTCGTTCACGGAGCCGGGCGCGTGTCATGCGTTCACTCAAGCCACCGTCTTCCACAAATTCTTTTTCAAGCCGCCTGATCTGACGATCGAGCAGATACGTCGTCACCTTTATCAATCCGATGATCACGTTAGCCGCGATAGCTGGATCCTCATGTTCGATAGCTTTCCGGAAAGTTCAATAATTCGCATCGGGAATTCTGTTCAGTTCCCGCAGCCTTTTCGTATACGGGTGGTCCTGCGTCCACTCCTCCAGCCCACGTAACCGCAGGAAATCCCGGTAATCCTCCAGCAGCTCCTCCAGGCTCGCACGGGCAACGCTGGTCAAACGGATCTCGGTCTTTTTCGAGGTCGCAGAAGCCAGACTGCCCTCGATGATGTTCTGCTTGCCTGAACGTGCCGCCTGTACCATCTGGTCATAGGTTCGATCCCGTTTCGACACGAACCGCTCGCAAAAGCGCACCGTCGCATCATAGACAATCAGCGACTTTTTGTAGGAGAGAAGTTCCCGGTAACCGCCGTGTGGCGGAATGAATCGTTCAGTCATTGGCATTGTCTTTAAGAAAGTGACTCAAGGGACAGAAATGACAAAAAAAAGCTCTCTAAACCTTAGGCCCTTTTCGTCCCTTTCGTCCTCTCAGTCCTTTTTTCCAATAACTCTTTACTTAAAGACAAAATAACGCATTACACCAAATACACAGCAATAAATCCTCAATAACAGCACAACCTCTTATTCAGGAACATTCGGGATTTTGGTGGTTTTTCCTGTGTGGTTGCGGAGTTCGTACTCTTTCTCGTTTTTATCGATCATGTAGTAGTCCGGCATCAGCGGGACTTTGCCGATGTTGGTTGCCAGGACGTACATCGGTTGTGCAAGACCGGTAGTGTGACCGCGCAGGGCGTCACGGATCAGCTCGGCGCCTTTCTCAACCGGTGTCCGGAAATGATCGATGCCCGGAGCGGGTTCGCAGTAAAACACATAGTAGGGCCTGATGCGTATGCGCAGCAGCATCTGATGGAGTTCCCTGAAGGTGTCGACATCATCGTTGATCCCTTTCAATAACACCGCCTGGTTGCCGACATTGATTCCGCAGCTCATCAGTTCATAAACCGCTTTTGCCGTTTCCTCGGTAATCTCTTTTGGATGGTTACACTGTGTGTTGATCCAGACGGGGACTTTGTGATAGCCGCCAATCGCTTTCTTCAGGCCTTCAGTGATTCGTTGCGGCAACACGATAGGCAGGCGGGAGCCAATACGAATCATTTCCACATGCGGTATCTCGCGAAGTCTTCCAATCAGACGTTCCAATTTATTGTCGGACAAAAGTAATGGATCACCTCCCGTTATCAGGACATCACGAATTTCAGGGTGTTCGGCAATCCAGGCCAGTCCTTCATCCACATCCATGCGAAGCTTCAGATCCTGATCGACAACGAGTTCCTTACGGAAGCAGTGCCGACAATATATCCCACAAGTTTCGATAACAGTAAATGCAATACGGTCGTGATATTGACGGGCAATACTATCCGGCCGGACTTCCTCGGTTGACCTGTTTTCTTTCCAGACCAGATAATTATCCATCCCGAATTCATTCACCTTTTCCTGCATTGATGGAATCACCTGTCTACGGATCGGACAGTTTGGATCGTCTTTATCCATCAATGATGCAAAATATGGAGTCACCCCCCATTTTGTTTTTAACGTTTCAATAGCATGCTTTTCGTCATCAGTCACATTGATGTACTTTTCCAGCTTCTCAAGTGAATTCACTTCATTCTGCATTTGCCTTACCCATTCTTCCGGCATGGTCTCTCCTATACTATTTAGGTGATTTCATCTCTATAGCCACATAAAAAACTTATCTCTTACAATAAACCTTATTTTCCTCGATTTTCAAGAAACAGCACCAGATTAACCCCTGAAGCTTACACTTAGGGGACGTTCAGACTTTTTCTGTGAACAATTTATCGTCCGACTTGGTTAAGGGTACTAAGAACAGAAAACCTGAAATCAACCATCATGAAACAGCAAAAGGTACTTGTGGCAGGAGCTTCCGGCTATCTTGGAAGGCATGTCGTCCGGGAATTCGCCGAACGTGGCTACAGCGTTCGTGCGCTCGTGAGAAACCCTGAAAAGCTTGCATCCGAAGGAGAGAATCTCGAGCCTGCTGTGGCAGACCTGGTCGATGAGGTACACACGGGCGATGCAACCGATCTCAGCGCGCTGAAAGGGGCAGCAAAAGGTGTAGACATCGTTTTTTCATGCATGGGACTCACCAAACCGCAGGACAATATCACCAACGAACAGGTCGATCATCTCGGCAACAGGGCCCTGCTTGAAGACGCGCTCTCCAACGGAGTGAAAAAGTTCATTTACGTCTCGGTGTTCAACGCTGAAAAGACGCCCGACGTCGAAGTCGTCAATGCGCATGAACGTTTCGTGGAAGACCTCAAGTCCTCCTCCATGCCCCACACCGTCATACGGCCGACCGGTTTCTTTTCGGACATGGGTATGTTTTTCTCGATGGCCCGCTCGGGCCACATGTTCCTGCTCGGAGAGGGCACAAACCGCGTCAATCCGATTCACGGAGCCGACCTTGCAACGATCTGCGTCGATGCAGCAGAAAAGGATGTCGCAGAGATCCCCGTCGGCGGCCCCGACACCTATACCTTCAACGAAACCGTCACGCTTGCGTTCGAAGCCCTCGGCAAAAATCCCTGGATCACCCATATCCCTATGTGGATCGGAGATGCCGCGCTTTTCGTGACAGGCCTTGTCAACAAACCGCTTGCAGGCGTCATGTCTTTTGCAATCGCTGTCAGCAGTCTCGACAGCGTCGCACCGGCAAAAGGCACCAGACATCTGAAGGACTTCTACCGTGAACTGGCAGTGAAGCAATAGATCGGCGAGACATGGATATCGAATCACACACTGCAATGCAAACGGCTCTTTCACTGATCCGCACGGTTGCCGAACAAATAATCATTGGCAGATGTTAGGGTAGGAAGTACTACACAAGAACACTGATCAAAACTCTTATCATGAAAAAAGTACTTGTTGCAGGAGGGTCGGGATACCTGGGGCGTTATGTCGCTCAGGAGTTTAAAAACAGAGGCTACCATGTGAGCGTGCTGGTGCGCAATCCCGAAAAAATCAAAACGCCCGGCGAACACGGAGAGCCGATCATTTACGACCTTGTCGATGAGGTTATCACGGGCGATGCGACAAAACTGGAAACACTTACGGGTATCTGCGACAATATCGATACCGTTTTTTCTTCACTGGGGCTGACCAAACCGGATTTCAAGCATACCAGCTTCGATATCGATTACATGGGAAACAAGCGCATTCTCGACCTGGCCCTTAAAGCAAACGTGAAAAAGTTCATCTATATCTCGGTGTTCAACGCCGAAAAGATGCTTGACATCTCGAACATTCAGGCTCATGAGCAGTTTGCCGGGGAATTGCGAAAATCAGGCATGGAGTATACAATTATCCGACCAACCGGCTATTTCTCGGACATGCTCCAGTTCCTCAATCTTGCAAAGATGGGCATCATGCCGATCCTGGGAGACGGGGACAAGCGCTCGAACCCGATACATGCCGCAGATCTCGCGAAGGTAGCGGTTGATGCGGCTGAAGGAGACGAACGGGATATTGACGCAGGTGGACCTGATATTTTCACCTACAGAGAAGTCGGGGAACTCGCGGCATCTGTGACAGAAACGAAACCGATGTTTCTCTCTCTTCCCCTGTGGATTGGAGAAGGTCTGCTGACCGTATCAAGGCTGATCAACAGGGACATTGCCGATATCTTTTCTTTTGCCCTTGCAGTCAGTAAACTTGACAGCGTTGCACCGCAACTCGGCTCGCATCATCTTGCTGACTTCTTTAAAGAGAATCTTTGACAGGTTCCGCAAAAAAGCTGCCGACCCGGGCTCTGTATCGAGCAAACGCGTCACGCCCTTTCACGGTGATCCGGTAGAGGGAAAGTGGTACGCGTTTGCTGTAGGTTTTGTCACAATAGACATAGCCCGATTCTTCCAGTCTTCTCATGTGGACGCTCAGGTTACCATCGGTAGCCTTTACCCTGTCGCGTATCTCGATGAATGACGCCTGCTCTGTTTCGTCGAGAAAACAGAGCGCCGCGAAGCGGATGCGGGAGTGAATAACCTTGTCCAGCTTCCTGTAGTCGAAGTCCTTGTTTGAATCCGTGCTTTTTTCTTTTTCTTCCTCTGTCATGCTATCGTGTCAGATAGGGTTGCTGTATCCGGTTTGTTAAATAAAGTACTTGCAAGTTTAAAACGCAAAAGAAAAAGCACCGTATGATTGAACCGAATATTTTCCATATTTGCATTAAATAAGATTACATGCCGAACAGCAAAGCCAACATAAAAGCGTATACACGTCAGGAACTGCGCGATACTATCGCTGCTCTTGGCGAACCGGGGTACCGTGCTGATCAGATTCATCGATGGCTTTTCAGTGATCAGGTCACTGATTTCGAAAAGATGAAAAACATCAACGCTTCACTCAGAGAAGCGTTATCCCGGCGATATGTCATCCCTTCATGCTCTTTCGAAAATGAAGCGATAGAAGAGCGTTCAGGGGGCGCCCTGGAAACATCAAAGTTCCTGGTAGGCCTGCATGACGATGAAATGGTTGAAACAGTCCTTATCCCCTCTACGGATCGTCATACGGTCTGCGTCTCTTCACAGGTAGGCTGCCCCTTACGATGCACCTTCTGCGCAACCGGATATATGGGCTTTACACGAAACCTGCTTGCATCGGAAATCGTCGAACAGGTACTGCTCGTCAACAAGAGGCTTCGTGATAGATCCCCGGAAAATCATGTAACCAATATTGTATTTATGGGTATGGGCGAACCCCTGCTCAACCTGAACAATGTTTTTGACGCGATAGAAACGCTGACCAATCAGTCCTATAATTTTTCGTTATCCCGGAAAAGAATCACCATTTCAACCGTCGGGCTGATCCCTCAAATCGGGGCGATTGCCCGAGCAGGCCTTTCAATCAAACTGGCAATATCGCTGCATGCGGCAGCCCAGGAAAAAAGAACGTCATTGATCCCTGTAGCACAGGAGCATACTCTTGAAAAACTGCGCCATGCACTGCAGGAGTATACCGATGTCGAAAAAGAACCGGTCACACTTGTCTACATGCTTCTGGAAGGAGTCAATGATTCGGATCAGGATGCCGCCAACCTCATACGGTTCGCACAAGGTTTTTTATGCAAAATTAATTTGATTGATTATAATTGTATAGTTAACATGAAGTTCAAGCCTGTAAAGGAAGAAAGAAGAGATCGGTTTATACATACCCTTGTCAATGCTGGTCTGCAGGTCACAGTACGTAAAAGTCAGGGAGCTTCAATCAATGCGGCTTGCGGGCAACTGGCCTTACAGGAAAAAAATAACACTGCATTCAGGTCGCAGTAATCATAAAATGCGAAGAGATCATGGATTTACTGGATTTCATTCCTTTTAAAAACGAATTTAACAAAGCATATCACGGTCTTACAGATAATGCCAACCATACCTCGGAAAATCCTGTTTTCGATGAGTTGAAAGTAAGACGTTTTGCCTCGTCACAAAATGAAGTTTCAAATTTCATTACCGATAAAATCGAACACTGGGTAGGCTGGGATCTCAAAAGCAAAAAAACGTCTGTCGGCGGCATGATGATGATCCGATCTGAAGTTTCTTCCTTTGCGCTGCTGGGCACAAAAATAACGGTAACATTCGGCCTTTCCGAAGAAACAGACAGAAATGGCTACCATATAACCACCATCAACTCCAAAGCAGAAACCAACATTGAATCCAGGGGGGATCTGGGTGAAAGCAGAAGAGTTATCAGAATGGTGCTTTCTGCGCTTGATTTTGAGTTCAGAAAAAAACATATCAAGGATGACGAATACCTTTTCAGGTCCCTTGACCCCAAAGGCCAGACTCAAGCATTGCAGGAACTTTTCGATAATGCCAGTCTACAGACAAAACCTTCAGCAGAAAAAAGAAAACCATCCAAACAGGCCATACCATTCAGGCCCTCAGTAAAGACAAACGGCACCTCCCAGAACACAAGTGCTTCAGAGAAATCTGAGACCTCAGCCAGTATGACATCATCGGAGAACGAAACCCGAGATCAGGAAAAACCGGCCAGATCCAAAGTCAAAGTCATCAAGCTAAGAAAATAACAACCTCAGGACCCGGAAGTATGAGAATTATTTTACTCGGGGCCCCCGGCGCAGGCAAGGGGACTCAGGCTCAGTTTATTTCTTCTACATTCAGCATTCCCCAAATTTCAACAGGAGACATGCTTCGTGCCGCTATCAAGGAGGGAACGCCTCTGGGACTGGAAGCAAAAAAGGTTATGGATGCGGGAAAGCTGGTTTCTGATGAAATCATTCTGGGACTGGTCAAGGAACGACTGAGCAAGTCCGATTGTGAAAACGGCTGCCTTTTCGATGGATTCCCACGAACAATCGCCCAGGCGGATGCCCTCAAAAATGATTGCATACAGATCGATCACGTTATCGATATCGAAGTGGATGACGAAGAAATCATCAAGCGCATGAGCGGCAGACGTGTTCATCCTGCGTCAGGAAGAACCTACCATGTGCTATTCAATCCTCCTGCCAAAGAAGGCGTTGACGATATCACCGGAGATCCTCTTGTCCAGAGAGAGGATGACAGTGAGGAAACCGTACGCAAGCGCCTTGAAATCTATCACAAGGAGACCGCGCCCCTTATCGAATATTACCGGGAATTTAATAAGAACGGAGACCCGAATGCCCTGAAATTCAGCAGCATCAAGGGAACGGGAAGCGTGGAGTCTATCAAGGAGAAAATCCTGACTATTTTCCATAACTGAGATGATCTCCTAACCTGAATAATATTTTCTGTCATTCCCGTGCCTGACCCGTGAAATCTAAGCATCTATTTCACAGGTCTTACACGGGAATCCATCTTTTGTTACGGGGTCTGCATGGATGCCGGATCACCCCGTGTAATAATATTACACAGGGCGGCATGACTCTTCTCCACTCCCTGTCATTCCCGTGCTTGACACGGGAATCCATCGTTGAGGCCGGGGTCTGCATGGATGCCGGATCAAATCCGGCATCCATGCATGTAGTTTTTAGCTTTTTCACCGGTTTTCAGGAGGGAATCCGGGTACATGATCGGCTCAATATATATTTCTACAATTCGGAGTTTCGAACTCTCATGAATTATTCAGGATAACATTTTTTTATTATTTAAAGTCAGTGCTTCACACTGACTTTTTTATTGCATCCCATGCGTCACGTATTACTACATGCCAACTATTTCCTGCGCGATGAGCCTCTGCTCGTTTCCGTTCAGGACGACCTGACTGAAGAGATTCTTACCGGATGCCAGGTGCTGTTTTCACCGACCGGCAAAAGCAGGAGAAGTATCATCGGCTACGTGGTCAAAGATATTGATAACCTTAAACACTCCCCAACGGAAGGAACCGTAACCGATGTCCTCAACAGCGGCTTACCTCTCCTGACCCCTGTAACCCTCCGATTGTCCAAATGGATAGCCGACTATTATATCTCCCGTCCGATTGAGGCGATCAATGCCGTCCTTCCCGCCCCTTTGAAAACAAGAGTAAGCGAGACGGTGGAGCTCTCTGACTTTCAGCTTCTGAGCTTCAGTGAAAAAAAAGTTGTCACTACCCCGTTGCGAAAAGAGATTCTCAAGCAACTGCATCAAAGGAAAAAAATGACGGTAAGACAGCTTGAATCCAGATTGGGCAAACAAAACCTTTACCGGACATTGATCGAGATGGAACGGGGAGGCTTGGTAAGTATTAAAAAAACCTTCAAAACAACCGGAGCGAAAACCAGAACCGCCTACCGTTTTAAAGAACCGTTTACTGAATCACTGCCTGAGTCTCTTTGCCGTGCTCCCCGTCAGGCAGAGGCTGTCAGACGACTGCATGATCTGGAAATGTCATGGGGCTTCCCGGAGCAAATCGGTACAACGGGGGCTATCGCCCGGGAATTGGTAAAAAAAGGTATTTTCGAGTCCCTGAACATTGAAATGGACATCGGATTTTCAAGCGGCTTTACCGAACCGAAGAAAATCATCAAAAACCTGACCGGGACACAACAGAGCGCGCTTGAAAGCCTTAAAAAAGGGTTTCAGACCGGTACGTTCTCGACATTTCTCCTGCATGGCATCACAGGCAGCGGCAAAACCATCATTTACATAGAGTTACTCAAAGAAGTGCTCTCTGCGGGAAAAAGCGCTATCGTACTGGTGCCTGAAATCTCTCTGACGCCACAAACAGCATCGCGTTTCCGTCAGCACTTTGGTGACGACATCCAGATTCTGCACAGTGCGATGAACAACCAGGAGAAATATAACGCGTGGCATAAACTTCGAACAGGAAAGGCTAAAATTGCCCTTGGGGCCCGCTCGACAATCTTCGCTCCGCTTGAGAATGTCGGCGCGATAATTGTCGATGAAGAGCATGACAGCGCATACAAACAGGATAGAACGCCCAGATATCATGGACGGGATACCGCTGTAATGCGAGCCAAACTTGAAAACGCCATTTGTGTCCTTGGTTCTGCCACGCCTTCATTCGAGTCTTTTCATAATGCAGAAACCGGAAAATACAACCTGCTTCGTCTGCCTGAAAGAGTTGATGGCGCATCGGTACCGTCGGTAAAACTGGTTCCTTTACGGGAAAACAGAAAAATATCTTTTTCCCTTTCCGAGATTCTCTTTGAACAGATAAAGGCAAGACTCGAACGAAACGAGCAGGTGATACTCCTGCAGAACAGAAGAGGATTTGCAGGAAGTCTCCTGTGTCTCGATTGCGGTCACATCCCGACATGCAGTCACTGTAACATTCCCATGGTCTATCATGCCGCAAGCCGACAACTTCGTTGTCATTACTGCGGCCATGCCCTTGCTTACAAAGAAAAATGCACCCGATGCTCGTCGGAAAACATTCTCTACAAGAGCAGCGGAACAGAACGGATCGAAGAAGAGCTCCGTGGCCTCTTTCCTGGAGAAAAAATTCTACGCATGGATGTGGACACCACAGGGATCAAAGGCGCTCACGCCATGATTCTGAAAGACTTTCATGAAAAGAAAGCGCGCATACTGCTCGGGACACAGATGGTGGCTAAAGGACTCGACTTCCCCGATGTCTCGCTTGTCGGGGTGCTTCTGGCTGACATCGGCCTGAACCTGCCTGATTTCAGAGCCGGAGAAAGACTCTTTGCCCTGCTCACCCAGGTAGCCGGACGCGCGGGCAGAGCAAAAATACCCGGTGAGGTCTATCTCCAGACTTACAACACCGACAACGAAGTGTTTGTCTACCTGATGCGCGGGAGCTACGAAAAGTACTATGAAAAAGATATGCAGGCAAGAAAAGAGCTTCTCTATCCACCCTATGCGAGACTTGTTTCCTGCGAGTTTTCCTCTCCGAATGAACACACTGCTGAACAGGCTTCAGATGAGTTCGCGAAGGCTTTTGCCCCTCACCTCTCACCGGAAAAATGCATCCTGCTCGGTCCCTCCCCTGCAGGAATCCCGCGCATACGGGGACGGTATCGCTATCAGATCCTGTTGAAGCTTCCCGGAAAAAGTATTTCTGCCGACTACCTGAAACAGCATCAGTACGCGCTTATAAGAAAATACACCCGCCATGACCTCACAGTAACCATCGATGTCGATCCTCAGAACATTATGTGAACCAGTAGGCAGTAGGTAGTAGGTAGTAGGTAGTAGGTAGTAGGTAGTAGGTAGTAGGTAGTAGGTAGTAGGTAGTAGGTAGTAGGTAGTAGGTAGTAGGTAGTAGGTAGTAGGCTGAAGATAGAAGTCAGGAGAAAGAAGCCAATAGTCATTATTCATTTTACAGGTTGTGGTTTTTTGACGGTTCGATCATTTCCGGGCACTGAAATATTATCGATTGCTTACGTATATTATTAGAACGCTTTAAACGAATAGACTTACCGACATGACTGATTTCGAGTGGTCTGCAGAATACACTAAAAAACAACCGGTTAAAACAGCAGGCATAACGCTTTTCCTTATTGGCAGATATCTTTTTGCGGCCTTCTTTCTCTATGGCTTCTGGCACAAGCTGGTAAAAGAGTGGCTCTGGACAGATCTTATGCATCAGTATTTCACACTAAGATTCAGCGAACTTGACCCGGGATCTTTCCAGGCACTCTATCTCGAATACTTTGCCATTCCTCTTGCAATGCCGATCGCCTGGATTGTCACGATCGGAGAACTGATCATCGGCATCTGTCTTGTTCTTGGACTTTCCGTACGCGTCAATGCCGCCTTTGCTCTCTTTCTTGTTCTTAACTTTGCCGCGGGCGGATACTATAATCTGACACTTCCTCCTTTCATGATCTATTCTGTGCTTATGATGCTCTTTCCCTCAGGGCAATGGCTCGGCATGGATCGAAAACTACACGAAAAGTATCCTGATTCGCTCTGGTTCCGTTAACGCATCATGGAACTATACAACCATGTATAAGCGTTTTACTAAATGGTAAAATAGTTTCATGGTGTACCAGTTCACCTGAGAGTGCCTCTGAGGGTTAAAGAAGTATCTATGTTGAGTGCCAGAAACATAGATGTTCTGTTCAGGTTAACCGGACAAACAGAAAAGCGAGTGTTTATGAACCATAAAACAACGATCCCTGCAGGTATCGTATTGACTTTTTTTCTGAGTATTGTCATATCCCATAGCCTGACCCTGCGCCCCGAAAACTTACTGAATGACGTTCATGCCTATTCCGCAGGCAAAAAGCATGTTTCATCAGCATCAGCTAAAAGCCTCGAAAAAGGCGATGATGCTTTTTATGCCATAGACTATGAAACTGCTGAGACGCTTTATCAAGCATGTCTTGAGAATAATCCCGACAATGCTGCTGTTTACTGGAGACTTGCTCGTCTTTATGTAAGCATTGGCGAAGCGCTCCTTCCCGAACACACAGCGGAACGGCATCCATATTTTACGAGCGCTGTCGAATACGCTGAAAGGAGTATCCAACTGAATGACAAGCTTGCTGAGGGACACACATGGCTTGCAGCTTCACTTGGCGTTTTAGCGGATAATGCCGGTCCCAGAGAAAAGATAAAGCGGGCAAACATCATAAAAAGCGAGCTTGAACGGGCGCTTGAGCTCAATCCTCAGGACGACATCGCGCTCTCGATCCTCGGTTCATTCAACCGGGAAATCGCCAGTATGGGATGGATGGAAAAAGTATTCGCCAAGACGTTTCTTGGCTCACTGCCTGAAGGAAGCTATGAAAACGCTGAAGTACTGTTTAAAAAGGCGATCTCGTCAAACCCTCGCGTAATCCGCCACTATTACGAACTGGGAAAGCTCTATAAAGATCTCAAACGCTATGAGGATGCCGTATCGGTACTCAACGAAGCCCTGACAAAACCGATCCTCATGAAAAGTGACAAAAGAAGGATCAAGAACATTACGGTACTTGTAGAAAAGATGTCTGAAAAGATTGAGGATTAGGAACTCTTGACCGGTGAGCTCAAGAAGTATTTTAAGCCGAAGCACAGTGTATATTTAATACATGAGCATCGGAAGTGTAAACACGACGCAGAGATTGGAGAAAAGAGCCATTTGAAGAGGTGCCCTTAAAAATTGACTTTCAGACCGAGCAATACATTATGGCTTGAAATATCTATCTTGATGTCATTGCCACCTTCCTGAAAACTTGCGTCCTGAGTAGAAAAGTAGCGATACATAGCATTGACTGTCACAGTCGGGGACACCTTCACACCCAGACCTGCTCCAACCTGATAGGCAAGTACTATATCATCTTCACTGAAATTATCGGTTTTTTCTTCTAATTCCACGCTTGCGACGCCTATGCCTGCGCTGATAATAGGGACAACTGAAGTCTTGGGAATTTCACAATAATAATAGCCGTTTGCAAGAAGGGAAAGAATGGAAAGATCTCCGCTGGCATCCAGACCGCCAGGCTCATAGGTCGCGAAATCATTTTTCTGATAACCGATTTCCCCTTCCATCCTGAAACAGCCAAAATCCAGACCGTGAGCGTAGCTGTAAGCCTCCCCGTCTTCGTAACTCAAATCACCGTTTTTTGAACCCTTGAGGCTTGAATCATTTAAATACGCCAGTCCCACAGTAAGACCTGCATAAGGCGAACCTGCGAGAAGAGGAAAAGAAGAGAAAAGAACAAGTGTGATACAAAGTAAACCAGTAAAATACTTGATTATCATAATGCCTCCTGAGTAATAAAATATAACAGCTATACAACGGTTAACCCGTTGATAATTCTGCATATACGTTACTCTCCGTTCATAGTGCAATCGTACGCAACAATGGTATCTAATGACAAGGTAAAGAAAATTTCCGGATTCTCAATATTTTTCACCCTGAACGGTCAGGATTCTTCCAGCATAACCAGAAGCCCTCGAACTCCGAGATGATAACTGTTTGCGCCAAAGCCGCTAACTACCCCTTGACAAACCTCGGAAATAACGGACGTTCTTCGAAATTCTTCACGGGCGTAAATATTTGAAAGATGCACCTCGATAACAGGAATGCTGATAGCGCTGATAGCGTCCCGTAACGCAATGGAATAATGAGTGAGCGCCCCTGCATTGAGCACCACGCCGCTGTACCCCCCGTGATCCTCGCAATGAAACAGCTTTTCAAGAAGCGCGCCTTCATCTTCAGACTGAAAAAACTCAAACGAGACATTGGAAAAAGATTCCATAAGCCCACGGTTGATATCATCGAGAGTACGCTTACCGTAAACCTCAGGCTCACGTTTGCCAAGCCTGGAAAGGTTCGGGCCGTTCATTACAAGAATTGAAACGCTATTCATTTGCTGCATTATTAATCACGCGAAACTCCGAGAAACCGGAGCAGCATCAGGAAGAGGTTGATAAAATTCAGATAGAGCGAAAGAGCTCCCATGACAGAAACCTTGGCTTCAGACTCGCCATCAGTCACCATCGCGGCCATCTCCTTTATTCGTTGGGCATCATAAGCCGTCAAGGCGGTAAACAGAAGAACGCCGATAACACTGATACCGAGCTCAAGCATTGAATTCTGCATGAACATATTGACCACTGAGGCCAGAATAACACCAATGAGCGCCATGAAAGCTATGCTGCCGATCTTTGTCAGATCACGTTTTGTGGTGTGACCGAAAACACTCATGGCCGCAAATGTCCCGGAAGTAATAAAAAACGTGCTCGCTATCGACGAGTAGGTATATACCAGAAATACAGCCGAGAGGGTAAGCCCGGTCAGCCCTGAATAGAGTATAAAGAGGCCTGTTGCAGCCGAACCTGATAAACGGTTGATACCTGCGCTCAGCGCTAACACGATTCCCAACTGAGCCACTACCAGGCCGATCAGGACAAAGCCGTTGGAAAATATCAAATTTCTCAGCATCTGACTTTCAGCGGTATAGAAGCCTACCGTTGCTGTCAACGCAAGTCCGAGTGCCATCCAGGTATAGACCTGATTGATGACCCTGGTCTGCACATCAACACTTACCCGTGAGGCGCTCGCCGCGCCCACCGAACGCGACATCTGACTGCTTCGTATCATAATTCGTTATTCGTTATTCGTTATTCGTTATTCGTTATTCGTTATTCGTTATTCGTTATTCGTTATTCGTTATTCGTTATTCGTTATTCGTTATTCGTTATTCGTTAGGGAAAATAATCATTCCGGTTTCCCCGCAAAAGTCATGCCCCCCTGTAATAACGTCGACTATTACACAGTGTGAAATAGATGCTTAGATTTCACGGGTTTCGGTATCCATCCAGAACCACTGGATTCCCGTGTCAAGCACGGGAATGACTACTAAAATGAAACAGGAATAACTATATGAACGAAGTCATGCCGGACTTGATCCGGCATCCATGCGGTTTCACGTAAAAAAATGGATCTTCGGGTCAGGTCAGCAAAGAAGACTGGGAGAGAATAAAAGCCATGCCCCCTGAGTGAAATATTATTCGCCCCTACCTATCACGACTCTCTTTTCCCTCTTCTCTCGTCACTTTTCTATCGGTTACGCCCTTTCTCCCCCTCGCTCTCTCGCCCATTCCCTATTCCCTATTCACCAGTTACCAGTCATTATTCACTATTCATTAGTCATTATTCATTTCCTTCTCCCTATTCCCTAAAGAATATACTGACTTAAATCCCTATCGGTTATGATCTTGCTCAGCTTGTCATTGACCATGTTTTTGTCAATATCGATTTTTTCATTGCTGTGTTTTTCAGGGATTGAGAACATCAGTTCCTCAAGCAAATTGGTCATTATGGTGTGCAGTCTTCTTGCACCGATATTCTCGACAGACTCGTTCACCTGTGCGGCTATTGCGGCAATCTCTACTATCGCCTCATCGCTGAATTCAAGCGCTACGCCTTCAGTCATGAGTAGTGCCTTGTACTGTTTGATCAGCGCGTTTTTCGGCTGGGTAAGTATTTTATAGAAATCTTCTTCCGTAAGGCTTTTCAGTTCAACACGAATGGGAAAACGGCCCTGAAGCTCGGGAATAAGATCCGAGGGTTTGGCGACATGAAACGCACCGGAAGCGATGAACAGCACGTGATCGGTTTTCACCATGCCGTGCTTGGTGGCGACATTGGATCCCTCGACAATCGGCAGCAGGTCCCGTTGCACCCCTTCCCTGCTCACATCCGGGCCCTTTCCTCCGCTTCCGGTTGTCGGGGCTGCAATTTTATCGATCTCATCGATAAACACAATGCCGGACTCTTCGACCTTTCTTACAGCCTCCTTGATAACGGCATCCATGTCAATGAGCTTCTGCACCTCTTCCTGTTCAAGCAGCTTTCTGGCCTCGGCAATGGTCACTCTTCTGTTCTTGCGTTTTTTCGGGAGGCCGCTCATCAGGTCCTGCATAATTCCTCCAAGTTCTTCCATCTGACCCATAGGACCGAATATCTGCATCATCCCTCCCTGTGAGTCACTGCTCAGTTCCATCTCTATCTGCCGGTCCTCCATTCTTCCTGAGCGCAACCTTTCAAGCATTTTCTCCCTGCTCTTTCTGTTGACTGCCTTTTCAAGATCGGCATCACTCGTCTCTTCAGTAGAGGTAATTTCTTCATCATCGGTGTCACTGTCGTATGCTGAACCGGGCACCGAAGGCAACAGAATATCCAGCAGCCGCTCTTCAGCGAGAAGTGCTGCTTTTTCCTTTACCTCTTCGGATTTCTCACTCCTGACCATACTTACCGCCTGATCAGTAAGATCACGGATCATTGATTCAACATCACGCCCCACATAACCGACTTCTGTAAATTTTGACGCTTCAACCTTGACAAACGGAGCATTAGCCAGCTTTGCGAGCCTGCGGGCTATCTCGGTTTTACCGACACCCGTAGGGCCGATCAAAATGATATTGTTAGGCATTATCTCATCTCGAAGATCATCACTGACATGCTGTCTGCGCAAACGATTCCTGAGCGCGATAGCGACAGCTTTCTTTGCGTCCTGCTGACCAATGATATATTTATCCAGACGGGAAACAATCTGACTCGGGGTCATAAATTCATCACTTATCACAAGTTGTTTCACTGCACTGTTTTCAGGTATTTCAAGTTCTTTATTCTGATTCTGATCTGCCATGTTCGATAGAAATAATAATTTTTAGTAAAGCACACGCTGCATGCAGCCTCTTCTTATGACCGGTTCACGGCCTGAGAAGCTAAACCTCTTCAAGTACAATGTGATCATTCGTGTATATACAGATATCTGCTGCGATCAGGAGGCTTTCCCGGACAATATCGGCCGCCTCAAGATCGGTGTGTTTCATCAATGAGCGTGCGGCTGCAAGGGCGAACATGCTTCCGCTGCCGATCGCAACAATTCCGTCCTCAGGCTCGATAACATCTCCTGTACCGGATATAATCAGCGCTTTTTCAGGGCTGACAACGGCGAGCATGGCTTCAAGACGCCTGAGATACTTGTCTGTACGCCAGTCCCTCGCGAGCTCCACTGCCGCTCTCTCAAGCAATCCGCCATAGGTCTGCAATTTTTCCTCAAAGCGGTCAAGAAGCGTAACCGCATCGGCTGTCGCTCCTGCAAACCCTGTCACGATCTGAGCCTGACGCAATCTGCGAATCTTTCTCGTGCTATGTTTGATAACTGTATTACCAAGTGTCATCTGCCCGTCACTACCAAGAGCCGCTTTACCGTTCCGGATCACACCGAGCACGGTTGTCGCTCTCAATTCAGGCTTTCCATACCTCTCCATTATCACTACTCCTCTGTGAGACTTGTTACCTGAGTAACCGTGTCGCTTATCGAGCACCAAACTATCGGTCGCCTCAGGTCATTAAAATATTTTCTTTCTTAATCTTGCTACTGGAATTTGCATTTGTTCGCGATATTTTGCAACCGTTCTCCGGGCAATCCTGATTCCTTTTTCATCCAGCATTTTTGTAAGCAGATCATCGTTTACCGGTCTGGTCGCATCTTCGGTTTGTATCATCTCCCGTATATACTGCTTGATGATCTTGGTTGAGAGATCTTCGCCATCTTCCGTAGGGAGACTCCCGCTGAAAAAGTATTTAAGTTCGAAAGTACCAAATCGGGTCTGGACGTATTTTCCGTTGACCGCTCTGCTTATTGTAGAAAGATCAAATCCCGTTTTTTCAGCTATCTCTTTCATGATAAGAGGCCGAAGCTTATCAGGACCGGAAACAAAAAAGTCATACTGAAAATTCATCAGTGCCTCAATGACTTTTATAAGGGTATTCCTGCGCATGGCAATAGCACTGGCAAACTCTTTTGCCCGATTGAGTTTCTGCCGCATGTACTTCCTGTCATCTGAAGCAACTGACTTATTCCTTACCACCTCCTGATACTCTCTTGAAACATGAACAGTCATATTGCTCCGGTCATTCAGAACCGCTGTAAGGCGTCCGTCTTCATAGGTGACGATAAAGTCGGGAACAATGTACTCGGCGCTGCTCACACCGGACGCGAAAGGATGCGGATCAAGTTTCGTGATGACTGCAATAGCCGACTCCAGCTCAATCAGGGTGATCTGCATCTTCTTGAGAATACGCTCGTATCGGTTGTTGAGCATATCCTCGTAATGATCCTTGAGAATCCCTACTGCAATAGACTCGGAAGCTGTTCGGTTACGAGTTCCCTTGTATTCTATCTGAATGAGCAGTCTTTCCCGAAGACCGTGAACGGCAATTCCTGGAGGCTCGAGCACGTTGATTTTTTTAATCACGCTCTGCACCTCTTTTTCAGTAACCGCTATCCCGTTACGCGCAAGACCGTCAACAATAACAGAGAGATCATCCTTCAAATAGCCGTCTTCATCCAGATTTCCGAGAATTTCAGATGCAATCAGCAGTTCACCCGGACTTACGTTGCCTTGCAGGGAAAAATCTTTCAGCAGCTTTTCCTCGAAGGAATCATGGTGCACTGCCTGAAAAAAGTTCTCTTTCGGACGATTATCAATGGTGAACTGCATCACCCCTTCAGGATCATCCTTTTTTCGCTCAGCCTTATCCGTACCCGTCGTTTCGGTCTCAAATCGATCAACTGAACCAAACATATCCTCTTCACTGTCGTCGTTTCCAGCTGAATCGTCAACACTGTCAGTTTTCTCTTCTTCAATTTCAAGCATGGGATTCTCTTGCAGCTCATCGTATATACGCTGTTCAAGATGCAGTAACGGAAGCTGAAGCAGCTGACTTGTAATTATCTGCTGGGAAGAGAGCTGCTGCCGCTGACTCTGGCGTAGCTTAATGTCTGGCATAGTGTATGGGAGAATTCGCTAACAAATCTTTTAACCGGGTGTACCAGGATAAACCGTACCGTTCAATCAATGCGTCACCAAGAAAATCAACAACCTGCATCTGCTTTTCGATCCCGTGTCTTTCTGCCTGGTCACACATAGCATGCCGTTCAACCACAAGATAGTCCAATCCAAACTTTTTTTTAATCCTTACAGGAAACAACTTACACGAAACAGGCTTATGCGCTTCGATTGAACAGAGCGTCACTCCCTCAGAAGAGTACGCGAACACGCATTCACGCCCTTCTATGGTCTGCGTATAGATCTCTCCCCTGTAGTACTCGAACAAGCCATTCTGGTGTATGTATTGTCTCTGTTTTTCTGAAAGATGGGGGTTGACCTTACGTGCCTCATTTTCAAGCCTCTCCACTTCATGCTGCCTCACAGGAGCCCCGATTTCTCCTTCCACACAACATGCGCCCTTACAGCTCATGATATCGCAGCAGAACATTCGTGAAGCAAGCTCATCATCTATAAGAACATCATCAAGAGCCAGCATATCATCCGGGTTAAAACGTTAACGTGCAACATATATGTATGATAGCAAAGCATATTCATCAAAGAGAATAATCCGTATCAGTTTTGGCGAATCTTACTTATCTTCCATACATAAAACTCTCATCACAACAAGCAGATCACCACCTATGACCATCATTGACGGAAAACAGGTTTCAGCCAATCTCAAACAGGAACTGAAAACCGCGGTAGAAGCCTGCAGGCAAAAGACAGATGCCGTACCGGGGCTCACTGTTATCATTGTCGGGGAAGATCCGGCATCACAAGTCTATGTACGAAACAAGTCGAAAAGCTGCAAGGAAATCGGCATGAACTCAACGGTCATAAAGCTCCCAGCCGAGACAACAGAAGAAGAACTTCTTGCCGGAATCGAAGCGCTGAACAATGATAATGATGTACACGGCATTCTTGTGCAACAACCGCTTCCTGCTCATATAAATGACTACGCTGTAACAATGGCGATTTTACCATCTAAAGACGTTGACGGGTTCCATCCTGAAAACGTCGGCCAAATGGTACTCGGCAACCTTGACAAGTGCTTCATCAGCTGCACGCCCTATGGTATTCTCGAACTTTTTTCGAGGTATTCCATCGAGACAAAAGGCAAGCACTGCGTCGTTATAGGAAGAAGCAACATCGTGGGAAAACCTATGGCGAACCTGATGCTGCAAAAACTCAAGGAATCAAACTGCACGGTGACCATCTGCCATTCCGCCACCAGTAACATGCCTGAAATCACCAGACAGGCTGACATAGTGATAGCCGCTATCGGGCGAGCGAAATTTGTTACGGAAGATATGATAAAACCAGGCGCGGTCGTTATCGACGTAGGGATCAACCGCGTTGAAGATCCCTCCAGAAAATCAGGATACAGACTTGTTGGTGACGTAGACTACGAAAACGTGCAAAAAAAAGCCTCTGCCATAACACCGGTGCCGGGAGGTGTCGGTCCGATGACCATTGCCATGCTGCTTAAAAATACACTTCAGTCATTCGTGCGAGCACACAACATCGAAAGCACCTAAACAGTATGCCGAGGTCTGCAAGTCGCTATATCTGCTCCAGTTGCGGCGCTATCGCACTTAAATATTCCGGCAAATGTTTTGCCTGTAACAGCTGGGGAACCCTTCAGGAAAGCGTTGCTGAAGATTCTGCGAAAGAAAAAACACAAGCAAAACATCTCCCGCAGGCAGAAGCACTGATACAAACTGAAAGCCCTGCTCCATTCAAAAGGATTTCTTCCGGCATCAAAGAGCTCGACCGCGTTCTGGGCGGAGGTCTGATGCCGGCATCAGCAATTCTCATCGGTGGCGAACCGGGTATCGGTAAATCAACGCTCATGCTGCAACTGGCCCGACACACCTCCCCGTCAAAGCTCCTGTATATTTCAGGAGAAGAATCGCCCGCCCAGGTGCGCGACCGGGCAAAACGACTTGCAATACACTCGGAAGACATATGGCTGGTTCCAGAGGTGAATCTTGAAAAAATCCTCGGAGTCATTGAACGTGACGAACCCGACATCGTGATCATCGATTCCATCCAGACCATTTACTCAGAAGAGTATCATAGCTCAGCCGGAACGATAACCCAGATTCGAGAATGTACGTCTGAACTTATCCGGGCGGCAAAGAGCCGCGGCTTCATTCTTCTGATCATAGGTCATATCACCAAGACAGGTTCCCTCGCAGGCCCGAAGGCGCTTGAACACATGGTTGACACCGTTCTGCAGTTTGAAGGGGAAGGACAGCAGTGGTACAGGATGATACGTTCAATCAAAAACCGCTTCGGCCCCACAAATGAGATAGGCGTCTTCCGCATGGACGAGAATGGATTGGAGGAGGTCACCAATCCTTCAGAGTTTTTCATCTCCGGACGATCTGCCGATATACCGGGCAACTCGATACTCGCGGCTATAGAAGGTTCGAGGGCCTTGCTTGTAGAGGTTCAGGCCCTGGTCAGCAAAACAAATTATCCCATGCCGCAACGGATAAGCTCAGGGTTCGATCTGAAGCGAATCACCATCATTCTTGCCGTCCTGGAAAAAAGGCTGGGAATTCCCACATGGGGTCAGGATGTTTTCATCAAGATCGCAGGAGGACTCAAGGTGATTGAGCCCGCTGCAGATCTGGCTGTTGCTGCAGCTATTGCTTCAGGAATAAAAAACACGCCGCTTGCATCAGGGGTCGTCTGTGCCGGAGAGATCGGGCTGTCAGGAGAGCTGAGAGCGATACGTGATGGAGAAAGAAGAATACGTGAGGCGGCTCATCTCGGGTTCAACACCATACTGATGCCGGAAGCAAACACCACGGAGATCAAATCCGCCACCCGCAAACTACCCCTCAAGGTTGTCGGAAGTAAAACTCTTCAGGACGCTCTGGACTATCTGCGTCTCTGAACGCATCACTTACTTTTCATACTGAAAAGCCTTACATTTCTTCAGAAAGAATCAGGATAATCGAAAAATCAACGTTCATAGAAAGGATTCCTATGCCCTATATACTCCTTGGATGGCTCATCAATGCTCTTTCGGTCTATGCCACGGCAAGCCTTCTCGGAGGCATTTACATAAAAAGCTTCGGGGCTGCGCTTCTTGTCGCGCTGGTACTCGGACTGATCAACGCCATAATAAAGCCGATTCTGGTCTTTTTCTCCATCCCGTTTATCATTGTCTCTCTCGGACTGTTCCTTCTGGTAATCAACGCTCTCATGCTCATGCTTGCAGCGGCGGTGGTTGATGGGTTTGCCGTCAGCAGTTTCGGCTGGGCCATCCTCGGATCACTGGTAATCAGTCTGGTCTCCTGGATGCTAAGCTCTATTTTCAACGTATAAGGCAACCTTCAACTTTATCTTACGTACTCTATCATGCAAGGTCAGGCAGAAGCAATACTACTTCCCAAAGCCAACAGGCTCAAACTCGGCATGGTCTCATACAGTGCGGACAGACCGGAAGATATTCTCGTTAAAACAATAGCGACAACCATCACGCCGGGTCTCGACCGACTGCTTTTAACCAATAAACCGGTCTCTCACAAGGTATTACGCTACCCGATCATTCTTGGCAGCGAGATGATAGGACAGGTCATGGAAACAGGAAGTGGTGTCAGGCATCTGAAAGCCGGAGATTTTGTCTTTACCTTCATGGGCGACCGGTGGACCGAAACGACCCCGTACTACGGTTGTCATGCCGAAGTGGTGCCGACATCCATGCACAACGTACTTCCCCTTGAACGCAAGCCGATACACAGAGATCTGCTTACCGGCCTCCTGGGATATGTTATTTCCGCCTTAGAGAAGGTCAGTTTTGACAGTTCAAGCCGGGTATTGATACTCGGCCTTGGATCGGTAGGCCTTATGGCTGCCGAATACCTTCAATTCAAAGGCATATATTCCATCGACGCTCTTGAAAATTTCGGCATTCGCGGCCAGCTCTCCTCCGCCAAAAACATAGGGATGCAGCTCAATGATTTCACCAGCGATTTCGACGACAGCTATGACCTTGTCATTGAAGCCACAGGACGAGTTCTGCTGGTCGAAAAATCAATCCGTCTTCTCAAACCGAGAGGGACAGTGCTGCTTATGGGAAATTACGAAGTGCTTGGCTATGATTACAGACTCATTCAGCACAAAGAGCCGGTAATAACCTGCTCGAACATAACCACCTATGAACATCTTCTTTCCTCACAGAAACTGCTCGAGAGCGAATCAATCGATAGTGAAAAATTCTTTACCAACGTGTTTGCGCTTAACCAGTACGAACTCGCCTACAGGGTCGCTCTGGACAGCAAGGAGGCAATAAAAACTGTCATCAGCTGGATATAACTTCATGAATGACGTCGTGATCAGCCTCTCCAGCATCTCCAGATCTTTTGGAGAATTTTATGCTAACAGGGATATATCTCTTGATATTCGCTCAGGTTCGATTCATGCGATTGTCGGGGAAAACGGAGCTGGCAAGAGCACACTGACCAAAATCATCTACGGACTGCTCGCTCCCTCTTCCGGTTCTCTCTCGATCAAGGGTAATGCCGTACGGTTCACCTCCCCGCGCCAGGCTATCGAAGCAGGTATCGGAATGGTTCACCAGCACTTCATGCTGATTGAGAATCTTACCGTTACGGAAAACATCATGCTTGGTGACGAAGGGGGATCGTTTTTCGCTCCCCTGAAAACAAAAGAAGCCGCAGGGAAAATCGTCTCCATTGCGCAGGCACATGGCTTACAGGTAGATCCTGATTCACTGGTGTCGGATCTCTCCGTAGGCGAAGAACAGCGTGTTGAAATCCTGAAGCTGCTCTACCGCGATGCGGATATCCTTATTCTGGACGAACCTACCGCAGTGCTGACACCATCTGAAACCAGTCAGCTCTTCGCCACCCTCTCCTCCCTGCGCGATGAAGGAAAAACGGTCATACTCATCACACACAAGCTGGGTGAGGTGCTTGATGTCTCCGACATGGTTAGCGTTATGAGCAAAGGAACGATTGTCGCCACCAAACCCACTGCTGCGGTCACGAAACCTGATCTCGCTCGCCTGATGGTTGGAAGAAACGTACTCTTGCGGGTCGAGAACCCTCCTGACAGGCCGGGTGAGATCATAGTGAAAGTCTCAGACCTCAATTTCGTCGACAGGAAAGGGCGCAAGAGACTTACCGCCCTCAGTTTTGAAGTCAGGGCCGGCGAAATCTACGGCATAGCCGGAGTTGAAGGCAACGGGCAGAGCGAACTGCTCTCCATCCTTTGGGGCATGACAGAACCAGGCAGCCGGATCGACGGCTCGATAACCGTTAACGGGCTTTCTCTCACTAAAATGAACACGAAGGAAATAGCTGCCATCGGTATTTCACATATACCGGAAAATCGCCTTCGTCATGCAGTCATAAAAGAATTCTCTGTCAGTGAAAACATTCTTTTCGGGCGCCACAGGGAGCATACATTTTCACGTTTTGCCGGATTCAACACAAAATCCGTGCATGACTATACAAAAATGATAATCGACCGTTACGACATTCGATATGACATGCAGAGCAATCCCCCCCTTTCAGCCCTTTCAGGAGGCAACCAGCAGAAAATCGTTCTCGGAAGGGAAATGGAGCGTCCGGGACTGAAACTGCTCATTCTCGCACAACCGACAAGAGGAGTTGATATCGGCGCTATTGAAATGATCCACAAAAAGATCATCCAGGCGAGGGACAAGAACATCGCCATCCTCCTGATCTCATCAGAACTTGATGAGCTTATCTCCTTGTCATCAAGAATAGGATGCATCTACAAAGGCTCTCTACGTCACGAGTTTTCCGCAGCAGAAATCCTGAAAGGGCGCTCGAGTGAACAGGATCTGGAAAAAGAAATCGGCATGTTCATTACCTGAAACCCCTCTGTTATGAGAAACACGCTTCTCAAACTGCTTACCCCTCTCTTTGCTGTGGCTTCCGCGCTCATTGTCAGCGCTTTGTTCATCATGGCGACCGGACGACATCCACTGGATATCTATCTGAAAATGTTTTCCATGACATTCGGTTCGGACTACGGAACAGGACAGATCGTTTTCCGGACAACCTCTCTCATACTGACCGGACTTGCCGTTGCGATTCCGTTTAAAGTAAAGCTTTTTAATATCGGCGGCGAGGGTCAGGTTCTTGCGGGCGCATTTGCCGCCGCGACAGCCGGCTTTCTGCTGCCTTCCCAGACCCCTCCCCTTGTGGCGATAACCATATGCACCCTGACGGCCATGATGGCGGGAAGTGCCGTCGCCCTCTTTGCCGGTTGGCTGAAAGTACGTTTCAGCGTCAATGAAGTCATATCGACAATCATGCTGAACTTCATCGTTCAGGCATTTGTCGGCTATATGCTTACCTGGCATTTTGCGGTCCCCTCTACCGTACATACGCCGGAGATCATACAATCAGCACAGCTTCCCATGTTTGACAGCGTCATCGGAATATGGCACAAATCACCAGCGAACTTCAGCACGCTGTTTGCTCTTGCCTCTTGTCTGGGCGTCTGGCTCATGATGTTCAAAACCACAGCCGGTTATGAAATGAGAGCTGTTGGCCTCCAGCCCGAGGCGGCTGAATATGGCGGCATCAATGCCAACAGGCACATCCTCATAGCGATGGCAACGGGCGGTGCTATGGCAGGTCTTGCGTCAACAAATCTCGTACTCGGTTACAAGCACTTCTATGAAGCCGGTCTGACAAGCGGGATAGGATTTACTGGTATTGCCGTAGCGCTGCTTGCTTTCGCAAACCCGCTCTGGATTATCGCTTCAGCACTGCTCTTCGGCTTTCTTGACTATGGAGGATTAACGGTAAATGCATATATCCCTAAAGATATCTTCATGGTGGTTCAGGCGATCACCATCCTGATGGTACTCATATTGACAAAAAAAAGCAGGTAGATCAGGCCTTCTCCCTGCTATCGAGATCAGATCCATAGAGGTTCATCTGCTTACGATAATAGGAGAACGCCTGTTCCTGGCGCACTACCCCAAGAAGCTTATCAGACCTGCGTGACAGCACCGGGATGATATCATAATCGGTAAGCTCGAACAACTTGAGCGCCTCATCGAGTTTAGAAGTATCATAGAGTCTCGGCACATCTTTTTTGACAATATCCCCGGCGATAAGTCCGTTGACCGGCCCCTCTTTAAGCAGAAGGCTCATCTCTTCCAGCCTGATGATGCCGACAAACTCATCATCTTCAGTTGTCACGAGAAAGTTCGACTCCGGGGTATTGTGAAAAACGTCAATGATTTTTTCAGATCTGGTGACATCCCGAAACCTGACATAACTGGTTTTCATAATATCAAGCACACTAATATTCTCAGCGACAGAGAGCGCGATACCATAGCCCACTCGAACACCTTCTTTCTCCAGCACATAGGTTTCCATCGAATAATCATAAGCGATTCTGGCGATCAGGGCGGACGTGACAGCGGCAAACATTATGGGCAGCACGATCTCATACTCTCCTGTGACCTCAAAGAGAATAAGAATCACCGTCAGGGGCGCTCGAATTATCCCTGCAGTCACAGCGCCCATTCCTACAAGCGCGTATGCGCCGGATGTTGCCGTCATCCCCGGAAACAAGGCATGAACCAGATTACCGAACATACCGCCGAGCATAGCGCCCATTTTCATGGCAGGAGCAAACATCCCGCCTGATCCTCCAGACCCGACACTCAAACCTGCAACGACCGGCTTTAAAAAATAGATGCCCACCATGTTCAGCCAGGACTCCGATCCCCTGACAGCATTATCGATCACTTCATAGCTGTAACCATAAAGACCGGGAAGCCACATGCAGATAAGTCCTGTTAACAGACCGCCAATTGCAGGCATTGCCCAGACAGGAATGTTGCGTTTTTTCTCGATTTCCTGAAAAGACTCCTCTATCCTGTAGTAGATCTTGATAAACATGACTGCCGAAAGACCGGCAAGTACCCCGAGCACAAAGTAAAACAACAACTCAGTATTGGAAACAAGGCTGTACTCCGGAACAAGAAAGGTCGGTGAGTTGCCCAGATAACTTCTTGAAACCACCGTACCGATTACCGCAGCAATAACTATCGGGCTGAAGGTTCTCACACTGAAGTCACCGAGTATAACCTCAATGGCAAACATGACGCCGCCGATGGGTGCATTGAAAACCGAAGCGAGACCAGCTGCAGCGCCGCATCCCAAAAGTGTTCGTTTCCTGTCGGGAGAAAACTTGAGCGCCTGGGCGACGGACGAACCAAGTGCAGCACCTACCTGGGCTATGGGAGCTTCCCGACCTCCGCCTCCGCCGGTACCGATACTGAGTACAGAAGTAATGGTGCGATGCAGCCATAATCTTCGGGGCAGGGTGCCCTCATTCTGTGCCACAGATTTTATGACACTGGCAAGCCCGTGACCCGGCCTTGTCTTGACAATATTTGCGTTATACAACCCGACAAGCAAGCCTCCTAAAGCAGGTATCAATGGCAACAGGAGACCCCAGTATCCTTCAATCAAAAAAGAGGTTCCGAAAACTTCGAGCCCTCCGAAAAAGAAATTACTTAACAGCTTGATAGCATCATGGAAAATAACCGCAACGTAGCCGGTAGTAACGCCTACGAAGACAGCGACAAAGAGAAAAGGAAGATCCTGATTGAGATTAAGCTGGAGAAGGATATTGTCCAGGGTCAACTTGAAGAATTTCTGTGAACCACCCTTAAAATATCTGCTTCTTCTGAACAGGGTGTAAAAGAAGGCCAGAAACTGCCTGCCCCAGCTGCCTTTTGTTTTCAGGGGACCTTTCATGAACGATAGTTCAACTCAAACGTATGGACAAGATTCGGGAAGAAGAAAAAAATCATATTCAACACGAGGCATTTTATATATTTTTTTATCTTCCACTGCCTTTCGTGATGTTTAATAATATACTCTTAACTTTGTTTTATAACTATGCCTTCAAAAAATACCGAACCGGAAAAACCGATAAAAAAATCAGCCAAGAGAAAAACCTCGACTACCGGAAAAACAACAACAACAAATAGCGGAACAGCCACAAAAAAGACCACTAAAAGAACGACAAAAAGCGGTTCCGGCGCAATAAAGTCCATGAAAAAACCTGCAGTAAAAACCGCGAAAGCAAACACCGCTGAAAAAAAAGCTCCCGTTTTCACCGTCTCACCTGAAGAACGTGAAAACAACATCAGGGTTGCCGCTTACTACTGCTGGGAACAACGAGGAAAAATTCATGGTTGTGATGTCCAGGATTGGGTACAGGCAGAAGAAAACAATGAGCGCAGCTGATCTAAAAACAGCACCCGCGGTCTGGAGCCATTCTCCGGAATGGCTCTTTTATTCGAACGCAAGAAAGAAGCACCATGTCTCTTTTCAGTAACCTATTCAGCAGCATCAGAATATTCATTGCCGGACTCTGGCTGGTAATCAGAATCGTGCTCGAATATTTTGGCATCATCAGCGACGGCAACGACAGAACCACAGGAATAAAAGACATGCGGGAAGAGTATAAAAAAGCCAACTACCGATAATCCGCTTACTCACTCCTCGTTAATAACCACGGTCAAATCAATGACTTTCCCCGGATCGGCAAGTGAGTTTACTGAAGGCTTCTGGTTAATCACCGTATAGGGAACCAGGAGAGCAGAATATTCATAGGAAACATTGCCGGAATTGAAACCTTTCCGCACAATGATATCTCTTGCCTGGTTAAGTGACATCCCAAGAACATCAGGAACCCGAATCTGAGTGACAGCCTGGATTTCCTCTGCTTTTCCAACGGTCACCGAGAGTGAAGAACCATGTGAGAGTACTGTTTTCGGCGCAATGGATTGACTGAGCACCTTACCGTCCTCAGCAGGATCCGTAACCTCTTGCTCCTGAATATCCATAAGAGAGATGTCAACTCTTTCCAGAATCTGTCGTACTTCATCAAGACGCCTTCCATAAAAGTCAGGGAGGACGAATGTCGGCTTTTCCTGTTTGTTCACAACAAGAGCAACCGTTCTGCCCGGCTTGACTTCAGAGCCTGCAACGGGACGCTGAACGATAACCATATCCGGGTCGATGTTCCTCAGGTAGCGGACATTATAACTTTTCTTTCCCGCAAGCCCTGACGAACGTAACGTCCTGAGAGCTTCGTCGTACTTCATTTTTTGTACATCCGGAACCATCACACTTTCGCCCTGACGGGTATATGAGGGCAAAACAAACCTGTCCATAACAACATAGCCGACAACAAGCAACAAAAGAACCACAAGAACATTTTTTATCATAGCGAAATGTAAATCAGGAAAAATTAACCGCGGAATGTTTTTAATTCTGGCGTTTCATCACAAAATCAACAAGCAGGTTCAGAGAACGCCTGGCGTCGTTATCCTCCAGTTTTTCGATGGCGGCTAGCGCCTTCGAAGCAAACCCTTCAGCAACTTCGGCCGCATAGTCGAGCCCCCCTTTAGCTTTGACGAAGTCAACAACCTCACGACTTCTCATAGAACGTTTCCTTGAACTTTTCAGGATTGACTTAATCTTTTTCTGCTCGGATCCCTCCGAGTTACGAAGAGCATAGATAAGAGGAAGCGTTATTTTCTTGTCCTTGATATCGATACCCAACTGCTTGCCTGTTTTTTTCGAATCTCCGGTATAGTCAAGCAGATCGTCCCTTATCTGGAATGCCAGACCGAGATATTCTCCATAGCTCTTTAACGCATTGATTTTTACTTCATCATCGGTTACACTCGCGGCGCCCATCGCGCTTGACGTTGAAAGTAGTGAAGCGGTCTTGTCTGAGATAACGCGGAGATAATCTTCCTCGGTTATATCAAGGCTTCGCGTTTTCTGAATCTGGAGTATTTCGCCCTCACTCATCCGGCGAACAGCCGTTGAAACCATATGGAGAAAAAGATAGTCCTTGTTATCAAGCGAAAACAGTAACCCTTTGGAAAGCATATAATCACCGATAAGCACTGAAATCTTGTTTTTCCACACAGCGTTAATCGACGCTATGCCTCTTCGCATCTCGGCGCCGTCCACCACATCGTCATGAATCAGGGTTGCCGAGTGAAGCAGTTCTACCATTATGGCAGCCCTGTATGTCTTTTCCTCAACACCACCGCAGACTTTCGCACCCAGCATGACAAGCAAAGGACGAATCTGTTTGCCCTGCTGTTTCAGGATATAACGAACAACCTTGTCAATAAGAGAGTTCTCCGTCTCCAGCGCTGTTTTGTATTTCCGACGAAATGATTTCAGTTCTTCAGAAACAGGAAAGACAACGTCTTGAATATTCACAGGCTTGATTTTCTTTTCTTCATGACAAACAAACAATGCAGTCTCCGGCACAAGACTATCATCAGGTGACGGATGCTGTTATTAAGTTATAAACGAAAAATTCCGATTTCAGGAACAATAACGCCACTATGCTACGCAAATTATGAAAAAAGCCCAAAAACATACGGCTCTATTTGACCATCAGGCCGGTAGCAGCATTGCTCGAGAATTGACACTGACTGACGCACGAATTCAGCAGATCAGGTACTGAAAATCTTGGCGTCTCGCGCTATTTTCATACCCTCCTCCGTTGTGATATCAATGTACGACAGTCAATTGCTCCTGCACCCCGGCACCATTACTGCCCCGGAAAACGCACCACACGTTTCCGCCCGCCGCAAGTCTTCGGCAAATCAGGCGGAAAGCTTCATCGCTAGCCCGATGTCAAGACCATATGACTCATACCAGACAGAGAGAACCGCTTTATAATATACGATAATCGCTATTGGCGAAGAATCCGTTCCTATGCCTCGCACATTAAAAGGCTTGCGTAAAAAACAATTTGCTCACAACTGCTACGTTTATTACTATGTTTCGATTCAGTTATACATCTGCATGCTGCATGAAAACCATCAGGACTTACAGGATCAGGAATAACTCTTTACGACAAACAAGCTGTAACGCGGTATGAGCAGTGAAACCGAATCCTCCCGACCGAAATCACCCGCCTCCAGGCTCATGGACGCCGAGCTTGAGAAAAAAGAAGCTATCAGTCGTGAACTGGTCGAACCCGAGGAAGAGGAAAATACAGACGATAACGGCATGCATTTCATCGAGCATCTCGATGAACTTCGCGGACGTCTTATCAAAAGCACCATCGCGCTTGTTGTTGTCATGGTTGCCTGCGCTTTTTTTTCCGATCTATTGGTCAACCAGATTCTTATAGCTCCGTTAAAAAACAGCGGTGATAATATTATCCTCCAGAATCTGGTACCTTACGGACAGATATCACTCTACCTGCAGGTCATCTTTTTTTCAGGATTTATTCTCGCATTCCCCTTCCTTGTCAATCAGATCTGGCAATTCGTTCTGCCCGGCCTGAAAGAATCGGAACGATCCGCCACAAAATTTGTCATCTCCTTTATCTCACTCTCCTTTTTTGCAGGAATCGCATTCGGCTACTTTGTCTTTTTACCAATATCATTAAAATTCTTTGCCGGTTTCGGCACATCACTCATCGAAAACAATATCGCAGTTCAGGATTATGTCAGCTTTTTTATCGGCGCGCTTCTGACCGCAGGACTGGTTTTTGAACTACCATTCATTTCATACGTATTGTCCAAGATTGGCCTGCTTACACCGGCGTTCATGCGATTCTACCGCAAACATGCCATAGTAACCCTCTTAATCATTGCGGCTCTTGTAACCCCGTCCACGGACCTGGTCACTCAGCTTGTCATTGCCATACCGATGATTCTTCTCTATGAGTTGAGCATAGGCATCTCCGGATATGTCAACAGAAAAAACAGTGCGCTTACCAGCTCATCGAAATGAGGCTGCCTGATTCAGTATATCCTGATAGAGTGCACGCACCCTGATTTCAAGATCCTCTATAGAACCGTTGTTTTCTATAACATAGTCAGCCCTTTCAACAAGCTTTTCCTGAGGCCACTGCGCCTCGATCCGACGCTGTATCTCCTCGCGACTGCCCATACCCTTTTTCATGGCCCGTTGAACTCTTCTCTCAAGATCTGAAGCAACCACCACCAGTATATCCAATCCTTTATCTCCACCTGACTCCAGGAGAATAGCCGCCTCTTTCAGAAATATACGTACCCCGTCTCCAGCTGCCTGATGAACAGCATCACGAAAAGCCTTGAACACTTTCGGATGAATCAGTTCATTCAACATTTTGAGGGTTGAGGGATCCTTGAAAACCTGTTGAGCGATCCGTTGCCTGTCAAGCAGAAGCTTTCCTGAAGCATCAGATGAATAGACATCTTCTCCAAACATCCGTCTAATCCCCTCGATTACCTCAGGATCATTCAGCTGCAACTCCCTGGCAACCCTGTCAGCCTCAAAAACACTGCACCCCATAGCCTCCAGCATAGTGCAGACAGTTGTCTTTCCACTTCCGAGCCCTCCAGTAATACCCACCAGTACGGGGAGGCTCACAGCCCCTGTCCTTTTATTCATCACGATCTTTGAGATTGTTTTTCACTTCAAGCAGTATCGCTCTCCAATGCTTTGGTTCCTGTCGATACTTCTCTGCCCGTTCGTTAAACTCCTTCATGGTCAATGTATGAACTTCGAGAAGCGAATCGATCTTCTGCATGCCCGGAACTGCAACACTGTCCCTGGCGCTTTCAGTAATTCCGGAAAGAAGCATATAGTCTGCGTAAAAAGCAGCAAAGCGTTTATCGGCCTGACTCAACTCATAGGGTGCCTTCGGCGTGCATCCCTGCGCAACAACACAAGCCATCACTGTCGCCATGCAGGCGACATACCTCCTGATCATCAGTTTCATCTGCACAAAATTTAATCTCTCCTGATCTGCGGGAAAGAACAGTGCCCGGACGTAAATCACTATTCGAATTTCTCAGCAAAAAAGGAATTATTTAAAAAAGTAATCCGCCTGAGAAACTAAATCTTTATAGCGATAGTTAAAAAACCAAATACCTTGCATTCCGACAACTCTCAACTAAACACCTGAATCTCATGGCTTACACACAACCAGCCCTACCCTACGCAGAAAACGCTCTCGCGCCTCATATCTCAGCAGAGACCATAGGTTTTCACTATGGAAAACACCACGCCACGTATATCAGCAAATATAATGGTATGGTAGCAGGCACTCCTTTTGACGATCAGACTATTGAAGACGTTATCGTAGCAACAGCAAATGATCCTGAAAAAGCAGGTCTGTTCAACAATGGCGCGCAAGCGTGGAACCACAGTTTCTACTGGAACAGCCTTTCACCCGACGGCGGAGGCGCTCCGGGCGGACAGATCGGCGAGAAAATCAATGCTGATTTCGGCGGTTATGACAAATTCCGGGAAGAACTTGCAAATGCAGCCGCAACGCAGTTCGGGAGCGGTTGGGCATGGCTTGTTCTTGACAAGGGGCAGCTGAAAATCGTTAAAACCGCCAATGCACAGACCCCTCTCACCAATGGAATGTTTCCGATACTGACGATTGATGTCTGGGAGCACGCCTACTATCTCGACTATCAGAATCGTCGCCCTGATTACGTTTCAGCGGTCATCGGAGAGCTTCTCAACTGGGACTTCGCTGCAAGCAACTTTGAAGCCGCTCAGGTATAGACTGCATTGAAAAAAGTAACCGCAAAAGCCCCGAACTCCGGGGCTTTTCTATTTCAAGTCATGCCTCCACAGCGAAATAGATATTCGGATTTCACCCCTGTGTACTAGTCGATAGTAGTACACGGGGGTAATGCGGCATCCTTGCGGCGCCTATAAAATTCCTTTTAATAGTTCCTAAGTTGACCGACAATCGATCAACTTAGGCAATTACATCCAGGGCAGTATCCCTACCCTGTCCAGTTCGATCACCCGTGCCTTTTGCGGAGTACGGTATTCAATCCGGAGATTCTCCGGATTGACGGCACGCTCATCATAAACGATGACCAGTTCATGTCTGCCACCGCCGTCGAGACGAGGATTGTACATCAACAGATCAATTTCGTTCGGCAGATCAACGGACTTGCCCTTGATGCTGTGCGGAGAGAAATTCCGGAAATGCATTTCCACCTGCTTTCTGCCAGATGCATCGCTGATCATCACGCCTTCCATGTTACGGGTAACCTGGTTGACAAGAAACTCTTTCTTTCCTGACGGCGTGACGACGCTATAACTCACTCTGCTTCCCGATTTATGAACCGATTGTACAGCCTCCAGAGGCTCATTCATGGGAATCATTCCAGTAAGCGCATTGGAAAAAAGCTCATAACCGGAGCGCACTCCGAGAATTTTTTCAAGGTTATCGGGGTGGTTGCTTCCGACAAGAAGAACGTTGTTGAGCATATCGTGGACAAACAGCGAATCGGGACGAAAATACATATCGGCTACAGGCCAACCCAGGATACCTGAGCTGACGATTATACGCATGGTACGTTCTTTTTCGAGCTGAATGTTGCTGTATACACGCTTCTCCCTCTTCGGGGTCTTTATCCATATATCCGCATATCCCTCTACCGCATCTATCATGCCCGACGCTTTTGAAACGTCACGGTACAGCTCGACGATCTCTTCGCTGAATTCGACACGCTCAGCAGGCCACTCCTCGATAGTGACGGTTTTGAAATCCGCGCAACCGGTCAATAAAACGGCTACTATGCAATACAGTAAAACACCCGGAGATACCTTCATAACTCAAATTCCTTTGCCATATACCACATTCAGAATAACCCGTATGAATAGAGAATATGTGGAATATTCTTCTTTATCAACTTCTTTTTTTATTGTACCTACAATGAAAGTCGGCTTCGAAATCACTACCTCTTAAACAATGCACTCCCTTTACCTCAAACCCAAAGAACATCGCAGGCTGTTAAAAGGCCATCTCTGGTCATTCAGCAATGAGTTCCAGTCGCTTCCCAAAGATATATCCGCAGGAGAAACGGTAAAACTCTTTACCAGTGACAAACAGTTCATAGGCACCGGTTTTTACAACCCACACTCACTGATCTCTTTCCGCCTGCTCTCAAGAACAGGCGATCTTCCAGACGGTGACTTTTTCAGAAAACAGATCCTGAACGCACTGGACCTGCGAAAAAAGATCTATCCCGAGAAAGAAACAAACGCATTCAGGCTGGTACATGGGGAATCCGACGGTCTTCCGGGACTTGTGATCGACCGCTTTAACAATGCCTTTGTGCTTCAGGCTTTTTCAGCTGGAATGGACCTTCACCTGCCGCTTGTCTGCGATGTCATTGCTGACATCTTCAGCCCGTCGTCAATCGTCTTGCGAAACGAATCGGTACTTCGTGAACTTGAAGGACTTCCTCTGTATAAAAAAATCGTGCATGGATCGGAAGAGGATACAACACAAATCATCAATGATACCGGCCTGAGCTATACGATTAATCTTCTCGAAGGGCATAAAACCGGATTCTTCCTCGACCAGCGTGATAACCGGCGAATCGTGCGAAAACTTGCAGACAAAGCAGACACGCTTGATGTATTTACCAGCGACGGTGGTTTCGGGCTGAATGCGCTCTACGGAGGTGCGCTCTCGGCGACTATGGTCGATACCTCGCAGAATGCTCTGTTGCGTGCGGAAAAGAACGCTCAGTTGAACAATCTCTCTAACTATGACATGATCGAAGGTGATGCATTTGAAGTGCTGCACCAGCTCATCTCGGAGAAGAAGGCATATGACCTTGTCATACTCGACCCCCCGAGTTTCACCAAAAGCCGCAAAAACATTTCTTCAGCACTGCATGCGTATAAAAAGCTGAACAAACTTGGTTTGCAGCTTGTCAGAAATGGCGGGTTTCTGGCAACAGCATCCTGTTCACACCATGTTTCTGAAAGTGATTTTTTGGGGGCCATTCATCAAGCGTCGTTCTCACTGAAAAAACAGCTGCGGCAGGTGTTCAGAAACGCTCAACCGGCAGATCATCCTGTGCTTCTTTCCATGCCGGAAACACAGTACCTGAAGTTTGCCTGTTTCTATGTAAGCGATATGTAGGTCCGGATCACACTCGCAACTGCATTAAACAGCGCTGTTCGGGCGGCCATCAACCAGAGGTTCCAACGCAGCCTCCGCTCTGGCAGAACGCTCAAACCGGTTTTCCAGATACGGGTGCCCTCCCATGAGCAACACCTGGAGAGAAGAGAGCAGATACGCCGGAAAAAAAAGGATCCCCCACACTTCGTATTGCCGGACATGAACACGTTCGTGAGACCTGCTCCAGATAATCCACGCTTCGTCCCAGCCAAGCACAACATGCCCAAGCGTTATCGCCACAGTATCTCGTAGCCAGGGAACAGCTCTGAAAGCCCTGAATAGCGGCCCCCATGCCTCAATGATACCTGAATGAAGCTGAATCCTCCCCCCGGGGAGAGCGAAAAGGAGAAGCACTATACCGATGCACGTACAGGGAAAGGCCCAGATGTAGCGAATTATCTTATTGATCATTCCCGACATATCATAAATACAGTATCCTTTACAGCAGTTCTTCTCCCGGGTTGCACGAAACAGCGAATGACATGGTTCATGCCCTGTCTACAGGGCATGAACCATGTCATACACCTCACTCCATGATGCGGCACGAGGTGCATGCATATGCTTGTTTGTACTGTTCGCGAAACAGATGGTATACAGTCCCTTTTCCCGCAACTCCGTGACGTTATCTGGATTATCCTCCACATAGATATCGGCACCAACCTCCGATTTTTCCTTCATGAAACAGAGATCCCAGTATGGAATACCGTGACCGTCCAGCCATGCGACTGTCTGCTGTACGGCAGATGCATGTGAATAGTGAATGAAAAGGCGGTGTGTAATAATCCTTATATGATACCCTTCATCGGAAAGTTTTCTCAGGTATTTTCTGGCTCCCGGAATCATGGGCATGGTTTTGAACAGTTCCCGCTGATGGAGCGCATAACGATGCAGGCTTTCATACTGCTTTTTCTCATGAATCCCCCACTCTTTCAAACCATAGGAAACATCTTCCGGCAATTCATCGACAGTGAGTTCAAACCATTCCGCCGCGATTTCCCGCATACGCCCGTAAAAATCCGCACAGACACCATCAAGATCCACCCCGATAACCGGCATGCGTTTTTCAGGTTTTCCCATGTCAAAAAAGTCTCATTAAAAAAAACAGCCACTCTGCCTTTCGCCATCCAGCTATCCAGCTATCCAGCAGTATTTCATACTCTAATACAACGCTCTGTCAAAAGCTCTTCTATGCTTCAAAGTCGTGGGATCATCTTCACCAAGATATTTAAAGATCGCTATACAAGCCTTGCGCGCGCTGTCATCATCATAATAACGGTTTTGCCTGATAACCTCTATGAACCGGACAAGCGCAGAGTCAAATTCATTGTGACGCATATGCTCAATTGCAGAGAGGTACCTATCCTTGACCGGATCATCGGGGAGGGCAGCCGTGTCCAGAAGCAATAATCCTGTAATGGTTCTTGCTGATGCTGCAAGCTCCGCATACGCATACTCCCCTTCCAGTCCGTCAATCATCGCAACTGCCGAATCAGGAGCGCTAAAAATGGTAAGCTTCAACAGCAAGGCCGCAGCCTCTTTGTTAGCGGGTTCTTTCTTGAGGATAGTTTCAAGGATTGACGTCGCTGCATCTTCTTTTCCCTGTGTAACGAAGCTTTTGGCCTCCAGCAGCTGATCGGCATATTTGCCCGGCAGAGCTTTTTTCAGCCAATCCTCGATCTGCCTTTCTGTCAAGGCTCCAACAAATTCATCAGCAACTTCTCCATGAATAAACAGCTTCACGGCCGGTATGCTCATGATACCGTATTCACGCGCGATATCAGGGTGCTCTTCAGTATTAACCTTTACAAGAACAAACTCTCCCGCATGATTTTCCGTTACTTTTTCAAGCACAGGCCCCAGCATCCTGCACGGACCGCACCATTCCGCCCAAAAATCCACGAGAACAGGAATTTCATTACTTCTTTCCTGTACATCACGACCAAAATCAAACGTTCTATCCTGCATAACCTTTCTGTCATTTTTATTACCTGTGTTCGTCTACAACAGCCTCTACACTACAATAGTTTTAAAAAAAGATAATCATCTCATCCTGAATATTCATGAGAGTTCGAAACCCCGAATTGTAGAAATATACAGTGAACCGATCATGTACCCTGATCCCCTCCTGAAAACAGGTAAACAAGCTCAAAATCACATAGAGTCATGCCGCCCTTTGTAAGAAAGTCAAAGGTAAAAAGTCAAAAGTCAAAAAGAAGATGAAAAAGAGCTCTGAATATTTTGATAGTGCTTCACTTGCCTCGAAATAAAGGCGATGGATTCCCGTGTCAAGCACGGGAATGACAGGGAGTGGAGAGGAGTCATGCCGCCCTGTGTAATACTATTACACGGGGTGATCCGGCATCCATGCAGGCCCTAGCACCAACGATGGATTCCCGTGTAAGACCTATGAAATAGATGCTCGGATTTCACGGGTCAGGCACGGGAATGACAGAAACGGGAAAGTTTCCCGTCCTTGTAAGCCCGTTGTTCTTCCTTTGGTGAATTATTCAGGTCATCAGGGTTTTCATCCGGATTCCGAACATCCTGAATCAACCTGTTCCTAAGTTGAGCGATTGTTGAGCATGCTGTAGATGCAAGGCACAGAGGACGCCGCTGTAGTATACTACCGCAAGTCGCCTGTAACGAAGCAGATGCAGCATGACCGACAATCCCATAGGGTTTCAACACATGCGATTTTTCTGCATTAATGGTCGCGCAACCCATCGGGTGAGATGTTCGCTGTAAGAAAATTCAGCATAACGCCTTATAGAGTATAATGTTGACACCATAAAGCATTTGTTGAAACGATCAACTTAGGCTGTTGAAATCAGCTGCCTGACAACATGTCAAACTGCCGCGGCAGCTGACGGTACATACCACTGCACCGTCCCGTAAACATTTTCATAGAAACCGCTGGAATTGAACGATAAGACCGTCAAAATGATTACAGTATACAAATCAGTATGAAGGTTATTTTCATAATTCGCTCAACACCATTCAGCAGACCGAAACCAAAATTTTTATATCTATGAATCATTTAGTCGCTCTCTGCATTTCATTGGCCTTTCTTTATGCTTCATCGCCTCTTTATGGAGAAGAGAATACAGGAGCAGGTGAAGTTGAGGTGATTGACATGCAGTTTAATTATTCTGAGGAGAGTACAGTCAGTGAAAGAGGATCAATCTCAATACTTATAGAGAACATAGAAAATTCAAACGGGAACATTGCCATAGCACTTTATAACAACGAAGACGGATTTCCGGAAAAGCCGGAAATTGCTTATGCTCTGGCAAATACTTCAATTATCGGAACCTCCCGGTCAGTTGTCATTAAAAATATCCCGTATGGAACCTATGCTCTAAGCATTCTGCACGACGAAAATGAAAACAAAAAAATGGATAAAACCTGGATAGGCAAACCAAAAGAAGGGTTTGGAACATCGAATAACCCAAAAATCAAATTTCGGGCACCGAAATTCGAAGAAGCTGGTTTTGTTCTCGATACGGAAGAATTATCAATAGCCATCAACATGAAATATTTGTAATCAAGTATGGACTGTCGACCACACATTCAAAACAGAATAGTACTATGAAGAGTAATTTTATCGCCAATGGGCTTCTGTCAGGCATGCTCTGCTGCGCAATGCTCCTGTCATGCAAACCCACCGTCAAACTGGAGGCTCCCGACAAGCCGATTACAATCAACATGAATATCAAAATCGATCATGAAATCCGAGTCAGGCTTGATAAGGACATTGAAAACATGCTTGACGAAAGAAAAGACATTTTTTAACAACGGAGGACTGATATGAAAATCTCAACACAGACATATTTGCACAGGAGTTTCAAAGGAATTGTCGTTTTTACATTCCTGTTGCTGTCATTCACAACGAGTGCTTTTGCCATTGATCTTAAAACCGCCCTTTCAAAAGGTCTGGCTGGCGAAGTAGATAGCGGCTACCTCGCCATTCCTCCGGGAGCATCAGGAGAAGCGCGCCCTCTTGTGAGTTCAGTCAACAGCGAACGTCGCGCAGCGTATGTATCGCTTGGTCAAAAAAACGGAGTCACAGCGGAGATTGCCGGTAAAGCAACATTTGAGAAACGTTATCCAGGTTTTCCTCGCGGAACATGGGTACAGATTCAGGGAAGATGGACACAGAAATAGCGCCATGACGGGACATACTGAAAACAGCTCCTTACCGTGAAATGGGTATTTCGAATTCTTGCTGCTACCCTGCTGCTCATTATTATTGTCGGCGTGGCCTTATGGTACAGCTTTCCGCGCTACGCTCAGTCAGTGATTGACAGGGCAGTTGAAGGAACAGGCATACGTGTAGAACTTCACAATCCCGGCCTGCCGAACCTGTCAGGAATGGATTTCGGCAGACTGGACATTGTTTTTGAGACCCCCGCAGATTCATGCTCGAATACCCCTTCACGCTACACCGCTGTTGTGCACAATGGGTCGCTTTTCTGGACCCGCCCGGCCTCTGAGGACCCCTTGTCAGAAGGCTTGCTTCCGGAAATCCTCCCTCTTGGCATAATCCTGCAAGCGGATTCAGTCTCTATAGAACAGCATGACACGGATATCTCGTTCAGTGACAACCTGCCTATTATAACCGGCGAGCTGAGCATCTCGCGCAGGAAAGGTGCCGCATTGAAAATCATTCCGGAATCTTTCAGCTACGACATCGAAAACGGACATCTTGTCAGCAACCGGCTCAGGCTTGACAGCATACACTACCCAATAACTATCGCCCGAACCAGCAACTGGGTACAACAACCCGCTTTCCTCTCGATAGCATCTCTGCATTCAGAAGAAAAAGCCGCACCATTGAAGAACTTTACGGCATTTTTCGGTATGCAAAGAGATCCTGAACAACCGTGCGTCATGAGCTTTACTGAATGCTCGATCGAGCTCTTCGGGCTCAAGGCGAGAACTCCGAGAATAGACTACGATCCCCAAAAAAAACAAACCAGCTTTACGCTTGACCTACAGGATGTCCCAGTAGAGAAAATCCCGGGCTTCAACGGACTGGATTCTTCCCGGCCTCTGGCGTCAGGACGTTTGAACGGAACTGTTCCTGTAGAATTCAGGGACTCGACACTGACGATACAGAACGCTTCAATACGTGCGGACGCAGATACCAGACTGCGTTACTATTCTCCCGACGGATCTCCCTTGCTCTCTATCGAGGCTGTTACCAGCGGAAAATCCGCAGAGCTTTTCAGGAACCTCAATGCCACCATAATCCTGAACAGCGATGACGAAAAGGTGTCAGGATTTGCATTGGAAAACTTTTCATCCACTTTTCTGGGAGGCTCCCTCTCTTCAGGGCCTGCCCACTATGATCCGGTCGAGAAAAAAAGCTCTTTCACCCTCGAACTGAAAAATATCCGTCTGCCTGAACACATCCGTCTCCATGGAGACTTCAACGGCTCACTGAAAGGCACCCTGAGTGGTAGCGTCCCCATAACAGTAAACAAGGGAGCCTTTTCCATAAACAAATCCCGCCTTTCGTCAACAGGAAGCGGATCAATCATCCATGCCCCGCCGCGTAAGAAAAGAAACGCGAGCGAGAACATATTCGGAAATCCTAAACCTGACGCGACCTATGCATATAGCAAACCGGATCTGGTGATCTCACGTACTGCTCAAGGTAACACAACGATCGATTTCACGTTGAATACTCTCAGACGAAACACATCTGGAGGAGAACTGCTTCTGAACGCCCCAAAAGGTCAGCTCACCCTCTGGCAGGACAAGAACAACCCGTCCCTTGTGTCGCTCAAAGAATTTTCAGCAGGCCTTATGGGCGGATCGGTCTCCATCGACAAGGTTAACTACGATATGGAAAAACAAACAGCCGAAACTGTGCTGCTTCTCGACAACATCCCGTTGCAGAAACTGCTCGATCTGCAGGGCATGAAAAAAATATTCGCGACAGGCTCTATTGCAGGAAAAATCCCTCTGATCATGAAAGACCAGAAGTTCGAAATACCAGCTGGCAAAATGGATGCCCTGCAGAACGGACAGATTATCTATTCAACGACTCCGGAAGAAAGAGCTGCGGCAAACGAGAGTATGAGGATCACCTATGAAGCTCTGAGCAATTTCCTCTATTCGGAGCTGGTTTCGTCGATCACCATGGCCCCTGACGGGCAATCCCTTATCAGGCTTCAGTTAAAAGGGATCAACCCTTCCTTTCAGGAGGGACGTCCGGTTCATCTCAACCTTTCAGTCGAGCAGAATCTTCTCGACCTCTTCAGAAGTCTCAGCATATCGACAAATATTGAAGAAGCGATTTCCGAAAAAGCGCTCCAGTAGCAATCAAAATAAGTGTGTATATTCAAAACTATAGAGTCGCTCATCCCCCATCCAAAAAAATCTGGAGTTATCCCTTGTTGAAACGTATAGCGCTTGCTGTCATAGCACTTTTCTCGCTGACAGCGTCTACTCCTTTGCCTGCAAATGCCGATGAACCCGTTTCGAAAGACAGTCTGCAGAAAAACAGTCATCTGGAGCAACCAGACTCATGGACGAAACATCCCATTCTCAACCTGTTTTACCGTCAGGAAAAAAAGGACACTGTCACCATAGAAGATTCGGTAAAAGAAGAGTCCTCAGACATTTTCCTGCAAATCTGGAGCGGAACCGGAGGAATCGCTCAACAGGAGCTTTTCTCGTTCAGCGACAAGACAACTATAACCGGAAACCCTACAGATCCTGACTGGTGGTTCAGCTGGAAAACCAATCATACCACCGCATTCGCCATCTGGCAGGTTTCACGTCTCCCTTTTCCCGAAACGCCGGATAGCTGGGCGCATCCTGAAGGACTCATCTCCAGCGACCACGTCATAACGCAAAACGGCCTCGGGAACAGAAAGCTGTTCAACATCGAAATTAGCCAGCTCATTGACGGAGCTGATTCCTCCGGCAATCTTCCCGAGATCGTTTACATACGCGTCATCGCTCTTGATCAGGAAGGCAACCCTGTGGGAAATCCGTCAAATACGGTGGAAGCTCATTTCGTTACCTCTGAAAAATAACGAATCACAGGAATTCTTTCTCCCATCATAGGGCGCCTCTATTTATTGTGATGAGCGGTTCAAGTGCAAGGCAAACGAAGCGGAGGAACCGGAGTGTACAGCGAGTACATGAGAATTTCGAGCACCGCTCAACTAAGCAATTAAAGTGCGGAATAAATAAATAGAAGTGCCCATCATAGTAATGCGATCCTGTAGAACGCAGGTCGAATACTGGCGAACAAAAACATTTTTTCGTACATTATACTGCCTCAAAATAATTATGATAACACATAGACAGACCTTATGAAATGGAAAGAACTACTTGCTGATGAAATCGTATATACCTACGGTGTCACTGACCATCTGATGAGCCTGGTCAAAGATAATGAACTCGACTGGAAGCCGGAACACGGAAACAACTGGATGAGCATGGGACAACTGCTTATGCACATGAGCGATGCGTGCGGCAGCACCTTTGACGGCCTTATTAACGGCGAATGGGATATTCGGGAAGAGTTCTCAGTCACTGAACTTGACGTTCAGCAAATTTTTCCGTCGGCCAACCTCCTCCCTTCGGCAAACAATGTCCATGATGCCAGAAAGCTCCTCGATATTGATAGAAAACTTGCGTTAAAAAGTCTGAAAAAATGTCCGGAAGAGGATCTTGCCGACAAATTCGCTCCTGCTCCATGGACAAGAACCCCCATGATACTTGGACAGCGCCTGCTTCATATGATCTATCACCTGAACCAGCACAAAACCCAGCTATTTTACTATCTCAAGCTGACAGGAAGACAGATCAACACCTGTGACCTCTATGGCATGAGCTGCAATATCTATCCCGGAATACACATACCGAACGAGGAAAAAAACCCTTACTCAATCTGATCAGCTCTCGATCCGGAGTTTCCACCCTGCTCTTTCTGCAATCCTTTGCTTCAGGCCGCAAGCCTCTCTGTCGTATATATCCTACCAAAATGCACTATGTCTGCAGATACCTACCTTTTCGTAAGGTTAACCCATGACAACCCATAGCCCGTAATGCCCTATGGGGTTTAATAATAAGCTTTTACTTATTCGCTCTTTTTTGGCACGATTATTGTTAATACTAATCATATGTACTGACTTATTAAACGCGCTAAACCATAGCTACAATGAATTTCATTGAAACTCCTTTTGGTAAACTTAACGGCGTAGAATTCCATACACTTTTCTCAAACAGAAAAATGGATGGCTGCAACATATCGGAAGCCAACATACTGCATACACCATATGGAAGTCTTGTGCCGCAATATGAAACTGAAGATATGGGCCGTCGTGCCCGAAAACCGGTCTATTTCCACAAAAACGGTGCCCTGAAATCGCTTCCATTGCAAGAACAGACAATGGTGACGACACCTGCCGGAGAAATCCCGGCCGAGCTGATAACTTTTTATAAAAGCGGCGCTATCAAGCGGATTTTTCCGCTCGACGGAAAACTCAGCGGGTTCTGGTCCTGGAAAAATGAAATGGTCCTTGCCCGGGAATCAATCATAGATACTCCCGTGGCACGGATTTCAGCAAAAATCATCGCGATACAGTTCTATGAAAGTGGCGCCACCAAGAGTATTACCTTCTGGCCGGGACAAAGCGCTTCGATTACGACAGATCACGGAAAACATGAGGCAAGAACAGGTATAGCGTTTTACGAAAACGGAAAAATACGTTCCTATGAGCCATTGAGAAAAACAACAGTACCGACCCCGATAGGAAAAATGATCGCCTATGATAACGAGCCGAACGGTATTCACGGTGATCTGAATTCACTCCAGTTTGACAGAGAAGGTATCGTCTCGTCTCTTTCAACGATCGACAATGAGGTAGAAGTCATCTATCCTGATGGTTCAAGCCATCTCTTTACGCCGGGAGTAAAAAACAATGTTTGCGGAGATGAGAGAAAAGTCAGCGTCCCAATGAAAATACGCTTCGAAAACAACGGTGTATTTCTGAGCGAAAGCGGGCCATTTGATCGTGACAACTACAGGTTTGTGATTAAAGAGCACATACGAAAAACAGAAAAGCCTTCTTATGCCTGTACCGGGTAACGAATTGATGAACCTGCAAGCCATCCCGTTGAGAAAGCGGCCTGCAGGTTGAAGCCGCCGACCTCCCCGGTATAATCAAGCAGTTCTCCGCAGAGAAACAGATCGCTGCACACTCTTGATTCCATGGTCCCGGGATGAATCTCCTGTAACGCGACTCCGCCCGCCGAAACCTCTCCGGCATCAAGAGGAATTGACTTCAGCCAACCTAACGAGAAATCCTTCAAGGTACGCTGAAGCGAGCGGCGGGCTTTTTTTGTAAGGCTCCCCCACTTCTCTTGGCGGTCGATACCTGCCTGAAGCATGACATACGGCACCATCGCGGAGGGTATGGCCTGCTGCGCCTGAAGATATTTACGAATAAACTGCGAACCATGTGCTTCAGCATGCCGCAGAAGCAGAACCGCAACGTCTTCAGATGAATGATCAGGGAAAAAATCAAGTGTGAGCTCTCCCTTTCCATGACTGTTGAGCAACAGGGCGGCATCAACTGAAAGCGATAGACATGCTGGGCCGGATACGCCTTTATGCGTAATCAGAACATCTCCATTCCTCGAAACAGCAGTTCCAGAGCACTGCACCCGTAAACCTGTGCCTCTCAGGGAAACCCCCACAAGCTCCGGAGGAGGAGGAGGCTTCAGATAGATCGGAGCAAGGGCGGGTGATGGTTTCACTACACTATGTCCCAACGAGACCGCGATATCCAGTCCATCGCCTGTTGTACCTGTATGTCGATAGGAAACACCGCCTGTTGCAAGAACAAGAAAGCGACAGGTATGCTCCCTGCCTTCAGAAGCAACCCTGAATCCCTCTTCCAGCCTCTCTGCCCGGGTTACTCTCTCCCCGGTAACCAGATAAACCCGGGCATTCCGGAGCATCGACTGAAACGCCTCGAGCACGTCGCCCGCATTTCGGGAAACAGGAAATACTTTTCCATCGTCACGAGCTGCTGTTTCAACTCCGCATGTGGCGAGCATCGCGCGAACATCCTCATTGGAAAATGCATGGAGGGCATGACGGAGAAACCGCTGCTCAACCTTACGCTGAAACCCTTTCTGCAAAAGATCTTTAACCGGGCCTGCATGAGTGATATTACACCTGCCTCCGCCTGAAATACGAATCTTCGCGCCGACAGAAGAATTCCTTTCCAGTATCGTGATAACGAACTGCTCGTCCCCGATTCCCTGACTGCGTGCCATTTTTCTGGCCGCGAAGGCCGAGCACATCCCCGCAGCTCCTCCGCCAATAATGAGAAGATCCGAACAGCTGTGCCCTGAGCCTCTCTGACAACCATCTGACCGTTTATTTTCCCGGCCATATCCGGCTCCACGCTTCTTACTTCTCACGTATAACTTCTCCCTCTTCCCTTTTGCCTTTTTCCTTTTACCCTTTGCCTTTTTCCTTTTGCCTTCTCCCTCTTCCCTTTTGCCCTTTACCTTTTGCCTTCTCCCTCTTCCCTTTTGCCCTTTACCTTTTGCCTTTTTCCTTTTTCCTTTTGCCTTTCCACCCCTCACGTCCCATCACCTCTCACCTTGACCCTCATACCGTTGTCGAGATCATTGGTGGGATGAATCACAACCTCTTCTCCCTCTTCAAGACCGTCAAGCACCTCAGCGTAGTAGGCACCTCGACGACCTATCGTTATCGGCACGATTTCCGCCCTGCTCCCGTTTATCATGAAAACATTCCACCCTTCATCACCACGAAAAATACTGCTGACCGGAACCTGAAGAATATCTTCGCCTTTCCAGAGAACTATTTTCGCCTGCACACGGAAGTTATCCCCCAGTTTCACTTCATCGTCCTCCAGATCTACAATGATATTGACACGCTTTTCCTCAATACCGAGAGCAGATATTTTTGTAAATGCAGACGGCTCAACAGTCCTGACTTTTCCGAAAAGTATCGATCCTCCTCCCCACTCCTCAACCTGCACCTGCATCCCGGGCTCAACCTTGACAGCATCAGCTGAAAGCACGTCGATCACCACTTCGATATTCCGGGAATCACCTATTTCGACAAGTGGAGTTCCAGCCGGAACAACCCGCTCGCTTTTTTCAAATATTCTTAACACCCTGCCGCTGTCCGGTGCCGAAATATCAACCGATGTACCGCTTTCAGACTGATTGATAGCCGATCGTGCGGCCTCAAGATCATAGCGCGCCGATTCCACGTTGAGACGTGCTGCCTGATACTCTTTCTGAAGAACCTGCCACGCGGTTCGCGCATCTTCGTAGGTTTCCGAAGAGACCGCACCGTTTCGATAGAGGTTGCTGTACCTTTTGAATTTTCTTTCCGCCTGTCGAAGATCTATCTCCACCTGTCGTTCACCTGCACGCACAGCCTCAAGCAGAGCCTCAGCCGAACGTGCCCTGGCCTGCGCCTCTTCATACTCACGTGCATTGAGCGGCGGTGACGTTACCTGCGCCAGAACACTGTTTTTCCGCACAACTTCACCCTCTTCAAGCATGATACGCTCCACCCGTCCATTCACGGGAGATGCAACGATATAGCTGTCCCGAACCCTAGTCGAGCCTTCTCCGTCAAGGGTTACGATAAGCTCCCCCCTGAGAACAGACTCCGCATCCACCGGCAATGGGGAAGGCCTCATCACAACTACAAGAATTGCAACAGCAACCAGAAACCCAATCGCACCAATCCGCTGTGTCTTTGAAATTTTCATTCTACCCGATATTTAACGCTTAGATTCGACCTTCAGCTCAAAACCATGACTGCCTGAATAGTGACCGAGTTTTGCACTCCCTTTCACCTTCTGCCTTTTCCCTTCTAACTTTTCCCTTCTGCCATCTGCCTTTTCCCCTTTTGCCTTTTGCCCTTTACCTTTTGACTTCTGACTTCTGACTTACAACCTACTCCCTGGTCTTGAGAACCCCGATCAGGTCAAGCCTGTTCAACCGGTAGAGCACAAGAAGACCTGAAAATAACGCGACTACAACGATAACAAACAGAGCAAAAATAAAGTTGAAGCTACTGAAAACAACCGGCATGCGGTAAAGCTCCGAACTTAATCCCAGTGAGAGCAGCATTGACAGCCCTATGCCGATAAGAAAACCGAGAGGAATCGCAAAGACGGTAAGAATTGCCTGCTCACCAAGCAGAATAACGGCAATCTCCCGTCTGGTCAATCCCAGAACACGAAGACTTGAAAGCTCCCTTGCCCTCTCCGATAGAGAAATCCTCGCCCCGTTGTATACCACGGCAAAAGCCAGAATACTGGCAAAGGTTGTCAGAATGACAGTTGATGTCGTCGTGCTTCTTGCAATAAGCTCTTCAAAACTCTCCTGCATCGCCTTAATCATCGACGTTCCGGCCACACCCGGCAGTTCTTTGAAATCCGCGAACAGCTGCCCGGATTTGTCCTCGTCGATCCTCAGATACGCGGCACTCACGATATTGCCGTCTTCGGTGAGACGGTCAAGATTATCAATACGCATATAGGCCGAAAGCCCCAGCAGCTCATCGATGGTTCCGCCAACGGGAACCCTCACAGTACGCCGTTTTCCCTGAAGAAACTCAACCGTCATGGTTTCGCCGGGTGTCACGCCAAGAACCTCTGCAAGGGTCGTGGTCAGTAAAATCCCCTCTTCGGGAAGCTCAATCTGACGATTTTGTGCATCCACGAGACATTTCAAACCATCAGCGGTTTCGAGTCCGGTTATCGACTGCCGGCGGGAACGGTGTCCATAGATCAGCCTTGCAGGCTCATCCCGATAAAACTCCTGCTCCAGAACACCCTCCATCGATGCCAGATCGTATTGGACAGAGAGTGGTCTCGGCTCGTTGAAAATAACCGTGAGATCTTCACGGTGCTTCTCGCTGAACTCAATGAGCATGATATGGTTCACGGCATCATAGCTGTAGCGTCCGGCTATGAGAATCGCAACAGCAAAGGCGATCATAAGCACTGAAAGTGCCGCTTTCCAGATTCTCCTCTCCAGATTCCTGATGATAATACGTACAGAAACCGGTATTTTCTTCTGAAATTTCTTACGGTCAAGAAAACCGGGCTTGTAGATGACCGGGGCCTCAGGCCTCATTGCTTCGGCAGGCGGTAAAGATACAGCGTGGCTGACCGCGCTGAGAGCGCCGAAGAGAGCCGCGCCTGCACTGAGCAACACTGACAAAGCAACCTCATTGAAGCGGAAATAGTAGGTCAGTTCGGCAAAATTATAGAAATCCTCATACACGTTGGTCAAACCGAGACCAAGCCAGGCTCCGATGACCGTACCTCCCAGAGCGCCAAGAGCGACAGGGGCCATGGCAAACCCCAGGTAGTGCAGCCCGACCTCTTCGTTGGTATATCCGATTGCTTTCATCACCGCTATCTGATCTCTCTGCGTACTGACAAGCCTTTTCAGTACGATATTGAGCAGAAAGACCGCGACCGCGAGAAAAATCGCAGGTAGTATGGTGATCTGAATACCCAGTTGCTTGATTTCATCCGAAATGAAACGATCGGAGAGCTGCTCGCTCCTCCCGTATGCTCCAAGAGAACCATATCGCCGGAACATCCCGTCAAGTCGCTGTGTGACATCTTTTTCCAGAGCGCCACGCGCAAGAGTCAGAGAAAGATCATTGAACGCTCCGGTCATATTGAGTGCCGATTCAAGAGCGTCCCGACTCATCCAGAAAATCCCGAATCGACGGTTGTCCGGGAAAAACGCCCCCGGCTGCACCTCGTAAATATATTCAGGGGACAGTCCTATGCCGACGATAACCAGCTCTTTCCACCTTCCATTGACTACCGCCCCCACATGATCCCCGAGTTTCAGGCGATTGGCATT
>Ga0272441_10001278_pt1 | contig 53842 bp, 38 predicted proteins | sample SSMProp6N_FD_193582 | JGI IMG/M metagenome (GOLD analysis project Ga0272441, IMG submission 193582) | Marine sediment archaeal communities from Little Sippewissett salt marsh, Falmouth, MA, United States - SSM-Prop-6N | ecosystem: Environmental > Aquatic > Marine > Wetlands > Sediment ...
CGCCACGGCTTCAGGCCGATTCATCGGCCTTGGCCGTCGGATAGCCTCGGCCCTGTGGGCCGGGGTGGCGGGTGCGCGACTCCCTCCTGAACGCCCGTGGGGGCCGGGCCGCTTGCGGCCCGGCCCCCACGGGAGAAAAGGAGGCAGGCGATCGGTCACCCAGGGCCCAAGGTCCTGGGCGATGCCGCCGGCGGCAAGCCGCTGGCAGCGAAGGCCGCTGAAGCGGCCTGAACGACCGCCTGTCCGGCCCCGCAGGCGTTGACGTGGCAGCCGTTCTCCCCCGGCCGTGCGCCATGCCGGTGCCGGGCCACACAGATTCACGAATTGCAGCGCCATGCGGTGCGCCTCGCGACGGGGCCATGGCGGCCTGCGGGGCGACGCGGGGCGTACGGCTGCGGCAATCTCGGCCCCCAAATGCGTTCCCTCGCCGTTTTGAGTTGACGGGCCCTCCCACAAGCGTAGAATTGGGCGTTGGCGGGGGCGAGGCTCCCGGTATCGGTCAATCTTGGACGCGGTCTGCGCTGGACCGCTGCGCCGCTTGGCCGGGTCACGTGCGACTGCCTCTCGGGTGACACTATGCTCAATCCACGTAAACGAATCGGCGAAATCCTGATGGAGTGGGGCAAGGTCACGGACCAGCAGGTCCGCGAGGGCCTGGAGCGCCAGTCCAAGAGCGGCCGGCGCCTCGGCGAGGTCCTCGTCGGCATGGGCGCCTGCGAAGGGCAGGACGTGGCCAAGGCCCTCGCCCTCCAGTTCGACATGGAGTACGTCGACCTCGACATCGGCAGCATCAACCCGCAGGTCATGGAGATGGTGCCCGAGGCGATGATGGAGGAGTACCAGATCGTCCCGCTGGATTACACGGACGGCCGGCTGCGGGTGGCCATCACCGACCCGCTGGATCTGGAGTCGGTGGACGCCATCCGCTTCCGTCTGAACATGGACGTGGACTGCGTGCTGGCGTCGCCGCACTCCGTGCGGGCGGTCATCTCGGGGTACACCGAGCAGACGGAGTCGGACTCGGTGGACTCGATGCTCCAGGAGTTCACCTCGACGGACGTGCAGTTCGAGGACCGCGGCGAGAAGGGGGCCGATAAGCATGCCGAGTCGGCCCCGATCATCCGGCTCGTCCAGTTGATCATCACCGAGGCCGTGCGCATGCGAGCCTCGGACATCCACATCGAGGCGCTCGGCACGCGGCTGCGGGTCCGGTACCGTGTGGACGGCGTGTGCGTGGAGCGCGAGCCGCCGCCGAAGCGGCTCCAGGGGGCGATCACGACCCGCGTGAAACTCATGTCCGGCATGCAGATCGAGGAGAAACGGCTCCCGCAGGACGGCCGGATCCGCATGCGGCTCGACGGCGCGGATCTCGACTTCCGGGTCTCCACCCTGCCGTCCTACCACGGCGAGAGCATCGTCCTGCGAATCCTCCGGCGGGAATCGATCAACCTGGGCCTCGAGAACCTGGGGTTCCTCCGCGATGATTACGAGCAGTTCGAGAAACTCATCGCCCGGCCCAACGGCATCTTCCTGGTCACCGGGCCCACGGGCTCGGGCAAGACGACCACGCTGTACGCGGCCCTGAACCAGTTGAACACGCCGGACCGCAAGATCATCACGGCGGAGGACCCGGTCGAGTACCACATTGCGGGGATCAACCAGGTCCAGGTGAACCCGCAGATTGAGTTGACGTTCGCGCGGATTCTGCGGGCGATGCTGCGGCAGGCGCCGAACATCATCCTGGTCGGCGAGATCCGCGATTTGGAGACCGCAGAGATGGCCGTCCAGGCCGCGCTGACCGGACACCTGGTATTCAGTACACTTCATACCAACGACGCGCCCAGCGCGCTCACGCGCCTCATCGACATGGGCGTCAAGCCGTTCCTGGTGGCCAGCAGCGTCCAGGCCGTCATGGCCCAGCGCCTCGTCCGCATCCTGTGCCCCGAGTGCAAGGAAGCGGACCCCGACGTGGACCTGTCGACGATGCGCGGCCTCGGGGTCACGGAGGAGCAGTTGAGCCAGGCCACCTTCTGCCGCCCCGTGGGCTGCGAGAAGTGCCACAACATGGGGTACCGCGGGCGGCTCGGCATCTTCGAGGTCATGCCGCTGAACGCCCAGTTGCGGGAAATGGCGTTCAAGCACCGTCCGCTGTCGGAAATCCGGCGGGCCTCCCGCGACCTGGGCATGCGGACCCTGCTGGAGGACGGCCTGATCAAGGTCATGCGCGGCCAGACGACGCTCGACGAGGTGCTCGCGCGGGCCCAGCGCGAGCCGACGGTCGCGTAATCGGGGCGGCCGCCGCGCGGCAGGAAAGGCCCTGGCGGGCCGTCCGGCCCGGAAGGGTTGCCCGCGGCGCGGTCCGATGATTACAATAAGGTGTGTGGTGGCAAGCAGTTAGACCAAGTGGGGGCCAGGGAAAGGGCGGTCCAGCCGGCCCAGTCGGCGGGGGATGGGCACGGCCACCGCAGGGCGGCCGGATGATTCAAATTGACAAACTGCTCCAGTTTGTCGTCTCGAAAAACGCGTCCGATCTCCACCTGCACGTGGGGCGGCCTCCCGTGGTCCGCCTGCACGGCCGCCTCCGCACCCTGGAGACCGAAACGCTGACGGCCGAGGACACCGCCGGCATGATGCGGAGCATGACCCCCGAGCGGTACCAGCAGGAACTCGAGTCCACCGGCTCGGCCGACTTCGGCTTCAGTTTTCAGGACAAGGCCCGGTTCCGCGTGGCGGTCTTCACGCAGCGGGGCCACGTGAGCCTTTCGCTCCGCCTGATTCCGTCGCGCCTGATGACGCTGGCGGAAATCGGGCTCCCGACGACGGTCAAGTCGCTGCTGGCGCGGACGCGCGGCCTGTTCCTGGTGACGGGGCCCACCGGCTCGGGCAAGACGACGACGATCGCGTCGATGATCAATTATATCAACGAGAATTACGACCGGCACATCATCACCGTCGAGGACCCGATCGAGTACTATCACGAGCACAAGAAGGCGCTCGTGAACCAGCGCGAGGTGGGCGTGGACGTCGAGAGTTTCGACGAGGCCGTCCGCCGCGCACTCCGGGCCGACCCGGACGTCATCCTCGTCGGCGAGATGCGCGACGTCGAGACGATGCAGGCCGCCATCCGGGCCGCCGAAACCGGGCACCTCGTCTTCTCGACGCTCCACACGACCGGGGCGGCCGGCACGGTGAACCGCATCATCGATGCGTTCCCGCCGGCCCAGAAAGATATGGTCCGGGTCCAACTGTCCGAGGCGCTCATCGCCGTCATCAGCCAGACGCTGGTGCCCCGAAAGGACATGCCCGGCCGCATCGCCGCCTACGAGTTCCTCATGATTACGAGTGCGGCCAAGAACATGATCCGCAAGAACGAGCCGTACCGCCTCGAATCGTGCATCCAGACGGGCGCCCGGTGGGGCATGCAATTGCTCGACGATTCGTTGTGGGACCTGTATTCGCGCGGTGTGGTGTCGCTGGAGGACATGCTCGAGAAGTGCCAGCGCCGCGCCGACCTGGAGAAGAAACTGTTGGAGATCCCCGGCGGGCAGGAGGCCCTGGACCAGGTGGGCGGCGCGATTGAGGCCGCCGAGGTCGAGGCCTAGCCTCCCGTCGGGCGAACCGGAGCCACCAGGTAGGAAGGGAAGCCCTTGAGCCGCACGCCCCGCAGTGAAAACGTCTCGTCGGACGTCCGGTCGGACCCGCCGGCCGAGGCCGCCAACCCGCCGTCGGCCGAGGCGGTGACCCCGCCGTCGACGAAGGCGGCCAAGACGCCGTCGACGAAGGCGGCCAAGACGCCGTCGACGAAGGCGGCCAAGACGCCGTCGGCGAAGGCGGCCAAGACGCCGTCGGCGTCGCCCCTGGCCGAGCCCCGCCGCCAGCGCCGCATGACCGTCCGCACGCAGAAGCGGCTCGGGCAGGTGCTCGTGGAGATGGGCAAGATCACCAAGGAGCAACTCCAGGAGGCGGTCGAACTGAAGCAGGAGAAGGGCGGGGCCCTCGGGGCCGTCCTGGTCGACCTCGGCTACTGCGAGCAGACCGACGTGTCGGCGGCCCTGGCCGTCCAGGCCGGCATGCGGAAGGTCGATCTCGACGAGATCGAGATTCCCCCCGAGATCGTCGAGAAGATGGACGCCCTGACCGCCCGGTCCTACAGCGTCGTGCCGATCGAGTTCGAGGGCGGCGTCCTGACGGTGGCGATGGCCGACCCGAACAACTTCCGGGCCCTCGACGAACTCCACATGCTGCTCGACTACGAGATCCGGGCCGCCGTCGCCGACAACAACGCCATCGTCCGCGCCCTGGACAAGTATTACGAGCAGGCCGAGTCCGTGGAGTCGGTCATCGATGAACTGGACGGGACGGCCCAGTGGATTCGCGAGGACGAGGAGTCGATCGACCTCGAGGACATCCGGGCCATGAGCGAGAGCCAGCCCGTCAAGAAACTGCTGAACCTCGTGCTCCTCCAGGCCATCCGCGACCAGGCCTCCGACATCCACTTCGAGCCGTTCGAAGACGAATTCAAGATGCGGTACCGCATCGACGGCGTCCTCTACGAGATGGTGCCGCCGCCCCGGCACATCGCCTTGGCCGTCGCCAGCCGCATCAAGGTCATGGCCAACCTCGACATCGCCGAACGCCGCGTGCCCCAGGACGGCCGCATCGAACTCACGGTGGGCGGCAAGCCGGTCGACCTCCGCGTCTCCGTTCTGCCGACCATGTTCGGCGAGAGCGTCGTCATGCGGGTGCTCGACCGCAGCCAGGTGGAACTCGACATCACGAAACTCGGCCTCCGCCAGGACGAGCAAAACGCCGTCGAAGAACTCATCCACCTGCCCAACGGCATCGTCATCAACACCGGGCCGACCGGCTGCGGCAAGACGACGACGCTGTACTCGGCGTTGGCGGCCATCAACAAGGTCGAGACGAAGATCATTACGGCCGAGGACCCCGTCGAGTACGACATCGAGGGCCTCGTCCAGTGCCAGATCAACGCGGACATCGGCCTGACGTTCGCGCGGATTCTGCGGCACGTGCTGCGGCAGGACCCGGACGTGATCCTGGTCGGCGAGATTCGCGACCTCGAAACCGCCCAGATCGCCATTCACGCCTCGCTGACCGGCCACCTCGTCTTCTCCACGCTACACACCAACGACGCGCCGACGGCGATCACGCGGCTGCTGGACCTGGGGCTGGAGCCGTACCTCGTGACGGCGACGCTGGAGGCGATCATCGCCCAGCGGCTCGTGCGGCGCATCTGCACCAACTGCCGGGCCGAGTTCCAGCCCACCGAGGATATGCTCAGTGAACTCGATCTTACGCTCGAAGAGGTCCGCGGCCGCACGTTCTACTTCGGCAAGGGCTGCGAGGCCTGCAACAACACCGGCTACAAGGGCCGGCAGGGCATCTTCGAGATCATGCGCCTCGACGATCCGCTCCGCGACCTCATCCTCGAAGGGGCCTCCACCAACGTCATCCGCGAGGAGGCCAAGAAGCGCGGCATGCGGACGCTGCGCGACACGGGCCTGATGTCCATCTTCGACGGCATCACGACCATCGAGGAAGTCGTCGCCGCCACCGTTATGGAAACCTGATCCCGACGCAGAAAGGAGAACCCGATATGCCGGTCTTCCAGTACGAGGCCATGGACGCCAAGGGCCAGGAGGTCCGGTCGGAGATCGAGGCCGAGAGCCAGCAGGACGCCGTCAGCAAGATCCGGGCGCTCGGTCACTTTCCGACCCAGTTGCGCCTCAAGGGGAAACGCAGCCGGGCCGCCCCCGCCCGTGCCGGAAAGAAGAAGGGCAGGACGCTGGCCATCGGCCGCGTCGGCCGCAAGCAACTGACGCAGTTCACGCGGCAGATGTCGACCCTCCAGGACGCCGGCCTGCCGATCCTGCGCAGCCTCCGCATCCTTGAAAGCCAGACCAAGCCCGGCATCCTGAAGAACGCGCTCGGCGAAATCATCGAAGATGTCGAGGCCGGCTCCACCCTGTCCGAGGCCATGGAAAAACACCCCAAGGCCTTCGACCGCCTCTACGTCTACACCGTCCGGGCCGGCGAGGCCGGCGGCGTGCTCGACCAGATCCTCGACAAACTCGCCGAGTTCATGGAGAAGGCCATGGCCCTCAGGCGACGCGTCGTCGGCGCCATGGTCTATCCGGTCCTGGTCATTGGGATCACGGTGATTATTCTCATCGCGATCATGATGTTCGTGGTGCCCAACTTCGAAGAGATCTTCGCGAAGTTCGACATCGGCGGCCTGCCGAGACCCACCGCGGTTCTCATCCAGATTTCCAACGCCGCCCGGACATACTGGTACCTGCTCCCCGGCGTGCCTATCGGCCTTTACGCATTGCTGTGGGGCATTCGCAAGAACCGGGTCGGACGCGCCACCCTGGACTGGATCAAGATGAAGACGCCCATCGTGGGCAGCATCGTGAACCGGCAGGCGATCGCCAACTTCGCCCGGACCCTGGGCACCCTCATCGCCTCCGGCGTGCCGATCCTGGAGGCCCTGAACATCACCCGCGAGACCATCGGCAACGAGGTCGTGTCCAGGGCCCTGACCGAGGTCCACGATTCCATCCGCGAGGGCGAGAGCATCGCCGGCCCTCTGCGCGAGAGCGGCGTCGTCGACCCCATCGTCGTCAACATGATCGACGTCGGCGAGGAGACCGGCGAACTCGACCAGATGCTCATCAAGGTCGCCGACACCTACGACGAGGAGGTCGACCACCTCGTCGGCAGCCTGACCAGCGCCCTGGAGCCGGTCATGATTGTGTTCCTCGGTGTGACGATCGGCGGGATCGTCATCGCGCTCTTCCTGCCGCTCGTTACCCTGATCCAGAAGGTGGGGCAGCAGGGCTGACGCCCCCCAAAGGAGCCGATACCATGGCTGGGCGACATCACACACGCGGGTTCACGCTCGTCGAACTCCTGATCGTGATGCTCATCATCGGGACGCTCGTCGGCCTGCTCGTGCCGACGGTCGGCCGGGCCATCCGGACGGCCAGCAGCACGAGGACCCGCGCCATCATCAACGACATCGGCATGGGGCTCAACGCCTACAAGCGCGACTTCGGCGATTATCCGCCCAGCGACAGGCAGACCACGTACCCTCGCACGGGCTGCGAGAAACTCGTCTTCTACCTTCGCGGACCACGCGGGTCCGGCTGGGGGGCCGGCGCTGCCGGACTGCTGCCCGAACACGCCACCGTTTCCAAGTCACGCACCCGCACCTACGGCCCCTATTACAACACCGACGAGGACAGCATGAAGCGGTAGAAGGTTCGCAATGGCTGGCAATGGGTGGCGTTCCTCGACGGCAACGCGCCTCCCGGATACATCATCTACTTTCGGGCCGGACGCGACAGCCAGGGCAATACGACCTACGATTGGACGGACAACAACGAACGCGCCGCCGACCGGGATGCGAAGACGAACTACAAGAGCCTCACATACTTCAACGAATGGACGACCATCGGCGGGAGCGCGTCGGCGGCTCGTAGTGGGGATTACCAGCGGCACGACTTCCTGCTCATTTCGCCGGGCCAGGACGGACGGTTCGGCGGCGTGCGCCGCGATGAGGACGGCGACATCGTTATCACCACGCGCGACGAGGTGGAAAATGGAGACGCGTCCTATGATGATATCACGAACTGGAACTGACGCGGCCCCGGCGCGCCGCGGGCCGCCCGCCCGCGCTCCGGCCGCCTTTACGCTCATCGAACTGCTCGTCGTCATGGGCATCATCGGCGTGCTGCTCGGCATGCTCCTGCCCGCCGTCAACCGGGTGGTCGTCGCCAGCCGCAACGCCGCCTGCGCCAACCGGATCGCCCAGATTGAGGCCGCCCTGGCCACCTTCAAGAACGACTGGGGCGTCTATCCCCCCAGCGACAAGGATGATAACGACGCCGATACCCTCGTGAGCGAATGTCCCGGCACGGACTCCGGCTACGGTTTGCTTTGCGTCGCCCTCATCGGCCCGGGGCCCGAAGCCAAGGGCTGGGGCCGCGCCGTCGCGGACGAGGATTACAAGTTGCCCTTCAGTGGCACGGACAAGACCACCGCCTATGGGCCCTACTACCAGGGCGACTTCCGGTGGACCGGCAGGGACGCCTTTATTCCGGACGCCTTCCCGGCCCCGGACCGGCCCATCCTCTACTACCGGTACGACCGCGGGACCGGCCAGTACGACTACGAGGACAACCCGCGCGGGGACATCGACGAGGGGTTCCAGTCGGAGACACACTTCGAACTCAGCGCTACGTACGAGGTCCCCGACAGCCGTGAGCCCCGTGTGCGGCGCAAGGATTACCTGCTCATCTGCGCGGGCGCCGACCGGATGTACGGCTACATCACGGACGACGATCCGCCCCGGGCCGCCACCCGCCGCACCGAGGTCACCGACGGAAGCGCCATATGCGACGACATTACCAACTACGGCCAGAACTGATGCGGCCGATGCGGGCTGACGGCCCGCGAAGGGAGAGAACCCGTATGAGCGCTCTCGTCCATGCCCGCCGGCGGGGCGGCTTCACCCTGGTCGAACTGCTGACCGTCATGGCGATTCTCGGCATCCTCGTGGGCCTGGTCGTCGGGGCGGGGCACGCCATCCTCCAGCACGCCGCCCGCACCGAGACCGAGCAGACCATCGCGGCCATCCAGGCCGGCCTGTCCCGCTACTTCGAGGACTGGCACAAGTATCCCTGGTATGAAGAAAACGACAACCAGTGGGGGGGCAGCGGTGCCCATCCGCTCATGGGCGTGGTGCGGGAAGGCAGTAGGGACGAGGCGGGCTATCGCCCCCTCGATGAGCAAGACATGGAACGGGGGGACCCCGGTGCCGCCTGCCTCTACGCCTCCCTCTCCATGGACGAACGCAGCGGGCCCTACTTCATTGGCTCCGGCGGCAACGTGCAGACGCTCGCCTACCGGCGCCAGGACCGGTACAGCGTGTTCGTCGACGGGTGGCAGCGCCCTATCCACTACTTCCAGCCGCCCCCGAAGCCCGGCGGCGAGCGGCCCGCCGGCGCCACGACCAGCCATGTCGAGTACTATCGCAGCGCGCCGCTGCTGATGTCCGAAGGGCCCGAGAAGGATATGCCCGACGCGGACGAGACCATGGAAGATAATGTCTTTAATTACGAGATCGAAGACGCCCTGCGGTCGCAATTGACCGACAAGTACCATCAATAGGCCCCGGGCCGGACGGAACGGAAGGTGCCGCACGTGCAACGCTACCGCGCATTCACCCTCATCGAGATGCTGGCCGTCGTCAGCATCATGCTGATTCTGCTCGGGGTGACGTTCGGCATCCTGAGCGACCTGGCGCAGCAGACCGGCCCGGAGACCGTCTTGGCGACCGTCCAGGCCATGATTCACAACGCCCGCGACTACGCCGTCGGCAACGGCGTCCCCACGCGCGTCGAGTTCCGCGTCACCGCGCCCGGCGGCAACGACCAATTGCCCAGCACCACCATGACGCTCCAGTATTGGGCGGCGGACTTCGGCAGCGGCGAGTGGATCGACGTTCCCGGACGCGACACCGTCGCCCTGCCGCGCGGCATCTACGTCTGCAAGGGTTTTCCCCCCAGCCTGCCGGCTTCCCCGGGCGTGGCACGCATCGCCACGGACGTAACCGATCAGGAGATGCAGAAGTGGCGGGAGTACGAGCAGGAGGTCATGGACCACGTCGCGAACTTTGTCATGAGTTCGTCGGGCCAGGTCGATACGACACACGACGGCTACTACATCGTTTACGGGGCCGAGGGCTACCCCCTGGTCGACTCCGCCCGCCTCACGCCGTTGAGCATGCAGCCCACGGAGGTGGTGGGCAGCGGCCAGAACGACACGCCCGGCCTCACGGTCGTCCGCGTCTCCGGCGTCAGCGTCTCCGGGTATACCTTTTACCTGTGGAATCAGAACGCCGGCACCCGCCTCATTTTCCGCTAGGTGCCGTCTGACGAATCGGTCGTCGGCCCGACGGCGGGCGAGTGCACCCGCCCGCAGCCGGATCCGATTCGTGCGGCAGAACCTGGGGTGCCCTTCGGCGGCGCAGCGCGGTGGGGGTCGGCCGTTGCGGTCCCCGCACGGTTTCCGATGGTCCACCCGGCGTCGTTCCCCTGAGGGAGGTCGGACGTGCACGAAGTGAGCCTGGCCCGGTCGATCTGGCGGCAGGTGGAGGCCGAGATGGCCCGCCACGCGGGCCGCCTCCTCGCCATGGACCTCGCGGTCGGCGCGTTCAGCGGCGCGGATCCGGAGTCGCTCGAGTTCGCCCTCGGGCTGCTCGCGGGCGAGTCCGACTGGCCCGACGCCCGCATCCGCATCCGCACCGAGCCGCTCGCCATGGTCTGCCGGGCGTGCGGCCGGGAGTTCACCCCCGAGCATTACCACCTGGTCTGCCCGGCCTGCGGATCGGCCGACGCCGACCCGGTCCGCGGCACGGACCTGCGCCTGGAGAGCCTCGAAGTGGAGACCGAGGATGCCGAAACGCATTCGCCTCGATAAGCGCATCGTCACCGAGAACGACCGCCTCGCCGCCGAACTCGCCGACCGCTACGACCGGGCCGGCGTCCTCGTCGTGAACCTGATGAGCAGCCCGGGGGCCGGCAAGACGACCCTCCTGGAGGTAACCGCCCGCGCCCTGGCGGAGGAGTTCCGCATGGCCGCCATCGAGGGCGACCTTGCCACCGACAACGACGCCCGCCGGGTCATCGAGGCCGGCATGCCCTGCCGACAGATCAACACGGGCGGCGGGTGCCATCTGAATGCCGCCCAGGTCCGCGACGCCCTCGACGCCTACTGCCTGGAGGACCTCGACATCCTCTTCATCGAGAACGTCGGCAACCTCGTTTGCCCGGCGTCCTTCGATCTCGGCGAGCATCGCCGCGTCGTCGTCTCCAGCACGCCCGAGGGCGACGACAAGCCCGTCAAGTACCCCGTGGCGTTCCGCCTGGCGGACGGCGTGGTCCTGAACAAACTGGATCTGGCCGACGCGACCGACTTCTCGCTCGAGGCGTTCCGCGGCTACGTCCACGGCATCAAGGCGGATCTGCCCATTCTCGAGGTTTCCTGCAAGACCGGCGACGGTCTGGCGGGTTGGTTCCAGTGGGTCCGCCAGGCCCGCGAGGCCCTGGCGGCGCCGGCGCCCGGCGCCGAATGATTTCCTTGGAAGCCGGCGCGGCCGTGGTATAATGGACCCGTGTTCAGTCAGGAGACCAGCCGTGAACATGCTTGCCTTTTGGATGCCGGGACCGTGGGAACTGGCGATCATCGCCATCATCGCCCTGATCCTGTTCGGGCGCCGGCTGCCCGAGGTGGGAAAGAGCCTCGGCAAGGGAATTGTCGAGTTCAAGAAGGGCCTGAAGGACGTCCAGGACGAGGTCCAGAAGACCGGCGACGCCATCGACCGGGCCAGCGACGAGGACTCCTCCTCCACCCAGAGCCAGGGCTGACCCGCCGCGCTCGCCTCGCTAGCGCAGGGACGTCTCCGGGCCGCTTCGATGGGCAGGGGCGGCCCGTTCCATGCGCCGCCCGAAACGAAGGGGGACCCATGCACGTCCTTGGCTTCTGGATGCCCGGTCCGTGGGAACTGACGATCTGTGCCATCCTGGCGTTGGGGGGACTTGGGGCGGTGGCAGCCATCGTCGTGGTTGTCGTCGTCCTGGCCGGACGGAAGGGCAGGTCGGAATCGCCGCCGGCCTCACCGCCGCCGGACGCGACGCCGCCTGGGGACTCCGAGGCGTCCGACTGATCCGTCACGAGAAAGCACTCCCATGACGCCGATTGCCATCATCACCCTCGGCGTCTGGGAAATCGTCATCATCATCGTGGCGCTGGCGATCCTGCTCGGCGTGCCGATGGTGGTCGTGGCGGCCTGCATGTGGGTCCGCCGCCTCATCCGCGAGGGGCGCCGGACCTCCCGTCGCCGGCGGAAGCCGCCGCAGGCCGAAGCGTCAGAATCGTAATCTCCGGCCGGCAGCCGAACCGCACTTTCCGCAGCCATCCCAGCCCGCGGTTGATGTACAGCCACGCCGGCCCCACCCGGTGCAGCCCTTCGTAGCGGTCGCGATGGCGGACGGGCAGGATGGGCGGCCCGACGAGCGGCACCTGGACCTGCCCGCCGTGCGTGTGCCCCGCGAGGATCGTCCCCGCCCCGGCGTCGGCCAGGTCCTCCGCCGCGTCCGGGTTGTGGCAAAGGGTGAGGTTGGCGGCCCCTTCCGGCACGGCGGCGAAGGCCGTCGCCGCGTCCATTCCGCCGCTCCAGAGGTCCTCCAGACCCACGATCCAGAGCGTCTCCCCGCCGCGCGAGAGCCCCACCGCCTCGTTCCGCAGCAGACGGACGCCCGCCTCCGGCAGCGTGCGGGCGACCTCTTGCGCCTCGGCGTGGCGCACCGGCCGTGTGACGTCGTAATCATGGTTGCCGAGACAGGCGACGATGCCCATCGGCGGGGAGAGGCGCGGCATGAGGCCGGCCGCCGCCTTCGCATACTGCATGCCGCCCGCCGTCACGACGTCGCCGACCACGGCCACCAGGTCCGGCTCGAGCGACGCCAGCCGGTCGATGCCGCCGGCGAGGTAATCGAGCGGGACCCGGCGGCCGTGGTGCAGGTCCGCCACCAGGCCCACCCGCACGCCGTCCCACGCGGCCGGCAGATGGGGGACCGGCAGGTCGCGCTCGACGGTCTCGATCCAGACGGGCTCGATCCATCGGGCGTACGCCGCCGCCCCGACCGCCGCCGCCGCGACGGCCCCGGCCGCCTTCAGCAGTCGCCGGCGGGTCCTGCCTGCCATGGGTCACTCCTTCGCCGGTGTGTGGCCCGGCCGGTCTTGTCCGGCCGGGAGACAATGGCGGTGTGCGCGGTGGGCAGTCTTGCCCACCGCGCGGTGCCCAGGACTGGACACCGCGCGTACACGCACTGGCGGACAAGCCGCCAGTGCCACCCCGCCGCGCGGGAACTCATGGTCACCCAACAGCGGGTGACCATGCCACCCCCAAGGTCACGCTTCGCCGTCCATCTCGCCGAGGACCGTCTCGAGCCCCTTGATCCACCCGTGGGCCGGATCGTCGAACGGGCACATCGTTCGGCCCGTGCCGGCCATCAGCCACAGGTAGTACACGCGGTACCCGGGCGCCGCCGCCACGGGATGATATCCGCGCGGCAGGACGACCACGTCGTCCTGCTCGACGGCGTAGGATTCGTCGAGGTCCCGGTCGTCGGTGTACACCCGCTGGAAGCCGAACCCCTGCGGCGGGTCCACCTGGAAGAAGTACACCTCCTCCAGGTTCGCCTCCACCGGCAGGCGGTCCTCGTCGTGACGGTGCGGCGGGTAGGACGACCAGCACCCCGTCCGGTTGACCGTTTCGCCGACCAGCAGCCGGCCCGCCGCCAGGCGCCCGTCCACGATGTCGTGGACCTCCCTCTGCCAGTTGTGCGCCCCGACGGTTTTGGTCCGGACGGCGTCGGGCGTGATGACGGTCGGCTCGGCGCCGCTCTCCGATCGGGCCTGCGCCACCGCCAGGCGCGCGGGGCTCGTGGCTTCGATGCGGCCGTCCGTGCCCGGCGGCAGGTAGACGGCCGAGGCCTTCCCGTCGAAGACGCTCTTCCGCCCGCCGAGGGGGCCGGTCGTCAGTTCCGCGTCGCCGACGTACGCCCGCACCGCGCCGGAGAGGACGACGACCGTCCATTCGCACTCGCCGGTCGCGACGGGCATCGCCTCCTCGGCCGCGAGGCGCGCCAGGCCGAACCCCAGCGCCTCCAGCGGCGCCTCCGCCACCGGCACGACCTGGCGGTAGCCGGCGTCCGGCATGCATGATTTCGAGAGCAGGTTGGTCACGGCAGGACTCCTTCGCGGGGGTGCGGTTGCGTGTGGCGGACCGCCGGTCATTCTAAGCGCGGCGGCGGGGATTGCAAGGCCGGTCGCCCGCGGGTTTCATGGGGCCGACGAAGGCGGGGCCGAGGCGGGCGGCCTCGGCGACGCCAGCCGGAACGGTTTCCCGTCGCGGTAGAGACGGTGGCGAGCGGCGATCTGCCGGGCCAGGGCCGCCAAGCCTTCGCGCCGGGCCGCCACGAACGCCCGCGCCGCCCGGAGGGCGGCTTCGTCGAAGCAGCCACAGGCCGCGTACGCCGCCGCCAGGGCGTCCAGCGAACGGGCCGAGGGCTCCGGCTCCGTGGCGACGGCCGCCTTGGCCAGGCGGACGGCCTCGGCGCCGTTGCGGACGGCGGGGTCGGGCGCCGCCGCCAGCACCCATGCCAGGCCGACGGCGGGCTCGGTCGCCTCGGCGTCGCACACCCGGGCTTCCCGGTACTCCTCGATGGCGGCCGCGTACTGCCCAACGGCGGCGAGAAGCTCCGCGTAAGCCAGGTGGGTCCGCAGCCCCGGGTTGCAGCGGACGGCCTTGGCCAGATAGGCCAGACCCTCACGATGACGGTGCGCGTCGGACAGACACAGGCCGAGATTCGTCAGGGCGGCGGCATCGTCCGGGTGCAGACGGACGGCTTCGCGGTAGTGGGCGATGGCCTTGTCGATGTCTCCGAGCCGACCGTAGGCCTGGGCCAGGTTGTAATGGCTGTCCGCGTGGTCGGGCCGGAGGCGAACCGCCTCGGTCAGGTGTCGGGCGGCTTCCCGGGTGCGGCCCGCGCCGAGCAGCACACCGCCGAGGTTCAGGTGGACGCGGGCGTCGTCGGGCTCGACCCGCAGGGCCGCACGGTAATGCTGGACGGCCTCGTGGGCGTGCCCCATTTTGAGGAGGACCCCCGCGAGGTTGGCGTGGGCGGTGGCGTGGTCGGGATCGGCCTCCAGGGCCCGGTGATAATGGCGGACCGCCTCCGCGAGGCGGCCCTGGTGCTGGCGGATGGCGCCCAGCCGGTTGTGGGCCGTCGTGTTGTGCGGGTTGATGGCGAGGGCCTTGCGGCAGGCGTCGGCGGCCCGCTCATCGTCGCCGGCCTGGAGGAACTCCTGGGCCGCCCGGACGAACGACACGTCGTCCACGAACGCTTCCCGGATCGTCGCGATCGGGCCGGACCCGGGGTGGACGAACTCCGGAATGTTCGCCGCCCGGTCCGCTGCCGTGAAGTGCTCCAAAAGCACCGGCGGCGAAGACCGCCCGTCGGCGTCCACGTGCGCCAGAAACAACTGCGTGTACGGAGAAAAATGTTTTGAACTGAAAACGAGCCACCGGCTGTTGGGCGACCAACTGTGCCAGGAGTTCATGTTCGACAGGTTGCACCGCATGCGCCGGGGCCGGCCTCCGTCGGCGGGCATGATGTGGAGTGCGCTGTCCGGCTGGAGGAGCATGAAACTGAACGCCTTGCAGAAGACGACCCATCGGCCGTCGGGCGAGAACTTCGGGAAGTACTCGCTGACGCCGTCCTCGGCCGCCCCGGGGAGCGGCTCGGCCCGGCCGCCCGTGCCCCCGTTGAACGGCACGCGGTACAGGTCGTACTGGAACACCTCGCCGCCGGTGACGAACTCGCGGCACTCCTCGGCCGTCAGGAGAACCTTGTCGGTGTCGCGGGTGTGTTTCAGATGATGCGCCGGCGCCCGGGCGAAGACGACGCCCCGGCCGTCGGCGGTCCACGTCGGATTGCTCTGGCAGAACGTGGGATCGTCCGCGCCGGGCACCGACGCGAACGTCCGCGTCCGCCGGTCGTAGAACGCCAGGATCCCCCGGATCGGGAAGAAGAGTTGCGAGTACGCCAGGTCCGGCATCGGAATGAACACCGACCGGTCCTTGACGGTGCTGATGGCGTATCGCCCGTCCGGCGAGACCTGCGAGAGCAGGCCGAACGTGCTCCGGCCGTCGTCCCGTTGATAGTCGCTCCACGTGATGATCGTGCGGTTGTCCAGGACGATGTCGCGGCCGACGGGCGTCAGGGCGTACGAGCCCTTGTCGTTGGCGTAGTCGACGTCCATACCCAGGACCCGACCGTCGGCCGAGAACGAGTGGCAGTTGCCGCACACCGGCAGGTTCGCCAGGACGACGGGCGGCCGCTCGGCCGACGCCACCGACCCCAGCCGCCACGCAATGCGCGAGGGGTCCTTGACGGCGTCGATGAAGGGCAGGTTGACGTCCCTGTAGAAGATGGGCGCGCCGACGTTATCGGCGCTGGTGGCGATATGGATCTCCGCCCCCGAGACGGCCTCCGCCGGCGCCGACGTCGACGCCCCCACGACGATCGCCCGGGCGAGGGCCTCGCGGCTGCGCCGCTTGATGGCGTTCCACCGTTCGGTGTCCGGCGTCCACTGCGGGCGGTGGGTGCGGCCGAGGATCGGGGGGCCCCCGTCCCGGAAGCGGACCGCCACCAGCCACACCTCCGCCGGCGACGGGTCGGTCCATCGGAACGTCGGCGGGGCGATCTCCGGCGGGAACACCGACCCGTCGAACGGGTACGTGATGGTCAGGCGGACGGAGGCGCGGCCCGCGTCGTAGGACGCCAGGACGGGCGGAGGCGGCTCGGGCGCACCGGGGGCGCACGACGCCGCCGTCAGGGCGCCCCCCAACAGGGCAAGCAAGACAGGCCCTTTGCGCGCCAGATAAGCGCCTATGGCGTGATGCATACGATCTGCATCGACCGGAGACTACCGAAGAATTGATGTTATCCGGCGGGGCGGCAAGCCGGAAGACCGCCGCGCGGGAACCGGGTGGCCTCTGTGCTGCGTCATGTATTCCGCGGGAAGAGCGGGTTCAGCCTTCCGGCGAGTTGCTTCACCTTCGCCAGGCCCGCGTCGTCGATCGGCCGGTAGTCCATCCCCGCGGTCACGGCCTTGCGCCAGAGCGTTTCGTCGTGCGGCGGCATGAGGGCCGTGATCGGATGGCTGAGGGCCCACCGGATCGAGAGGTCCCGCTCCTCGGCGTCGCTGACGGGCTGGTACCACATCCAGCCGAACGGCTCGTCTTGGCGCTGCTTGCGCGGGCGCGTCCACGCCTGCCGCGCGAGCGGCTTGATGGCGAGCGGCTGGATGCCCTTCGCCTTCGCCTTGGCCAGCACCTTCGGGCCGAACCCCGCCTTGAACCACGCCGCCGGGTTGATCGGCAGGAGGAACGAGTGGAAGTCGTATTGGTCCATGGCCGCCAGGGCCGTCGCCTCCGTGTGGGCGGAGAAGGCGATGTGCCGGATCCGCCCGTCCGCGAGGGCCGGCCCGATGACCTCCCAGGCCCCGCCCTTGGCGAAGACGCGCTTCACGTCCTTCTCCACGTCGAGGAGGCAGTGGAGGTGGTAGAGGTCGAGGTGGTCGGTCCGCAAGCGCTCCAGCGACCGTGCGAGTTCCGCCTTGGCGCCCTCGGCGTCGCGGGCCTTCGTCTTGGTCGAGAGGAAGACGTCCTTGCGGTACGGCTCGAGGCCGGGGCCGAGTTTGGCCTCCGCGTTGCCGTAGGCCGCTGCCACCTCGAAGAAGTTGCATCCGCGTTCGACGGCCCAGGCGACGAGGCGGTTCGTCCGGTCCTGGTCGATGCGCGCCAGCGTCAGGCCGCTGAACCCGATAATCGAGAGGTGCTCGCCCGTTGTGCCGTACGGCCGCTTGGGCAGGGCGGCTGCGTTCGACTTGGGCGTCTCCTCGGCGGCCGGGATGCGGGGGCCCGCGGCGATGACCGCGAAGGTCCCCGCCGTCACCTTCAGAAAATCGCGCCGTTTCATGGCGGTCTCCTTTGCGCTCGTGCCCGTCCATGCTAAGGCGTGGCGGCAGGTAGGGCAAGACGGCAGTGCCTGTGTTGAGCCGGCGACGGCACGTCGCCGGTCGTTCGGCGCCCCGGTATGTCGTCGAGCGCAGCGGGTGCGGAGATCCGCCGCGCCCCAAGTCGTTGCGCGCGTCGACCTGCGGTGGACGGCCGGGCGGGCTATTCGACGAACGGCGCCAGGTGCCGGCCGATGTGCCGGGCCAGCGCCTCGGCGTACGCCGTCTCGTGAGTCCCGAGGGCCGCGAGGAGCCGCCCGCGGAACCGTTCGCCGCCGTCGGCCGTCAGGACGGAGCCGTACGTCACGTGCAGCACCTGCCGGGCGTCGAAATCGTCGAGCAGGGCCGCCAGCGCCCCGTCCGCCAGGTCGTCCGGCGGCGGGACCTTCGCCACGTCGGCTGAGACGTGGTACGTGGCCTTGTCCGTCTCGTAGCGGTCGCGGGCGAAGGCGAGGATCTCGCGGAAGAGGTCCGGCTCGCACCCGGCCACCACGCGCAGGGCCTCCAGGTAACTCGTGCCGGCCGTCTTCACGTGGACCCGCTCGCCGCCGTGGCGGGCGGCCATCCGGTACACGCTGAACTTATCGCTGCCGGAGTGGAGGCTGATCTTGTAATCGCCCATTGCGCGGGCGATCGCCAAGTGCCGGACGAACGTCCGCTCCAGGTCCGCGAGGTCGCCGATGTAGTCGACGCCCTTCTCGAAACGCCCGACGAACCGCGGCGCCAGGCTGACCCATCGGACGCCCAACCGCGCGAGTTCCGACGCCACGTACAGGTGCTGCGCGGGCGTCGTCGGCGCGTCGGTTTCGTCGACGGAGACCTCGAGTTCGAAGCCGCCCTCGCCCAGGCGGCCGGCGAGGTGCCGGTACATCGCGGCCGTATGGGCGACGGCCCGGCCGTACTTGACGGCCGCCCGCAGGAGGGCCTCGTCGTCCAAGGTCAGCTGCTCGCCGCCGGCGAGGTCGACGGCGGTCCGCCCCGCGGCCGCGCGGGCGTCGGAGGGCGAGGACGCCAGCGGCTCCCAGGGCAGGGCCTCGAACGCCGCCGCCAGGGCCGGCCCGTCCAAGTCGTCGGCGGTGTTGTCCACGTGATCGCCGGGATCGACCGTGTAGAACGTGAAGCCGACTTCGGCGCAGCGGTCGATGGCGTCGGTGGTCTTGAGATGGTCGGCGTCGGAGCCGAAGCCGTCGCGGAAGCCCGTCTGGACGACGCCCCAGGTGGCGTCGTCCATCACGTCGCGGGGGCTTCGGCCGGTGCGGGTCATCTCGCGGATGGACTGCTGGGCGAGCATCGGCACGTACCCCGTGCCGCGCACCGCATGCACGTGTCCCGGTGTGGCGAGGCCGAGGCGGTCGCCGAGCCCGAAGGACGGTCGTCCCGCCACCGCCTGCGGGGCTGTCCAGGGGAGGAGCCGGCGGACGGCGGCGGCGTTGGCGCTCGAGCGCGGGGCGAGGACGGCGTGGGCGGGGGCTGGGTCGAGGTCCAGCGACCGCCGCTCGCCGTCCAGCGTCTCGGCGGCGCCGGAGGGGACGGCGTCGGGCCAGGCGGCCAGGAGGGCCTTGGTGTCCTTCCGCCTCAGGAGGGCGTAGAGCCCCCCGCCGCACGCGACGACCGATTCGGCGTACACGTCGGCCCGGACGGCGGTGGCGAGGGCGTCTGCGACGCGGCGGGCGTGGTCCGGGCCCTCGGGGGCGGCCGTCTCGCCGGCCGTCACCTTCTGCCAAAATGACTCCATGAAGAGGTTCCTCCGTGCCGATGAATAGGTCCATGCTACGTGGGGCGGGCGTGCCCTCCAAGCGGAATCCGGCCGACGGGTCTCGGGTTTTCGCCCGTTTTCGGCCGGGCGCCTGGACGGGGGCGGCCCGAGGGCCGGCGCCCCCGCCCCGCGAAGCACGCTGTAACATCTGGCATGACAAGGGGTTAGCGTAGGGGTCGGCGCGGCGGCGCCGCTGCCGGACGGCCGGAGTTGACACGGGCCGTCCTTTCGGCATCCTCTATAAAGGGTGCCCGGCGGAGGCCCTGGGGGGACGAATCCGCCCCGCAGAAAGGTCAGGTGCCGACCATGCGGTGCACCGTCCGAGCGTTTACGCTCGTCGAAATCCTGATTGTCGTCATCATCCTGGCGATTCTCGCTGGCGTGGCCATCCCGAAGATTACGGGTGTGACCGACAGCGCGCGCGAAACGAATCTCAAGGAGAACCTCTCCAAGATTCGCGCCCAACTCCAGGTCTACCGGAACCAGCACGACAACTTCCCGGATGGCGACCACTTCGCCGACCAGATGACCAAGTACACGGACTTCGAGGGCGAGGTCGCCGACACCGGGGACGACGAGTACCGGTACGGGCCGTACCTGGAACAGATGCCCCCGAACCCCGTGACCAAGGACGCCACCGTCCGCACCGCCACGAGCGCCGACGCGTACTATCCCCCCGGCGACGCCAACGGCGGATGGTGGTACAACGAAGTCACCGGGCGATTCTACGCCGACTTGACCGACGAGCACGAGGACGACGAGGGAATTCCGTACAATCGGTTTTGAAGAAGTCCAGAGTCCCGAGTCCAAAGTCCAAGGTCAACGGCGCGCGGAGCCGTTTTGCGGTTGTTGACTTTGGCGTTTGGACTCTAGACGTTGGACTGCTTTCGGTATTCCTCCCGCAGGTCCTCCATCTGCCTCACGCCTTCCGCGGCCGCCGACCTGAGCAGCGACCGATACGGCGCCAGGTCCACGCCGGCGAGCAGCGGGGGCACGTCGCCCGTCGGCTGGAAGGCATCGCGCCGGGCGTCCCACCGCCAGGCCGCCCGATGCCGGCCGGCGCCGTCGGCGTGCCAGACTGTGGTGACGCGTCGCCGTCGGCCGTCCATCGCCATGAAGGCCAGGAGGTCAATCTCGCCGAGCGCCTCCTCCGTCACGTCGAGGCCCTCGAGTTGCCGGGCGGTCTCCTCGTACGTCTCGGCGTGGAGGTTGGAGGCGAGGCACCGGCCGGCGGGACGGGCCGCCTCGAAGTACCGGCCGACGTCCGGCCCCCACAGGTACGCGTAGTACGACCCGCTGCCGATTTCGTGGACGACGAGGCACGTCGGCGCCTCGGGCGAGGGTGCGGGCAGACGGTCGAGGGTCCGGCCGCTCTCGATCGGGACGAGGCGCGCCCCGGGCGGCAGGAAGGCGAGCATCGCTCCCATGAGGGTGGTCTTGCCGACGCCGCCGGGCCCCGCCGCCGTCAGGAAACTGCCACCGTGGGCGGCGACGGCGGCCATCTGGGCCGCCATCTCCAGGTCCAGCGTGCCGGCGTCCAGGAGGTCGACGAGGCTGAGCATCCGCCCGCCCCGCTGGTTCAGGCGGTCGATCTCGCGCTGCAGATGATGATCGTCCGAGGTCATGAAGGTCGTCCAGTGTTCTGAAGGGGATTTGTTGTCGAACGGGAGTCCAGAGTCTCGAGTCCAAAGTCAACGGCGAGCGCGCGGTGCCGTTTTGCGGTTGCTGACCTTGGGCTTTCGACTTTGGACTCGGGACTCCCTGGGCTTCAGCCCAGAAGCCCCGTCGGCGCGGATTCCTTCGTCGACCGCCGGATCAGCCAGTCGATGCCCAGGTACAGCGGGATGGCCACGAGCGGCGCCCCGGCCGGGACGAGCAGGTCGGCCGCCGTGCTGGCCAGGCGCGTCTCGTAGACGAACGCCCAGACCAGGTGGCCGAGGCACGCCAGTCCGACGGCGGTCGTCGCGCCCCATTTGCCACGGAGGATGAACCCGCCTCCGAGCACCGCCGCCGACAGCACCTGCGGGTACGCCGCCTGAATCTCCTGGGCCGACAGGTGGGCGGCTCCCGAGAGCGACGCCAGCGCACACGCCACCGTCGCCAGCACCCATGCCGCGATGAGCCCCGGCAGGCCGCGAAATCCCGTCCGGAGGATGGGCGGCAGGTGGGGCAGCGACACGCGGCCGGCGGCCCCGAGCAGCGCCGCCCCGCCCGCCACGACCGCCAGCACGAGCAGCAGCGCCCACGGCCAGGGCCAGGGACCCGGTCCCGCGCGCGGCACGTCCATCACGGTCAGCAGGAGCCACAGGCTGAACGCCAGGATGCCCGTCCACAGGGCGCTGGAGACCCGGCCGTACCACGTCAAGAGGGCGCTCACGAGGCCCAGCCCGGCCGCGATGAGGCACGTCGTGGCGAGCGGCAGGAACGGGTCGCCGATCACGATATATCGCTTCGTCTGGAACGCGAGGGCGAACGCCAGGATCATCGGCAGGGAGAAATCGATCCGCCGGCACGCCAGCATCAGCCCCATCGCCGCTGAGACCGGCATCACGCCGAGGGCCAGCGTGTCGGCATTCAGGCTGGGCAGGGCCCCGCCGGCGAGCGACCCGGTGATGAAGACGCCGATGGCCAGGGCGAGGTTGACCGCCACGATCGCCATCAGGCGGGCGGTGTGCCCGCTGACGGCCGTGCTGCCGCGGGAAGACGCCGCCTCGCCCGTCGCCGGCTCAGGTTTGACCACGCCCCCGCCTCCTCGGAACTCGACGCCTTGGGCTGCGTTTCCTATTCTGGAGCGCCGCGCGGGACGACACAAGGCAAATTGGCGTGTGCCGACGGGCCCCCGCGCATCGTATAGCATGGTGGAACCGGAGGCATCAGCGAGGAGCGACCGGATGAGACGCACCCCTCCCATCGTCCTTACGCTGGCGGCGGCAGCGGCTGTCCTGGCGGCCGGGGCGGACGCCGCCCCGACCGACGACGACTACGCCCGGCACCTGGCGGCCCTGGAGAAGACGGTGCCCGAGGGGTTCACGATGGTCGTGGCGCGGCCGTTCGTCGTCATCGGCGACGAGGCGCCCGCCGTGGTCCGCCGGCGGGCGCGCGGCACCGTCAAGTGGGCCGTCGACTTGCTCAAGCGCGACTTCTTTGAGAAGGATCCCGATGAGATCCTCGACATCTGGCTCTTCCGCGACAAGGCGAGTTACCGCAAACACGCGCGCGAGATCTTCGGCCACGCGCCGACCACGCCGTACGGCTACTACTCGGCCGAGCACAAGGCCCTCGTGATGAACATCGCGACGGGCGGCGGGACGCTCGTCCACGAGATCGTCCACCCCTTCATGCGGGCGAACTTTCCCGCCTGCCCCGCCTGGTTCAACGAGGGACTCGCCTCACTTTACGAGCAGTCGTCCAGCCGCGACGGCCATATCGTCGGCCTGACGAACTGGCGGCTAAACGGCCTTCAGGAATCCATCCGCAAGGGCAAGGTCCCGCCCTTCAAGGCATTGACCGCTACCTCCACACACCAGTTCTATCGCATGGACAAGGGGACGAATTACGCCCAGGCACGGTACCTGTGTTACTGGCTTCAGGAACACGGTCTGCTCGTCCGGTATTACAGGGCGTTCCTCGCCAATCACGAGGACGACCCGACGGGCTACGAGACGCTGAAGCGCGTCGTCGGCACCGGCGACATGGCGGCCTTCAAGACGCGGTGGGAGGCGTGGGTGCTCCGGCTGACCTTCCCGTAACGGAGGGATCGAGGGAACGAGAGAGTGAGGGTGGCCGCGGCGCGACCCTGCGCCGAAGCGTTTGTGTTCGCCGGCCCGCTTGCGGGCCGCGCGCCGTGGCTGTGGAGGGCGTGGCGGGCCCGCCTCCTGCGGGTAAATCTCCGCACCCGCCGCGCCGGACGACGGTGGGGCGGGAGCCCCACCGCGCGGGATGCGGGCCTTTCAAGCCCTCATGGCCACCCAACATCGGGTGGCCATGCCACCCGGCACGGAACGCCGGCCCACCCGTCGCGGGGGCCGCAGCGGTTTTCAAGAAACCAGCGCGCCCGGGCACGGGTTGTACGAGTGCGGGCGCGCCGTGGTGGCGGTGCGCCGCTGCTGGTACAATCGATTTGCGTCCTGCCGGGGGAGCCCCTCCGGTCTTTCCGAAAGGGAGCCCGCCATGCATCGCTCGAGGTTCGCCTGTTTCGCGATTGCCGTGGCAGCGGGTCTGGTGCTGTGGCCGGCGGTGTCGGAGACGTCCGGCGCCACCCGGGGGCGCGACCCGCGTCGCCGGCCGCCGGCGGCACCCAAGCCGGCGGCACCCAAGCAGGAGGAGATCCCCGAAATCGACCCCGCCCTCCTCGGCGAGGATGAGGGCGTCATCAAACGCAAGACCTGCGTCAGCATCAAGGAGCAGGCCTTCCTCGTCAACGAGCGCACGACCTACCGCGGCCGGGTGCTGAGGCGGGGCAAGGACAAGGACGCCGACGAGCACAAGATTGAAGGCCTCCTCTTCAACATTCGGGCCGTCAACGCCATTTTCGACGACCTCAACCCGCAGACCCGGTCCCGCTGGGCCTATCCGGACGGGCCGTGGGACCCCGATCGCAACACGCGCGACTTCCTCGAGACCCTCCCGTACTGGCGGCGCAGCGGCGTGTGCGCCTTCACGGTGAACCTCCAGGGGGGATCGCCGGACGGCCAGGTCACCGGGGCCCAGCCGTGGATCAACTCCGCCTATACCCGCGAGGGACGGCTCCGGGCCGACTACATGGCCCGGCTCGAGAAGGTCCTCGACTACGCCGACGAACACTACTGGGTCGTCATCGTCGGCCTGTTCAGCCCCGGCCAGGACCAGCATGTGTACGACGAGCGGTCCGTGTTGCGGGCGGTCGACGCCGTCACGGACTGGCTCCTGGAGCGCCGGTACACGAACGTGATCGTCGAGGTGGCCGGCGGCTGCAGCGACCGGCGATACGATCACAAGATCCTGACCGACGACCGCGTGCACGAACTGGTGGAACGGGTGCAGGAACGGTCGAAGGACAAGGTGGAGTCGCCGGCCGGCCGGCTGCTTGCCGGGGCAAGCATGAGCGGGGGCGTCCTCCCGCCGCGCCCGCTGCTGCGCGTCTCGGACCTGGCGCTGCTGCACGGCCGGACGGTCGACGACGCCGGCCGCATCCGCCGCCTCATCGAGTACACCCGCAACCGGATGGCGCAGCGGAAGAAGCCGATCCTGTTCAACCAGGACGACCATTACGACTTCCAGTCCGACGAGAACCACCTGACCGTCGCCGCGATGGCGTACGCCGGGTGGGGTTTCCACGACTACCGGCGTCCCGGTGAGGATATCCACCAGGGCCTCGACACGCCGCCGGTCGACTGGCGGCCGTACAGTCTACGGAAGTACCGGTTCCTCCATCGGCTGGCCCGGCTGACGGGCGGCAGCCCGCCGTACCCCACCCGTGAGATTCGCGAGGAGATGCGGCGCGAGAAGCAGGCCGGGGGAAAGGCCCAGAGCCGGTCCCGGTCCGCGGTCCCGGTCGCCAGCACGCCGTGCTCGGCCGCCGGCGAGTCGGCGGCGTCGGAACGGGCCATACTGACGGCCGGCCGGGCCCATTTCGCGGTCGATCCCGCCACCGGCGCCTGCGAGATGACCGGCCCGGCGGGCGACGTGTGGCGCTCGCCGCCCGCCGCCCCGCGCTTCGGCCGGGCCGAAGTGGACGCCGACGGCAAGGCCCGCGACGTCCCGCTTGGCCGTTGCGACGTAAAAAAAAAAGCCGCCGCCCTTGAACTGACGTTCCATCCCCTCGCGGGCGACCCCGACTTTCACGTCCGCGTCACCGTCACGGGGGAGGCCGACGAGACGTTCGCCCTTGAGTGGGACGCCTCCGACGCCGGCCGCGTGCGCCGCGTCCGTCTCTTGGACGCCCTGTGGGTGACCGACGCCGAGACGGGCGGGGTGGCGGTGCCGGTGCGGGAGGGGCTCTTCATCCCCGCCGAGACGGGCCCGGACTTCCGCCGACGCTTCGACACCTACGCCTACTCGGGCTGCCACATGGCGATGGTGGGCGTCGTGAAGGCGGGTGCGGCCGCGCTCGTCACGTGGGACGACCCGTACGTGGCGGTGGACGTGGCCCGGCAGCCGGGGAAGGGGGCCCTCCAGGGCCGGCGCGTCCTGGGGTGCGAGTTCGACTTCCGCAAGACCGCCCGCCGCCTGCGCGTCCGCCTCCTGGGCAAGGGCGACGCCGTCGCTATCGCCAAGGCGTACCGCGCGGAAGCGAAGCGCGACGGCTGGTTCGTCCCGTGGGAGTCGAAACTGGCGGGGCACCCGGACCGCGCGAAGTACTTCGGTGCGGTCAACTACAAACTCTGGTCCATGCTCACCCGCCGGATGAACGAGGCGAGCACCGAGGAGGAGTCTGTCCGCGTCAACTGGACCTTCGACCAGGCCGCCCAGGTCGCCGAGCATTTGAAACGCGACCTCCGCCTGGACCGCGTCCTGTTCATCATGGGCGGATGGATCCGCCGCGGGTACGACAACCAGCACCCGGACGTTCTGCCCGCCGCCCCCGAGTGCGGCGGCAGCGAGGCCTTCGCGGCCGCGTGCAAACGCATCCGCAGCCTCGGTTACCTCCTTTCGCTCCACGACAATTACCAGGACATGTACCGCGACTCGCCGTCCTGGGACGAGGCGTACCTGATGCGCCGCCCGGACGGCAGCCTTGCGAAGGGTGGCCGATGGGCTGGCGGACGGGCGTACCTGACGTGCTCGAAGATGGCGCTGGACCTGGCCAGGCGTCCCCGGAACCTCCCGGCCGTCCGCGCCCTGACCGGGGCCGATTCGTATTTCATCGATACGACCTTCGCCGCCGGCCTCCAGGAGTGTTTCGCCGAGGCCCATCCTATCGACCGCTCCGGCGACATGCACTGGAAGCAGGCCCTCTCGGACTACGCGCGCGGCGTGTTCGGCTCGTTCGGCAGCGAGTGCGGGCGCGAGTGGGGCATCCCCCACGCCGACTTCTTCGAGGGCCTCGCCGGCGTCTCGGGCGGCTACTATCACGACAAGGGCCTGCTGAAGAAACTCGGGGCCGTCCCCGTCCCGCTTTTCGAGATCGTCTATCGCCCCTGCATCCAGGTTTACGGCAAGTACGGGTACGACATCTACCAGTCGGCCGAGTACGTGCTGCACCACGTGCGCATCGGCCGGCCGATCCATCATCACGGCATCCCGTCCGGGCTGTACTGGAAGGGCTGGTCGGGCAAGGCGGAGCCGGAGCCCGTGGTTCCGCGGGCGGCGGCGGTCGAGCCGCTCGGCGGCCGGCGGTTCCGCATCACCTACCACTGGCAGATGGAGGGCAAGGTCGGCCGCAACTGGCGCATCTTCGTCCACTTCACCGACCGCGGCGGGCACATCACGTTTCAGAACGACCACGCGGCCAAGCCGCCGATGACGACGTGGCCCGAGGGCGATCGTGGCGACGGCCCCCACACCGTCACCGTGCCGAAGGGCCTGGACGGCACGTTCGACGTCCGCGTCGGCTTCTGCTCCGAGCCGTCGCTCGGGCGCGTCAGCCTCATCGGCGAAAGCGACGGCGAGCGGCGGTACACCGTCGGCCGTGTCACCGTCAAGGGCGACGCCGTCACGTTCCAGCCGCTGACGCCGGCGCGCCGGGAGCAGGGCGGGGACCCGGCCCTCTTCACGTGCGCCGACGGCGGCTGGGCCGAGGGCATGCACCCCCTCGACGTCTACGTCAAGAACACCTACGAGGTCCTCTCGCCGCTGAACGCACTCACCAGCCGCATGCCGATGGAGGACCATACGTTCCTTACCGACGACCGGCGGGTCGTCCGCTCGGTCTTCGGCAGCGGCGCCGAGGCCGTCACGGCGGTCGTCAACATGGGCGGGGCGCCGTATCGCGTCACGTCGAAGGTCGGCGGCGAGGTCGTCCTGCCGGCCTACGGTTTCCTGGTGGAATCGCCGACGTTCGTGGCCTTTCACGCCTCGGCGTTCGGCGGCCTGACGTACGAGGCCCCGCCCCTGGTGACGGTCCGGAGCCTGGACGGCCGGCCGCTGGCGGAATCGGCGAAGGTGCGCATCTGGCACGGCTTCGGCGACGCCCGGCTGCGGCTGCGCGGCCGGGTGCACGAGGTGGCGCGGGAGGCGACGCTTTCGTTTTGACGCTGCTGCCTCTGCGCGGGCCCTACGGGCCGCGCTACCGGCCGAAGGCGACGACCTTGAACAGGTGCAGGGTGCCCCGTCCGGGCAGGCCGACCTTGATGAACCGGCAGGGACGCGGCTGGCCGAGGTCGGCGACCCATTCGGGCTTCACGTCCTCGGCCTGCCAGACCTGCTGCCATTGCTTGCCGTCCGCGGAGAGCCAGACGGTCAGCCCCTTGGCCCGGTCGGTGTGACTGTCGTGGCGGTTCACGAGGCGCACGTAGCGCACCTCGCGCTGCTTGTCCAGTTTGATGATGACGTGCGGCCGGTCGGCGTTCTCGGCCGTGTGGAAGGCGTGCGGTTTCTGCTTGCCGTCCTTGCCGGAGGTCAGGTAGGCGTTGTCGAGGTTGAAGCCAGCGGGCCCGGGGTGACTCATCTTGTATGGGGCGTCGCGTGAGACCTCCTTCAACCCCTTGTGTTCCTTGAGCGGCACGTCGGAGGGGGCCGCCTCTATCCACCCGCCGGGCGCCCGGCCGCGGCGGCGCCGGCCGCGGTTCCGGCACCGCTCGGCGTAGGCGTGGGAGAGGGCGATGGCCTCCTTCCGGGCGGCCGCGTCGTAGTCCCAGAAGGCGTCGACGACCTTGCGGACGGCCGGGTACGCCTCGTCGGTGTCGCCGATGCGGGTGCGGAGGTCGCGGAGCCGGGCCTTCAGCCGCTTGACCACGTCCGCGTACGCCGGGTCGTCGTAGACGTTGTTCGTCTCGTGGGGGTCCTTCTTCAGGTCGTACAGTTCCCACCCGGGCGGGGTGCGGTTCTCGCCCTTCGTGTTGCACGCGTAGAAGAAGATGAGTTTGTGCTGCTTCGTCCGGATGCCGAAATGGGCCGGGTTCCAGTGGTGGGCCAGGTGCATCCAGTAGCGGTAGTAGGCCTCCTGTTTCCATCCGTCGGGCTCGCGGCCGGTCTCCAGGATGGAGCGGAAACTGCGGCCCTGCATCCGGGCGGGCGTGGCGACACCCGCGAAGTCGAGCAGCGTGGGGCCGTAGTCCACGTTCTCGACGATGGCGTCGCTGCGGCTGCCGGGTTTGATCGTGGGCGGGTACCGCACGATGAACGGCATGCGCATGGACTCCTCGTACATCCACCGTTTGTCCTGGTAATCGTGCTCGCCGAGCATCATGCCCTGGTCGCCCGTGTAGACGATGACGGTGCGGTCGAGGAGGCCCTCGCCTTTCAGGTAGTCGAGGAGGCGGCGGACGTTGTCGTCCACGCCCTTGACGCACCGGAGGTACTTCTTGAGGTACGTCTGGTAGGCCTGGCGTTTGGCGTCGGCGTCGGAGAGGGCATTGTCCCGGGCCCAATTCCTGGCGTAGTTGCGGAAGGCGTGCCGCCGGCCGATGGACGTGCCGATGTACGGGATCAACTCGCCCTCGTGGCCGCGGGTGGCGATGGAGCCGAAGTTCGGCTGCTTCCACAGGGTCTCGGGCTCGGGGACGTCGACGTCGGCCAGGTAATCGTCGTAGCGATGGGCGTGGTCGAAGTAGTCGTGCGGGGCCTTGAAGTGGTGCATCAGGAAGAACGGCCGGCTTCGGTCGCGGCCCTTGAGCCATTCGAGCGTGCTGTCGGCGATGCAGTCGGACGAGTGGCCCGCCATCTGGACCACGTTCTTCGGCCACCGGCCCTTGCCTTTCTCGTGAAAGACGGGGTCGTGGTACTCGCCTTGGCCGGGCAGGACCTTGTAGTAGTCGAAGTTCGGCTCGGTCTTAAGGTGCCACTTGCCGATCATGGCGGTCTGGTAGCCGGCCTTGCGCATCTCGATGGCGAGGTACTGGTGTTCGGGGTCCAGCTGGCCGCCGAGGTCGATGGCGCCGTTGGTGTGGCTGTACTGGCCGGTCATGATGCAGGCGCGGCTGGGCACGCAAATGGAGTTGGTGACGAAGGCGTTCTCCATGACGATGCCGTCGCGGGCGAGGGTGTCGATGACGGGTGTGGGGTCGAGCCCCGCCAGCCGGCCGCCGTACGCCCCGATGGCGTGGGCGGTGTGATCGTCGGACATGATGAAGAGGAGGTTCGGCCGGCGGTCGGCGCTTCGGCCGGCACCCAGGCTGCAACCGGCGGCCGTCCAGGCGGCCGTGCCCGCGCCGAGAGTTCGGAGAAAGTCGCGTCGCGTCTGTTTCATGGCATGCTCCGGGTTGGGCCAAGGCTCGCGTGCGGGAGTCGCCGGTCGGCGACGGGCCAGCGCCCTCCCGTCCCGGCTGCCTCCAGTAAAGACGGCGCGGGCGGGTTTCTCAAGCAACTTCTTGTGGGGGGCCCATGAGGCACGTTGCTCGATGGCCGGAGGGCGTGCTGGCCAGGTTGCTCGGCCTCCCCACTTTTCGCGGTACGGCAGCGGCCGCGGGGGGTTCGGTAGAATACGCGGCTGCGTCCGGCCGTCCGCATAGAGGCCGGGCGGCGGGCTTGATTTCCGTTGCACCCGGCGGTTCGGCGCGGTAGCGTGCCGCGTGTGTCGGTCGGTTGTTCGGTACGTTTATGGATCCTATTTCGGAGGAAGCCAATTATGTCCAGTCGAGTCAGTCGCCGCAGATTCCTGAAACAGGGCGCCTTTGCGGGCGCGCTCATCCTGACCGCCCCCGGCATGGCCAGGACCTACGCCGCCAATAACAAACTCAACTTCGGCTTCGTCGCCACCGGCGGCCGGGGCGGCGCCCACCTTGGAATGGGCAAGGCCAACACCTGCGTCGCCCTCTGCGACGTGGACCTGGACCGGACCAAGAAGGCCCAGGAGATGTTCCCCCAGGCCAAGGTCTACCAGGATTATCGCAAGATGTTCGACGAGATGGGCAGCAAGATGAACGCCTGCGCCGTGGCCACGCCCGACCACCATCATGCCGGTGCCGTCACCCGTGCCCTCAGCCTCGGCATCGCCACCTACTGCGAGAAGCCGCTCACGTGGTGCATCCACGAGGCCCGCGTCCTGGCCGACCTGACGAAGAAGAAGAAGGTGGCCACCCAGATGGGCAACCAGGGCCACGCCAACCAGGGCAACCGCCGCGTGGTCGAATGGATCCGCGACGGCGCCATCGGCGACGTCAAGGAGGTCCACACCTGGACGAACCGGCCCGTCTGGCCGCAGGGCTACGCCGAACTGCCCCCGCGGGAAGACGTCCCCAAATCCCTCGATTGGGACTGCTGGATCGGCGGCGCCCCCTACCGCGAACGCCGCAAGAATATGCACTCGTTCGCGTGGCGCGGCTGGCTGGACTACGGCACGGGCACCATCGGCGACATGGGCTGCCACACCTGGGACTGCGTCTGGTGGTCGCTCGACCCGAAGGCCCCGCTCTCGGCCGAGGTCATCGCCGTGGAGGGCAAGAACACCATCACCCATCCCCAGAGCGTCCATTACAAGTGGGAGTTCGGGCCCAACGACTGGCGGCCGGGCTTCACCGCCCACTGGTACTCCAAGAACTGGAAGCCCCCCATGCCGGACGAGATCAAGAACGATCCCGACCTGCCGGACAAGCAGAAGAAATTCTCCGGCTCCGGCAGCGTCTTCATCGGCACCAAGGGCAAACTCTATGTGGCTGGCGACTACGGCGGCAGCCCGCGCCTCATCCCCATCAAGGCCATGAACGCGTACAAGGAAAAGGGCCTGCCGGAGAAGATCCCGGCCTCGCCCGGTCACCACGAGGAATTCCTCCGCGCCGCCCGCGGCGACGAGGCCTGGGATTACCCCAAGAGCAACTTCACCTACGGCGGGCCGCTCGTCGAGGCCATGCTCCTCGGCATCGTCGCCCTCCAGACCGGCGAAAAGGTCCGGTGGGACGCCAAGAACCTCAAGGTCACCAACAGCGCCAAGGCCAACCGCTTTGTCCAGCGCGAGTACCGCAAAGGATGGGAACTGGTCACGGCGTAACCGATGACCGGGTCGGCACACGTTCACGGCGCGGCGGTTCGCAAGAGCCGCCGCGCTTCTTTATAGGGGAGGATGTCATTCTGAGGCCTCGCTTGCGAGGCCGAAGAATCTCGCCGTTCGAACGGCATCAAGGCGAGATTCTTCGTCGGCCTGACGGCCTCCTCAGAATGACAACCATGAAGATTCCTTTTGCCGGGCTGAATAGCCCCCGGGCCCGCCAACGACGGCGGGTGAACTTGCCCGCCGCGTATCGGGAGATAGCATGCGGACACGACGTCGCCTGGCAACGTGGGCCCGGGTCCTGGCGATGCTCCTCGCCGCATGCGCCTTCGCCCGCGCCGCCGACCCGCCCTGGCCGATGCCCGGCTGGCCCGAGGCCAACCCGGCCGACGCCGGCATGGACGCCAGCGCCCTGGCCCGCGCCCGCGCCTACGCCCTGACCGGCGACGGCTCCGGCATCGTCACCCGTCACGGACGGGTCGTCCTCCGATGGGGCGACCAGGATCGCCGCTACGACCTGAAGTCCAGCACCAAGGCCATCGGCGTGACGGCCCTCGGCCTGGCCCTCGCCGACGGCAAGGTGGAGAGCCTCGACACGCCCGCCCACCGGTACCATCCGACCTTCGGCCGGGCCAAGGACACGACCGGCCGCGAGGACTGGCTCCGCCGCATCACCCTCTTCCACCTGGCCACGCAGACGGCCGGCTTCGCGAAACCCGGCGGCACGGGCCGGCTCCTCTTCGCCCCCGGCACGCAGTGGGCGTACAGCGACTCCGGCCCCAACTGGCTCGCCGAGTGCCTCACCCTCCAGTACCGCCGCGACCTGCGGGACCTCCTGTTCGAGCGCGTCTTCACGCCCCTCGGCATCGAGCCAGACGACCTGACGTGGCGCACGAACGCGTACCGGCCCAAAAGAATAGACGGCATTCTGCGGCGGGAGTTCGGGTCCGGCATCTCGGCGGACGTCGACGCCATGGCCCGCATCGGCTACCTGTATCTGCGCCGTGGGCGCTGGCAGGGCCGACGCCTCCTCCCGGAGACGTTCGTCGATGCCTGTCGCACCACGCCCGACCGCCTGCGCGGCCTGCCGGTCGTCAAGCCCGCCGACTACGGCCGGGCCTCCAGCCACTACGGCCTCTTGTGGTGGAACAACGCCGATGGCACGGTCGCGGGCGTCCCGCGCGACGCCTACTGGTCGTGGGGACTGTACGACAGCCTCATTGTGGTCATTCCGAGCCTGGACGTGGTCGCCGCCCGTGCCGGCAAGTCCTGGCAGCGCGAGAAGGGGGCCGACCACTACGCCGTCCTCGCCCCGTTCCTGGAGCCGATCTGTGCGTCGGCACGCGGGGGGGCCGTTCGAGCCGGACGCGGGAGCGTCCGGTCATCTTCATCGGCGGTGGCACGTTCCTCGGCGGACGCAGATCACCCGCCGCTTCCGCGGCGGGCTCGAACCACGGGCGCCGCTGCGCCGTATCCCCGGAGCCCCGTCATCCGGCGCATCCGGTGGGCGCCGAAGGAAACGATCGTCCGCCTCGCGCGGGGCAGCGACAACTGGCCCCTCACCTGGGCCGACGATGGCGCCCTCTATGCCGCCTACGGCGACGGGTGGGGCTTCGAGCCCCGCGGCCAGCGGAAACTCAGCCTCGGCCTGGCCCGCGTCCTCGGCACGCCGCCCGACATTCGCGGTGCAAACCTGCGATCACCCTCCGCCGAGCAGACCGGCGACGGCGCCCGCGGCCGCAAGGCCTCCGGCATGCTGATGGTCGATGGAGTCCTCTACATGGCCGTCCGAAACGCGGAGAACGCGGCCCTTGCCTGCTCCCGCGACCGCGGACGGACGTGGACCTGGGCCGATTGGCGATTCCGCGACGGCTTCGGCTGCCCGACGTTCGTGAACGTCGGCCGCGATTATGCCGGTGCCCGCGACGGAGTCGTCTACTTGGCCTCGCCGGACGCGGACTCGGCGTACCAGCCGGCCGACCGGATGGTCCTGGCCCGCGCGCCGAAGGATCGCATCATGGATTCCGGCGCGTGGACGTACTTCGAGCGCCCGGGCGCCGACGGCCGGCCCGTCTGGACGGGGGACGTCCGCCGTCGCGGCGCCGTCTTCCGCCATCCGGGCCGATGCTACCGCGGCGGCGTCACCTGGTGTGAGCCGCTGAAGCGGTATCTGTGGGTGCAGATCCTGCCGGGCGGCGACACGCGGCAGTCCGGCGGCTTCGGCGTCTACGACGCCCCCGAGCCGTGGGGACCCTGGACCACCGCCTTCTTCACGGAGCGGTGGGACGTGGGGCCGGGTGAATCCGCCTCTCTACCCGCCAAGTGGATGAGCGATGACGGCCGCTCGATGCACCTCGTCTTCTCCGGCGAGGATGCGTTCAGCGTCCGCAAGGCAATCCTGGAGGTGAAACCATGAGGTGGATGCCAACCGCGTGTCTCGTTCTGGCCCTGGCCATCCCCGCCGCTGCCCAGACCGTTGACGTGTCGAACCCGTCCTTCGATAAGGGCGACGACGGACCCGCCGGCTGGTCCCTCTCCGGCGGCAAGGGCGAGTGGATCGCCGACGGCGTGCCCCACGGCGCCCGCGCCGTCACCGTCACGGGCAACGGCAAGGACAGCAACCACTGGCTCTCCGACCCGGTGCCGATGGAGCCGGGCGCCGTCTACCGCCTCACCTTCCGCGCCCGGCGGACGGGCACGGGCGGCGGCACGCCGGTCACCGGCCCGACGTTCGCCAACCGGGACCTCGGCGGCATCCCCGACGAGTGGCAGGCGTACACGTCCATCTTCGCGGTTCCCGCTGACCTCGCCGACGGGCGAGCCCGCCTCCGCTTCGGCCAATGGCAGGTGGCCGGCACCGTCGCGTTCGACGACGTCCGCCTGTGCCGGGCGATGCCCGTCTACGCCCGCGAGGGCGAGATCGAACTCGGCGAGGGCGAGATGCTCCGCGGCACCGAATACACCTTCACCGCCCCGTTCGGCGGCGTGTCGCGGAATCACGCCCGCCCGCTCGCCCGGCACACCGCCGGCTACAACTCCAACCGCTGGACCTTCGGCGCCGGCGACGAGGTTGTCTACCGCCACGCCGTCGCTGGCCGCCGGCAGACGGCCGCCGAGGTCAGCGTCGACGTGAACTATCACAACGCGGGCGAACTCGAAGTCGCTGCCTCCGCCGACGGCACGCAGTGGACGCCGCTCGGTACGTTGGGCGGCGTGACGGGCGGCTCCTGGCCCGTCCCGGACGGCCTGCTCCCCGCCGAGGCCGTCTGGATCCGCCTCCGCGCCCGTCCCTCGGGTGGCAAGAAGGACGGCCGGGCGTCCCTCCAGGTCTCCGGCTACGGCTATCGGGCGACGCTCGCCGGCCCGCCCGCCACGCTCATCGGCCGGACGCGGTTCGTGGCGGTCACGCAGACGGACCCGCGGCTGACGGTCCGCGTGGCATCCCTCGGCGACGCCGTCCCCGGCGGCGACAACACGGCCGTCCTCCGCGTGACGAACACGACCGGCAAGACCCTGCGTGTAAACCAGTCCACCGCCGTTAGGAGACCCGTGACCCCCGCAACCGTTGCCCAAGGTGCGGTCGGTGGGGTTATCTCCGTGAGCCCAGGCGACCAGACGATTCGTGGGCGTTACATCGTATCCGGCGTGGGATCCCAAACGCTGTGTATGGAGTTGACGGTGGAAAAGGCACCGGTGTTTCGAGCCGATGTGCCGCTCGACGTGGCCGGCCTCCACGCGGCCGACTACGGCCGGGCGCTGCCCACCTCCACGGACGCCGTCGGCCTCTGGTGGTGCCCGTCGGGATGGAAAATCAGCCGAAAGCGCGGTCTGCCGGAGGAGAAGGGCGAGGCCCTGTGCATCGCGGCTGCGCGGAACGAGGCCGACGCCGCCCAACTCGTTCTTCGGCCGGAGAAGGCGCTCCACGGCCTGACGGTGGAGGCGGCGGACCTCGCGGGGCCGGACGGGGCGAGAATCCCCGCCTCGGCGCTGGAGGTCCTGAAGGTCCGGTACGTCCTCGTCACGCGTCCGACGGACGCGGCGGGGTGCGTCGGCTGGTGGCCGGACCCGCTCCCGCCGCTGAAGGCCCCGCTCGACCTGGAGGCCGGCCGCAACCAGCCCCTCTGGGTCCGGGTCAAGGTGCCCGAGAAGGCGGCCGCCGGCACGTACCGCGGGACGGTTCGCCTGAAGGCCGCGGGCTGGTCCGCCGAGGTGCCCGTGCGCCTGCGCGTTTTCGACTTCGCGCTGCCCGACCGGATGACGTGCCAGTCGGCGTTCGGCCTGAGCACGGGGAACATCTGGCGCTATCAGAATCTGAAAACGGAAGCGGACCGGCGGGCCGTCCTCGAGAAGTACCACGCGAACTTCGCGGCCCATCACATCTCGCCGTACGACCCCGCGCCGATGGACGCGGTCCGCGTCACCTGGCCGCGGTCGGCATGGGAGGGCGGAACCATCGACCGCACGGAGAAACACGCCGGCGAGGCGTCGCTCAAGGTCGCCGACGAGAGCACCACTAGCCAGCCGAGCGCGTCGTACGCCTCGCCGATTCGCATTCCGAACGGCGGCCTGCGCCTGCGGCTGCATTACAAGGCCGCCAAGGGCCACCGGTTCATCGTCAGCCTGACGCACCACGACGCCGGCGGCAAGTGGATGAGCGGCCGCAACAACGACATCCACCTGGAAGGGACCGGGACGTGGGAGGCGCTGGACCGCACGGTCACCGACTTCCCCGACGCCGCCCGCTTCGTCCGGCTGAACTTGTGGGGCGCCCTGTACGCCGACGACGGGTCGCCCACCGGCACCGTCTGGTACGACGACCTGTCCCTCGCGGCGGCGAAGAGCGGCAAGGACCTCGTGACGGGCGGCGACTTCGAGCCGCGCGGCGCCGCCGCCCTCGTCCCCGCGTTCGACTGGACCGCCTGGGACGCCGCCATGGCCCGGGCTTTCGACGTCCACCACTTCAACTCGGTCCGCGTGAAGGTTCCGGGGATGGGCGGCGGCTCGTTCCACGCCCGTTACGAGCCGAGTCTCCTCGGCTACGGCGAGGATAGCCCCGAGTACCAGGCCGCGTTCTCGAATTATTGCCGCCTGCTCCAGGCCCATCTCCGCGAGAAGGGATGGCTGAAATACGCGTATGTCTATTGGTTTGACGAGCCCGCCCCCAAGGACTACGCCTTCGTCACGAACGGGTTCCGCAAACTGAAACGGCACCTGCCGAAGGTCGACCGCATGCTCACCGAACAGGTGGAGCCGGAACTGGTGGGCGGGCCGAACCTGTGGTGCCCCGTGTCGCACAATTACGATCGCGAGGCGGCCGAGAAGCGACGCGCCGCCGGCGACCGGTTCTGGTGGTACGTCTGCTGCGGGCCCAAGACGCCGTACGCCGGCCTCTTCATCGATCACCCCGCCACGGAACTCCGCGTCTGGCTCTGGCAGACGTGGAAGCGGAAGATCGAGGGCGTCCTCGTCTGGTCCACCAATTACTGGACCTCCAGCGCGGCCTACCCGGACCGCGACCGTCCGCAGAACCCGTACGAGGATCCGATGGGATGGGTCTCCGGCTACTCCACCAAGAAGGGTGTCCGTCGCCCGTGGGGCAACGGCGACGGGCGATTCGTCTACCCGCCGGAATCGTGCGCAGGCGCCCATCCCGACGGGCCGGTCCGCGACGGGCCCGTCGACAGCATCCGCTGGGAGATGCTCCGCGACGGGCTGGAGGACTACGAGTACCTGGCGGTCCTGGGCCGGCTGCTCGCCGAGAAAGGGCAGGGGCTCTCCGCCGACGAGCGCAAAACGTACGAGGCGCTGCTGGAGGTGCCTGACGCGATCTCGACGGACCGGACGCACTTCACGGGCGGCCCGGCCCCCATCGAGGCCCGCCGCCGCGAGGTGGCCGAGGCGATTGAGACCCTTCGCCGGAAGTAGGCGTCGCTTGTGGCCCGGCCGGCCCGCGAACCTTCCGTCATGGAAGCCGGGGCGTCGCAGCGGCAGGCCGTCTCAGCGGTCCTGTCGCGCTTGCGGGCGCCGGTCGTAGACGCGGACGTAATCGAAGACGACGCCGTCGGGCAGGCGGGCGTCGGCGATCTTGCCGGCCCACTTGCCCACCTCGAGGCTCAGGATGATGTACTGGGGCGTGCCCGACACGCCTTCGCGCGTCCGCCACGTCTCTTTGCCGTCCACGTAGAAGCCGTACTCGTCGGGTTTCCACTCCAGGCCCACCGTGTGCCAGCCGGACGAGAGGCCGGGCACGTCGGCGACGTGGCCTTTCGACTTGTGGTCCTTGCCGTAACCGTCCCAGTGAAGGGTGTGCTGGATCCGGTCGCCGCGCGGGCTGAGGTATTCGAAGATGTCGATCTCGGTTCCGCTGGTTTTCGTGTCGCCTATGCTTTTGCCAAGTCGCGGGGACTGGAGCCAGAAGGCCGACCAGTGCCCCGGCTGCGTCTGAAGGCGGACGCGGCACTCCCAGTAGCCGAAGGCCCGCTCGAACTTGCCTTGCGTGCCGATCATACCGGTCTGCCACTGGTTGTCGGCGCGGGTCGTGGTGATGACGAGGTGACCTTTGCCGTCGAGCGTGACGGCCTCCTTCACGTTGACGCCCCCCTTGCGCGGGCCGAGCCCGCGATACGACCATTTCGAGAGGTCCAGCGCGGTGCCGTCGAACTCGTCGTGCCACACGAGGGTGGCGTCGGCCGAGGGGCGGGCCTCCGGGGCCGGCGCGGCGCCGACGGCGGCGGCCAGGCATACGAGGGCGGCCACGAGCAGGGGCAGGGGGACGTGCAGGCGAGCGGGCATGGTCTCCTCCTCATCGGCGCCGCCGTGACGAGGCGCTTCACGTGTGAGACGGGTGGTGCTTGGAGCCGTTTACCCTTGGGTGGTTGCGCGGTAATTTTCCGTAACCACCGCGCGTCATGCCGCCACGTGTTGCTCGCGGCGTGTACGGAGACCCGCCACACTCATGCCCTGGCGGACAAGCCGCCAGTGGCACCCGCACGGCCGGTCCCTACGCCCCGCGTCCTTTCGGCCGCTCGCGGAACAGCAAGTACACCGCCGCGCCGAGGGCCAGGACCGCCAGGCCCACGAGGGTGCCCACCTGCGATGCCCGCGTCACCTCCTCGGCCACGATGAGCGACCGCACGGCATAGTCCACGCTGCTGTAGACCATGAAGCCGCACATCAGGCAGAAGAGCGGGACGGTCAGGCGGACGAGCGGCACGCGGAACGGCCGGCTCACGCGGGGCTCGCGCCTGCGCAGCACGAACAACGACAGCCCCGTCAGCAGGATGAACAGCCAGTACACGGGCGCGGTGTACTGGACCGCCGCCTCGAACCCCGACCCCGTGCCCTTGCCGACCGCGGGCAGGCAGATGAGCAGGATGGCCATCAGCGCCTGAACCAGCAGCGCGATGAGCGGCGTGCCGGTCCGCGGGTCCCATCGGCCGAGCCACCGGAGGGGACGGAAGTCCTCGCCCAGCCCGCAGATCGAGCGGGCCCCGGTGAAGATCGTGCCGTTCACCCCGCCGAGGGCGGCAATCGCCACCAGGACGGCCACCGCCTTCGCCGCACGCGGGCCGACGGCGGCCAGGACGGCGTCGGCCGCCACCGCCTTGGCCCCGGCCATGCCGTCCATCCCCAGGGCCCGCAGGTACGCCACGTTCGTGACGCCGTACAGGACGGTCAGGAGGCCGATGCTGCCGAGGAGGACCCACAGCATGCTTCGGGCCTTGCCTTTCAGTTCGCCGGCGACGTAGGCGGACTCGTTCCATCCGCCGAACGCCCACAGGACGAAGACCATCGCCAGGCCGAAGGCGCTGAGGGCGGACCAGAAATCGCCCGCCCCCGGCGCGGCGGCCTCGGCGGCCTCGGCGACGGGTAACACTTGGGCGGCGTGCGGCGTGCCCACGAGACCGGCCACGGCAATCGCCACCACGCCCGTCACCTTCAGGACCGTCAGCACGTTCTGCGTCCACCGTCCCGCCTTCAGGCCCACGATGTTCATCACCGTCAGGACGACCGTGGCCGCGAGGGCCCAGACCAGCGAGCCGTATTCCCCCAGCGACACTAGCCCCTGCATGTAATCGCCGAAGACGTACGCCGTCGCCGCGATGGCCCCCGTCTGGATCACCGTCAGGCGGGCCCAGACGAAGAGGAAGCCGACGCCGCGGCCGAACGCGCGGCTCAGGAAGACGTACTCGCCACCCACCTTCGGATACGCCGAGGCGAGTTCCGCGTAGGCCAGCGCCCCGCACAGACAGAGCAGGCCGCCCAGGCCCCACGCGAGGAACATGAGCCACGGCTCGCCGGTGTTGGCGGCCACCAGCGACGGGCTGCGGAAGATGCCCGAGCCGATGACGATGCCGATGACCAGCGCCATGGCGTCCAGGACGCCGAGATGCCTGACGGGGCCGACCGGCGCCGCCGCCGTCCGCGGTTGCGTCATGGGTGGAGCCTTCTTCGGGGGTCCCCCCGAACCCTGGTTGGACGAATCGGACCGCCTATCATGCGCACGACCCGCCGCCAGGACAAGGGGAAGTTGGGGGCCGGCGAAAATTCCTTACCCCGGCCGCGAGAGGCGGACGGCCCAGACGATGACGCCGACCCCCACGAGCAGGAACACGGCGAACACGCCGAAGTTAAGCCATTCCGGATGGACCGGCACCTCGGCCGGGTCGTAGATGTCGGCCAGGGCCGCCAGGCGGGCCGTGTCGCGCAGGGCCGCGACGCACAGGAGCAGCGCCGTCGCCGTGACGCCCGCGCAGACCACCGGCACGAGCGACGATCCCCGCCGGGCCGCCAGCGTCAGCGCGAGCGTCGCGAGGAGCGCCGCGACGCCGGCGTACAGGAAAAGCGGCCCCGCCGCGCCGGCCTGGATCGCCTCGCGCTGGGCCTCCGACGTCGAAAGGTACAGCCAGACGGCGGCGGCCGCAGCCGCGAGCAGCGCGGGGATCGCCACGGTGACGCCGACGGTCGAATCGGCGGGCGCGTCGTCTCCGGCGCCGTACAGCAGGCCCGACCGATGGAGCCCCGCCGCGATGAGCCCACCAGTTCCCGTAAAGACCGCCAGTGCGAGCACGACGCGCGGAGCGAACGTCGCCGACCCGTGGTACAGACGGTTGAAGCCCTCGGCATGGTACGCGGGCCACGCCTCGGGCGACTGCGTGAGGGTGGCGTTGCTGGAGAGGATGGCCACGCACACGACGAACGCCGCCAGCGCGACGGCCGGCAGGAACCAACCCACGCGCTGGCCGCGGCGCGTCCGCCGCCACGCCCACCAGAACAGGTAGAAGTTGACCGTCACCAGGCCCAGGAGCCCCAGCCACCACCATCCCAGCAGGATGTTCGCCGTGTAGAACAGGTGCCCGTACAGCACCTGGACGAACAGCAGGGGCGCGATGCCCAGCGTCATGGCCATCGAGAGGAAGAACGGCAGGAACGGCGCGAGGCCCCGTACGAGTGGCGAGGGCGTGCCGCGGCGGCGGGCCCGCACCACCTCGACCAGGACGACGACCGTCCCGCCGACCGCGCCGCCCAACAGCAGCCAGTGCAGCGCGAGCGTCAGGGCCATCAGCACGTGGAAGAGCCACGCCGGGCCCGGCAGGCCGAGCATGTCCGGGCGGGGGACGAGGTCCGCGTTCATGGTTTCCGGTGATCCTTCAAAAGGTATCCGTGGCCGGCGAGGGTCGGCGGCGAACTCCCACCGACGCGTCCTGGATCCGCGGAATCATCTCGTAGCCGTAGATGCCTTTCGGGCCGGCGAGCGAACGCATCACATTCCAGGCTTCCCGGGCGCGCGGAACGTTCCCCTCGACGGCCGAGACGAGACCGACCCACGCGCCGTAGCGATGCCAGCTGTACTGGCGCTGCTGTTTCTGGGTGACGGCGTTGAACGTCATGCCGTGGCCCCAGCCGTTCTCCCGAACGGGCCAGTGGCCGTTCGCGTCGGGCCGGGTCGTGAGACCGTTCGGATGGTGGTATGCGTTGTCCTCATTGACCTTGGTGTAATACCAGACGGCGCCGTAGTTTTCGAGCATGGGCCCGTGGCCGACGGCCTTGACGCGTGCCTTGCCGTCCGCGTCCGTCACGAGTTCGGTCTTTACCAACTGGGTGGCGGTTGAGTAGGGCATGGCGTCCCTGGGGTCGTAGCGGTACACCTTGCCGTCGGGCGCCCGAAACTGGTCGTCGGAGGTGTAGAGTCCGACGATGTACTCGGCGGCCCAGTCGCGGACGGCCTCGGCCTGGGCAAAGCCCTTGTCGGCGGCGTTGCCGAGGCTCCAGACGACCCACGCGTACTGCCAGGCCGAACACCGCTTGGCGTTGACCCAGTCGGTGCGGCCGGAGCATCGGAAGACGCCGCCCGGCGGGCTGTGCACGCGGCGCCCCGAGTGAACGAGGTCCTGGGTCATCTGGTCCATGCAGTCGGTGACGCCCCACGTGAAGTACGGCCGGAGGGGGTGGTCGTCGGGCAGGATGAACGCCGCATCCACCACGTGCCGCAGACCGTAGGCGAACGCTCGGTCCATGCCCTGCCACCGGAGGCCCTTGTGAGGCCACTCGCCGAGTTGGTAACTCGCCCAGAAACTCATCTCCTCGGCGTGGAATCGGTCGCCGGTCAGCAGGTACGCCACGTAGCCGAGCGACGGTGCATGGGCGTGGTCGGGCTGGACGGGCGGCTTCGTGCCGTCCGGGAGGGCGTACAGGGGCATGCGGTAGCCGCGGTCGAGGGGGGGCTGCCCGACCGTCCGGATGTCGTACCCCGGGGCGCCGTCCTGGCGGACGTGGACGTAGAACGCGCCGGCCCCGTTGCCGTCCGCGTGGAGGAGGGCCCGGTACGTCTTGGGCGCGCCGCTCAGGAGGTAGGCGACGGCCCAGGCGGGGTACGGCTCCATCTCCCACCGCCCGCCCGTGCCGGGCATGTGGCGGTGGAGGATGCCAGGCTCCAGGATGCCTTGATGCCGCTGCGGGTTGTTTCGGTCCAGCGTGCGGCGGGCATAGACGGCGTCGACGTCGGCGGGCGCGTTGGGCTGGGTGAAGCGGTACGCCGGGACGAACCGGCCCTTCACCCAGTAGGCGTAGTCGGGGCGTCGATGGATGTGCTCGATCGGCCCGTCCGTCCAGGCCAGGATGCGGTAGCGCGTCTGGTCGAGATGGTCGTAGGCCCCCTCACTGTACAGGGTCCGGTCTCCGAACGCGAGTTCCACGCCCTTGAACTTGCATTGAACGGGCTCCTTGTGGCCGCGGCGTCGCGGCTTGCACCGTTCGACGACCACCGCCACGCGGACGGACCGCTGTCCGGTGAAGGCCCGCAGCCGCCAGTAGACGTCCAGCCGCCCGTCAGACCGGCCCGCCGCGTCCACCGGGATGTCGTGGATCTCGATCTCTTTCATGATGGGACCGTCGTGGAGCACGCGGACGCGTTCCGAGGCAGCCCAGCCGGCGGCCAGGAGGCGGCCGACGTCCGAGGCGAGCGGCGCGCCCGACTCCGGCGTCAGACGAAGGTGCAGGTCCAAGGCGGCATGGTCGAAGCCCCAACGGAAAGGCGGCGGTGCGGGAGGCGCCTCGTTGCGCCAATCGACGGCCAGCGTTCCGCCGGCCGGCAGGCGCGGAATTACGCACGAGACCAGCGCGTGCCGGATCGAGCCGTCCGGCGCGCGCCGAAGCACGTCGACTTGGGCCGCCACGCGTTTGCCGCCGATAACCGGCGTGATGCCCTGCGTGAAGTCACCCGTTGCCCCCACCCGAGAGAACGTCACGGGGACGTTCCGCAGGGCCCGGTCCGCCTCGAGGTTCTCGTACACGTTCGAGACGACCGGCCGGCCCTGCGCCGGGGCGCCCAAGGCGACCAGGACGATGGCGAGGAAGGTGGCTCGGCCCGCGAGTCGCCCCCTCGGGGCCGCAGGCATAGCGGGATCAGGGTGCATGGTCACCTCGTGTCAGGGTTGCCAGCCAGTCCGCCAGCGCCTCCTTCTCCGCCTGCGTGCCGGGGAAGGGCGGCATGGAAGGCTTGACCTCGTCCATCCGGTCCAGCAGATGCCGCAGCGTCGGCCGGGACCATCCCGCCACGAGCGGCCGCAGCGCGTTGTACCCCTCGATACAGTGGCACCGCAGGCAGGCCGCCCGGTAGACGCTCCGGCCGCGCTCGGAGGCGTCGAGATCCGCGACGGATTTCCCGGCCGGCAGGGCCCACGGGGCGGCCGAAAGGACCCCGTCGCGGCGCGTCCGGGCCAGGTTGGCCGTCGGATCGATGTCCTCGGCCATCGCCGTCGTCACGCCGGTCGAGTACATGAATTCGTCGATGATGTACGGCTTGCGGATGCCCTCGCGGGCGAACTCCATGCTCCCCATGCCCACCAGGCCCAAGAGCACGAGCATCGTGGCCCCGAGGGTGGACGGCCGGTCGTCCCGCCGCCACAGGCTGAGCCCGGCCGCCAACGTCACGATCGCGAGGCTCGCCATCCCGAGGGCGAGAAAGATGGCCATCACCGGCGCCCCGCCCTGGAGGAAGTCCTTCGCCCGCTGGGGCAGCACGGCGAAGGTCCATCCCGCCAGCGGCACGCAGAGCACCGCGGGCAGCATCATCGTGTATCCGAGCCGCACCACCCGCCGGCGGGCCTCGTCCGTGACGTCCCGGACGAAGGCCACCAGCGCCACCGCCCCGGCCCCCGCCAGCGCCAGCGCCACCAGCAGCCGCATCAGGCTCGTCGGCACGTACGTTGGGTTGAAGATGCCCTTCCAGACGGCCAGATGAGCGTGCGGCTCCCACGCGCCGCGCGTCAACATGAAACTCAGGATCGCGTTGATGACGAGCAGCGTCAGCACCGACGCCACCGCGAACGCCCATCCGATCCGGTTGTGCGCCCGCGGACGGATGCGGTCCCACGTGAAGAAGTACAGATAGATGGCCACCACCTCGATGACGAAGAGGACCCACTCGGCGGCCCAGTCCCATACGAACTGGTGAATGAGGACGCTGATGGCCCGCGGGCTCACCAGCGCCACCGTGAACCAGATGCCCGCCCCCGTCACGGTGCCCAGGACGTACGGCACGAGGAGGATGAGGAGGGCGTACTTCTTGAGGAAGGCCATCGCTGCCGGCTCGTCGGCCGCGATGGCCCGGCGCTCCGCCAGGGCGACGAACACGCCCGCCCCGACCGAGAAGTGCGAGATGACCACGTGCACGATGGCGACGACGGCGATGACCATCGCCCCGCCGAGCATCGGCACGTCGAAGATCGGGTACTCGACCACGCCGGGCCTCCAACCGTTCGCTTTCCGCGCGGCCGTCGTCGGAATGTCCCGCGCGGCGGGGCTCCCGGCCCGCCGCGCAAGGGGCATTTCGTGTGCCCGTTGAGCCGGCGACGGAACGTCGCCGGTGATTCGCAGGGGGCGTACGTGTTTGCGTCTCGCGTCGACCTGCGGTCGCCGGCTCAACGGTCTGATCGTGCACATTTCGCGCGGGGTATCAGGAGATACACCGCGCGATGCGTCTTGCCTCGCCTTCATCGCATCATAGACGGCCGGGCCGAGCCCCGGCAACTCTTTATCAACGATGCCCGTCCGGGTCGCGGATCCCGTTCAACCGTTTTCGCTTGCAATCGCCGCCGGGGCCGTAGAATGTGCCAGGGAAAGCCCGCCCGCCGGACCGGCGGCGTCCGGCGCGTCCGACGTATCCTGAGAAAGGTCGCAGCATGTCGATAAACATGGCACCGCCCCTGGCGCTGTTCGTGCTTGCCGTCCTGCTCGCCGCACTGTGCATCGGCTGCGTTGCGGTGGCGGCCAAGCCCGCCGACCGCGTACAGTGCGTGGCTCACCGCGGGTTCTCGGCCGTGGCGCCCGAGAACACGCTCGCCGCCGTCCGCAAGGCCATCGAGGCCGGCGCCGACGGCTGCGAGTTCGACGTCCGCGCCAGCCGCGACGGCGTCGCGGTCCTCATGCACGACGCAAAGGTGGACCGCACCACCAACGCCGAGGGCGGGGTCGGCACCTTCACCGCCGAGGAGTTGCAGCACCTCGACGCCGGCTCCTGGAAGGGCGAGGCGTTCGCCGGCGAACCCGTTCCCACGCTCCTCCAGGTGCTCCGGGCGATGAAGGGCACCGGGTGCACCGCCGTCGTCGAGGTGAAGCAGGACGGCATCGCCAAGGCCGTCGTCGATGCGGTTCGGGGTACGGCCATGGGCGAGGCGACGGTCGTCATATCGTTCAGCGATCGGGCGCTCGAGGACGTGCACGGCCTGGACCCGAAAATCCCGTGTGCCCTGCTCGTCGGCGGCAAGATGAAAGGCGCGGTCGCCGAATGGGCCGCCCACCTGGCCGAGCGGGCCAAAACGTGCGGGGCCACCCTCCTCGACCTGCACCACGAGATGCTCTCGCCCGAACTCATCGCGGATCTGAACCGGCGGGGCCTGGCCGTCTGGTGCTGGACGGTGAACGACCCCGACCAGATGAAGACCCTCGCCGCCTGGGGCGTGGAGGCCGTCACGACCGACCGCCCGGACCTCATGGCCGAACCGCGGAAACGCGACCGTCAGAACGTGAACGCCTCGACCACGGTCTCGGAGTACCGGTCCTGGAAATCCGCCTTGTCCATGGTGGCCAGCCGGATGACGTCGACGATGGCGAAGACGGCGCCCCCGATGCACGTCAGGCTCAGGCCGAGGATCACGAGGCCCCAACCCCACGAGCCCATGTAGAAGCGATGAATCCCAATCCCGCCGAGGAAGATGCAGAGGACCAGGGCGACGGTCTTCGATTTGGCGCGCGGCAGGGGGGCGGTCTCGTCCGCGGGCGGCCCGGCGGGCTGGGGCTCGGCCGGCGGGGCGGCGGCTTGCGTCTCGGGCTGCGGTCGGGACGGACGCTGCGCCGGGCGCGCCGGCGCCTCCGCCTGGTCCGGGCCGGACGCCGACGCCTGGGCCGCGTGCCGGCGGGCCGCCCCGAGGGCGGAGTCGGCCATGGCGCTCTCCGACGCCGGGCCGGCCTCCGGAGACGGGCCGGCCGTCGCCGAGTCGCCCTGGGCCTGTCCGCCGCCTGACGGAGCCGGCGGCGACGCCTGCACCTTGATCGGGTTCCCGCACTTCGGGCACTGGCCCGTCTTGCCGAGGTTCGCGTCGCTGGTCGTGAAGCGGGTTTGGCACCGGGGGCACTGGACGTGAATCATGGTCGTCTCCTGTTGGGACGGGCGGGCCGGCCTCATCTCTCGGCCGTCGTCGTGCAAGACGCCGCGTGCGACCTTACATCCCGCGGGCGGGGAAGTCAACGAAAGTTGGCGGCGGCATTTGTTCTGCACGGCGGCACAACGGATGTCATTTCGACCGAGCCCTCGCGTGTAGCGAGGGCGAGCGGAGAAATCTCGTTGTTGGGCCGGCCGGGGGGGGGGGCGAAGACCACGGCGAGATCTCTCCGCTCGTCGTCCGCCTCGCTCCGCGAGGCCGACGTCTCGGTCGAGATGACAGCCGCGCCTGCCCCATACAACCGTCGAACCCGTCCGGAACGCCCGGCCCCCGGCGGGGTTAGAGGGAGTGTGGCCGGCCGGCGCCGCGTTGGCGCCTGCCGCCGCGCCAGGCACTCCACGCGAAGGAGGTATCGATGCCCGGACCCATCTCTCGTCGCCGATTCCTGAAAACCGCCGCCGCCGGCACGGCCGTCACCGTTCTGGCCGGCCCGTTCCGCTCCGGCGCCTACGCCGCCAACGAGACGCTGGCCTGTGCCTGCATCGGCACGGGCGGCCGGGGCGGCGCCCACGTCAAGGCTGCCACGGACGCCGAGCGCGTCGTGGCCCTGTGCGACGTCGACGACGGCCGCCTGGCCGGCGCCGCCAAACAGGTCGCGAAGAAGCACCCGGGCGTCAAGACGTTCACGGATTACCGCAAGATGTTCGACGACGCCCACAAGACGTTCGACGTGGTCTTCGTCGCCACGCCCGACCATCACCACGCGCCGGCGTCGATGCGGGCTATCAAGCACGGCAAGCATGTCTATACGGAGAAACCGATGACGTGGTCCATCTGGGAGGCCCGCCGCCTCCGCGACGAGGCCCGCAAGGCCCGCGTCGCCACCCAGATGGGCAACCAGGGGATGGCCACCGAGACCCACCGCCGCCTTTGCGAGACCATCTGGGCGGGTGTGATCGGCAAGGTCCGCGAGGTCCACATCTGGACCGACCGCGCCGCCGGATGGTGGCCGCAGGGGCTCGACCGGCCGGCGTATGCCGACCCCGTGCCCGGCCACATCCATTGGGACGAGTGGCTCGGCCCGGCGCCGGAGCGGCCGTTCGTCGCCAAGTGGCGCCAGGGCGAGGCGAAGGGCAAGTCCCGCGCCGGCGATGCGGTTTACCTGCCGTTCGTCTGGCGCGGCTGGTGGGACTTCGGCACGGGGGCCCTGGGCGACATCGCCTGCCACGCCATGGCCCCGGCGTTCTGGGCGCTCCATCTTGGCAAGCCGACCGCCGTCGAGGCGAAACACTCCGGGTCCAACAAGGAAATGTATCCCGCCTGGTCGATCATCACGTACGAGTTTCCCGCGCGCGGCGAGGAGCCGCCGTGCAAACTCGTGTGGTACGACGGCGGCAAGAGACCGCCCCGGCCGAAGGAACTGGAGCAGGGCCGAGACGTCGGCTCCAACGGGGCCTTGTACGTCGGCGAGAAGGGGACGATCTTCGGTCACCGGGTGATCCCGGAGTCCCGCATGAAGGACATGACCGAGCCGCCCAAGACGATCCCGCGCGTGCCGAGCCACCACGCGGACTTCTTCATCGCGTGCCGCGGCGGCCGGCCGGCGTGCTCGAACTTCGACTTCGCCTCCAACGAGACCGAGGCGGCCCTCGTCGGCAACCTCGCCATCCGGGCCGGCCGACGCATCGAGTGGGACGGCGAGGCGATGAGGCCGACGAACTGCTCGGACGCCGACGTCCTCGCCCTCATCCGCCGCGACTACCGCAAGGGATGGGAACTGTAGCGCGATGGCCGTGTGCCACGGCAGCCGTCGTTGTGTGGCCCGGCCGGTCTTGGCCGGCCGGGAGACGCGCCGGCCGTCGTTGGCGGGCGCCGGGTGCCACTGGCGGCTTGCCCGCCAGTGCGTTCAGGGTCGGGTAACACTGGCTGACAAGCAGCCAGTGGCACTCGCCTAACGGAAAGGACTCCGCATGTCACCGTGTCTCACGCGCCGCCGTTTCCTGAAAGGCACGACCGCGGCCGCCGGGGCCGTCCTGGCCGGGCCGCTCGTCCTGCCTGCCTGCGCCGCGGGCGCGTCGCCGAACGAGAAACTCGCCGTCGCCGTCGTCGGCGTCGCCGGACGGGGCGGGGCGAACCTGGGCGGCGTCCGTGGCGAGCACATCGTCGCCCTCTGCGACGTGGACGAGCGAAACCTCGCCAAGGCCGGCGAGCGGTTCCCGAAAGCCAAGCGCTTCGCCGACTTCCGCAAGATGCTCGGCGAGGTGGAAAAGCGTATCGACGCCGTCGTCGTCTCGACGCCCGACCACACCCACGCGCCCGCCTCCGCCATGGCCCTTCGCATGGGCAAGCACGTCTACTGCGAGAAGCCGCTGACGCACACCGTCCACGAGGCCCGGGTGGTGGCGGACCTGGCCCGTGAGAAAGGCGTCGCCACGCAGATCGGCACCCAGATTCACGCCGGCAACAACTATCGCCGCGTCGTCGAACTCGTTCGGGGAGGGGCGGTCGGGGCCATCGACGAGGTCCACGTCTGGTCGAGCGCCCGCTACGGCCGGAACGAGCGGCCGGCGGACACCCCGGCCGTCCCGGAGTACCTGGACTGGGACCTCTGGCTCGGCCCGGCGCCCGAGCGGCCGTACCATCCGTGCTACCTGCCCGGCAAGTGGCGGGGGTGGTGGGCGTTCGGCAGCGGCGCGCTCGGCGACTTCGGATGCCATTACATGGACCTCCCGTTCTGGGCGCTCGGCCTGCGGTATCCGGAATCGGTCGAGGCCGACGGGCCGCCCGTCCACGCGGAGTCCACGCCCCTCTGGTGCATCGTGAAATACCGGTTCCCCGCCGAGGGTGACCGGCCCGCTATCCGCCTCACGTGGTACGACGGCGGCAAACGGCCGGAGGCGCTCCTGAAGCGCGACGGCCTGGTCACCGAAAAGACCGCGGCCACGAAGATGAACCCGGCGACGTGGGGCAGCGGCGTGCTGTTCGTCGGCGAGAAGGGGATGCTGCTGTCGGACTACGGCCGGCACATCCTCCTGCCCGAGAAACAGTTCGCGGCCTTTCAGCCGCCGGCCCAAAGCATCCCGGCGTCCATCGGCCATCACAAGGAGTGGATCCGCGCGTGCAAGACGGGCGAGCCGACCACCTGCCGGTTCGACTACTCCGGCCCGCTCACCGAGACGGCCCTCCTGGGGTGCGCCGCGTACCGGACGGGCGAGCGCTTCGCGTGGGACGCGGCGAACCTGAAGGCCACCAACTGCCCGGCCGCCGAGCGCTTCCTCCGGAAGGACTATCGGGACGGGTGGTCGCTGTAAGACGACGGAGCGAACCCCGTGGGAACGGGGCCCGCCCCGCCGGCGTGTCTCACCGGTTCAGGCCCGCTTGGGCCTCGGCGTGAGGGCCGATGGTCCGCCTGCCCGGACGCGCCGCCAGCCGGAAGACCTGCGACGCGGCCGCATTACGCACCGGCATCATGTTGGCCGAAAAAAGCAGGTACGCATGAGGGGTATGCGACAGAAAGGAGACGGACAATGAACGGAGTCATGAGGCGGGCGGCGCTTGTGGTGATGGCAGTCGTGCTCGTCGGTTTTGTGGGGCCGGCGGCGCGGGGCCAAACCCGAGGCGAGGTGCGCGGTGAGTTCGTTCGCCTCGTCGAGAAACAGGTCGGCGACCGCGAATTCCTCGGCGTCGTCGTGGATCGCTTCGAAGGCGCAGGTCAGGCGACCCTCCTGGTGCCGATGCGGCGGACGGAGAGCGGCCGGGTGGTCCGAAACGAAGACCTCGCTGCGTGGGCCCGGCGACTCCGGCCCGGCACCAAGGTGGAGATCGCCTACGTCGGCGATGGCGGCGCGATGTTCATCAAGCGCGCCGAGTCGGCACAGCACCGTGAAGGGCGCGGCGACGATCTCGAAGCCGTCGTACGCAGACTCCAAGAGCGCCTTCAAACAATGGAAAAGCAAATCGTGGAACTGCGCGAGGAGAACAGACACCTCAGGCGCCGACTCGAAGAGAAGCAGACGGACGCGAAAACCTCGTCCCAGCGTTCCGCCCTGGACGAAGAGGTTGTCACGCAAGAGCGGGCAAGCGGGTTACCCGACGGCATGCGCGGCTTCCGGGGGATGGTTCGCGGCACGGTCGTCCGCAAAGGTGACGGTGAGTTCCTGCTGAAGGTCCAGAAGGTGTTGAAAGTCTGGAAGGCCAACAAGGCCGAGAATCCCCAGAGTGCGGTCGGCAAGATTCTGGCCATCGTCCTCCCCCGAGAGGGACGCCTCCTCGAGCAGCAGCGCAAGACCTTCCGTGAACTGAAGGTGGGCGACCAGGTCGTGGTCGAGCCGTTCCACTATAAGGGCAACGCCCTGACCGTGGTAGAGGAACTCCGCAAGGCGGATTAAGCCTACAGCGTTCTTTTGCCGCCCGGCGGTGAGCATCAGCCTTGGCGCGCGGCGGATCTCCCGGCCCGGCGCGCGTACCTTATATCGGAGCGCTTGCGGAGCGCCCTCGCCGGACGGCTCGTCGACGGTGACCGGCAGCGCATCGGCGATGGCCTGGCGGGCCCCTCCTGACGGCCGGCGAACAGACCGCAGGCCTGTGCTTGGACACAGAGGTTGTCGCGCGCCGTCGCCTTGGCCCGTCCGGTGTGGACGGGAATGCCGCCGCATCGGCCGCCATCTGGTTCGGCAACGTGGCGCGCGCCCCGCCGCCCACCGCCTGAAGGCGCTCGAAAGGCTTCCCCGTTTAGAGCTGTCCAAGTCGCTCGTGGACTGCAGGGAGCAGCTGGTCGAGATACAGGGTAGTGTCCATATGCGGGAAAGACATGCGGTGCACGACGCCGTACCGCGAGTCCCGGACGGGACGTGGGGGCATCGCCCACTTCTGTCGGCCTGCCGTACCATCGCGAGGATACGGTTTACGTCTTAATTCTCAAGGAACGCCCCCTTTTCTTTGCCGACGGCCGCTCGGAATGGCAACAGGGATCCAAGGGGCGCGAGGTTAGTCGGTGGACAACTTCACCCGCGTATACGGGCTGGAGATCGCCGTAACGTACTCCCGGCCGTTGATGGTCAGCGTCTTCTGGTGATTGCTGAAGACGTCGACGTGGCCAGCGTTCTTGTCGAGGTCTATCTCGACGGTCCAGGCCTTCCCGGCCTTGTCGCGGGTCATGTCCTTCCAGTTCTTCTCGGGGATCAGGTCATTGAGGTAGGCGGGGCTCGCGTCCGGGCCGCCCGCTACTTCGGGCACAGCCGCATGTTGTCGAGGTACAGCGTCACGTCCTGCTTCTCGTTCTCCACTGTGAAGAAGAAACTGAAGATCATGCCCATGTCCAACAGGTGGTCCGCGCCGGAGGACTTCATCCCGACCAGGCCGATGCGGAAGCTGTTGGCGCCGGGCCGGCACGTGAGTTTCTGGATGTGCCTCAACTCGAAGTTGCCGAGGTTGCTGGCGAGATGGTCGCGCAGGTTCAGCACCAGCGTGACCGTCCTCTGCCCGGGATTCACGACGTCCAGGGCGAGCGCGCGGTAGCCGCGCCAATCCTTCTCCGGCGCCCGGCCCCACTGGTCGGCGTAGCCTTGACCATTCTTGAAGGTCATCTTGAAGCAGTGCTCGCCCTGTGTGGCGTGCTCAGGGTCTTTGACCCACTGGGTGGGCTGTCCGCCGAGGTGGCGGTCGGGGCGGTCCCCGGTGTCGCCGTCGCAAATGGCCACGTCGTCGTAGACACCAGGCACGACGCGCCCGTCAAACATGCAGAGCATTCTGGCAACCTCTCGCCGCATGGCGTTGAGACGCTGCGGTGGCCAGGCGTCGCCGGCGTAGTCGCCCGAGCCGTCGGGGTTCCCGGTGGAGATAAAGCGGTCGGCGACGCAGTCGTGCCAGAAGTCGCGCACGTAGAACGCCCGGGCGAGCACGCCCTTCAGGAAGGCGTCCTGCGTGTCCTTGTAAGCGACGATCGTCTCCTCCAGACGCTGGAGGTACCGCAGGTCGTCGATGCCCTCGCGGGAGAGTTCCCACCTGATCGTGCACACCTGATCGGGCAGGACGAACGAGCCGAAGTCGTTCTCGGCCGTACCGTCGAACGGGTTGTAGGGATCGGCCCCAGAAGCGTCGTAGTGCCACTCGATCTTACCCTTCTGCCCCCAGTGGGTGGTCTTCCAGAACCAGATGCCGAAGGGGTATCGTTCCGTGCCACCGTTGATGAACCACGGCTCAGAGCCCAGCGCCCGGACCCGCTCGATGATGTCCCGCGTCATGAGACTGTGCTCGCGGCGATTCGTGGAGAAGCTACCCTGCCAGCCGTTGTTGAACCCGCAGGCGGTGATGTGCGGGGCGAGTCCCATCAACTCGCGGTAGCCGTTGATGTCGCTCATGAGCCGCAGGTCGCCCAGCCGCTGCCTGGCGATCCTGCCGATGTGGATGATGCGCGCCTCGCCGCCGTCGTTGGTGGTCTCGTCGCCGATGGAGTAGATGACCTTCTGCCCCAGGCGTTTGGCGACGGCGTCGTAGTCGCGGAAGACCTTGGCGAACGCGTCCTGCCAGGGCTCGTCCCAGGGCGTGCCGAGGTCCTTGGGCATATGCTTGTAGAGGTTCATCGTGGTACCCTGGACCAGTTCGTGCTCGAAGCCGACCTTGCGGTACCGCCGTATGAACTTCTCCCACTTGTTCTCGTCGCCAGGCTCCTGTGGGAGCCCGAACCCCCCCAGTGGCACCACGGTGGTCATGCCGCACTCGTACTGGAGCCGGAGGTCCTTCTCGACCAAGTCCCAGAAGCGGTCCTTGGAGTCGTCGAACCAGCGGGGGTACTCGGGGGCGCTGTAGTTGACACCGATGGCGTGCTTCGCGCGAGCCAACTTCAGCGGCAGCACCGTCACTGTCAACGGCAGCACGGACTGCTTGCCCAGGCCGGAGACGGTCACGTCGGCCTTGTACACGACGCTCGGGGCGGCTTCGGGCATTTTCACCGTAAGCCAGAACGCCCGGTTGAGACGCTCGTGGCCTTCCAGCCAATCGCGCTCCATGAGGAAGTAGGGCGTGGCGACGACGGCTCGGCGTCCGCGGCGGATCTTGACCTTCTGCTTGGCCGCCCGGTCGACCATCTCATCGGTGGCGCGGACCTGCATCTCCCACGGCATGACCGCCCGCACGCTGACGGCCTCGGCCGGAAGGATATCGCCCTTGTCGCCACGAAGCGGCCCGACC